>OGXD01000093.1_pt1 | contig 67614 bp, 45 predicted proteins | sample 1576211 | NCBI WGS metagenome assembly OGXD01 (sample SAMEA3541470, study PRJEB24748) | human gut metagenome | biome: human gut; feature: human-associated habitat; material: faeces | place: China | collected 2012
AAGACCACTTGTTGTTATAACAGCACCAGGTCCAGGAAGTGGAAAGATGGCAACATGTCTTTCACAGCTTTACCATGAGAATAAAAGAGGTGTTAAAGCAGGATATGCCAAGTTTGAGACATTTCCTATATGGAATATACCACTTAAGCATCCGGTCAACCTCGCGTATGAGGCTGCAACAGCGGATCTTAATGATGTGAATATGATAGATCCTTTCCATCTGGAAGCATATGGAAAGACTGCGGTTAATTATAACCGTGATATAGAGATATATCCTGTACTTAATGCTATATTAGAAGAAATATATGGTGAGAACACTTACTATAAGTCACCAACTGATATGGGTGTAAATATGGCTGGTAACTGCATAGTGGATGATGAGGCATGCTGTGAAGCATCCAAGATGGAAATAATAAGAAGATACTATGATGCAGTTAACAGGGTGACTAAAGAGGAAGCATCTGAAAGTGAAGTATATAAGATAGAGCTTCTTATGAAGCAGGCAAAGATTACAACCGATGATAGAAAAGTAACAGTAGCAGCTAAGAAGAGAGCTGAGGAAACTGGCGTTGCATGTGCTGCTATAGAGTTTGAAGATGGTACAATAATCACTTCAAAAACAACTGATTTCTTAGGAGCATCATCAGCACTCATACTTAACGCGCTTAAGTATCTTGCTGGAATAGAGCATGATGAGAAGCTTATAAAGCCAGAGTTTATCGAGCCGATACAGAATCTGAAAGTGGAACATCTTGGTGGAAGGAATCCAAGACTTCATAGTGATGAGGTTCTTATAGCACTTGCACTTACATCAGTAACTAATGAGAATGCGAAAAAAGCGATGGAGCAGCTTCCTAAGCTTAAGGGCTGCCAGGTTCATACAACAGTTATGTTATCTGAGGTAGACACTAAGACATTTGCAAGATTAGGAGTGAATCTTACATCAGAACCGGTAAGAGGAAGTAAGAAATTTTATTAATATATGGATTTTATAATATAGAATCATAGATAAAGAACAGAAAAGACTGTTATACTATAAAGTGGTATTCAACTCTTATAGTATAACAGTCTTTTTGATGTTAATTATTATTGTTTTGTAAGCATTTTACGATAGCTGCTTGGTGACATACCAACAGCCTTTTTAAATACATCACCAAAAAAGTTGCTGTTATTATATCCACATTCGTATGCTATTTCTGTAATACTTTTTTCGGAGGATATAAGCAGCGATTTGGCTGCCTCTATCCTTGTTTTAGTAAGGTATTCCTTGAAAGTCATATTAGTAAATATTTTGATTTTTTTGGTAAGGCTGGATTCGCTTATACCAAACTGGGCAGCAGTTTCTGGCAGTGTAAGCTGTCTGCCATAGTTGTTTTCTATGAAATTCACAATTTCACCTATTGTAATGTTAGATAAATTAGTCTTCTGATTTATATTATGTGTATAACGCTGACACCGTATAAGGTATATAATCAGTTCAAAAAAATAAGCTTTAGTAAGTGACTCAGACATATTGTCGAGACTATATTTTTCAAATTGTATTTTCTCAAATATATTAGATAGATTTGAAAAACTTTTTCTTGATAATTGCAAATGTTTATTTATGAAAAGATTATTTATTTCATCCTTGAAATCCTTGTTAAAATACCAGTTTAGCTGTTCAGTAGATATATACAGGACAGTTCTTTTGACATCCTGAGTAAAGGGGTATATAAAAGTATGTTCTTTAAAAGCGGGTATAAAAAGAACACTTCCATCTTCAAGACAATATGTTTCATTATCTATATATACATTACATTTTCCGGATTGAAGAAAATATATTTCATTGTATTGATGGGAATGTGTAAGTGGTACATTTTTATTAACATGACGGATTCTATGGTCTATTACAAAGTCTTTGCTTACGTTTGATAACATATGGATTCCTCGCTTAGTATGTATATATTGTATAAGGTAATTGCTTTTTGAATGATATTTTATAAAAGTAGTTATTTTATGTAAATTATAAGATACTTTACCGATAATTGGTAGTCTGTTTTTAATATTGATTTTATAATACAATCATCAAATTATATAATGTTAAGGAGGCAGTGGAATGCGAAAAGTTACAAAATCACTGGTTACGCTTGGGTTGTGTACAACAATGCTGTCTGGAATGATGGCTGGTGTTCCGACAGTTAGTCTTTTAAAGGTAGGTAATGTAGAGAATGTATATGCGGCAGATAATGAACAGGTAGAATTGGGAGATCTTGTGCTTAGATTTCTTGCTATAGGTGAATATGAGCCTAACCGTTATACAAAAAAGGATGGTGGCAAATGGGCACCGGAAGAGATTGAAAAAGGACTTCTTATTAAAGCAGATATGGTTCTTGGAGAAGGCAATGTTGAAGGTATGATGGCACCTATGAAATATTCATTACAGGATATTACAGGACATGTTGATGCGGATGTTAATACAGGAAATATTGTCATTACTTATAACGGGCTTACACTTACTATGAGAGCAGGCAGTACAACAGCTGAACTTGATAATGGAAAAGAAAAAACTACACTTACTATGAGAAGTGAGATAGCACCATATTTTAAAAAAATAGATGAAGAAAAAAATGTTGATGGAAGTGATTATTATGCATGTTATCTTCCAGTTAAGTTTACAGCGGAAGCACTTGGTGGAAATGTAATATGGAATGATGCAATGCACAGAATAGAGATGGCGTTTGCATTCTATGCATCTGATGCGGCAGCTTCACCGGTTGTTAACTCGAAGTCTGATTATACAACAAAGAAAATGGAGTCCAATTCTAATACATACAGCAAAATGAAAGGAAGAATTGATGTTACTAAGCTTGACGAAGCAGCGGTAAAAGCTAATGTTGCTGATATGATAAAAGCTGGACTTAATGTAGTAAATCCTGTTTACCAGAATGAAGATGGTGGATGGGCTAAGACAAATACAGAGTATGATCTGCTTGAGGATTCTTTTGCAAGATTATATACAAAGGGATATTCAACAGTAGATAATGGAGCAACTCACGGACACATGAAGTTCTTATCAAGGATTATAAGACTTTCAAAAGAAAATCCTGAGCTTTTTGCAGGATATGAAACACAGCTTTCTGCGATAGAAAAGGGCTTCTGGAAAGCAGCAAAGTATATGTGCGATTCGCAGAATAACAATGGTGGATGGCCACAGTATTATCCATATGGTGTTGGCTATTTCAGAAATATAACATTTAACGATAATGCCATGCCTGACCTTATGGAATCAATATACGCACTTTCAAACGATAAAGGGCTTACTGATAATGAACTTTGTGAGGACTATGCGTGGGCAAGAGATGAAATAAAGGCACAGACTAATCCGTATGTGCTTGAGCTTGGAATAAAACATGATACTTTAAAGGAAGTATGGGATAATGGTCTTGATTTTGTAATAAGGGCACAGGTGGTAATCGATGGAATAAAAACAGGCTGGGCACAGCAGTATGATCCAGATGAAAAAAATCCTGTTCCAGCAGGTGGAAGAGCATTTGAGCTTCCTTCTGTATCTCCGGATGAAAGTCTTACAATGGTAAAGGTACTTGCTAACATAGTCAATCCAAGTGCAGAGGTGAAGGATGCTATTACAAGTTATGTGAACTGGATTAATTCAGTTGGTATAACAGGATATGGTGTATATAATATAGCTGATAGAACAAGAGAGCTTGGAACTGACAGATTAATATTAAAGGATGGAAGTACGACAAAGCAGTTTGGACGTTTCTATGGACTTGATACAACAGGTGAATATTATGGATTCACAAAAGCACAGATGGCAAATAAGATGACAGACAGTAAGTTCTATGAAATATTTGCAGGAAGAGATTCAGTGGCACAGCTTAGCATGAACTATGGTATGGGTGAAAGAAGAATAGGATATTCATATGTAAGAACTAAGGCAGATGTTAATGCTACAGCGGTATATAATACATGGAAAAAGGCGCTTGGTGAATAAATAGTCCTAGAGTAAAGCAGTGTAAGAATGGAGATAAATATGAGACGAGATATAAAAAAAGGTATGAAAAAAGCGGCTATAGGTATTGTGGCTGCTACAATGCTTACAGTTATGGCAGCACCTGTATCTGTTTTACCAGTAAGTGCAGCAACTGTAACAAGAGGAAGTTATGATTTTTCTAATATGGTTGTAAGAAGAGTATGGTTTAATACAAATGATCCAGTATTTTTAATAGATGATTATGAAAGAGTATGGCTTGATAATAATGTTAATGTATTAGCTACAGGCAATGCAACTGATGCTAAGACAACAAGTAATCTTATGGCACCTATGAAAAATATGTTTGCTTATATAGGTGCTGATTACAAGGAAAATGGTGATAACATAACTATCACTATGAATGACACAACAGTTAAGCTTAAGATTGGTTCTTCAGATGTTGAGATTAATGGCAAAGTTACATCAGGTGCATTAACAGATGAGCAGATACCAGCAAAGGTCAATGTTAAAGAAAAGTATGCAGATTATAACACATTTTTAACAGAAGATTATAATGTTGTGTATCTTCCAGTTGCATATGTACTTAATATATTTGGTGCAGATATGTACAAGGATGGCAAAATGTCAGACAGCTTTTATGCAGCGGTTCCAGTTATGAAGACAGAGTCTGTTCCTTCATATGAAACATCTTCAAAAGGATATGGCATGCGTTATGATGCATTGCTTGAGGGAACACTTGATGTTACTACATCAGTAGCAGATCTTATTGTAGCATTACAGAACGAAGATGGTGGATTCCAGGTACTTCCTGATAATTATGAAATGTCACAGAAGGAAACAGGACTTGGAAGCATGAAAGATGTTTCAAGTGTTTACAATGGTGCAACAACATCAGAATTAAAGTATCTTGCAAAGTATATAACAGCTAATAAGCCAGAAGATTCAAAGTATCAGGATGCATTTGTAAAAGGTATTAAGTACCTTCTTACAACACAGCATGATAATGGTGGATGGAGTATGAATCCAGGTAGTGGAAGTGGCTTTAATGCTAATATAGAAGTGGGTAACAAGGCTATGACTGAGGTAATTACACTTCTTAGTGATATTGCAATACTTAACAATCAGGATTATGTGTTTGCAAGGAAAGCGATGAATGTTGATGAAATAAAGTCAGCAGTAGAAAAAGGAAATGATTTTATTGTAAAATCGCAGATCAGCAACAACAATAAAAAGTCTGGCTGGGCAACACAGTATGACAAGTCTGGAAATGTAACTATGGGACATACATATGAAAGAGAGTCTGTCAGTTCTTATACAACAAAGGATGTTATCGACTATCTTATGACTATACATAATCCTTCACAGGATATTAAGGATGCTGTTGAAAGTGCATACAGCTGGCTTAAGGATGTTAAAATAGCTGATAAAGAGCAGAAAGTTGTAAAAGATACATCTATGAATAATGGTTTTGATGTATATCTTGTTGATGGCAGCGGAACATGGGCTTCTAATTATGTATATGATAAAGCCACTGATTCTTACAGACCTTTGTATTCAGATGTGGATCCAACAAGGGCAGACCAGAAGTATGTAAATGTATATGAGCTTTACAATCTTGATGGTAACAGTGTTGGAAATAATAAGATTAACAATAAGGATTTGATTCTTTATTCAACAAGAACAACAGTTTCTTACTATGATAATAATCTTGCAGATGAGCTTATTGCAACAGGATATGATGAGTGGAAGAGTTATCTTGCTAATGGTTTCCCTGAAATACCTAAGGATCCAGCAGATTCACCTGATAATAATGGTGGTTCAGATAATGGAAATAATGCAGATAATTCACAGAATAAGGATACACCACAGACTCCATCAGAATCAGGAAATGCAGAAGTATCAGATAACAATACAAAGACAGGTGATAAGGCACCAGTTGGCTTATTAGCAGCTGTACTTGCAGTATCTGGCGGATTAGCAGGTATAAGTGTATACGCAGTAAGAGAGTCTAAAAAAAGAGGCTTAATAAAAAAATAAAATGATGTCAGTCTGAACTTTCAGAGGATAGTAAAGAAACTTATTAATCCATAGGCATTGTTTAAAAAGAGTTTGTATTAATGGGAAACTGTTATATACAAACTCTTTTTCAGTTATTTGTGATTAATAGGAGATACTTTCGGCATCTTTTGTCTATGAAATAGTGGTATAATTTTATAAATGTACATAATATATCTAATTATTTGTTAAGTTAGCTGAGAAAAAATTCTAATATCAAATGTGAGGAATATGAAGATGAACAAAAGTAATAATAAAAATATGAATAATGATGATGTGATTAATAGACTAGATGTAGTAAAAAAATACAATCCACATTTAAGTAATGCGGATACAAAGTCACCACTGACAGTTGGTAATGGCAGGTTTTGTTTCACTGCAGATGTTACAGGAATGCAGACACTTTATGATGAATATATGGAAGAAACACCGCTGTGTACTATGGCAGAGTGGGCGTGGCACACTTATCCTGGACATCGCTATACTATGGATGATGTGTTTATGACTGAATATGATTTTCTTGGGAGAAAAGTGTCATATCCACGTGTAAAATATGAAGGAAATGAGGCAGCCTACGACTGGGTACGAATGAATCCACACAAGTTTAATCTTGCAAGGATTGCATTGTCAGTTAATGGTACATATCTGACTTCTGATATGTTATCAGATATAAACCAGACCCTTGATATAACAACAGGCGTGTTAAAAAGTGATTTTATAGTAAGCTATGCTTCACATGAGTATAAGGTAAGCGTTGAAACAGTATGTAATAATAAGTCAGATACTGTGGCTTTTAGGGTGGAGTCTGAACTCTTGAAGAAAGGGCTTTGTGTGGATACACATTTTCCGTATGCTTCATGTGATATAACGGGTTCTGACTGGTTGGATGATAAAGTACACTATGATAAAGTTACAGTGATAAATTATAATGAATTGGTTAATATATCAAGTGAAAAATATAATAGTGAGACTTGTAAGATATCAGATAAAATTCCTGCTGATGGTAGTGCAGAGATAAAGAATAAAAAGATATATAAGATAAAAAGACAGATAGATGATACTCATTATTCAGTTTATATAAAGACTAACGGACAATTGGAAAAGGCAGACAAACACAGATATCGTATAAATAAGGCAGATAGTGACAATGTTCTTTATCTATGCGTTGGATTTGAGGATGAAGATGGAATATATGCCAGTATATATAATAATGTTCAAAGTAATATGTGTGTAGATAATAACAAGGCTAATGCAGATAATGAGTGTGCTGCAGATACATTTGCAGCAATAAAAGAAAATGTATATACATTCTGGCATAATTACTGGAGCAGCGGAAAGTTTCTCTACCATGAAAATGAAGAACTTATGAGAAGAGCTATATTATCGCAATATCTTCTTATAGTTAATGACAGTGGTTATATACCACCAGCAGAAACAGGCCTTACATGTAACAGCTGGTATGGAAAAGCTCATCTTGAGATGCATTACTGGCATATGGCGTGGGCTGCTTTGTGGGGACATCCAGAGCTTCTTGAAAAAAGCTTTGACTGGTATATAAGCATACTTCCTGAGGCAAGAAAAAATGCAGCAAGAAATGGTTATAGGGGGGCAAGGTGGACAAAGATGGTATCATACACAGGAAAGGATTGTCCGTCAAAGATTGCACCGCTGCTTATATGGCAGCAGCCTCATATAATAAATATGCTGCAGATGGTGCTGGATTGTTATAATAACGACGCGCATTTTGATAAAAAAACGGACAAATATATGCGTAGGTACTGGATTCTGGTAAAAGAGACTGCCGAATTCATGGAAGATTATCTTGTATATGATATTGCCTCAGATACATTTAACATAGAAGCACCTGTTATACCAGTTCAGGAAAGACATCTTCCAGAGGATACAAGAAATCCTGTGTTTGAGCTTGCATACTTTAGATACGGCTTAAAGATAGCGGCAGAGTGGGCTGATAAGCTGGGATATGTAACATTTTCAGAGAAATGGAACAATATAGCAGACAGAATAGCACCGCTTCCGGTTTATGATGGTTTATATATATCACAAGAGAACTGTCCGGATACATATGTTAACAAGGCTATTGATCATCCGCTTATGCTGCAGGTATATGGTATGTTAGATGGTTATGGTGCTAAAGATATTGTTGATATGGATATATACAGGGCAACACTTGATAAGGTAATGGAAGTATGGGATTATTCTACACTTTGGGGCTGGGATTTTGCAGTTATAGCTATGGCAGCAGACAGGCTTGGTCTTAAGAGGGAGGCACATTCACAGCTCCTTATAGAGTCGCCTAAAAATGAATATGTAGTAAGTGGAAATAACAGGCAGAATTCACGAAAGGATCTGCCACTATATCTTCCAGGTAACGGAAGTCTGCTTATAGCTGTAGCGAAGATGTTTTTTGAATGATAAAGCTTCTTATGAGTAATTTTCAAAATTGCAGAATTGTGTTACACTTAATACTAAATATGAAAATAGAAATGGAGATATAATATGGATGCCAGTCAGGTATTGAAGCAGTATTTTGGATATGACAGCTTCAGAAAAGGACAGTCAGATATAATAGAAGCCATATTGCAGGGACATGATGCACTTGCGATTATGCCGACCGGAGCAGGAAAGTCAGTGTGTTATCAGGTTCCTGCATTACTGTTACCGGGTATAACCATAGTTATATCTCCGCTTATATCACTTATGCAGGATCAGGTCAAGTCACTTAATGAAGCAGGGATAAATGCAGCTTATATTAATTCAACCCTGTCAGAATCACAGATGTATAAAGCACTTGATTATGCAGCAAATGGAAAGTACAAGATAATCTATGTGGCACCAGAAAGACTTGAAACCATGAGTTTTATAACATTTGCAAAAAAAGCAGATATATCGATGGTGACTATTGATGAAGCACATTGTATATCACAGTGGGGACAGGATTTCAGACCAAGCTACTTAAAGATAGTTGATTTTATAGACAGCCTGCCAGAAAGACCTGTTGTGAGTGCATTTACGGCAACGGCGACAAGTGAAGTAAAGACAGATATAGAGTGCATATTAAAGTTAAAAGCTCCAAGGGTTGTTGTTACTGGTTTTGACAGGAAAAACTTATACTATAGTGTAGAGCATCTGTCAGGAAAGAAAAAAGATGCGTACATAGCCGGATATATAAAAGAGCATATGGATGAGAGTGGAATTATCTACTGCGCTACAAGAAAAAATGTGGACAAGCTATATGATGAGCTTGGTTCACTGGGGATAAGTGTCACAAAGTATCATGCAGGACTTGATAATGAAACAAGAAAGCAGAATCAGGACGACTTTATATATGACCGGGTTCAGGTCGTTATAGCGACCAATGCATTTGGAATGGGAATAGATAAGTCCAATGTAAGATATGTTATTCATTACAATATGCCGCAGAGCATGGAAAACTACTATCAGGAGGCAGGACGAGCAGGAAGAGATGGTGGTGAATCGCAGTGTATAATGTTGTTTTCAGCACAGGATGTCATTATAGATAAGTTTCTTCTTGACAGTAAGGAGTTTGAGGGTGTTGAAGATGAGGACAGAAGCATAATAAAAGAGCGCGACTTACACAGGCTTCATACTATGGAAATGTATTGTAAGACCACGGAATGTCTTCGTAACTACATTCTTTCTTACTTTGGTGAAAAAACAGGAGAGCCATGTGGTAATTGTGGTAACTGTAACAATGAATATGAACAGATAGATATGACTGCGGATGCAAAGTGGGTTATTAACTGTCTGGCAGAAACACATGGAAGATTCGGCTTGAGTATCGTGCTTGGAACACTGCTTGGCGCAAAGCGTGCAAGGCTTAAGGAAGTTGGTGCATTGAATTATAAATCTTATGGAAAGTTGTCTGATAGAAAAGAAGCAGAACTCAGGCTCCTTATTGACCAGATGATAAATGCTGGATATGTTATACAGACAGATGGAGAGTACAGTGTTTTAAGAATGGGTGATATAAGTCCTTTAAGGGATGAAAATACTCATGTATACATAAAGAAGGCCAAGAGAACATATGCTGGTGAGCTGCTCAATATGGCAGGACAGACAGGCAGAAAGGCTGCTTCAGAAGGAAGCAATGCAGCTTCAAGGACAAGAAAGAAGAGTACAGATTCACTTACTGCTGCAGGTTATGAGCTGTTTGAGCGGTTAAGGGCATTAAGACTTGTTATAGCGAGAGAAGAAGGCATGCCTCCATACATTATATTTAATGACAAGACGTTGATAGATATGTGTGAAAAGCTGCCGGTTGATGCAGACACTATGCTATCAGTATCTGGTGTAGGACAGAATAAGCTTATGAAGTATGGAAGCAGGTTTACAGAGGAAATCAATAAGTTCGTTAGTGAACATCCAGGTGTTGTTACTACACTTGATATATAGTGGATTGGATATATATGATACCAGGGTCAAAAGGTATAAACACACATGAGCTTGTTCATAGGTGGGAGAATTGTAATTAAGTGTATACAGATATTGATATGGAGGATATAAAGTTGGACGATAAAACAAAGATAATAGCAGTCGCAGGCAAAGGCGGCGTTGGAAAGACATCACTTGCAGGAGTTATAGTAAAGCTTCTTGTTGAAAGCTTTCCTGATAAGAAGATACTGGCAATAGATGCAGACCCGGCAGTCGGTCTGTCAACAGTGTTAAATGTAGATGTAGATAAAACTATAGATGATATAAGAAAAGAAGTTATAAAGAATGTTGAGGATGGTGATACCAAGTCGGCAGTAGAACTTTTAGGAGAGGCTAAGTATGAAATATATGATGCATTAAAGGAGCAGGATGGCTATGCATTTATAGCAATAGGAAGACCTGAAAGTGCAGGCTGTTATTGCAGGATTAACTCATATCTTAAAGAAGTTATCACTATGCTTTCAGACCAGTTTGACTATGTTGTCATAGATGGCGAGGCAGGTATTGAGCAGATAAACAGAAGAGTTATGGAGAAGGTGACACACCTTCTGCTTGTTACAGATGCAAGTAAAAAGGGATGTCAGGTTGTTAAAACTATCAAGGACGTAGCGGATGAACTTGTTATGTATGATAAGATAGGTGTTATTGCAAACAGACTTCCGGATAGCAAGGTAACAGAGCTTATGGATATAGGTGATATGCAGCTTCTTGCGGCTATAGAGAGTGATGAGGAGCTTGCAAGAGCAGATGTTTTAGGTGAAAATGTATTAAAACTTTCTGATGATACAAAGATAGTTAAAGGAGCAAGAGAAGCTCTTGCTAATATCGGGATATTATAGGATTGCGAAAATTGTAAAGCAATGTAGTAATTCGTGTACATCATAATATAATGGTCAAAAGGTCGAAGGTGAAAAACTGATTCGTTAAAGAAAGGATAACAACTTGAAAGATTTACAACATTTATATTATTTTGAAAAGCTTCTTGAAGAGGTGAATAATGAACTTGTAAGAAAGGCACAGGAAAAGGGGGATATAGCCATTGGAGCTGTATGCTTTCAGATTCCTGAACCACTGCTTAACCTTCCGGGATGCTTTTCAGTGAGATTGCGTGCACCAAGGACAGGTTCTATAGAGATGGGCACATATTATATGAGCAGCATGCTATGTGAGGGGTGCAGGGCAATACTTGAACGTGCTATAGAAGGTGGATATAACTTTCTTGATTGTATAATAGCACCTGATGCATGTGCACAGATGAACAGGTGTGTTGAAAATATAGAGAGACAGAAGCTGATTACTAAGGAAAAGTTTTTTGTGGAATATTCAGATGTTCCTATGAAGTCAGATGAGTCAGCACTAAAACATTATGTAAAGCAGATGAGGCTGCATGTTCTTGAGCCGCTTCACAATACATATGGAATAGATATATCAGATGAAGCATTGAGGAAGGCTGTAGATGAACAGAATGAGATAAGCAGGCTTATAACAGAGATTGGAGATTACAGGAAAGAGGATAATCCAAGAATAACAGGCTATGAGTTCGCTGTGCTATGTCTGGCGACATATTGCTGTCCTAAGGAGTACCTTATAGATAAGTTAAGGGATACAGTTAAAGAGTTAAAGGTAAGACAGCCGGATATTAAGAAAAACTACAGGGCAAGAGTAGCACTTATAGGTTCTGAGATAGATAATCCAGAACTTATAAAGCTTGCAGAAGAAGCAGGTGCACTTGTTGTTGCTGACCGTTTCTGTTTTGGTTCACTTCCAGGAAGAAGTGAGATTATTCTTAATGATGAAGAGGATGTTCTATATCAGATATGCAGACAGTATATGCAGTGGGGCAAATGCCCAAGATATATGAACACAGAGAAAATAAGGGAACGTGAGGAGTATGTTGATTATATAGCTAAAGAATATAAGGCAGAGGGTCTTATATATGAACAGATAAAGTTCTGTGATTACTGGGGCTATGAGAGAGCATCAGCATTTCATGTTATGAGGGAAGAGTACGGGTATCCGGTTCTTTCTATAGACAGACCATATGTAGTAGGTTCTTCAGGGCAGATAAGAACAAGAATACAGGCATTTGTTGAAAGTCTTGAGATAAAGAAAATCAACAAGAGCAGGTAACAATTCGTAGGTATCAAAGTCGGGGGGCTTTTGACCCCGACATCAAATAATTAGACCATAAATTGAATTTAATGCAATATTAAAAGATATACTTAAAAAAACAGATATACAAAACAGGATGGAGAATAATATATGTCAAGCAAGCTTGGAAGTGAGCCGCTTGGAAAGTTTTACACAGGTAAGAAGCCTAAGAAAAGACGTGAATGGCGTGGACTTAAGGATACCTGGTATGATTACACAAGATGGCTTGGATATTGGAAAACATTAATAACATTTATAATAAAGCCTAATAATATGAAAGGATTTTTCAGATACCGATGGATGATGAATTATCTGGCACTTCCTGATTTTATGGACAGGCATACAGAGGGCATGAGAGAGCTGCAGCTTCGAATGGCGCACAATGCACTTGGCCTCATAGTAACAGATATATGTGGTATGTTAGGACAGATATTTAAGGCAGATCCAGCCATAGGAAATGATAAAGAACTTAATAAAAAAATAGTATTGTTTGATGAGAATATGATGAGTACCCTTATGGGAGGCTTTCCGAATCTTGTATGGCTGTCAGTAGAGGTTCCAGCGGTGTATACAAGTTCAATGATGTCACAGACAGGTGTAAGCTATTATGTTGATGTGACACATGAGTATGGTGTGCCATCAGATGTATGTCCTATGCCAGCAGCTGAGCTTGGTGTTGCACTTGCAGATGATTTTCCGCTTATTGGCTGTTGTGCAGTGCAATGTAACACAACATGTGATGGAAGTCTTATGGGTAATGGCATAGAGGCAAGGTCTTTTAAGATACCGACATTCCAGCTTGCAGTTCCTATAAGGCACAGACAGGAAAGTGTTCAGGAGTATGCAGCAGAAGAGGTGCTTAATGCCATACATTTTATAGAGGAACAGACAGGTGAGAAGTTTGACTGGGATGCATTTTTTAAAAGCATGGAAAGGTTTAACGCAGAAACTGACGAGTTCCTTGAGTGGATGGAAATATCAAAGACAGATTATCCACAGGTTATGGGAGTTACACTTGCACTTTACAGGTATGGTGTTTATCAGGCTGCTGGTGGAAGAAACCAGGCATTTCTTGATATGGATAAGAAGCTTACACGTATGGCGATGGAAGGTTATGAAAAGAAGCTGCCTGCTGCTAAGGAATATCGTCACCGTGCTATGACATGGGGCGTTCAGGCAGCATATTATACAGCGCTTCCTATATGGCTTCTTAACTGCTGGGGAGTTGTGACAATAACAGATATGCTTAGTATGGTATCAACAGAAAAGGTTAATACAAAAGATAAGCATCAGGCTATGCTGGACCTGGCATATTTATATGAGAATATGATTATGAGAAACCGTTCTAACGGTGGATATGAAACAGGCGTTGAGGCACTCTGGAGATTCTGTGAAATGTTCCGTATAGATATAGTTATTATGTATGTACATATGGGATGTAAGTCTATGTCAGGATATCATGGACTTTTTGAAGAAGAGGCAAGAAAGCATGGCGTACATCTTATATGGGTAACTCATAATCTTATGTGTCCAGAGGATGGAAGCAGGCGTGATATGAGAACAGAGATAAACAGATATATGAGAACAGTGTTTAGAGAAGAACCGCTAGACCCTACACTTGAAGATTTCGATGATAAGCAGAACTGGTAGGAAGCTGCGTGGATTGCGCAGCAGGTAAGCATATGCAGAGTATGGAGGACATATGAGTAAGTTTTATGGTGGCTGTGATGCCGGAAGTACATATACTAAGTGTGTAATATTAAATGAAGATGGAAAAATAGTAGCAGATGTTACAAAAAGAAGCAGAATTAATCCTGTATTGAGTGCCAAAGATGCACTTGATACAGCGATAAGCCAGGTGGATGGATTAAATAGTGCAGAGGAGCTTTCATATCTTATTGGAACAGGTTATGGACGTAATAAGGTACCATTTGCCGATGAGAATATATCAGAGATAAGCTGTCATGCCATGGGAGTCCATGTGACAGACCCTTCTGTTAAAGCTATCATAGATATAGGTGGACAGGATGTTAAGGGTATAGCGATAGATACTGATGGAACAGTCCTTAACTTTGCCATGAATGATAAATGTGCAGCAGGAACAGGACGATTCTTTGAGTCTATGGCAAGAGCCTTTGAGATGAGCCTTGATGACTTTTCAAAGCTTTCACTATCAGCTAAAAATGTTATTCCAATAACAGCACAGTGTGCAGTGTTTGCAGAGAGTGAAGTGATATCGCTTGTAGGTGAGGGAAAGCCTATGGATGAAATAGCGGCAGGTATAGAGCTTTCAGTTGCTAAAAGATGCTTTGTTATGGCAAAAAAAGCCGGAGTAGTAGATTCAGTCACGCTTACAGGTGGTTGTGCAAAGAATGAAGGTTTAAAACAGGCAATCGAGAAGGTACTTAAGGTAAAGGTTGTAGAGCTGCCGGTGGATCCACAGCTTATGGGTGCACTTGGCGCAGCAGAGTATGCAAGACAGAAGGGAAGAGTTAAGCAGTGATAATATTAAAAATAGCAGCAATAACAGCCATAGTTCTGATTATATTATTTGTACTCACGTTGATTATATATTTCTTTAATCTTGATATGAAGTTTGCCGCATGTCTTATAAAACCGCTTACAGCTTATTATAACTGGTCGGGAAACAGAAGAAAAAAGCATAAAGAAAAGCAAAAGGAAAAGCAAAAGGAAAAGCAGCAGGGATGATGCTGCATAAGAAAGGCTGAATGTAATATGCAGGTTCTAAGTATTTATGATAAAGATATATCAGAGTTAAAGAAGTGCTTTAACTCTGATGCTTATGGAAATATTAAAAAGCTTCCGTCAGATAAATCATGGGAGGTTACAGCACAGGAAAGTCTGGTTCTAAAACGTGATATGGCATATGAGCTTGGTGGAGGCATGAATAAAGCCATTAGTTCAATAGCCTTTACTACGTCAAGTGAATGTGTTAGTGATGACGGAGTATATCTCATGGGAGAAGATCTGCAGGATATAAAGGAAGATATATCATATGCAAGGTTCACTTTTATACGGCTGAATGAGTCATATATTAAGGATATACAGGAAAAAAATGCAGAAGCCCTGCATGCTGCCCTGCGTGCTGTTGACTATGTGAGATATCATAATTTTCCTAAAGGATATATGATGAGAATATCATCAGTAAAGGAAAGAGAACCAGTAAGAGTGTCAAAACAGGCAATAGCAGATGGCATGACATTTTCACATATAGGCTCTGAGATGATAAATGCATATAGGAAACGTAAGGAAGTTGAAGCAGTGCAGATATACTTTCTGACAAGTAAAACAGCGGATTATGAGCTTTTATATGATAAGGCACATAGAATTGAACAGATTACAGATTCGCTTAATCATATGTTTAACGGACTGGTTATGGATTGTTCATCCTGTAAGAGCAGAGAGCTGTGTGATGAGATAGATGGGATGAAAGAGTTACATAAGAACCTTTCATCCATCTGACAGAGTCTGGTTGTCTCTGCTTTTTTTGCTTTTGATTTTATTCTTGTACATGATGGAATCTACAGCTTTAAAGCAGTTATCAATACCACTTTCGTCTATAGCACCATATCCGGTTGCAACAGAATATGGATAGTCCGTTGTAGCTGCAATATCATTAACAGCCTGATGAAATGTTTTAAGACATCTGTTGATGATATCAAGGCTTGTATTGTTGATTATGACACAGAATTCATCACCGCCGATTCGGTAGCACCGACCGATTTCCATGAAATTCTCGTGCATAAGCCTTGCAGTATTCTTAATAGCTTCATCACCGAAACGGTGTCCGTATGTATCGTTGATATGCTTAAGATTATTAAGGTCTGCAATGAGTATATATCTGTGTGATTCTACGCTTAAGCGTTCTTTTTCCATGGCAAGCTCAAAGGCAGAACGGTTGTTTATATGTGTCATGGCATCAGTGAATGCCAGTTCCTTGTATATTTTATTACGTGTGTTTTGTATAAAATTCTCTTTGATAACATGAAATATCGAAAAACTGAAATATACAAGCAGCAAAGCAATACCATATACAGAAAATCTTATTCTTTCAAAAGTTGAATGGTTTGAATAGTAGCGTATAATATCAAGAATAAGAAAGAATGATATTATCATAATAGATATAAATATATTAAACTCTCTGATTGTGTTTGTTTTCCAGTTTTTAATATAAGTTATTATGACTGCCAATGTAATAGAGAGTATCTCAATATGAACAATCCAGAGGACATTGGATACAATTATCAATCCCATAAGCTGCATTGTAAATATAACAGCGATTGAGAGTATTTCACACCAGTATACTATATACATATAAGCTTCATTCTTGATATGGTCAAAGGTAAGAAGAAAACCAGTTACTGCGATTGGAAATAAAAAGTAACAGCAATATCCTATATATGATGTAAAAGTTCCATGGCTGAAAAACAGCTGGATTACAGTAGAGTTGCAGATTGTCCATATACCAGCAAACATAGATGTAAGTCCAAACCAGTAAAGTCTTTTAGATAAATCAGTTTTTATTATAAAAGCTGTTATTAAAAGCATAATGCCACATATGCAGGCAAGAAAACCTATTATCAGCTGAAATGCATGCCGGCATAATATATCAAATATAAGGGCACTTTTAGTACCAGTTGAGATATGAAGAAGCTTCGTAATATCAATCTGTGAATTCATATCTATAGTAAGAGTAAAATCGTGCTGTGGGACTTTAACAAAATACCAGTGAGAAGGTCTTGCTAATCCGGCAAAATCGATTATATCATTTTCGTTGTACACCTGTTCATTATCAATATATATATTAACTGCAGAGTTGTACGCATAAAAAGAAATATAATTACCTGCTAATTCATCACCATGAATAAAACGTGTCAGAGTTACTGACTTTGTTTTTTCATTGAGTCTGGCAGGAAGATTAATGGATGAATTAGTATTATTGAAGCTTATATTATAATTATCAGTTATGGTATTGGTTGATTCGTTGTTAAGACATAATCCATTTATCCTTGTATTGCAATATATAGCTATACCTAAGAATAGAAAAACAGTAAGGATAAAACACATACTTATATTGACAGCAGATGAATTTGTAATTATATTAAACTTATTAGCGAAGCAATGCTTTTTATTTGAAAATATATTCTGCATAATTAGTTGATATCCTTTCTGATAATATTTTGATGGTTATGTTAAAACATCACTTTAGTACTATATAATAGTACTAATTACCCACAAACTTGGATATTATAGCATAAGTCTGCAATTTAATTCAAGTACCAGAATGTATCAAATTAATATTTTAAGGCATTGGAAATGGAGGATTATTGTGTATAGAGAAGATTATAGTGTAGTTATTCCAAAGTTTAAGGAGGTTAAGGTATCAATAGATGAGCTTGGTGCAGTGAGTGGAAAGCTTGATGTTAAAACAGGACATGATAACGCAGTTATTATTAATAATGCAATAAGAAGCTTATCTGAAAATGGTGGTGGTACTGTAATAGTACCAGCTGGAATATGGGCATGTGCGCCTATAAGAATATTGTCTGGAATCAATCTTCACCTTGAGAGCCAGGCTATGCTTAAGTTTATAAAGTCAAAGGAAGACTATCCTTTAATAATAACTAATTATGAAGGTCAGCAGTGTATACGTGCTGTCTCACCAGTTACAGCTGAGAATGCAGAAAATATAGCTATAACAGGTGAAGGAATCATAGACGGAAGTGGAGATGAGTGGCGTCCAGTCAAGAGATTCAAGGTAACAGACAAGCAGTGGGAAGCACTTCTTAAGAAGAGTGATAATGTGTTTGCAACGAAAGAAACAGAAGTATGGATGCCATCAAAGTCAAGCCTTGTTGGAAACGAGAAGAATATCCAGGGTGATACAGAGGATATTATAGATGAAGCTTCTGAATATTATGATTTTTACAGACCTGTTATGATAAGCTTAAGATATTGCAGGAATATTCTTTTACAGGGAGTTACATTTATGAATTCACCAGCATGGAATATTCATCCATTTTTCTGCAGGAGTCTTACAGTAGATCATGTAAATGTGCGTAATCCATACTATGCACAGAATGGTGATGGAATAGATGTTGAATCATGTACAGATGTACATATACATCATAGTGTGTTTGAAACTGGTGATGATGCAATATGCATAAAATCAGGAAAGAATGCAGTTGCAAGAACAATAGAAGGTCCATGCAGCAACATATATGTTCATGACTGTATTGTAAATGAAGGGCATGGTGGCTTTGTAATAGGAAGCGAAATGTCAAGAGACGTTAAAGATATACTTGTTGAGAACTGTACATTTACAGGTACTGATGTTGGTGTGAGGGTGAAGAGTGCATTAGGACGAGGCGGAGTAGTTGAGAACATAACAATCCGTAACATTAATATGATAAATATTAAGGGTGAGGGCGTAATACTTACAATGTCTTATGTTCTTAATCTTCTTAACCGTGATGAGACTAATGCTATGGACAATGAAGAAGATATTCCATATTTTAAGAATATGAATATGGAAAACATAACATGTCTGGGTTGTAAGGAATTTGTTAAGATAGAGCCTTTGGATGGACGTCCTGAAACAATATCAGATATTGTAGTGAATGGAAAGAAATATTGTTAAAATTAATAATAATATTATTATTATGATATTATTATTGATAATATTATTATTGAGCATATGAATGTAATGGGGGAAGGAAAAACTGTAATCTGGCAGTTGTTTCTTTCCCTTTTATATGGATAACGAATATTGTGATGTGTGTAATGAAAATATAAAATATGTTTTTCGGATACATGAATGGAGATAAAGATGAAAAATAATAAGTATGAAATAGACATGTGCAACGGCACAATAATGGACAAACTCATATCATTTGCACTGCCACTTATGATATCAGGAATGCTTCAGCTTATGTTTAATGCTGTTGATATAATAGTTGTAGGACGTTTTACAGGAAGTCAGGCGTTAGCAGCAGTTGGTTCGACGACAGCGCTTATATGTACATTCACTAATCTTTTTATAGGTGTATCGCTTGGAGCTAATGTGCTTGCTGCACGGTTCTATGCTTCAGGAAAGACGAAGGAAATGTCTGAAACAGTACATACAGCTATATTACTTGCTTTAATAAGTGGTATCGCCATGAGTGTTATAGGAATATTGTGTGCCAGAGAATCCCTTGTGCTTATTGCAACGCCGGATGATATTATCGGGCAGGCAGCATTATATCTCAGGATATATTTTTTGGGAATGCCATTTTTTATGTTATATAACTATGGTGCAGCAATATTAAGGGCGGTTGGCGATACCAAGAGACCGCTTATGTACTTAATAGCTGCTGGTACAGCAAATGCAGTATTAGATCTCATCCTTGTAATTATATTTAAAATGGGTGTAGCTGGTGTAGCCATAGGCACAATAACATCGCAGTTTATTTCGTGTGTGCTTGTTATAAGGTGTCTGTGCAAGACCAATACCATATATAAGTTATACATATCAAAGCTTAGAATAAAGAAGTATTATCTTATACAGATACTTAAGGTAGGACTTCCAGCAGGTATCCAGAGTACAGTTATTAACTTTTCAAATGTTTTGTTACAGTCATCTGTTAATTCATTTGGAGAAATAGCTATGGCTGGTTACACAGCAGCCAACAACATACTTGGATTTTTATATGTATCAGTTAATTCAGTTACACAGGCATGTATGAGTTTTACAAGCCAGAATTATGGTGTGCGTAAGTTTAAAAGAATGGATAAGGTGCTTGCTGACTGTGCAATATTGTCGATAATAGTATCTGTAGTTATAGGTGGCGGCTCATATCTTTTAGGACATCAGATACTAGGAATATATACTAAGCAGGAAGATGTAATACAATGTGGTATGGAGATTCTTTCCATATCAACCATTCCATATTTTCTGTGTGGTCTTATGGATATGATTCCGGGTTCTATGAGAGGAGTTGGCTATTCAGCAGTTCCTATGATACTTTCTATAATCGGAACAGTTGGAACAAGGCTTGTGTGGATATATGGAGTATTCCCAGAGCACAGGTCATTGTATGTTTTGTTTATGTCATATCCAGTTTCATGGGGATTGACGATAGTTATGCAGGCAATATGCCTTGTGTTTGTAAGAAGGAAAATAAGGAAGTAACGTAAGATATGTAAATTATATAAAGATGTCGGGGTCAAAAGACCCCGACTTAATAATTTCTTTTTATTATAGTCTATAGATTCTAGAATCCAACGCAATTACCTTTAAGAGTTGCGCCTGTTATATTAACCTTACCATTAATGTTAGTGCAGTCCTGGATAACAGCCTTGCCAAATGTTACCTTGTAACCAAGTGCAGATGGCTTTCCAGTTAATGGCCAGTGATAATTGTTACCCTTATTAGAATCTGATACACAGTTCTTCATAGTTACAACACCGCTCTGATTGTTTCTGTCAAAACCATTAGCATAGTTGCCCTTAGCGCTACAGCCAATAAGAGTGTGGTTAAGTGGGTCAAGATGTGCAGCTACACCAGGTGTCTTGTTATCAATGCCACCCATCTTAAAACCGTTGCCATCGCCATAGATACCATTGCATAAACCGTTGTAGTTTGCCTGGCAGTTAACAAGTGTGACAGCACCGTGGGCAGCATAGCAATCCCATCCGTCATCACTGTTATATTCAGCAATACAGTTTTCAAAGTAGTTACCTTCACCAGAATGAAGCTTTACAGCAAAGCCGTCAGCATTTTCACCCTTGGCATCAGCATTGTGATGTGATGTACAGCTATAGAACTTGTTATTAGCACCACCGTTGCTTACCTGGAAACCAGCATCTTCATTGTAGCAGCATACAACGTTCTTTAATATGTTGTTAGAACCAGAGATAAAGATTCCGTTGTCAGAAGCCTTAGTTACTGTTATATTCTCAAGAGTGCTTCCGTTACCAGAGATTGTGATACCTCTTCCAGAACTTCCGCTTGTCTGTGAAAAGTCAATAGTAGCATTGTTCTTACCAACGATATTAACACCAGCAGGAAGAGAAACAGCACCAGATTTAACAGTTCCGTCAATAACGATAGTCTGTCCTGATTTAGCTTTCTTAACAGCATCTGCAAGTGAGGTACCACCATTCTTAACAGTTATATCACCAGTTACAGTTGAACCAGAACTACCAGAAGAACTGCTTCCAGAGCTTCCAGAAGAACCACTGCCTGAGCTGCCAGAATTATTTCCAGAGCCATTAGAATCAACCTGTATCTTATAAATATTGATTCCGCTGTTAGCAGAATAAAGATATACATAGCCAGAAGAACCAGAATATGTATAAGTTTGTAAAGAAGCATTCTTGTTAGCAGACATTGTTCCTAACTTCTTCCCCTTAGAGTCAGCAACAACGAGTGAACGTGTAGAGCTTCCACTGCTTCTTAAAACAACCTTTATAGTATCAGAACCTGAAACAGGAACCTTAACAGCACGGTAAGATGTGGAACCAGTTCCACCAAGTGCCAAGCAGTAAGTATAAGCTGTACCACTAACAGTAACAGATTCTGCTTTTACCTGCATTGATTTAGAACTTGTAGCGATAAGACCTAAACCATCAATAGTTTTTGATGATGTTATCTTACCAAGATTCTTAAAGCTGGAATTCTTGAAATTCCAAGATGTGTTGGTTGCGGCGTTGACAGATACGCTAGTAGCTGCTGTAAAGCATACAAGAGCTAAAGTAAGAATAGCCGCAAATACTTTTTTTGCTTTTTTAAACATTATGAAAAAACCTCCCAAAATAATAAAATAAGTTTCCATCACGTAAAATAACATAAAAATAAATAATTTGAAATGGAATAATACAACAAAGATTTATACAAGCTATTATGCAAAATGCACATAAAAGATAGTTAAAATAATAACGATTTTGTAATAATAGCACACTACAACTGAGTTTTTGACCTCAAAGCAATATTTATGTATACTGTGAAAAGTTGATGGATTGAGGTGTTTAAGGATTACATATATAAACACATTGTTGTATTCACCTTTGATATAACAGAAATAACAGAACAAAATAAAGAAAGAGGGATAATTGATAAAATATGAATAGCAAAATAGGTAATTATAATAAACAACAGTTAAAAGATCAGCTTAAGTCTATGGGACTTAAAGGTGATGAAACTATACTTATACATTCATCAATGAAGTCTATAGGTGAGGTTGATGGTGGTGCAGATACTGTGCTTGATGCGTGGATGGAATATTTTAAGGATGGACTTTTACTTCTGCCAACACATACATGGAAGACTGTAAATGCGGATAATCCGGTATATAATCCACAGACAACTCCATCATGTGTAGGACTTCTTACGAATATGTTTATGAAAAGGGATGGGGTTATACGTTCGCTTCATCCAACCCACAGTATGGCAGGTTATGGGAAAAATGCTGCAGAATATCTGGCAGGTGAGGAATATAATAATACACCATGTACTCCTGGTGGCTGTTATGACAGGCTTAAGGATGCAGGCGGCAAAGTGCTGCTTGTAGGGGTTGGTCATGAAAGAAACACCTATATACATAGTGTTGAAGAGGTGTTGAATGTGCCTAACAGACTGTCGGATATGCCTATGGAGCTTGTTATAGAACTTCCTAAGGAAGATGAAGATAATAAGAATAAGAAGCTTCCTTACTATAACATGGCTGATGGCTGGAAAAAATGTATTGATAGTAATGGGGGACATGATAATAAAAACAAATTATGCAGGAAGGTATATGTAAGAAAGCATTACAATGCACAGCAGCCTCATATATCTGAGGATTTCGTCAAGCTGAACCAGATATTCCTTGACAGTGGAGTTGTTAAAAAGGTAAAGTTTGGCGATGCCGACAGTCTTTTGTGTGATGCTAAAGGGATGTTTAATATTGTAAGACAAGTGATTGCACCAGACCCAGAGTGTATTGTAACTAAGTATACATTATCAATCCCAGAGTATTGATTTGATTATAGGAAAAAACTATGACTACATATATTTTATTAGGATTATGCATATGTTATGTTTTATTATATAATAACCACATAAACATACAAGAAATATAGGAATATATTAAAAGAAAGAGAAAGTGGTGGAATATATGAAACAGATATTATGCTTTGGAGATTCTAATACATGGGGACTTATCCCTAAGACTAATAAAAGATATGAGTGGGGCGTAAGGTGGACAAGCATTCTTAATGAAAGTCTGAATGATAAAAAGGAAGGTGGATATCGTGTTATAGAGGAAGGCTTGTGTGGCAGGACAACCGTATTTGACGACCCGTTAAGAGATGGACGAAATGGTGTAAAGATACTGCCAACTATATTGGAAACCCACAATCCAGTTGATATAGTGATAATTATGCTTGGAACTAACGACTGCAAGACTGTTTACAATGCATCAGCAGAATTTATTGGTCAGGGCGTAAAAAGACTTATCGGACAGGTAAAGAACTACATACCAGATAGTAAAATACTTGTAATATCGCCTATACATCTTGGTGAGGGCGTTTGGGAGTCAGACTATGACCCTGAATTCTCTAGTGCTTCAGTGAGCCTGTCAAAAGAGCTTTCAGATGTATATAAAAAGATTGCAGCACAGGAAAATGTTGGGTTTATAGCAGCTTCAGAGGTTGCCTCCCCAAGCACTGCCGACAGAGAACATCTTAGCGAGGAAGGTCATAAGAGGCTTGCAGGGAAGGTGGAAGAGTGGGTTAAAAATGTGGCGTAATTGTGGGGCAGATAAAGAGTAAATTATGATATAATGAGCGCAAGAGAAAAGGAAGCGGCTGCGAAGCAGACATTTACTTTGATGCGTGCCTGTAAGTAAAGTAAGCGATAACTGCTGTTATTATCTCTGTTATCCAGAATGAGTGCCATACGCCGGCAGCACCGTATATACGGCTTAGAATGAAGGCGGCAGGTATAATGACAGCAACATATCTGAATATAGATATAATAAGTGAAGGAATTCCCTTGCCAAGTCCTTCAAGTGCGCCGGAGGCTGTGATAGATACAGAGGATACAATAAATCCGGCGCTTATAATTCTTAAGGCAGCAGCTCCCGCAGATATAGTTGTTTCGTTGGAAGTAAATAATCCAATAAGTGTTTCAGGAATACATAAGCATACAGCAGTTCCGATACACATAATAACAAGAACTATGCCTGTTGCAGTTGCATATATTTTCTTAACACGTTTAGTTTCGCCAGCACCATAGTTGTATCCGATAAGAGGACGCATACCCTGTACAACTCCATTTGCAGGAAGATATAGGAACGTCTGAAGCTTGTAATATACGCCAAGCACGAAAACATATACCTGTGAATATGCAGCAAGTATGACATTGAGCGCAGATATGAGCAGTGATGGAAGCGCCATATTAAGGCATGCAGGTATTCCGATAGAATACATTTTCACGCAGAGTACCTTCTCTGGTTTCATATATTTTCTTGTGAAGCGCACAGGAATAGGTCTGGAAATATATATTATAATGTATACAATAAGACTTACAGTCTGGCCTATGCCAGTTGCAAGTGCAGCGCCCTCAATTCCCATACGTGGAAATATGCCAAGTCCGAATATAAGTACAGGGTCAAGTATAATATTGGTTATGCAGCCTGTGAGCATGGCGGTCATAGAAACAGTCATTCGTCCGACAGCCTGAAATGTTTTTTCAAATACAAGTTCCCATGCAAGCATTAGTGAAAATGCAAATGCGGTAACAGAGTACTTTACACCGAGGTCAATAACGGTCTGGTCATTAGTAAACATATTAAGAAATGGTCGTATAAGAATAATGCAGCCAGACATAAGTACAATTCCGTGGATGGTGCTTAAGAATAAGCCCTGACTTGCAGCTTTATCGGCAGTTTCCTTATCAGAAGCTCCCATATAAAATGCGATGACAGCGTTGATACCTATTCCAAAGCCAATCATGACAGAGTTGATAAAGTTCTGCATAGGGAATACAAGTGATATGGCAGTCATAGCATTTTCACTTATCTTAGCGACAAAAAAGCTGTCGACAATGTTGTACAGTGAATTCACAAGCATAGATATAACCATGGGAAGAGCCATAGTTAATAAGAGCTTTAGTATGTTTTGTTTTTTCATATAAGTCTGGTCCATAATATTTCTCGTCTCTTTAATATTTTTATGGTGAAAAATTCTAAATAATCACATTATCTTATCTTAATTAATGCTTATAAAATAGCATAATAACAGTATTATAAGCACAAAAAAACCACATAGCCCGTAAGCTATGTGGCGAAAAATAGAAACATCTAGAAAAATCCACATGTGTTTTATAAATAAATTGTAGCAAAACTTACATTGTGTAAAAACAATGTATGCGGATTATAGCATTGATATAATCACTTGTCAATCAATAATCTGATTATAATAATTGCAGGTCATATTCTTTATATAAAATCTGATAAACATATATAATCAATCGATAACCTGCTTAGATATAATCTGACACATAAGGTACAGCATGGAAAAGTATATCATCAAGCTCTTCCACAGCTTCTTTGGTAGTTTCAATCCGTTCCATACTGTAAAGCTTATCAGCACTTTTATAGCCAAGCAGCATAGTTGTCAGGGTAGCTATTGACATTTTCATAGTATAGTCGGGAGTACCGCTTGTTATACTACAGTGCCCGTCCTTGAACATGACAATGAATCTTCCGTTATTCCAGGAAAGAAGCTCATCTTCGATATCGAAAGCAAAGACACATGCAGGTTCATCAGGGTCGATGGCATATTTTTCAAAAAACTGCTTGATATCGATAATTCTTCCCATAGCATAAGGTCTGATAGTTTCCTTTATATCACTGTCATCAAGCTCAAAGGCTATCGGTTCGCTGTAATAGTTGTTACCACGTACTTCATCAATCATAGAATCGTGGGCATGTATATATTCCCACAGTCCAAGCTGGGCTTCACGGTTTAGATATATCATTTCCTTAACGTGCATAATGTCGGAGCTTATCATATACACCATATATCCATAAGGAACACCATCCCTTGAATAATATATAGCAACCATAGTGTCGTCCTCATCCCAGCGCCAGTATTCTTCCCATGCAAGGTTGTTGCGGTACAGGCAGCCATGGGTTTTTTCGGCGAATTTGGAATGAAGCTTGTGAAATTCCTCATCATCCCATGATACTCTTCGTACATATCCAGGTTCGTGTAACTTTTCTGGAATCTGTCGGTCTTTAATAGTGTATGTCATTTTGTTAGATATGATTTCCCAGCCAAGATTGCGGTAGAGAGGTATTGAATAAGGATATAGCAGTGCAAATGACTTGTGTCCTTCACGCATACGTGTAAGACACTGTATCATAAGTTTTTTCATAATTCCGTGGCCAGTGTATTCAGGATATGTGCATACGCTTGTTACAAAGCCTACATTATAACGTATGCCGTATATGTTCATATCAAGTGGATATACGGCAAACTGAGCGATAAGCTCATTCTTATCAAAGCATCCAAGAACGTCAGCTCTTTGAAGAACCGGGAACTTAGACTGCTTTATCTCATCATCTTTCCAGCCAGTTTCGGCAAGCTCAGCTTCTGTTACCTGAAAGGCATATCTTAAAAGTGCATTATATTGTTCGGCATCATCTGTTGTAAGAGGCCTTATTATATATTCTTCATCATTAGGAAAGTTCATAACAATTAATCCTTCTTAATTATTTTAGTACACAAACATTTTAGATTATCGTCATTATTTGTCAAGGTGTAAATAAATGCTATCACAAAAGCTATGACAAATGTCATAATTAATGGAAAATTAATATAAAACATGCTGATAAAATGATACAATAATAAAATAATGGACAAAATTATTTATTGTTTAAAATTAAATGAGCAAAAAATAAGAAAGAAATGAGGTGTTTTTATGTGTACAGCAGCAACTTATAAAACCAAAGATTTTTATATGGGAAGAACTCTTGATTATGAGTTTTCTTATGGTGAGGAGATAACTATAACTCCAAGAAACTATGAATTTAATTTCAGACATGCAGGACAGTTAAAGTCACACTATGCGATTATAGGAATGGCTTTCGTGGCAGGTGGATATCCTCTTTATTATGATGCTGTCAACGAAAAGGGTGTAGGTATGGCAGGACTTAACTTTGTTGGAAATGCAGCTTATGAGGAAGTTATATTAGATGATGAGTCAGATGCCATACAGGTTGCACAGTTTGAATTCATACCATGGATACTAAGCCAGTGCTCATCAGTTATTGAGGCAAGGACAAAGCTCTCGCAGATGAGGCTTACGAAAACACCTTTCAGCGAACAGCTCCCAGCAGCACAGCTCCACTGGATTATAGCAGATAAGGATGATTGCATAGTTGTAGAATCTATGAAGGATGGACTGCATGTATATGATAATCCTGTCGGAGTGCTTACAAACAATCCACCATTCCCTATGCAGATGTTTGAGCTTAATAACTATGCCGGAGTATCAAGAAAACAGCCAGAAAGCACATTTGCAGGAGTGCTTAAGCTTAATGCATATAGCAGAGGTATGGGTGGAATGGGAATACCAGGTGATCTTTCAAGCCAGTCACGATTTGTTAAAGTAGCATTTACAAAGCTTAATGCAGTATCCGGAAGTGACGAGATGGAGAGTGTAAGCCAGTTCTTCCATATACTTGGTTCAGTAGACCAGCAGAGAGGCTGCTGCGAGGTGGCAGATGGAAAGTTTGAGATAACTATATATACATCGTGTTGTAATGCGACCAAAGGAATATATTATTATACAACCTATGATAATCACCAGATAACAGCAGTAGATATGCGAAAAGAAAATCTGGATGCTTCACAGCTTATAAGATATCCTATTATAACTACTGGTGAGGTAAGATGGCAGAATAAGTAATGTTTAACTAATAGGCATATCTTGTGATTTAAAGAGTTTGTTTATATATGGGAGGATTAAGGTTGAAGTACGATTTTGATATAGTAGTTGACAGAAGAAACACAGGGTCACTTAAGTGGGATGTGCGTGAAAATGAGCTTCCTATGTGGGTTGCCGATATGGACTTTAAGACAGCACCGGCTATTACAGAAGCTATTATAGAAAGGGCACAGCATGGAATATACGGATATTCCATAGTACCGGATGAGTGGGGGCAGTCTTACAAGGAATGGTGGAAAAACAGACATAACTGGGATATAGACACAGACTGGCTTGTGTTTACAACAGGTGTTATTCCTGCTATATCGAGTGTGGTAAGAAAGCTCACAACACCTAATGAAAATGTGCTTATACAGACACCTGTTTATAACATTTTCTTTAATTCGATAGTAAATAACGGCAGACGTGTACTTGAAAGTCCGCTTGTATACAAAGATGGAGAATACAGCATAAACTGGACAGACCTTGAAAGTAAGCTGTCAGATCCACAGACATCGCTTATGATATTGTGCAATCCCCAGAATCCATCAGGAAAAATATGGGACAGGGAAACTCTGCAAAGAATAGGTGAGCTATGTAAGAAATATTATGTAACAGTCGTTTCAGATGAGATACATTGCGACATAACTGACCCGGACAAGGAATATATTCCATTTGCATCTGTGTCTGATATATGCAGAGATATAAGTATTACATGCATAGCACCAACAAAGACTTTTAATATGGCAGGTATACAAACAGCAGCAGTTGTTGTTCCACAGAAGAACTTAAGACATAAGGTATGGCGTGCACTTAACACAGATGAGGTTGCTGAGCCGAACACATTTGCAATATCAGCAGCAATAGCAGCTTATAAGAATGGTGCAGAATGGCTTGATGAATTAAGGCAGTATATAAGTAATAATAAACAAATCGTGTATGATTATGTGAAAGCTAACATACCGGATATAAATGTGGTTAAGAGTGATGCAACATATCTTTTATGGATAGACTGCTCAAAACTTACGAAAGACAGCAGAAGGCTTGCGGCAGATATAAGAAAGAAGACAGGACTTTATCTGTCGGCAGGAAGTGTATATGGAAAAGGTGGAGAGAGCTTTTTAAGGTTGAATATAGCGTGCCCGGAGAGTGTTCTTAAGGATGGACTTGAGAGACTTAAAAATGGCTTAATGGAGATTAATGAGGGCAGCAGGCTTAGGTATGAGATGTTTGAGTATATGTTGGAGGAGTAAGTGGATTAATATATAAAATAATTCTTATATGAACTATATAAAATAAGTCTTATAACCATAATAATAAGAAATAATAAGATATATTTCATATATACTTATGAAAATTTAATATATTTCTTAGAAATAATTGACAGAAAAAGTTAAAAACTTAACAATTTAAAGGTTGCTTTTTGCTAACTGATTATGTATACTATCAAAAGAATGTGGTTAAATCCATTTTCTGTAAATTACTATAATACTTATAAAAGGTATTAAGGAACTACAATTAAAGAAAAGAGGTTTAATGTAAAATGGCAAACGTTGATTTAAGCAAGTATGGTATTACAGGCGCTACAGAAATTATTCACAATCCTTCTTATGAATTATTATTCGAAGAAGAAACAAAGGCTTCTAACGAAGGTTACGAAGTAGGAAAGGAAAGCGAACTTGGTGCTGTTGATGTTATGACAGGTATCTATACAGGTCGTTCTCCTAAGGATAAGTACATTGTAGTAGATGAGAATTCTAAGGACACAGTATGGTGGACTTCAGATGAGTACAAGAATGATAACCACCCAATGTCAGAAGATGTATGGGCTAAGGTTAAGGATATTGCTAAGAAAGAACTCTGCAACAAGAGACTTTTCGTAGTAGATGCGTTCTGTGGTGCTAACAAGGATACAAGAATGGCTGTTCGTTTTATCGTAGAAGTAGCATGGCAGGCACATTTCGTAACTAACATGTTCATTAAGCCAACAGCAGAAGAACTTGAAAACTTCGAGCCAGATTTCGTAGTATATAACGCTTCTAAGGCTAAGGTTGAGAATTACGCAGAATTAGGTCTTAACTCAGAGACATGTGTAGCATTCAACATCACAAGCCACGAGCAGGTAATCATCAACACATGGTATGGTGGAGAAATGAAGAAGGGTATGTTCTCTATGATGAACTACTACCTTCCACTTAAGGGAATAGCTTCAATGCACTGCTCAGCTAACACAGATAAGAATGGTGAGAACACAGCTATCTTCTTCGGTCTTTCAGGAACAGGTAAGACAACACTTTCTACAGATCCTAAGAGACTTCTTATCGGTGATGATGAACACGGCTGGGATGACAATGGCGTATTCAACTTTGAAGGTGGATGCTACGCTAAGGTTATCAACCTTGATAAGGATTCTGAGCCTGATATCTACAATGCAATCAAGCGTAATGCTCTTCTTGAGAACGTTACTCTGGATGCAGCAGGCAAGATTGATTTCAACGATAAGAGCGTAACAGAGAATACTCGTGTATCTTATCCTATCAACCACATTCAGAATATTGTTCGCCCTATTTCTTCTGCACCAGCAGCTAAGAACGTTATCTTCCTGTCAGCAGATGCATTCGGCGTACTTCCTCCAGTATCTATCTTAACTCCTGAACAGACACAGTACTACTTCCTGTCTGGTTTCACAGCTAAGTTAGCTGGTACAGAGCGTGGTATTACAGAGCCTACACCTACATTCTCAGCTTGCTTCGGACAGGCATTCCTTGAACTGCATCCTACAAAGTATGCAGAAGAGCTTGTTAAGAAGATGGAGAAGAGCGGAGCTAAGGCTTACTTAGTAAACACAGGATGGAACGGAACAGGTAAGCGTATCTCTATTAAGGATACTCGTGGTATTATTGATGCTATCCTTAGCGGAGCTATTTTAAGCGCACCTACAAAGACAATTCCTATGTTCAATTTCGAAGTTCCTACAGAACTTCCTGGCGTAGACGCAGGTATTCTTGATCCTCGTGATACTTATGCAGATGTTTCTGAATGGGAAGTTAAGGCAAAAGACCTTGCATCCAGATTCGTTAAGAACTTTGCTAAGTATGAAGGTAATGACGCTGGTAAGGCTTTAGTTGCAGCAGGTCCTCAGGCATAATTGAATTTGTAATGATAGAATATACAGGGTATGGCAGAGTTCATACCCTGTTTTCTATATCAGAAAATAAAAAATCTGTGCAGAGTAATTAACAACTGCACAGATTTTTTACCCTATATAAGTATTAAAATGTTGGTGCAAAAGCCCCTTCACCACTGGTATCATATTAAATTACTTAGATAACATCTCAACATCTTCATAGAAATTTGGATAGGAGATAGTAACACAATCTGCATCCTGAATCTCAGTAACCCCATCTGCTGCCAGGGCACCAATGGCGAAGCTCATGGCTATACGGTGATCTTTCTTCGTATTGATGGAAGTTCCATGTAATTGTTTGCCGCCATGGATGATCATACCATCTTCAGTAGCTTCAATGTCACAGCCCATTGCTTTGAGATTTGTGACAACAGTGTCAATTCTGTTAGATTCTTTGACTTTTAATTCAGCAGCATCTTTTATGATGGTGGTTCCGTCAGCGTAGGCAGCAGCAACAGCAATCATAGGAATCTCATCAATTAAGGTAGGAATGATTTCACCTCCGACAGTAACTCCATGAAGAGAAGAGGAGCGCACCAATAGGTCTGCGGTAGGTTCTCCATTATCACAATTTTCATTCAAGTAAATAATATCAGCGCCCATTTCTTTGAATACACGTATAATACCATCTCTGGTAGGATTAATCCCCACGTTTTTAAGAAGTACTTCAGAATCAGGTACTAACATAGCTGCGGCGATAAAATAAGCAGCAGAAGAAATGTCGCCGGGAACTTTTACTTGTCTGCCTTCTAATTGAGGTTCTGGATGAATCGTAGCAGTGACACCCTGACTGGTTACATCTGCACCGAAGTACTGCAGCATGATTTCTGTATGATTACGGCTCAAGGTAGGCTCGGTGACACTGGTTTCTCCCTGGGCATACAAGCCGGCTAACAGGACACAGGATTTTACTTGTGCAGAAGCTACGGGAGACTGGTAGTGAATGCCTTTTAAGGTTGTACCTTCAATATGGAGCGGCGCACAACCATTACCATTTACGGAGACGATATGTGCACCCATTTCTGACAGAGGTGTCATGATTCGCTTCATAGGTCGAGTCTGTATAGAAGCATCGCCTGTCAGAGTAACGTCAAAGTTCTGAGCTGCCAGAATACCGGAGATCAGTCTGGTCGTAGTTCCGCTGTTACCACAATCGAGGACATCAACTGGTTTGCTCAGACCATGAAGACCTTTTCCGTGAACAAGTATAGTATCTTTTGTCCTTTCAATGGGGATGCCCATACTGCGAAAACATCCAATAGTAGAGAGACAGTCAGCACCTTCCAGAAAGTGTGTGATTTCAGTTGTGCCTTGTGCCAGCGAACCAAACATAACTGCGCGATGGGAGATGGATTTATCTCCGGGAACGGATATAGTTCCGTGAAGGTGGTTTTTCTTGCTTATCTGCATGTTTTTTATTTCCTTTCATATACTGTATAGTTCAAATCCTGTAAAAGGATGATGGCTTCGTTAAGTGATGCCTGCTCATAGAATTCAACTTGCAGGACACCTTCTTCAAATTCACGGTTATGGACGATACCAATATTTTTAATAGATATATCGGCTTTTGCCAAAAGGGTTGCAATTGTTGCAATCGCACCGGCTTCATCAGGAATATCCAGGTAGCAGCCGAATACTTTCTTGATAGGACCTCTGGACTGGTTGGCAAAGGAATCGCGATATTCTTTGGATTCTTTGAATAAATCATAAGTGTAGCCCTGTTGTCTGGAACGAACAGCCTGGCTGATGTCTTTTAATGATTCAATATAATCGTCCAACAAGTCTGCGATGTTACTGGAGTTGGTCATGCAGATTGCTTCCCACATCTGTGGAGAGGATGAGGCAATTCGGGTGATATCTTTGAAACCGCCTGCGGCTACCAGCTTCATGGTTCCTTCCTGGGTATCGTGGTCATGAACCAGATTCACCAATGCAGCAGCTATCAGATGAGGAACGTGACTGATTGCTGCGGTAACGTAGTCATGCTTATCACAGGTAATGACCAGTGGGATAGCACCGATTGCCTGTACCAGCTCGCGATAGAATGTCAGGTCTTCTTCTGAAGAAGATTCGGTTGGCGTAAGAATATAGAAAGCGTTCTCCAGAATAATAGGATTGGCATTGGTAAAGCCGGATTTCTCACTGCCTGCCATAGGATGACCACCGATAAAATGTTTCTCCAGACCTAATTCTTTTACTTTGTCATGAATAGATGATTTCACACTGCCAACATCTGTGATCAGAGTGTTCGGGGACAGATATGGTTTTAACTGTGCCAGATTTTCATTATTAATGGAAACTGGTGCACACAGGAAAATCATATCACAGGAATGAAAATCATTGCCAATGGAATCGGTGACAGCATCGGCAATTCCTTCTGTCAGTGCATTCTGAGTCATGTTTGTATTGGTATCATACACCAGAATGTGACAGTCGGGTTGTATTTTACGGATGGCCTTGGCGATAGAACCGCCGATAAGACCCAGTCCGATGAATCCATAAGAATTACGTTTCATGAATGTAGTCTCCTTTATATAGGCATATGCCGTTTGTTTCTTTCTATAGTATCGCACTTTAACGTACTAAAGTCAATAGAAACCGTTAGAACATTGTACTGAAAAGTTACATAATATTTTGGATAAAATGTTATATGCAAAATACACAAAAAACTTGAATATACAGACAATATATTGTAAAATTTATTTAAAGGTGTACGAAAATAAATACAATTCATATAATGTATGAACAAATTTATGAAACACCAAAAAGAATCAGATAGGAATATCGTGAGAATCCTACAAAAAAACAGGAGGTAGCTACTATGAATGTTTACACCACAGACAAGGTCAGAAATGTAGTTCTATTAGGTCATGGAGGGGCGGGTAAGACCAGCCTCGTAGAATCTATGGCATATTTAGCAGGCATTACATCCAGAATGGGCAGAGTCGAGGATGGTAATACGGTAAGTGATTTTGGAAAAGAAGAACAGAAACGTAAGATTTCAATTAGCACTACTGTTGTGCCGATTGAATGGGAAGGCGTAAAGATCAATATATTGGATACACCTGGATATTTTGACTTTATCGGTGAAGTAGAAGAGGGCATCAGTGCGGCAGATGCAGCAATTATCGTTGTATCAGGTAAGGCTGGTGTGGAAGCCGGAACGGAAAAGGCATGGGAGCTGTGCGAGAAATATAAGCTTCCTCGTATGATTTATGTTACAGACATGGATGTGGATAATGCATCTTTCAAGAATGTAGTAGAAACATTAACAGAAATGTATGGCAAGAAGATTGCGCCATTTCATTTCCCAATTCGTGAAAATGAGAAATTTGTGGGCTATATTAATGTAGTCAGTGAGAATGCAAACCGTTGGGTAGGCAAAGAAGTAGAGGAATGCGAAATCCCTGATTACAGCAAAGATAACCTTGCCCTTTATAAAGATACATTGATGGAAGCAGTCGCAGAAACCAGTGAAGAGTTTATGGAACGCTATTTCGGTGGTGAGACATTCACTGAAAATGAAATCAGAGCTGCACTGCGCACGAACGTCATTGATGGCTCCATCGTACCGATCAGTATGGGGTCGAATACTCTGTGCCAAGGTACATATACTTTGCTGGATGACATTGTGAAATATCTGCCAAGCCCTGAGAATAAGGAACTGGCTGGCATCAATATGAAAACAAACGAGATATTCCAGGCAAACTATGACTTTTCCAAGGCAAAGTCAGCCTATGTATTTAAGACAATTGTAGATCCGTTTATTGGCAAATATTCGCTGATTAAGGTGTGCTCTGGTGTATTCAAGCCAGATGACATGATCTATAACAAGGACAAGGATATTGAGGAAAAAGTCAGCAAGCTCTATGTACTTCAGGGCAGCAAGCCAATTGAAGTACCCGAACTGCATGCAGGCGATATCGGTGCAATTGCGAAACTGACAGCAGCAAGAACCGGTAATACATTGTCTACTAAGGCAAATATCATTGAATATGGTAAATTTGAGATATCCAAGCCTTATACAGCACTTCGCTACAAAGTGCCGAATAAGGGCGATATAGATAAAGTAGCACAGGCACTTCAGAAGCTTTCCCATGAGGATCAGACTTTGAAGGTAGTCAATGATACAGAGAACAGACAGTCCCTCATATATGGTATTGGCGAACAACAGCTTGAGATTATCCAGAGCAGACTGTTGAACGAATATAAGTGCCAGATTGAACTGAGCAAGCCTAAGGTAGCATTCAGAGAGACAATCAAGAAAAAGGCAGACGTAGAATATAAGTATAAGAAGCAGTCCGGTGGACATGGACAGTACGGTCATGTTAAAATGCGTTTTGAGCCATCTGGTGATCTGGAAAAGCCATATGTATTCGAGCAGGAGGTTGTAGGCGGTGCAGTTCCGAAGAACTTCTTCCCGGCAGTAGAGAAGGGCTTACAGGAATCCGTTGTGAAAGGACCTCTGGCTGCATATCCTGTAGTTGGTGTAAAAGGTGTACTTTATGATGGTTCTTACCATCCGGTAGATTCTTCTGAAATGGCATTCAAGATGGCAACGATACAGGCATTTAAGAAGGGCTTCATGGAAGCTGGACCAATCCTGCTAGAGCCGATTATGAATCTGAAGGTAACAGTTCCTGACAGATACACAGGTGATGTTATGGGTGATCTGAACAAGAGAAGGGGCAGAGTGCTTGGCATGAACCCTGTAGGTAATGGTAAACAGGTCGTAGAGGCAGATATCCCGATGCTGGAATTAGGCGGATACTGTACTGTGCTTCGCTCCATGACCGGCGGCAGAGGCAGCTATGAATATACATTTGCAAGATATGAACAGACCCCAAGTGATATCCAGGAAACAGAAGTAAAAGCCAGAGCATCTAAAGTAGCTGAGAATAATGAAGAATAAGTAGAAAAGTCTAGGCACGCACCGCCTTCTATCCATTGATTTTGTGAACACGTAATAGCTGTAAGGACTTCTAAGCACTTACGGCAGAAATGCTTTTATTCCAAGCCTGCGCCTAAAACTCGTCTGCGGCTCAGACAACGGCGCGGGCTTGCCTGCATTTCTCCACCTAATCTTGACAAGTTCCAACATTGCATTGTACGATACCCTAAGAAATGGGGACAAAAACATGCAGAAGAATAAGAGACAAATACTGACAGCATTTCTTTTCATAGCAGTATGTATCGCTGCGTATTTCCTTATAGTCAGAGAACAAAATAACAAAAGCGCATCTGCGCAGATATTTGCCATGGATACCTACATGGAATTGACAGCCTATGGTAAGAATGCTGAAGAAGCAGTTGGCGCTGCTAAAGAGGAGATTGAGAGATTAGATGCACTTTTATCCACCGGCAATGACAAAAGTGAGATTGGCCAGCTTAATAAAAATAAGAAAGCACAGATATCGGCAGATACGCAGTATTTACTGAACCGTTCTTTTACTATTTATGAAGAGACGGATGGAGCCTTTGATATTACGATATATCCTATTATGAGAGCGTGGGGATTTACAGGAGAAGAGCACCGTATACCGACTGAGGAAGAATTACAGTCTTTACTGCAACTTGTAGATGCCTCCAGTCTGCAATATGATGCTTCAACACAGACACTTACGTTGCCAGAGGGAGTAGAGATTGACTTTGGCGGCATTGCCAAAGGCTATACCTCCCAGAGAGTTGCGCAGATCATGCAGGAATATGATATAAATAGTGCTATTTTGAACCTGGGAGGCAATGTGCAGCTTGTTGGCGCGAAGCCAGATGGCAGTTCATGGAAGGTGGCAATTAAAAGTCCTGATGAACAGGAAGAATATCTGGGAGTACTGTCTGCACAGAACAAGGCAATCATCACATCTGGCGGCTATGAAAGGTATTTTGAAGAAAATGGCAGGAAGTATCACCATATCATAGACCCCAAGACTGGAATGCCAGCCTATAACGGGTTACAGTCAGTTACGATTGTGAGTGAAGATGGCACGTTGGCAGATGGACTTTCTACTGCACTGTATGTCATGGGAACAGAGTCGGCAGTTAAGTTCTGGCAGAATCACAATGATGAATTTGATGCCATTTTGTACACGGATGATGGAACTCTTTACGTTACAGAAGGAATTGCAGATACCTTTACTTCCAGCCATTCCATTACAGTTCTTGAAAAAGCAGTTGCATTTTAAATGGCACTATGCTAGAATATTTTCAGATTTGTAATATGTTAACGACCATGATAAGGAGTAGTAGAGGCACGATCTTTTTCAGAGAGCTGTCATTTGGTGCGAGACAGCAGAGAGACACCTTGAACTCGCCTTGGAGTTCTCACAGTGAATCCTGACTGGAATAGTTGTGAGCGGGACTTCCCGTTACAGAAGCATAAGCGCAGATACAGAATCTGAAACAGAGTGGTACCGCGGATAGATATAATCTCTTCGTCTCTATTATTATATATAGAGACGGAGTTTTTTTATTTCACGGGCATATGCCTATCATGGTGTATAACGAACAATGTATGAAAAAGGAGTCATGAAAAATGAGCAGAGAGTATTCTCCAAAAGAAATTGAGAAAAAATGGCAGGATATCTGGGATAATGAGGAGGCTTTTAAGGCAACTCTTGATAAGTCCAAACCAAAATATTACGCATTAGTTGAGTTCCCTTATCCCTCAGGACAGGGTCTTCATGTAGGCCATCCAAGACCATATACAGCAATGGATATCGTATCCCGTAAGAAGAGAATGCAGGGATATAATGTCCTTTTCCCAATGGGATGGGATGCATTCGGTCTTCCTACAGAGAACTATGCGATCAAGAATAAGATTCATCCTAAGATCGTAACCAAGAACAATGTGGCACATTTCAAGGATCAGTTAAAGTCCTTAGGTTATTCCTTCGACTGGTCAAGAGAGATCAACACAACAGATCCTTCCTATTATAAATGGACACAGTGGATTTTCTTACAGCTTTTCAAGAAGGGATTGGCTTATAAGAGTGAAATGCCAATCAACTGGTGTACTTCCTGTAAGGTAGGGCTTGCAAATGAGGAAGTTGTAAATGGTGTATGTGAGCGTTGTGGTGCACCTGTTATCCGTAAGATGCAGTCCCAGTGGATGTTAAAGATTACAGATTATGCAGAGAAGCTCATTGAAGGTCTTGATCATGTAGACTATATCGAGAAGGTTAAGGTTTCCCAGAAGAACTGGATCGGCAGAAGCGAAGGCGCAGAAGTTAACTTCAAGTTAAGTGGTAAGGATGAGGCGCTGACTGTATATACAACCAGACCTGATACATTATTTGGTGCTACTTATATGGTAATTTCTCCAGAGCATCCTATGATCGATAAGTACAAGGACGAGATCAGCAATTATGATGAGATTCTTGCATATCGTGCACAGGCAGCAAGAAAGTCTGATTTTGAGAGAACAGAGCTTGCCAAGGATAAGACAGGTGCATGCATTAAGGGAATCACAGCAGTAAACCCTGTAAATGGCAAGGAGATTCCTATCTGGGTATCTGATTATGTATTAATGTCTTATGGTACAGGCGCTATCATGGCAGTTCCTGCACATGATGACAGAGACTGGGATTTTGCCAAGAAGTTTGATCTGCCTATCATTGAAGTGGTAGCAGGTGGTGATGTACAGAATGCAGCATTTACAGATGTAGCAACTGGTAAGCTGTGCAACTCCGGTTTCCTGGATGGAATGGAAGTTAAGGATGCCAAGAAGGCTATTATTGAATGGCTGGAGGAAAAAGGCATTGGACATAAGAAAGTTAATTATAAGCTTCGTGACTGGGTATTCTCACGTCAGCGTTACTGGGGCGAGCCTATTCCTATTGTAAAGTGCCCTTGCTGTGGTTATGTTCCAATTGATGAGAGTGAACTTCCCCTGAAACTTCCTGAAGTAGACAGCTATATGCCTACAGATACAGGTGAATCACCACTTGCTGCTATGCGTGACTGGGTAGAGACTACCTGTCCTAAGTGCGGTGGCAAGGCTGAGAGAGAGACAGATACTATGCCTCAGTGGGCTGGTTCTTCCTGGTATTTCTTAAGATATATCGATCCTCATAATGATGAGGCTTTTGCAAGCAAAGAAGCAATTGATTACTGGATGCCTGTAGACTGGTACAATGGTGGTATGGAGCATACAACACTTCACTTACTCTACTCCAGATTCTGGCACAAGTTCCTCTACGATCAGGGACTGGTATCCTGCCCTGAACCATATATGAAGAGAACTTCTCATGGTATGATCCTTGGTGAGAACAATGAGAAGATGTCCAAGTCCAGAGGAAATGTTATCAACCCGGATGATATTGTAAACGAGTTCGGCGCAGATACACTCAGAACCTATGAAATGTTCATCGGTGCATTTGAATTAAGTGCATCCTGGAGCATGGAAGGTGTTAAGGGCTGCAGGAAGTTCCTGGAGCGTGTATGGAAGTTACAGGATATGCTTATTGAAGGAGACAGCTATAGAGAGAACCTTGAGACTAAGATTCATCAGACAATCAAGAAGGTATCAAATGATTTTGAGAGTCTGAAGTTCAATACAGCAATCGCAGCTATGATGTCTCTGGTAAATGATTTCTATAAGGAAAAGAGCATCAATAAGGCTGAATATGCAACTTTGATTCTCTTATTAAACCCTGTAGCACCGCATATGACAGAGGAATTATGGGAGTCTATCTATGGTGGCAGAGCATATCAGCAGAAGTGGCCTGAGTATGATGAAGCCAAGACTGTAGAATCTAATGTAGAGATTGCAGTACAGATCAATGGTAAGGTTAAGGCAACTCTTGGAGTAGCACTTGACGAGGATGAAGAGTCTGTTAAGGCAAAAGCACATGCAATTCCTGCAATTGCAGAGCTTATGGCTGGTAAGAATGTAGTAAAGGAAATCTACGTAAAGGGCAGAATCCTGAATATCGTAGTGAAATAAGTCGTATGATTACTTTAATGAATCATCGGGAAACACAATACCATGCGCAGAAGCTGTGGGAAGTTGAAAATATTGATGTAGATCAGGCAGCGCGGAGTATGTTTGGACAGTGGTCGATACAGTCACAGCGCGAAGCAGCACAGAATCTGATGCAGTGGCTTGCTGATACTGGAAAAGAGATATTTCAGGAAGATCTGATATTGGATTATGGACTGGATTGCCTGAGATTATATCTACTGTTTGAAAAGACTCCGAAAGCAGATGATCCTTATCTGGATACTTGGGAAGAGTGCAGTCTGGAAGGGCTGTACAAATTCCTGGGTAAGTTCAGAAGATTGATTCTGGCTACAAACGAATGGAATCAGCAAGGCGGTTATCATGATCAGAATGTAGAGGAACTGCTGGAAATGATCAGCCAGATGAAATCTGATATGCTGATGCATTTTGCAAAAGGAAATACGATGCCTAATCGACATAATGCCATGTCAGTACTCATGACTGGTATCGGCAATATACAAAAGGCATTGGACACAGGAGCTGTACTTCAAAAGATGCACAGCCATGATCTGGAGATTGCGGTTCCTCATCATGGACAGGATCAGCTTGCGAAAGCAGAACCCGACTCGCAGATAGACAGATTATGCTGTGAGCTACTTGGTATAATGGCTCCTTTTGCACCACATTTATCGGAAGAATTGTGGCAGACATTGCAACAGCCGGTCAAGTCAGTGTTTATGATGCCTTGGCAATGTGAACAACTGTCTCATCGTATGATAACAATTCCTGTTCAGATAAACAGTAGAACGCGAAGAACCATACAGGTAGATATGCAGATATCAGAAGAAGAGTGCCTACAGCTGGCAAAAAAAGCGGTTGAGAAATATTTGGATGCAGAAAGTACCTATCGGTGCATTTTTGTTCCTGGTAAAATAATTAATTATGTGAAGAACTCAGAGCATTAAAACTCTGAGTTCTTTTGCTATTTACATAAAAATACAAAATGTTTCAAAAATTGACTATACAATTCTGAAAATTTATATTATAATGAACACAAATGAGGTGACATAAAACATTAGCATAATCAGTGAACGTGGTGTTATGAGGGAAGCATTAACAAATAGACGAGGGGCATTGTTTCGGGATGAAGAGACTAAAACAAATGCTGACAGGGAAATGATAGATTCTCTGCTGCATGGTAATCTGGAACTTACAGTGCCGCTTGCACAGGAGATTTATTATAAAATAAAATTATATGATATTGAGTTTCAATCCATGCTGGGACTGGACTTTCTGGATAGTCTGACAGAAATATTGACAGAAGACCAGATGCGTAGAATCCGCAAGCAGGTGGCTTCTGTTAAGCGTAAAGAGAATCACAGACAGAAGTTGTTTGCACGTAATAAAGGAATGGTGATACTCATTTTTGCTATGATATTTGGTGTCTGCTTTGTATATTTTAACTGGAATGTATTCCTGGATATGAAGACCAATTATGACACCTATTTATTACAGGAGAAGGTAAAAGAGGATGCCAGAACAGCAAGGCTGACACAGAGGTGGCGGGATAGAAGAGAAGCAGAAGCCTTGGCAAAGGCGCAGGCATTGGAAGCGCAACAGACAGCACTTGCTTTGGAAGAAGAAGTGCAGCCTGAGATATTAGGACAGTTTCAACAGTTACATTCAGAGAATGCAGATTTCTCAGGATGGCTTACCATAGATGGTACTAAAATTGATTATCCGGTTATGTCCAGACAAGGGGACAATAATTATTATCTGGATAAGAATTTTAATGGAGAGAAGGATAAGAACGGTTTATTGATTCTGGATTACCGATGTGATGTGATGCAATCCGGTCAGAACCTGATTATATATGGCCATAATATGAGGTCTGGCGTTATGTTCGGAACCTTGAAGAAATACAAGGACAAGCAGTTCTGCGAAGAACATCCTACTATTCGTTTCAGTTCATTATATGAAGAAAACGAATATAAGGTAGTTGCGGCAATGCTTTCAGAAGTAGCCTATGCCGATGAAGATGTATTTCGATATTATGATGCTATAGATATGAGTACAGAACAGGATTTTGAAGCCTTTCACGACAATATATCACAGAATGCACTGTATATGCTGGATGATATAGCGTATGGGGATTCATGCCTGATTCTATCCACCTGCGATAAGTATAAAGAAGATGGAAGATTTGTTGTAATAGCGAAAAAAATACAGAAGTAAGAGGGGACTTATATGTATCGTAGACTGAAAAATTTACTTGGAGTGAGCTTGATTATCTTTGCGATTCTTTTGTCACAGATACCTATGCCGTCAGTGCAGGCTGATAATGCTGACAGTACAGATAAGGTTACAGTGACTTTCCAGTACGGATTTGCAAATCTGAATCCATCGGTTGAAGAAGTAACTGTGGCAAAAGGTGCTACATTGGAAATTGATAAGATAGAAATTACAATAGATGGTGGACAGAGAATTGAACTCAAAGAAGGTCAGAAATATACAATAGATGCTGTTGTATATCAGTTTGATGGCTGGTGTAGTGCCAGTACAACAGGACCTAAATGGGATATGGCAAACAGTACAGCAAATGTAGACACAGAATTGTATGCAGTATGGGAGAGAGTAGATGGCAAGCAGTTCGCTTACGATGATATTGTCGCAACACAGGATGATAGCAGTGCGTTAACATCAGCAGATGCAAAAAAAACAATTAAAATTACATTTAACTTTGGATATCCTTCCGCATACTTTAAATTACCTACACTTCCTGGTGGTGCGAAAGATGTGAACGGTGTAGCTGTATTGGAAGTAGATCAAGAGGTTGATACGGAAACAGGTGGCATAGTTGACCAGAACGCTATACTTGGTTTTGAATCTGGTTCAAAACATACACTGACAGTAGATTCCACCACCAAGGATGCAACGCTTCTTAGCTGGCAGACAGAAAATGGTATGGACTGGGATTTTAACAAGATGACAACCACTGATATGACATTATATGCTACTTGGGATTTGGGAAGCAGTGAATGCACGATTACATATATTGCAGCAGATGCAAAGGATTATAGCAAACAGACCAAAAAAGTGAAGATTGGTTCTACTTTACCCAAGCCTGATAATACGCCAATAAGACCAGGATATACTATTACAAAGTGGTATCTGGACAGTACAACAACAAAAACAGAAGTTGACTGGAACCAGAAAGTAGCAACAGACATGAAGCTGTATGCGGGATGGCAGGCAAATGACATCACGATTACATTTGATTTAAATGGAGCAATATACACCGATACATCAGAAGGAGCAATTTATGCACCAGCTAATAAAGGTGATGTTTTAAGTGATGTATTGGCTGCTAATATTGATGAATCCAAAATTCAGTATACGGGATATGCAACAGACTCATCATGGTACGAAGACCAGGAATGTTTTACTGCTACCAATATGGATGCTACAGTAAGTGCAAGTCGTACCCTGTATAAAAAGTGGACAAAGACAGACGATAAGGGATTTGTATTAAGTGCAGATGGCAAGTATTTGTATGAATATAAAGGTAATCAGGGTAGTTCAAGCAAGATAGATGTTAAGATACCTGATACAGTAACCAAGATTGGACCTAAAGCATTTTCTGACATGAGCAGTATCAGAAGTGTAACCTTACCTTCTAACATCTCATCTATAGCAGGAGATGCTTTCTGCGGAATGGAATCAGTAGCAGATACGGTATATATATTGGCAGCAGATACTACGGGAACTTCCGTATCTTATGCAGAAGCCAAAAAATTGGAAAATAAGTACAGTAAATTTGAGTATACTTCTTATTTAAAGCCTGAAAGCGTTATCATGAATGTGGACAGTAGTTCTTTTGCTTCCAACACAGCTTCTGGTATAAGTAATGTCAAATCTTACGTTGATGTGGCAGCCAGTGGAATTGAAGCAGATAACTATTATGTGAAAGTAAGCCCGAATGCTGAAACGAATGGATTAAAAAGCTATTTTGCTAATGTAGATAAGCAAAGGATATATTATTTGGATATCAGTATGACAAAGGGAATATCCGGGACTCCTGATTATGATAATACTATGAACTATACAATTACGTTCCCGTTGCCTGATCAGTGGCAGTCTTGGGATGTGACGAAGAATAACATGAAAGTGTATAGTAATAATAACAATAAGACACAAAGTGAGTTAGAGGAGCTTACGATTGTAAAGATAAAGGAAGATAATGGCGTAAAGTGCGTTATGTTTAAAACCTGGCATTTCTCGCCTTTCGTACTGACCTTTAATGGAACAGTTCCAGATAACAACAATAATAACGGCAACAATAATAACAATAACGGAGGTAATTCAGGTGGTGGCTCCTCCAATGGCGGCAGTTCGTCCGGAGGAGGCGGTTCTTCTTCAGATGGTGGTTCCTCTGGAGGTGGTTCATCAAGCGGTGGTTCTTCCAGTGGTGGCTCATCCGGCAGTGGTTCTTCAACAACAGGAAATGGCACAACAGGAACGGGAACACCAGACATTACACAGATATCTACCCAGCTGGCAGGAGATGGCAGCGGACAACAGACAGGAACAACCGGCGGTGGAAGTGGTTCAGGGTCTGGCTCTGGAGCAGGACATGTGAAAGATTCCACTCCTAAGACCGGTGATCCACTGGAATACAGAACTTTACTGGTATGTGGTCTGTTTTCTATGGGCGTGTTGATGCTCCTTATTGGAAATAAGAAGAAATCTTCTCCATTTTCGCAATATCATCAGGCGTAGAATATTTCCGAATGACAGAATAGATTAACTGTATTTCATTTTTATCAAAGGAAATGTTGTTTTCCCTGCTTAGTTTTGAAAGAGACAGCAGGAAAGGCAGCATTTCTTTTTGTGTCATGGAAGAACTTTTAATTACCAGTTTTTCAAGAAAAGCCAGCTTGGACTTGTCAATTCCTTCCAGAACAGGGTCATTCATCCATTCTTTTTCACCCATGATCGAATCCTCCTATTTCATTGCTTTCAACATATTAATAATATCATTCATATTTGTTCCACTATCGAACATTCCTTCCAACGCAGACATATCAGGGAAGGCATTTGCATTTTCCCCATCGCCGGATATCGTTTGCAACATTTCCATCATTTGCTGCATCTGACGTACGTTATCCATAGTATGCATGAGTTGGATGATTTGCTGGAAACTTTTCTCTTCCTCAGGTGCCAGATATTTACGGATAGACTGATAAATGGTCTCAATGTCTGGTGAATCCTTGGAACATGCAGATAATACGGGAGCTTCAGGTCGCGCATTTTTCCTGATAAGCTTTATCGTGTATTGAAGTTCCATGTATTTGATCATAACCGGAAGCATGGGCATAGCAGCAGAATCTATATAGGGAAGTAATGTCTTCATAATCTGAATATGATTGTTTGTATAGAAGTGGTCAAAAACGAGTACATAGTCGTTGTCGTTATCCTGTTCTTCCATATTGCCTCCAGTTTTAATGCGAATCATTGTATCTTATGCAGCAGATAGTGGATATATGCCGGACAAAACCAATGGGTTCAAGTTACTTGAACCCATTGGGCTGGTTAGCATTGGATTAGCAGCAGCCGTTGTTGTTACCGCATCCACCACAGAAGAAGAGAAGAATGATCCAGATCCAGTTATTGCCGCAGCAGTTATCATTGTTGCTGCCACATCCGCCGAAGCAGCTGTTGTTATTGCCGCATCCACCGCAGCAGGACAGAAGAAGGATAATCCAGATCCAGTTACTGCAGCTGTTGTTACCGCATCCACATCCGTTGTTAGAAATAGTCTGATTGCATCCACAATTGCTTGCTGATAAGTCACTCATGTTGAGTACCCCCTAAAAGGTTTTTCTATATCTTATGAGAGAGGTGTAAAAGTGTTACAAATGGCATTATGTATACATAAAAATAAAACACAAAATATATAAAATAAATATATAATTACGAAAACACTTGAAATAAACTGAAAATATAGTAAAATAATAATATATATGTAAACTAATTAAATAAACTAGATTATGTTAAATGACAGAAGAGAAGCAGGAAGGAAGTATGCAGAGTGGATTTGCAATGGACCATTGATGGCAGACGTTTCCGGACACCAGAGGAATATGCGGCGGCGCAGCGGGATAAACAGCTCATTGATTCCATTACACGAGACTTGAAGCTGGATAACCCCAAAGATGTCGAGAAGCTGTATCAACAGTTAAAGAGTAGTCAGATTGAATTTGAATCAATTGTAGGAAGACAGTTTGACGATAATATCTATGAACTGCATAGAAGATTTCAGGAAGAACAGATTCAGAAGCAGGAGAAGATCAGACGTAAAAAGGAAGAACGTAAGCAGAAGCGTGAGAACGCCAGGCAGAAGCTGACTCCAAAGAAAAAAGAAAAAATAAGGATAGAAGATCTTTCGCCGGAAATGAAGAAGGAGATTTTGCTGGAGATTCGAAGAAAAGAGAAAAGGCGAAAGCTTCTGATTACGATATGCATTCCCATATGTATTGTCTGCTTTGGTTATTTTGCCTTTTATTATCAATCGGCAGCTAAGAGTGCAAGTGAATTTGAGTCGCTGGCAGCACTGAAAAATACCTCAAATAATATATTAAATGCGAACTCACAAATAAATATTCACAAGGTAACAAAAGAGGATGCGCAGACACTGGATATTCTTCCGGAATATGAAACATTATATAATAAGAACAAAAGACTAATCGGATGGATAAAAATTGACGATACAATTATTGATTATCCTGTTATGCAGACAGTAAATAATGAATACTATCTGAATCATAACTTTAATCAGGAGGAAGACAAGAACGGATGTATCTTCATGGATTATCAATGTGATGCAGTGAACGGATGCGATAACATCATTCTGTATGGACATCACATGCAATCGGGCAAGATGTTCGGTACATTGAATAAATACAGCAATGAATCGTATTATGAGGCACATCCAAGAATCAAGTTTGACACCATATATAACAAAGGGGAATACGAAGTAATGTACGTGTTCCGCTCAAAGGTCTATTCGGAAGAAGAAGTGACCTTTAAGTATTATCAATTTATCAATGCCGGCTCAGCCAAGGAATTTGATTCCTATATGAATGAGATGGCGGCATTGTCATTATATGACACTGGAGTAACTGCAAACTATGGCGATAAGCTGTTGACCTTATCTACCTGTGATTATCAGGAGAATGAAGGACGGTTCGTAGTTGTGGCTAAAAGGGTGAATTAAAACGGGGAGATGCAACATGGCAAAGAACACAGGAAAGAAAAGAAAGAATGTAAGACTGCATAGAACAATACGCAAGACTATTGCAGCCATCTTCATGATTATGGCAGTCGTAGTGGCTGCGATTCCAGTCGAACAGCTGGGAACCATGCAGGCGAAGACAACAACAGATGTCAGAACAACGAGCATTGATGCCATATTTAAGGCTGTATACAATGCAGATGGTACTAATGCTGCGATTGATAAAAAAATAACAGCTAAAGTATCAGATGCAAATTCTTATGACCGTGGTACTTCATCGGATACATATGCAGTTAAAATGTCATATAATGATGTATCCGCAACGTACGATAAGGAGTTTAGAATAACAGGTCGAACTAATAAAGGAAGCAATAATTATGTTATTTTGGAATATGCGGGTGAAGACAAAACAGCAGAAGTCGATTTAAGTGCGAATCGTTATACTGAATATTTTATCATTACACGTGACTATGTTGAGCAGGTAGAAAAAATATTAGCCAGAGATCAATATAGAGTAGATTTTGACGTGGATTCTTCGAATACAACTGTATATGATAAAGATAAATCAGAGCATACTATTCCTGGTCAACTTGTCTATACAACTGGTAGAAAATATTCTAATAATTTGCAGAGCAATACCATTGAGGCAAATGGCAAGAAATATACTTATTCATCCTCTAAGGTTGATAATGCAATAGTATTCAGTAGTTTTGCACAGGCTGTGTATAATACTAGGATTGCAGAAATTGATGCATATAATCAGGCAATAACTAATTTATTAAAGGATGCCCCCAATTTAACTACAACAGAATTTAATACTCGTCTTGCTGATGATAACATTACACCAGCTAGATACAATCAATTAAAGGCACTTACTGTATCATATAATGAAAATACCTCAGATTCTTCAAATGTTATTTATGGAATTGATGATAAAGAAGATTACTTAAAATATATTATCCTGAAGCGCTTTTGTGCGGATAATGATTTTTCACTGGATGGATTTACCCTGTTGAATTTGGATGATAAGGTAACGGATTCAACAAACACTAAGGCTGTGGGTGTTTATGTCCCACAATGGACTTCTACACCGTTAGATAAAGATAAGGACTCTAGAGCAAATTACATTAGAGAGAATGGTTTTATTTCATTTGAAAATCCTATTACAATTTCTGGTATAGGAAATGATGCATTTAACAGAGAAGGCAGACAAGCAGATAACTTAGATCCTGTCAGTGTAGATATCACCAGACTGGTTTTGTCAGATCAGGTTGACTTTATAGGCAAAAATGCATTTAGATTCCAGTCAACACTTGGAAGTGTCAACTTATCATTTTGTAAGGTAGTTGGAAATGATGCATTCTACGACTGTACGAACCTGACTTCAGTAGAGTTCGGTAATGAAGGAAGCCTGCAGTCAACACAGGTTTTGGGAGCCAGATCCTTCTATAACTGCCAGAAATTAACAGGGATTACTTTCCCTAAATCATTGACTGATGTTGGAACAGCCTGCTTTGCCAAATCAGGTTTAAAATCATTTGGAATGAGTACGGTAAGTACAGCGGGAGAAACAGGAAGCAGCAGCCTTACAATATGGCCTTTTGGATTCTATGACTGTGCAGATTTATCAGGTGATACAGCTTCATATTTTAATCCTAATGTTACAATTGTATTGGGATTGGGATGCTTTGCTGCATCAGGAATTAATTCTTTGGAGATATTTACATTCCCAACTAATTTGAAAGAGTTTATAAGTTCAACATCCGACGAATTTGGAATAGCGAAAGCATTGGATGCAGTAGATAATGTTCCACCAAGTTCTAATACACCAGGAGAAATTTATTATGATTATATTCTCGCAGGAAGAACTTCATTAAGTACAGTTAATTTTCCAGGTACATTATTTAACTGTAAGATTCCTGACAATACTTTAATGGGATGTCAAAACCTTGGATGCGTTGTCTTTGGTGAAGCAAGCTATAGAGAAGACAGCAGTCACTGTCAGAGCGTAACTTTTGATGCCCCAGATACTGATGAAGATAAATATGATTCAGACTCAGATAAGGAGTATTTATTCCAGGATATTACAAATAAAAATTTCTATGTGAAGGGTCCTGGATTTAAGACAAATGGAAGCACTCCAACAGAATTAAGAGTTCGAACCAAGGCCTCTAAGACGGCAGTTAGTGAATATGTTCCATATGTCTACCTGAACGAATCTAACAATGAACAGATTGAAGCTACTTATGGTGATTATGTTGCCACAATAGTTGTAAATTCCGATGGTACAGCTACTTTAAAGAGCTACAATTTTGTTGGAAGTAAAACATCTACAATTCGTAATCTTGAAGTACCTTCTTCTATAGCAGGACATAAGGTAATACAGTTAGGTACAGACTGTTTTGGAGGAGTTAAGGATTACATTATAGAGCTTACGATTGCTGATGATTCAATCACAACGATAGAAGAAGGTGCTCTGAAAGATGCAAAGATACTTGCAAGAGTAAATATTGGTAACTCTGTGACTTCTATCGGTAAAGATGCATTCGCAGGTTGCAAATTGCTGGAGAATGTACATTTTTCAGAACCAGTATCTGATGGTACAGAGATGACGATTGGAAGTGGCGCATTTAAGACCAACTCTAACTATCTTACTTTCCATGGTAAGGTAGAAGAGGGATATGCCCCATATGACTATGCGATGGATTCTGATGAGACACATTTCACCAGTAAGGCTGCAAAGAGAAATATTTGCTATCAGGTGGATTCTCCGGTAAATATCAAGGTATTACTGGATAATGCCACTCTTGAAAGTACTTTGGTAGATTATCCGCATTTTGAAGAGATTGATCTGATGAATGCAGATCTGATTGAGTCATTAAAGAAAGATAGCAGTATTTCAGTTTATAGCATCATTGATAAATTTAATGAGAACCAGGGATGGATTAACAGCAGCACATATAACGCTCCTTTGACACAGGAAGAGAATGATGTTGTTATGGCAGCGCTTCTTGTAGATATTCCTAAGGGAATTGAGTCCTTGGATGCAAAGACATATTTTGGGGTTACAGATAATAAAGACAACTGGGATTATCTGACTCTGACTCATAAAGAAAGTGATGCTGGAATTACTGCATCTACAACAAATTTAAAAAGACAACTGAATGATGGAATAACTGGAAGAAATGATCCGGTTAAATTGTACTCAAATGAAACTTATCCTAATGATATTGGTACTCCAGCAGCTGGCTTGTTCAGTGGTAATTTTGGAGAGAAGAGTGGAAAAGTCAAGTTCTTTGAGGAAGGAAATGTATTCAAATATTCTTTAAATGAAAACTTCAATAATCAGGAGTACAGTGAAGATATCACTGCAGGTAATGATATTCTTACCTCTATTGGCTTAGGCTCCATCAAACAGCTTCCTGATTATGCTTTCTACAGCTGTGAGAACCTCCTTAGTGTTAAGGTAGGTGCTGAGATGAATAAGATGGGCAAGATCCCATTCAGAGGCTGTACGAAGCTGACCGGTATTGAGAACGAGGATGGGGCAGCATTCTTCTCAGATAATGCCATTATTTATCAGAGAAGTAATTCTGCAGCAAGAGCGGCCGGCGGACTGACTATCATTGAGTGTCTGGAATCAAGAGGTGATCTGAACAGTCCTGAATTATACAGAAAGTCTGCTATTGCAACAGAAAATGATCCTCAGCTTGTGAATGTAACAGCGATTGCAGAAGAAGCATTTGCCTATAATACAGGTATTACCCATGTTGATTTGAGCGATACACAGGTGACAGCAATTCCAGAAGGATGTTTCATGGGTGATACAAGACTGAAAACAGTCATTTTACCAGACACAACAACAAGTATTGGAAAGAATGCTTTCTCAGGAACAACTGCTGATGTTTATATAAACAATCCTGCTTGTACGATAACGGATGCTTTTGACAAAAACTACAATGGCGTCATTTATGGCTATAAATATTCTGATGAAGCAAACAACGTTGAAAGCCCTGCATATAAGTATGCACAGAGCCTTAAGAATGCTACATTTAAGGAAATTGGCTATGTAGTAACTTTTGAAAGTGATGGTAAAGTATACGAGGTACAGAATGTAAATGCAGGAAAGGCAGCAACGAAGCCTACAGATCCTACTAAGACAGGATATAAGTTCAAATACTGGCAGTGGACTGACAGCAATGGTACTGTCCATACAGGAACAGATGCTTACAGTGGTGTAAATGAGAACAGAAAGGTTGTTGCAGTATTTGAACCGGGAAATGGTGTGGTCTCAGACGGAAAAACATACACCATGACAGTAACAGGTGGTACTGGCAATGGAAGTACGAGCCTGACCAATATGACTGGTGGAGCAATTGTTGTGTTAGAGGCAACAGGGGTAAGCACAACACAAAGCTTCCAGTACTGGTCAGCAACAGGTACAGACAGTGCTGGTGTTACAGCAGATTGTTCTGAATTGATTGGTGATGTGCATTCAGCGTCCACAAGCATGTATATGCCAAATGCTAACGTAACAGTAACCGCACATTATACCACAAACAGCACTGGTGGTGGTTCAGGAAGCGGTGGTTCAGGAAGCGGCGGTTCAGGAAGCGGTGGATCTGGCGGTAGTGGGTCCGGAAGCTCTTCCGATTCTACTACCAAGTACAAATTAACGGTTAATTATGGTTCAGGCTCTGGTGAGTATACAGCAGGCCAGGTAGTAACAATCTCTGCTTTTGCTCCGGAATCATCAAGTAAAGTATTCTCCAAATGGACAAGTACTACAGCGGGTGTAGGATTTGCTAACGCTTCAGCAGCATCTACAACTATTACGATGCCGGCAACAGAAGCAACGGTAACGGCTAATTACAAGACAAGAACATCAGATGATGACGAAGATGATTCAGATGCAGCAAACAGAAGAAAAGGAACAACTACTACAACAACGACTGTTGCAAATGGTACTAATAATGCGCAGAATACAACCACAACTACAACAACAACCAATGGAACAACAACTTCCACGACAACACAGGGAGACAGACTTTCCATTGATAAGACCGGAATCTCTAATAAGGATGTAGGCTCTACGACAGTAGAGGGTGCAACAGATAATTTCATTGTAAAGGTATCTGATTCTGACAGTGCAGTAGCAGAGGCGCAGGCTGCATTAATGAATAAGTTCGGTAGTCTGGATGGCATTGTATATATGCCAATGGATATTTCCCTGTATGACAGCACCGGTAAGAACAAGATTCAGGATACAACAGGTCTGAATGTCAACATTACAATACCAATTCCTGATGAAATGATTCAGTATGGTGGTAATGTACATATGGCTGCAATCGAGAACAGTCAGCTGCAGGATCTGAATGTGAAGTTTACTACAATTGATGGTATTGCTTGTATGTCCTTTACAGCACCGCATTTCTCACCATATGTAGCATATGTGGATACACAGAATCTGGTAGCTGGTCAGATGCTGGATGCAACACCTAAGACAGGAGATCCGATTCATCCTAAGTGGTTCCTGGCAGCAGGTATGGCTTGTCTTTCTATCATCCTGTTTGCATCCGGGGATAAGAAGCGTAAGATTAAAATCGCTTAAACAGGAGTAAGAGTATGAATAAAAAGGTGATTGTTGCAACAGCAGCATTGTCAGCGGGAATTCTTCTTCTGTTGACAGTAGTGATAGGTTTTCAGACAAAAGCGAAGGGTGAAGATGATTTTCGGATAAATGGAACAATATTGACAGCGTACGTGGGCACTGACACCTTTGTCAGTGTTCCAAGTACGGTTACGACGATAGGGGAAGGTGCCTTTGCAGGGAATACAACACTGCAAAGTATAGAGCTTCCTGACAGTTTACGGGAGATTGGCTACAATGCCTTTGGCGACTGTACTGCATTGATTAGTGTAACAATACCGGATTCGGTAACGAAAGTAGGACCGGGAGCGTTCAAGGGATGCAGTGCATTGACATTGGCAGACCTGGGTGCGGGGATTTCTTCCTGGGGTTCTGGGGTATTTAATGACTGCACGTCTCTTAGTAAAGTGATTGTGGATGAGAAGAACAACTATCTGCTTTATTATAATGGCGCTTTGTATAATGGAGATATGTCCATGCTGTATCAGGTATTGGCAGGAAGGACCGGAGACAGTTATGCAATGCCTGATGAGGTAAAAGAGATAGACACTTATGCATTCTGGAATCAGCAGAATATTAAAAATGTAAAAGTATCTCCTAATGTCACAGAGATTCCTTCCTATGCAATGAGCAGCATGGGAAGTGTTGAGAATGTAATTCTGCCTGATTCAGTCAGCTCAATTGCAGAGAAAGCATTCGCAAATAATACAACATTAAAGCAGGTTATGATACCGGCATCTGTGAACAGTATACAGGACAATGCTTTTGCCAACAGTCCTAATGTTAAAATATTAACGACTAAGAACAGTACTGCGGATCAATTTGGTCAAAAGCAGAAGATACCTGTAATTTATGATGCAGAGCTGCCTACAGATTTCAATGACAGCAATGCAGATCAGGAGGATAAACCCCAGCTTAAACATCAGACCACGACTGTAACTACAACAGAAGAAAAAACAGAACAAACAAAGGAAGAAACTTCCAAGGAAGAGACTTCGGCAGCACAGTCAACACAAAATGACGAGAATCCTTTGGATACGAAAGAACCTGGTGTGGTTGCCAAGACCAGAATCATAAATGGTAAGGCTGTAGTATTAATTGGTAAGTCAAACCAGAAAGTATATGGTGGAACAGGCAGTAATTCCTCCATAGAAACAAGCCAGACACAGGAAACATCAGAAGAAAGCTCTTCTGAGCATGAAACACAACCGACTTCATCTAAGCAGACAGTCGATGGTGATACGATTAAGCAAAGAGCGTACTATAAACAGAACAATTTGACTAATTATACAATTAGTGAGAAAATAAAAGAAATAGGACGATTGAGTTTTGCACAGAGCGGTTTACAGTCAATAGAGATACCATCTAATGTTACAACAATAGATTATGGAGCATTTTATGGATGTCAGGATTTGAAAGAAGTAACAATTCCTGATTCTGTAATTAGCATAGGTACGAAGGCTTTTGCTGATACTCCATGGCTGGATAACTGGCTTAATGGAACTTCTAAGGGAGGCGAAGACGATTTCCTGATAGTGGGAGATCATATTCTTCTTGCATATCGTGGAAACAGTGCAAAGGTCGAGATTCCTGAGGGCGTAAAGCAGATTGGCTCAGAAGCCTTTAAAAATCATCAGGAGCTGACTCAGATTACAATCCCGGATAGTGTAAGCAATATTGGTGCGGATGCATTCAGAAATTGCAGCAAGCTTACCAGGGTCGATGGAGGAGCAGGCTTACAGACAATTGTTCGTGGAGCCTTTTATGGCACACAGGTATCGGAAGATTCACTGACGAAATAAAGTATGTGAGGATTATTATGGAAAAAGCGTTTTGGGGAATGGTAGCAGGATGTACCTTAATCTTTGGAATATTACTTGGAATGTATCTGAATAAAAGCGGTGCTGTGGATTTTTCCCCTAAGGCGGATCAGACACAGGAAACAACGCAGACAGACCAGACTGCAGATGAGATAGAACAGGAGGGAGAGATTACTTCTCTTCTTCAGGAGACTCAGGGAAATTATGCAGCTGCAATGAAAGCGCTGGAGGAGGAACAGACAGAAAGTCCACAGCAGCCGGAGGGGGCTGCAGGTGGAGATCATAACACGTCATCAACGACAACCTCTTCGTCAACGACCACAACGACCACTCCAAATGGAAGCGTAGACCCTGATAGAAACGGTAATCATAATTATTTTATGGATGATCCTTCTGCTACACAGCCGTCATCTGCTGATTCATCTTCTGAATCGCAGACAGAAGATACACCGGAATCCAAGAAGAATGATTTATATCAGTATGATTTATATAAGGATCATGTTGTCATCACCAAGTATCTGGGAAAAGGCACGGATGTAGTAATTCCTGATACATTGGATGGACAGCCTGTTACGGAGCTTGCAGCTTCTGCTTTTGCCAGTTCCAAGACACTGGTAAGGGTAGAGATTCCTGATACAGTGTCAACAATGGGGGACAGTGTATTCAAGAGTGATGCCGCACTTGTGGAAGTGGTTATGCCGGATAGTCTGACATCATTGGGACAGAGCGTTTTTGATGGCTGTTCTAATCTGGTCAGATTAACAATTCCTGATGGAGTAACCCAGATAGGAGACAAGGCATTCAATAAATGCATTAATATGACTAAGATCAGTTTACCGGATGATGTAACGTCAATTGGTAAACAGGCATTTTATCAGTGTGAGAAGTTACAGACAATTACATTGCCGAGTGCACTGACACAGATAGGGGATGAAGCTTTCTCCGGTTGTCTGGTATTAGGTAAAATTAAGATTCCATCAGAAGTAACTACGATTGGCAAGAGTGCTTTTGAAAACTGTGCGGCTGCTGAGAGCATCAGCATGGGTAATCTTGTGGATACCATAGGGGATTTGGCATTCAAAGGATGTACAAAGGCTTCTTCTGTTAAGATTTCTTCTGCACTTACGGAGATTCCTAAAGAATTATTCGCAGGAGATACCAGTTTTACAGATTGTAAGATTCCCAATAGCATTACTGCCATCAATGCCAGTGCCTTTGAAGGCTGTACAGGTTTAACAGCGGTTACAATACCATCATCTGTGACGACTATTGAGGCGAGTGCATTTTCAGGCTGTACAGGCTTGACAGAGCTTAGCTTTAAGAGCGGGGTAACAGTAATAGGCGACAGTGCTTTTCAAGGCTGTACCGGTTTGAAATCCGTTACATTGCCATCCAGTGTAGTCAGCATTGGAACAAGTGCTTTCTCAGGCTGTACTGCATTGGCAGAAGTCTCTATACCAAAGGCAACTATGAGTATTAAGTCAGCTGCCTTCTCAGGGTGTACATTTACAACTGTAACAATTAATAAAGTATGTTCGTATCAGTCAGATTCATTCCCGACAGGAATCAAGATAGAGAATTACTAATACACCGTTTCGTAAACAGCAGTTCTTACATATTATAGTAGTAAAATATGACTGCAGGAGCTGCAATATGGATAGAGTGCGAAGGATGGTAGGCTGTGACAGGCTGGATACATCACAGTATAATGGCAGAGACGTTTATGTAGTTGTTCTGGATTCGGGAGTGGCAAGTCATCCGGATCTTGATGGAAGAATTGTGGAATTTCAGGATTTTATACATGGAAGAAAAGGCAAAACAGGTTCATATTATGATGATAATGGACACGGCACACATGTGTGAGGTCCCATAAGGAGGAAAGACATGGTAACGAAGGTTAGTAAAACAAAATATTGGATTGGCAGAACAATCGGTATTCTGACACTTGTCTGCATACTCATGGGAAGCATTCCTGTGCAGGCACAGGGACCGACATACACACAGCTGAATGATGTTTATTATGCTGTGGAAGGGTGTACAGTGTACGCAGAACCAACGTATACTTCTACTGTATTGACGACGATTGCGGCAAATGTTCCGGTAAGAGTCGTTGGAAGTTATTCAAATGGCTGGTATCGAATTAACATCGGAGTGATAGCATATTGTAAGATGGACAGCCTTACTACAGCAGGTGATGTGGGTGTTATTACAGCCAAGGATACGCAGGCATATTATGCGAAACAGACAGCCGATCAGCTGGGTTATACATTTCACTATATGGTTTTGAATGATAAGAAAACCATTAAGAAAGATATTTTTAACAGCTATATCGGGCAAAAGGCAATCCTCTTTGCAAAGATAGATGATGAGCTGGCGGTATCATTTAAGATGCTGTATGCTGACCCTGTTAAACAGGACATTAATCTGAATTACACCAGGGCAGTCACAGTAAATGGAGATGGCAGCAGGACGATAGAACTGACTAACAGTGATGAGCAGGCACTGACCGGGCAGCTTGCCATATTCCAGGTTAAGACCGGCTATGATAAAGCAGTGGACATGTATATATGGGATATGAATAATGCAGAGTATAACCTGATGAATACCTACTATACCGAGTTCAGTGAATATGCATATGCACCGGTTACGCAGATCAGTAATATAAAATACACAGAAGCAGAAATAGCCAACAGTCTGACTACAGAAGTAAGAAACAAGATGGATAATATCAGAAAAGGTATTAAGTATTTATCCTATGACGAAACAGATTATAAGAATGCTCTTACAAGCAGACTTAGAAAAGATACAGAATATGTAGATTATCAGTACTAAGAAGAGGCGCACAGATATAAATTATATTTGTGCGTCTTTTATAATATCAGCTATTGCGTGTTGACATAATCTCTGATATACTATACGTATATAGCGTACTAACTGTATTAAGATAGATAGTACACTGTATTTTCCGGATACGCAGCGGTATTATTCTGACATATTGTGAATGGAAGGGGTAGTTATGCAGGATAAAGGGAAAACTAAGAAAAAACGTGATGATACAGTGATTACGGTTAAGAATTTATATAAAATATATCATATTGGTGATAATAAAGTGCGAGCGCTCAATGGCGTGGATTTTACAATTAAGCGGGGTGAATTCTGTGCCATTGTAGGTGCTTCTGGCTCAGGTAAATCTACCTTGCTGAATATGCTTGCCGGCTTGGAGAAGCCCACTAAAGGAGAGATTATCATTGCCGGTGAACATATGGAGACCAAGTCGGAGAATCAGCTTGTTAAGTTCAGAAGAGAGCATATAGGTTTTATTTTTCAGTCCTTTAACCTGATGGGAACGATGAATGCCGTGGAGAATGTGGCTTTGCCATTGACCTTTCAGGGAGTCTCCAAGAAGGAAAGGGAACGGCGTGCACGTAAAATGGTACATATGGTCGGATTGGATAAATACTGGGATCACAGACCCAATCAGATGTCTGGTGGACAGCAGCAGAGAGTCGGCGTAGCCCGGGCACTGGTTGTGAAGCCGGAGATTATCTTTGCAGATGAACCAACGGGTAATCTGGATTCCAATACATCTCAGGAGATTATGAATCTGATGCAGAGTGTTGTAAAAGAGCATAATCAGACGCTGATTATGGTTACACATGATAATTATCTTGCGGGTTTTGCCGACAAGATAATCCGCATTAAGGATGGTAAGATTATAGATATGAAAGACAATACAGAACATACAGAGGGGGATAAGAATGAAAATGAAGAGAATGTTTAAGAAATTACTGGTGATGTCATTACTTGTACTTGCATTATGTGGTAGTGCATTGACTGTATACGCAGATGAGAGTGATAGCAGTTCTACAACTTTATCCAGTGCTTCCGGCGAAGAGAGAAACCGCATCAGAGGACAGCTGAACCGCTTTTATACAGATCTGAAATCTCTGAATGACATTTCAGATGAGAACAAGAAGAAGATGGATAAAATTTACAATACAGCAATGTCTTATATGAATTACGCTGATTTAAGTGTTTCGGAGATTGCTTCTTATGAATCTACCGTAGAGGGCTATCTGAAGGATCTGGCAAATAAGAACACTGCAGATACAAATAAGTTCCTGATGCTTTCCAATGAAGTACCCATTACGGATGCAAAGTACGGAGATACTGCGTTTGTTGTGCTTTCCCTGATTAATCTCGGCAAGACTGATATTACAGATATTGTAATTACCCCGGCAGTGTCCAATGATAAGGCAAAATGGCCTTTTGAAATCAATCAGGCATATGATGCACAGACAATCCAGATTCTCCAGGCAGCGGATAATACAGAGGATGCTTATAATAAGCGTATGGATATTGGATGGAACTTTGTAGTACGTCAGGACGTATTGACAGGTTGTTATCCTCTTAATTTCCATGCTACATATTATCAGAATGGTGCTGCCGTCAGCACAGACATTACAACATACATTAATGTAAAGGGTTCCAACCCTAAGAATCTGCTGGTACCTGATGAAAAACAGCTCTCAGCCAACCCAAGAATTGTGGTTACAGGATTTACAACTGTCCCGGAGACTGTATATGCAGGAAGTGTATTCAATCTGACTGTAAATGTGAAGAATACATCCACAGAAACAACAGTTAAGAATGTACTCTTTGATCTGCAGGCTACAGTAGAAGGCTCTACAACAGTAGCATCTTATTCTGCATTTCTGCCTACATCCGGTTCAAGCTCTGTATATACGGATGCGATTGCACCTGGGGAGACTTACCAGATGAGCATTGAGATGGAAGCCAAGTCGGATCTTGCGCAGAAGCCATACGTACTGACGGTAAACATGAAGTATGATACAGATGAAGAAATCAATAAAACAGATACAGCCAGCGTATCTATTCCTGTCAAGCAGGAAGCCAAGATGGACACAGGTACAGCAGAAATCATGCCGGAATCTATTGCGGTAGGTGAACAGTCCAATATTATGTTCAGTGTATTCAATACCGGTAAAACGACTTTATATAATGTAAAGGTTACATACGAATCAGATGCAATCGACAGTGGTATTTCCTATCTGGGCAATCTGGATCCGGGCGCTACAGGAAATGTAGATTCCATGGTTACGGGAATTGCGGCAGATGATGGTTCCGGAACGATTACGGCAGTTGTGACTTATGAAGACGAGGCAGGTAATGAGACACGTTATGAGAAGGAAATGAATTTGTCTGTTTATGAAAATGTGGTCGATGACGGTTCTATGGATGATATATATACAGAGCCTGCTGTTGAAGAAAGCTCAGGACTTCCGCTTCCTGCCTTGATTGGGATTATTGCAGCAGTTGTTGTGATTGTGGTTGTTATCGTTATTGTCATAAAGAAGAAAAAGGCAAAGAAACAGAAAAAGGAAATGGAATTACTGGATGATGAGGATGATGTATAATGAAGTTTTCTGATTTATTGCTCATGAGCATAACGAATCTGTGGAAAAGAAAACTCAGAACCGTATTGACTGTTTTAGGTGTTGTAATCGGTATTACTTCTATTGTGGTCATGGTTGCATTGGGAAATGGATTAAAGGAATCCATGATGGAGAATATATCCAGTTATTCCTCAATCACCCAGATAGAAGTATCCAGTGGGCAGTCGTGGAATAGCAGTGGCACGCAGGCAGAGGAGCGGCTGCTTAATGATGAGCTGGTGAATACACTCAAAAGTATGGAGCATGTGGTAGATGTATATCCACAATTGAATGTATCAGTTATTGCAAAATCCGGGAAATACATGAGCTATATGGATATAACAGGTATGACTCAGGAAGGTCTTGCCAGTCTGGACCTTCCTATTGCAGAGGGCGCATTGCCATCGGCAAATGGAGAGTTCAAGCTGTTTTATGGAAGTAGTGTATTGACGAATTTCTATGAAGAAAAGACAAATACTTACCCATATTGGGAGAAAAATGAACTTCCGCAGATAGATCTGATGAAGACACCAATGTTTGTTATCTTTGATATAGATGCGTATTGGAGCTCCAGAAATTCCGGAGACAGTGGAGGAACAACAGTAAAACCACCCAAGAAATATCTGGTGGAAGCCAGCGGTATTATGGCGGGAAAACCAGACGAGTGGACGAATAACAGCAGCAGTGTATTCTGCGATATTAATGCTTTGAAATCACAGCTAAAACGTGTATTTAAGAAAAAGGCAGTCCCAGGACAGCCAACGAGAAAGAATGGCAAACCGTATAATGAGCTGTTCTATACAAGACTGGTCGTACAGGTAGATGAAATGGAGAATGTGCAGGAACTGACGAAGATGCTTCAGGACCAGGGATATAATGCTTACAGTGACGCAGAATGGATTCAGTCCCAGACAGAGCAGATGAATACAATTCAGCTTGTGCTTGGTGCGATTGGTGCAGTATCGCTTCTGGTTGCGGCGATAGGTATTACCAATACAATGATGATGTCCATTTATGAACGCACCAAGGAAATAGGTGTTATGAAGGTACTGGGCTGTGACATCCATAACATTCAGACATTATTCCTTATGGAAGCAGGCTTTATTGGCTTTGTAGGAGGAGTAGTGGGGCTGGCATTCAGTTATGTGATAAGTATTGTGATCAATAATCTTCTGGCAGCCAGCCAGGTTGGGGCAGAGATGGGCATGTCCGGTGGAATCTGCCGTATTCCCCCGTGGCTGCCGCCGCTTGCCGTTGTATTTGCTATACTGATTGGTATGATTGCAGGATTTCTGCCATCTCTTCGTGCTATGAGATTAAGTCCTTTAGCGGCAATCCGAAATGAATAAAGATAAGATAAAATACTGATGTAGTTTATGCTATATCAGTATTTTTTTGTTCTGAACCGGTATTTCCTTTTCATACATTGTCATAAACAGGGTATGAGGCTTGTTATGGAAAAGGCAGCAGTCTATTTAAGAATCAGCAAAGAGGATCTTGACAGAGAGGGAGACAGCCACAGTAAGAGCATAGAGAACCAGAGGATAATTGTGACAGATTATGCGCTAAAGCATGGTTGGAGCATACAGCAGTACTATGTGGATGATGATTATTCAGGCTTGTATTATGAAAGACCTGCTTTTTCACAGATGTTAAAAGATGCCAGAAGTGGGCAGTTTGGTGTGATTCTGGCGAAATCACAGTCCAGATTATCAAGAAATATGGAGCATACAGAATATTTACTTCATAGTCTGTTTCCTTTGCTTGGCATTCGATTTATTGGAGTAGTAGATGGGGTAGATACAGCACAGAAATATGGGAAGAAAGCAAGGCAGATCAATGCACTGGTGAATGAATGGTACAGTGAAGATCTATCAGAAAGCATCAGGGCAGTATATCGGCAGAAAATGGAGAAGGGAGAGTATTTAGGAGCATATGCACCCTATGGCTACCGTAAAAGCCGGAAAGATTCGCATGTTTTGGAAATAGACAGGAATGTATCTTGCTGGGTGCAGTGTATTTTTGAATGGTATGTGCAAGGATTTAGTGTGGAAGCAATCAGAGCCAGGCTGGTGAGGGAGAGAGTGGCAACACCCCTAAGCTATCGACAAGACAGGAATCCGCCGGATTATCAGTGGAGTGCTTCTACGATTAAGAAGATTTTGCGTAATGAGACATACACAGGAATGGTGGTACAGGGGAAAAGCAGGAGACGCAGTTTTAAAGATAAATCCATACAATATATTGATAAAAAGAGTTGGATTATAGTACAGGGGACACATGAACCTATTATTTCTAGGGAATTGTTTGAACGTGCAGCAAAAAGAAGGAGAGAATGTAATACACATATTGAAATGTAAGCCGGCTACGACACACATGTGTGCGGTATTCTTGCTGGAAATGGTAAATTATCGGATACAAAATATAGAGGCATAGCACCGCAATGCAGTATTTTATGTGGAAAAGTACTGGATGAAAAGGGGGGAGGAAGTCTAAAGAATCTTTTGATGGGATTGGAATGGACTACCGAAATGATGAAAATATATCCTGTCAGAATATTGAATATTTCAATAGAGATGGAACAGACAGCAGCTTTAAAACCTGATGAAGTGGCGCTTCTGCATAAATATCTTGAATATTTCTGGAGCAGTAATGTAATGATCGTTGCAGCAGCCGGAAATAAAGGCCCGGAGCCTATGAGCATCTCTCCTATCAGCGAATCAGTGGAATGTATCTGCGTAGGATGTAATGATGGTGATTATGTTGGAGCAGGCGGCAGAACCTGTGCAGCATATTCTGCCAGAGGACCGGCTAATGTGTATGATGTGAATCCTGCAAAAGGCAATCCGTTAAAGAAGCCTGATATTGTGGCACCGGGAACAGATATTGTGTCCTGCTGTAATCGGGTGTATGGGAGAAATAACCGCTGGAGACAGCCCTATATTGCCAAGAGTGGAACTTCCATGGCTACACCGATCGTCAGTGGAGCACTGGCTCTCTGTTTGCAAAAATATCCGCAAATTACGAATACACAATTGAAACGTGTCTTGTTGAGTTCGTCCAGAGATTTAGGACAAAACTGGAATGTTCAGGGAGCGGGAATGCTGCAGATTGATAAAATGCTTGAAAATATCAATAAAAAATATATTTAAAATAATTTCACTTTATTAAAATAAATCATTGACGTAAACTGTATAAATGTATACAATGATACAAAAATACGTTTTCTGCATAAGAGTGTATAAAAATACAGACTTACCAGAGGAGTTATGAAGGAGAAGATAGTAATGGAAAAGAACGATTATTTTGAAAACCGACCTGTTACCCTGAATGGCAAAAACAATCTTCTTGAAATAGAAGAGCATATGTATACATTACAGGATGTAGAGAAACCCAATACTTTCCGAAATATGTTTCCTTATGAAGAGATACCTAAGATTCCTTTTAATGACAGAGTTGTTCCTCACAATATGCCAAAGGACATCTGGATCACAGATACGACATTTCGTGATGGACAGCAGTCCAGAGCACCTTATTCCACAGAGCAGATCGTTACGATCTATGACTATCTGCACAAATTAGGCGGTCCTAACGGTATGATCCGTCAGAGCGAATTTTTCTTATACAGTAAGAAAGACAGAGATGCAGTTTACAAATGTCTGGAGAGAGGATATCAGTTCCCGGAAGTTACTTCCTGGATTCGTGCCAGCAAGGAAGATTTCAAGCTGGTAAAAGAGATAGGTATGAAGCAGACTGGTATTCTGGTAAGCTGTTCTGATTATCATATTTTCCTGAAATTAAAAATGACAAGAAAACAGGCTATGGAGCATTACCTTTCTGTTATCAGAGAATGTCTGGAAGAAGGTATCAGTCCAAGATGCCATTTAGAGGATATCACAAGAGCTGATATATATGGTTATGTAGTTCCTTTTTGCCTGGAATTGATGAAGCTGGCTGAAGAATACAAGATTCCTATTGTTGTGCGTGCATGTGATACAATGGGATATGGTGTAAACTATCCTGGTGCAGTTATCCCAAGAAGTGTACCGGGTATCATTTATGCAATTCATACACATGCCGGCGTACCTCATGAATGGCTTGAATGGCATGGACATAATGATTTCTATAAGGCAGTGTCCAATTCTACAACAGCATGGCTGTATGGCTGTTCCGGTGTGAATACTTCCTTATTTGGTATCGGAGAACGTACAGGTAATACACCTCTGGAAGCTATGGTATTTGAATATGCACAGTTAAAGGGCACTTTGAATGGAATGGATACCAGAGTCATTACTGAACTTGCAGAATATTATGAGAAAGAGATCGGCTATCAGATTCCACCAAGAACGCCTTTTGTTGGTAAGAACTTCAATGTCACCAGAGCAGGCATTCATGCAGATGGATTATTAAAGAATGAAGAAATCTATAATATATTTGATACAGAGAAATTCCTGAATCGTCCGGTACTGTGCGCTGTATCCAATACATCTGGTCTGGCAGGTATTGCACATTGGATCAACACCTATTTCAAGCTGCAGGGTGAAGATAAGATTACCAAGAATTCAGAATTGGTAGCTTATGTAAAAGAGTGGGTAGATGCTGAATATGAAGGCGGCAGAGTTACCGTATTGACAGATGATGAGCTGTTGCGTGTTATTGCAGAGGGATGCGATAAGCTGAATGTAACACTTGTTAAGACACCTCAGCCCCAGCCGGAAGAGTAATGGAGGCATATATGGGCGAACATGATGTAAATCAGGAAGCGCTGGACAAGTATTCCCTGAGAGGACGGGTTTTTCAGAAGCTTCGTGAAGATATATTAAATGGAAGATATCAGGCAAATGACGAACTGAAGGAATCTGCTATAGGAGAAGAGCTTGGAGTCAGCAGAACTCCTGTAAGAGAGGCGTTCAGACAACTGGAGCTGGAAGGACTTATCAGGATCGTTCCGAATAAGGGAGCATATGTGACAGGAATTTCCACAACGGATGTAGCAGATATCTATGAGATTCGTTCCTTATTGGAAGGATTGTGCGCACGCTGGGCTACGAAGCGTATATCCACAGAACAGATTGATGAGATGGAAGAAATTATTCTGTTAAGTGAATTCCATCTTTCAAAAGGACATTATGAACAATTGACTGAACTGGACAACCGATTTCATCAATTATTATATGATGCCTGTGAAAGCAAGATACTGATTCATTTACTCAAAAATTTTCATCAGTATGTGCAGAAGGAAAGACAGCAGACATTATCTGATAAAGAAAGAAGCAGTGAGGCTGTAGCTGAACATAAGAGCATCCTGGAGGCTATGAAAGCAGGAGATTCGCAGCTGGCAGAACAACTTGCAGACAAACATATTTGTAATGCGTATAGAAATATGGTAAAATGCGGATTAAGTGATGATAAGAATTAATAAGGATATGGAGGAACAAGTATGGCAAAGATTCAAATGACAACACCCCTTGTAGAGATGGACGGAGATGAAATGACAAGAATTCTGTGGAAGATGATCAAGGATGAACTGATTCTTCCATATATTGATCTGAAGACAGAATACTATGATCTTGGACTGGAATACCGTAATGAGACTAACGACCAGGTTACAGTAGATTCTGCGGAAGCTACCAAGAAGTATGGCGTAGCAGTAAAATGTGCAACTATCACACCAAATGCAGCCAGAATGACAGAGTACAATCTCAAGGAGATGTGGAAGAGCCCTAATGGAACAATCAGAGCTATGCTGGATGGTACTGTATTTCGTGCCCCTATCGTTGTAAAAGGCATTGAACCCTGTGTAAAGAATTGGGAGAAGCCTATTACACTGGCAAGACATGCTTATGGTGACGTATATAAGAATACCGAGATTAAAGTGCCAGGACCTGGTAAGGCAGAACTGGTATTCACAGCAGAGGATGGAACAGAGATTCGTGAACTGATTCATAATTTTACAGGATCAGGTATCATTCAGGGTATTCACAATACAGACAAATCCATTTCCAGCTTTGCACATGCATGCTTTAAATATGCATTAGATACCAAGCAGGATCTCTGGTTTGCTACCAAGGATACGATTTCCAAGAAATACGATCATAATTTCAAGGATATTTTCCAGGAGATTTATGATGCAGAATATGCAGAACAGTTCAAGGCAGCAGGTATTGAATACTTCTATACTCTGATTGATGATGCAGTTGCCCGTGTTATGAAAGCTAAGGGCGGATTCATCTGGGCTTGTAAGAATTATGATGGCGATGTTATGAGTGATATGGTAAGCTCTGCATTTGGTTCATTGGCAATGATGACCTCTGTACTGGTATCTCAATCAGGCGTGTACGAATACGAAGCAGCACATGGTACTGTACAGAGACACTATTATAAGTATCTGAAGGGTGAAGAGACATCCACAAACTCTGTTGCAACCATTTTTGCATGGACAGGCGCATTGAGAAAACGTGGAGAGATGGATAAACTGGAGGATCTGGTTACTTTTGCCAATAAGCTTGAAAAGGCAACAATCGCAACAATCGAAAACGGTAAAATGACTAAGGATCTTGCATTGATTACATCCTTGAAGGATGTTACTGTACTGAACAGTGAGAACTTTATCA
>OGXD01000095.1_pt1 | contig 67394 bp, 49 predicted proteins | sample 1576211 | NCBI WGS metagenome assembly OGXD01 (sample SAMEA3541470, study PRJEB24748) | human gut metagenome | biome: human gut; feature: human-associated habitat; material: faeces | place: China | collected 2012
GAATGCCTTTTTTCCGGCAAAGTTAAATTGATCAATTGTCATAATACTCTATTTTTATTTAAAAGTGTTACCGTTTTCTTTTCGTGACGGCAAAGTTAGTATTTATTTCTTTTCCCTGCTATTAAATCATTGTTTATTCTTCCCCATCATTGCTCTCTTTACTAACTTTATACTTCCGGCAGTAATATTTGCACATCAATTGCAAACCGCAGTTGTCACATTGAGGGGTACGTGCCTGGCATACATACCGTCCGTGCAGGATGAGCCAGTGGTGAGCAATGGGAATCTCTGCTTCCGGAATGTATTTAACCAATTCCTTCTCTACGCTGAACGGAGTGGTGCATTTGTCGGATACCAGTCCCAAACGGTGGCTGACGCGGAAAACGTGGGTATCTACCGCCATGGCGGCTTTATTGAAGACGACCGACTGGATTACATTTGCCGTTTTGCGTCCCACACCGGGAAGTTTCACGAGCTTTTCCAGTGTGTCGGGCACTTGGCTGTTGAAGTCTTTCACCAGCATTTGAGCCATGCCTACGAGATGCTTGGCCTTGTTGTTCGGGTAGGATACACTGCGTATGTATTCGTATACTACTTCCGGAGTAGTGGCTGCAAGCGCTTCGGGAGTGGGGAAGTCCCGGTAAAGGGCGGGAGTTATCATATTTACCCGCTTGTCTGTGCATTGGGCGGAAAGAATTACCGCAATCAACAGTTCGTACGGGTTGTTATAATGTAGCTCGGTCTCCGCTATGGGGCGGTTTTCCCTGAACCAGGCGAGTATCTTTTCATAACGTTCTTTCTTTCTCATCGTAATTTGTTTTTATGATAATGAGGAGTTACCTTGATGTTGAAATAGAGCATGGAAACAATTGTCAGGCAGGCTCCGAAAAGATAGGCTTTGTCGAAAGTGCTGACTTCTGCAATGTATCCGCCTGTCAGCATGCCGATGCCTATCCCCACATCCCATGAAGTGAGGTAGGTGGAAGTGGCCGTGCCCCGTTGACTGTTGGGGGCAAGGTTTACGAACAGTGTGTTGTAGGCCGGAAACATGATGCCGAAGCCTATGCCAAGCAGCAATGCCACTGCAAAGAATACGATGTTGCATGCCATGCTGTTCCACTCGATGATGTAGACGCATGCCGAGAGCAGGAAGAAACTGAATACCACGATGTACAACCCTGCCGAAATTACCTGCGTTATTTTTCCTCTGTCTACAATCCTGCCGGAAAAGATGCGCGAGATAGCCATGCCCACCGCCATGAAAGTAAAGAAAAAGCCGGTAGTTGCATGGATACCGATTTCTTTGGCATACATGGCTACGTAGTTGGTAGTCATTCCGTAAGGAATGGATAATAAAAGCAGGCTGACACCTGCAGGAATGCCTTTCAGCAGAATAAAGCGGTCGAGCGAAACCGGTTCGCGTCTGACAGGCGGCTTATACGGGGTTTTCACTAAGGAAGCACAGATGAACCCTGCAATGCAGGAACCCAGCGAGCAACAGAATATGGTGGTATAACTCATACCGGCATCGTGCAGGAACAAACCGGACATCGGCCCCACTGCCATGGCTATGTTGTTGGAGAGTCCGTAATATCCGAGACCTTCTCCGCGTCTTGATGAGGGCATGATGTCGATGACCACCGTATTGCCGCCTACGGTCACCATGCCGAATGATACGCCGTGTATGATGCGGAACAGGATAAATAAAGTGAGTGACCCGGCAATGATGTATCCGGCAAACATGGTCATGAAGATGAAATAAGCTAACAGATACAACGGTTTGCGGGCAAAACTGTCCAGAAAATATCCGGAGAACGGACGGATGCATAAGGCAGCTACCGTATAGCAGGAAAGAATGATGCCGATAGTGGAGTTTCCTGCATTGAATACTTCGGATAGATAGAATGGCAATACGGGTATCAATAGCCAAAAGCCGAAGTACAGTAGGAAGTTGGCAGCGAGGATAAAGCAATAGCCGGGAGTTACGAGCCTATCTTTCATTGGGTGGAGATTTAATAGGATTGATAATCAGGCTGTATTAAAAACCGTTAGTTGCAAATAATCGGGAGTAAAAATACGCCTGATAATTTCTTTTAGGCACGGATTATACGGACTTCACGGTCCTTTTTTTGATTTAATCCGTGTTTCTCCGTGCAATCCGTGCCTAAAAATAAATGGTGAGTGCCTTTGGGTTCTGGCACATCCCAATTTTATGCCCAATATAGAAATATCGGGATTTCTATATTAATAAGCTGCTTCAAATTCTTTCAGGAAGCGCGTGTCGTTTTCCGAGAACAGGCGCAGGTCGTTTACGCGATATTTCAGATTGGCAATACGTTCTATACCCATACCTAAAGCGTATCCGCTGTATATCTTGCTGTCAATACCGTTCAGTTCCAGTACATTGGGGTCTACCATACCGCAACCTAAGATTTCGACCCAACCGGTTCCTTTACAGAAAGGACAGCCTTTGCCGCCACAGATATTACAGCTGATGTCCATTTCGGCGCTTGGTTCCGTAAACGGGAAGTAGGAAGGACGAAGGCGTATCTTGGTATCCTTGCCGAACATTTCCTGTGCAAAGAGCAACAGAGCTTGTTTCAAGTCGGTGAACGATACATTACGGTCTATAAACAACGCTTCTACCTGGTGGAAGAAAGCATGTGCACGATAGCTGATAGCCTCGTTACGGTATACGCGTCCCGGACAGATAATGCGGATGGGCGGTTGTGTATTCTCCATGACACGGCTTTGCACGCTGGATGTATGTGTGCGCAGTATGATATTGTGTGATACATTCTCGGCATTGTTTTCAATGAAGAAAGTATCCTGCATGTCGCGTGCCGGATGGTCTTCGGCAAAGTTCATGGCGGAAAATACATGCCAGTCGTCTTCCACTTCAGGACCGTCGGCGATGTTGAATCCCATACGGGCAAATATATCGATGATTTCGTTCTTTACGATGCTGAGCGGATGGCGTGTCCCTAATTTCACGGGATAGGCCGAACGGGTAAGGTCAAGGTCTTCACAACCGTTGTCCCGGCTCTCGAATTGTTCTTTCAGAGCGGCAATCTTTTCCTGTGCCTTGTTCTTGAGTTCATTCAGGCGCATGCCTACTTCTTTCTTCTGGTCGGCAGGCACGTTGCGGAAGTCTGCCATCAGTTCGTTAATGGCTCCTTTCTTGCTGAGGTATTTGATTCGCAGTGCTTCCAGTTCCTCGGCATTAGCGGCTTTCAGTGCTTCTACTTCTTGCAGAAGCTCGTTGATTCTGGCTATCATATCGTTGTTATTATTTATTCTTTCAATACATAAAACGATGCAAAGATACAATTTTATCATTGTTTTGCCTTCAATCGCTGCATATTATTTTTTATTAACTCAGACTGCCAGCCGGAATGCTTTTCCGGACTTTGTGTCCGGCTTTCGATATAATGTGCCGCTAAGATGTAGCTTCAATTATTCCAATATTTTTTCCTTCGGTGGACATTCTTGTCCTGTTGACTTATATATTCTGTACATTATTTTTGAATTGTTCTTCCTTATATTGGGTAGGAGAGCATCCCATGTTTTTCTTGAATACTGCACTGAAGTAGCGGGGGGTAGAGAACCCGACCCGGTCTGCTATTTCGTTTACTGTTAATGAACTGTTTAGTAGTAGGTTGATAGCATTGTCAATGCGCAATTTATTTATATAATCGTTTGCTCCCATACCTGTTAATGCCTTTAACTTATTATAAAGTGAGGCACGGCTCATACCGAGTTTGTCACATAGGAAAGGAACTCCCATATTAGGCTCGTCGATATTTTCAGTAATAATCTGATTCATTGTATTCAAGAACTTCTCGTCAGCGGCGCTAAATGTACTTTCTTCTGGTGTTGGTGCTGTTTTGCTGCTAATATACTTTTTCTTTATACGCTCACGATTTTTCAATTGGTTATATATGGCTGTGTAGAGCATACTTATCTCAAACGGCTTTGTAAGATAAGTATCGGCTCCATTTTTATAACCGAATATACGGCTTGCTTCATCATTTCGAGCAGTAAGCAGAATGACTGGGGTGTGGCTGATGTCTAATTCTTCCTTAACTCGCTTGCACAACTCGTACCCGTTCATTTTAGGCATCTGTATATCGCTGATTATAACATCCGGATGCCACTGCCTGCACATCTCTAACGCCTCTTCACCGTTATAAGCTGTGCGCACGTCTTTAAAATAGGGCCTCATCGCATCAGTCAGATAATCTACTAATTCCATATTGTCATCCACCACCAGAATGGTATAATCTTTAGTTTCGGATCTGAAAGTAGGCTCGTCTGGTACACTCTCAATGTTTTCAGCAGAGGCAAGCAATTCGTTAAGATAAGGTTGTGGCTGTAAAATAAGCTTGCCAGGCTTAATGTTTAGTGGCAGTTCAAACCAAAAAGTAGAACCTGCAGATTCAACATTATTGAGTGCGCCGACACTGCCGCCTTGCTGTTCTGCCAAAATTTTTGAGTACGAAAGTCCTATGCCTGATCCGGGACGACTGTTCTCACCCTGGTAGAAACGTGTAAACAGTTTCGAGACATCAATATCTTTTAGCCCCGGACCTTGATCTGAAACAGAAATACGCACTCTGTCTTTCTTTTCGGATAATGAAGTAATAATATTGATTTCTCCTCCCTCATTACTGTATTTTATTGCATTAATTAATAAATTGGTTATTATAGTAGTACACTTTTCCTTATCACAATAGAATGATTCTATTCCGGCTGACAGCTGACGGGTGAGTGTTATATGTTTTTGGGTAGCCTCGGGTATAAAGTCTTCAACTACTTCTTCCAGCCATTTTTCCAGATTGATGCTTTCTATATGCAAGGTACTTTGGCTGACTTCCATTTTGCGTACATCAAGTACCATGTTTAATAAATTCTTCATGCGCTCAGACTGTCGGGCAATATTCTGTAGAACCCTATAGCGGGCATCTTTGGCAGGAAACTGTTCTATCAGTTGTTTTAAAGGAGCATGGATTAGCGTAAGAGGTGTACGCAGCTCATGATTGATATTTATCAGGAAGCGTATCTTTTCTTCATACGCCTGTTGCTCGTGCTCTTTCATTGCTAATTTCATTCGATTCTCTTTGCGGCGTAAAAAGCTGTAAACGGATAAGCCCACTGCTGACAAGGCAGTCAGTATGCATGTTAATATGAACCACCATGTACGGTACCAAGGTGGGAGTATGATAAGTTCAATAATGGGGTAATTATCTGTCCATTCGCCGGAACGGGTAGTGCATGAAGCAGTTATCTGATAGGTGCCTGCCGACAGCGTATTCAGTGTCAGTTCCGGCAAATAAGAATAGATAGGCTCTTTTTCATATCCTTGCAGATTGTAACAATAGGCAGGCTTACGGAATATATCTTTATTGTGTGCCTTTACTTTAATCGTTATCGTTCTGCTTTGCTCCGGAATTTTTAAAACAGGCTTCCTGCCTGAAATATATTCCATGCGATCACCGCCAACAAATACATCAGATAGTTCAAGCACCGGAGATTCCGGGTGCTCTTTGGGAAGTGTGGAAGCAATGCGTAATAATCCATTTACACTACCCAAATATACATCTCCTTCTGATGAAAGTAAACGGGGTTTCGGCAGATACTCGTTAGGAGCGACTCCGTCTGGAACACCGTAAAGGATAAAGCGCTTTTGGGTGGTCATCCAGGAAAGCAAACGTTCATTATTACCAATCCATAATCGTCCATGCTGGTCACTGGCAACAGACATTGCTTCGTTAATCAACGAGTTTGAAATATGAGTATATGAACCGTCATTGGGCGAGAAACTGCCCAACCCGTAGTTTCCTCCTATCCAGATAATGCCTTTCTCGTCAGCTGAAGCCGAATGGATCATGGTATCTTGTTTACAGTGATAGAGGACGTGCAGGGTATTGTCATTATGGTCTATACGATAAATACATTTGGAATCATGCAGGTAAGAAAATGTTTCCTTTACACATATCGGGAGCAACTGACCTACTATGGCATCTTTAAGGTGGTTTATATGAATGGGGGTGAATGTTTTCCGTTTCCAGTTGTAACTGTATGGACTCTCGGAAAGCAGTAAGATAGTTTCCGGTGTATTTTGCATAAGATTGACTGTCTTGCCTTGTTGGCACAATCGGTTGTTAATGTCATCATTTACAATAACCAAAGGAGTACAATGTTCAGTCTGCTTATTATAGAAAAATATCCCCTTGCCAAAGAGTGATATCAAAAGGTGGTTTTTATCAACACCCGTGATGGAGGCTACCTTTTCTCCATATGTAGATGGAATATGGCGAAATTTATTGGTATCGGCATTAAACACATTCAGTCCCCCACCATCCGTTCCTATCCATATATCCTTTTCGTTTTGTTCTTGATAAAGGCTTAATACAGATTTCTCGCTGAGTCCATAATCGGCATTAAGGAGTGCATCTGCATATAGTTTGATGCCTACTTCCTTAATATTGAACATTCCACTGCGTACGCTGCCAGCCCAAATCCCATTTTCCGGATCTGCATAAAAAGACAAAATAGAATTGCTGGGGAGAGAATAGGCATCTCCCGGAATATGTGTTAATACATCCATTTGATTGTTTTCAGGATTTAGAACGGCAATTCCTTTGCCATCGGTACCTATCCAGATGTGGCCATCATATTCAGCCAATGCAAGCACAATGTTACTCTGCATTGATGAATTGCCTGTGTGGTAGGTGTGAAGAAGTTTACCATTCTTATTGTAACATTGCACTCCTTTACAATACGGAGTCACCCAAAAATTACCTTTAGAATCAGGCAGCATCGTAACTACGTCGCGACAATCAAATGGGACATCACGTGTGTGTCCGGTACGAATATCTATCAGCAAAGCTCCCACCCAACGGTTGGCAGCCAACAGGGTATGACTGTCAAAACGGTAAAGATCGGTGATTTGGAATTTTATATTGGAAGTAATCGAACGGAAAAGAGCGATTTTCCCAGTCTTATAATCATATTTGTATAATTTGTCAAATCCTCCGAAAAAAACACCGTCATCCCAAAGGCAGATGGAGGAGGCTGATATAAGGTTTCCATTTAGGTCACATGCCCGGTAAAAGGTATCATTGACCGCATCATACAGAAAAATTCCTTCGCTGCCAAGTGCCCAAATATTATTATTGCGGTCTTCTACCAATTGGTCTATATTGCAATTCAAATATTTCTTTTGTTCATATCCGTCGAAGCGTCCGATACCGTTTTTGGTCCCCATCCAGGCATGACCTGTACGGTGGCTGACTGTCATGCAGTTGACTTGATAAGAGAGTCCTTCACGTACGTCAATCCGTTGAAATATATATTGTTTGTCACTTAGTTGCTTTCCCCATAAGACGGTTGGCAATATCCAAACAAGTACAGTTAATAAAATTTTCTTCATAGTATAAAAAAGTAAAACAAAAATATTGTTTTTGCTTCAATAATGCAAATAATCTTATAAATTTATTCCGCTATTTTAACAAGTATAATCGCCGTCAAGTTTGGTATCAGTAATTTATTGTATATCAAGATTTGTACCAATAAATTAACGCTGTTTATAGAGCATAGGAGGATTATACGATAATGAGTGAAATAGTCATTTTTGGAGCAAAAAAAGATATTTCTATACCTTCCATTCATTGTGGAACGGATACTTTTGCAAAAAACTATTTATCATAACTAATACCTTTGTTATACGATGAATTACATCTATAAAATTTTTCTACACTCCCTCATTGTGGGAATATTCTTTGGAGTCGGTAGACTTTCTGCTCAGGCTACTGTTCCCGAATGGCAAAGTCAATATGCTATTGGAAAAAATAAATTACGGCCTCATACTTATGTATGGCCATACGACAAAGCTACAAATATCCGTCAAGGAGATTATGAAAATTCTCGCTATTATATGAGTCTGAACGGGAGATGGAAATTTTCTTGGGTAAAGAATCCTGATAATCGGCCCAAAGACTTTTATAAGCCTGGATATTATACGGGTGGATGGGCTGACATCAAAGTGCCTGGAAACTGGGAACGTCAAGGTTATGGAACTGCTATTTATGTGAATGAATCCTACGAATTCGATGACCCGCTATTTAACTTTAAGAAAAATCCACCACTAGTACCATATGATGAAAATGAGGTAGGTTCTTATCGGCGTAGCTTTACTTTACCATTGGATTGGAAAGATCGCCGGACCGTCATCTGTTGTGAGGGCGTTACCTCATTCTATTATATTTGGGTAAATGAGCATCTATTGGGCTATAATCAAGGTTCGAAGACTCCTGCTGAATGGGATATTACTCCATATGTAAAAGAGGGAGAGAACACAGTTGCCCTGGAAGTATATCGTTGGAGTGCGGGATCATACCTGGAATGTCAGGATATGTGGCGATTGAGCGGTATAGAACGTGATATCTATCTGTATAGTACTCCCAAGCAATATATTGCAGACTATCAAGTGACTTCCACTTTAGATAAAGAAACGTATACGGATGGGCTTTTTGCTCTTGAAACAACCATAGGAGGGGAGGCTGAAGGTGCTGCCACATTATCGTATCGGTTAGAAGATGCTTGCGGAAAAACTATTCTGGAAAAGGATTGTCCGGTTCAAAGCAAGGAAAGCGGCAATTTCATTTTTTTTGAGAAAGAGACTTTACCGAAAGTGAAACGTTGGAGTGCGGAACATCCTTATCTTTATACATTGATTATTTCTCTAAAAGATACTTCAGGAGAAATCATACATCTGACAGGGTGCAACGTAGGGTTTCGTACCTCGGAAATCAAAGATGGACGATTTTGCATAAACGGTGTGCCCATATTGGTAAAAGGGGCAAATCGTCATGAACATTCTCAATTGGGACGTACAGTCAGCAAGGAACTGATGGAGCAGGATATTCGTCTGATGAAGCAGAATAATCTGAATACAGTGCGAAATTCGCATTACCCCACTCATCCGTATTGGTATCATCTCTGTGATCTTTACGGTCTGTATATAATAGATGAAGCAAACATTGAGTCGCATGGCATGGGGTATGGAGCAGCTTCGCTTGCTAAGGATAGCACATGGCTTCCAGCCCATATGGATCGGGTACAACGGATGTACGAGAGGTCAAAAAATCATCCCGCCATCATAATCTGGTCATTAGGAAATGAGGCAGGTAATGGTATTAATTTTGAACGCACTTACGATTGGATGAAATCAGTAGAGCAAAGTCGTCCAGTTCAGTATGAACGTGCTGAACAACAATATAATACTGATATTTACTGTCGCATGTATCGTAGTGTGGATGAGTTGTTGGCTTATGCCCATCAGACAAGTCCGAAAGTATACCGCCCTTTCATTATGACGGAATATTTGCATACAATGGGTAACAGTGGAGGCGGTTTGAAGGAATATATGGAAGTGTTCGAGAGCGAACCTGTCGTACAAGGCGGTTGTATCTGGGACTGGGTCGACCAGTCATTCAGAGAGGTGGATGCTCATGGTAAATGGTATTGGGCGTATGGCGGTGATTACGGACCGGAAAATATACCAAGTTTTGGTAACTTTTGCTGTAATGGGCTGGTGAATGCTGTACGGGAACCGCATCCTCATTTAAAAGAGGTAAAAAAAGCTTATCAATATATTAAATGCACGCTCAAAGATCCTAAAAATTTAACCATCGCTATCAAAAACTGGTATGACTTTACCAATCTGAATGCTTATGTGTTGAAGTGGAGCATAGTGGGAGATAATGGTAAAATGTTAGCGAAAGGGGAACAGTCTATAGAAGTTGCTCCACATGCCACTACTGAAGTTTCATTGGGAGGCGTACGCTTACCCTGGAATATCCGTGAGGCTTATCTGAATTTAAGCTGGACGCCTAAGAAGAAAAGTGCTTTCATCGGAACTGATGATGAGGTTGCTTATGATCAGTTTGTCTTGCCTGCCAATAGTCAGTATCGTCCGACATTGGCTAAACTGTCTGAAAAACCGGAAATTCAGATTGATCCGAAAACCGGAGCATTAACATCATACATCTATGAAGGACAGGAATATCTTGCCTCGCCTGTGCGGCTGAGTTTATATCGCCCTGCAACGGACAATGACAACCGTGAAAAGAAGGGAGGCGCAAAGGTTTGGCGCAAATTAGGGCTAAATCATTTGGTCCAACGTGTATTATCTGTAAAAACATCAGGACACACTACTTACAGTGAAGTGAAATTATTGAATGATAAAAATGATACAATAGGGTCTGCTACATTTGAATACACCATTCGCAAGGATGGAATATTGTCTGTACAAACCCGTTTTGTTCCGGATACAACGTTTGTCAGTTCATTGGCTCGTGTCGGGCTGGTTTTTGAAATGCCCCACAGTTTTAATCGTGTCACTTATTTGGGCCGAGGAGAGCATGAGACTTATGCTGACCGAAAACTTTCGGGGCGTATCGGTATTTATCATACTGATGCAGAACGAATGTTTCATTATTATGTGCGTCCTCAGGCTACCGGTAATCGAACAGACGTGCGTTGGATGCAAGTTAGCGATGAATTAGAAAAAGGATTGTCTGTGTGGGGGGAGAAGCCATTTGAATTTAGTGTATCTCCTTTCACTGATGAGAATATAGATGCTGCCGGGCACATTAACGAGTTGAAAAGAAATGGCACGGTGACCGTTCATCTTGACGCTTTGCAAAGCGGTGTGGGAACGGCTACTTGCGGACCGGGGGTACTGGCGCCTTATTTGGTGCCTGTAAAAGAGTATCTGTTTAGTTTTGAAATACGTCCTTTAAAATGATGAGGCACTTTTGACATATCGGAATTTTAAATAGTATCAATTGTTTATGAAGAGAATTTTATTTTTTATCATATTGTTTTGTATAAGCCTTTCTGTTATTGCCCAAGAATCTTGTCCGCAAGTTATTCCGGCTTTGCAACAATGGCGTGGAACAGGTGGAACTCTTTCCTTGCCTGTACGAGGCAGCATTGTAATTCGCACAACCGATAAGGCTGCGTTAGAGTCCACAGCTCGTATTCTTATATCAGACTTGAAGGAATTGATGGGGTGGGATTATACTTTGCGTACCGGCAAACCTCGTAAGAACGATATTTGCTTGTCCCTCACTCCACCTGATGAGGAGTTGGGAGAAGAGGGATATGTGCTTGACTTTTCCGGTTATGCTTGTATAAAAGCTCCTGCCGTAAAAGGTGTATTTTGGGGTACGCGCAGTTTGCTGCAGATCCTTTTTAATCATCAAGGTACTCTTCCTAAAGGTACTGCACGCGATTATCCTCAATTCCCTAATCGAGGATTTATGCTGGATGTTGCCAGAAAGTTCTTCACGATGGATTATCTGAAGCAATATGTAAAGATATTGTCTTTTTACAAAATGAATGAGTTTCAAATACATTTGAATGATAATGGGTTTCCGCAATTTTTTGAGAATGATTGGAATAAAACCTATGCTGCTTTTCGGTTAGAGAGTGAACGTTTCCCAGGATTGACATCCAAGGACGGGTCATATACCAAAAAAGAATTTATAGAGTTACAGAAGATGGGGAAAGCTTATGGAGTAAACATTATTCCAGAAATAGACATCCCCGCCCACTCTCTGGCTTTTGCTCATTATAAGCCGGAAATAGCCAGTCAAGAATATGGTATGGATCATCTTGATCTTTATAAAGAGGAGACTTATCGTTTTGTGGATACATTGTTGGACGAATATCTTTGTGGAGACTCACCGGTATTTATCGGTCCGGACGTACATATAGGAACAGACGAGTATAATAAAAAGGAGGCTGAACAGTATCGTTATTTCACGGACCGGTATTTGAAATACATTGCGAAATACGGTAAAAATCCCCGTATGTGGGGTGGCTTGAAATGGCTCCCGGGAAAGACACCTGTGCAGGCAGAAGGAGTAACTGTCAATGCATGGTCGTATGACTGGATAGACCCGGAAGCATCTTTAAAAGACGGATATAAGTTGATTAACTCTTGTGACACTTATCTTTATATTGTACCCTCAGCAGGTTATTACCGTGATTTTCTGGATCATCAATGGTTGTATGAAACTTGGTCACCATGGTTGATTAATAAAAAGTTGACATTGCCCGAAGGTACCGTTGGAGTACTGGGAGGCATGTTTGCCGTGTGGAATGATAAGTGCGGCAACGGTATATCAGAACAAGACGTGCATGTGCGTTCTTTCCCAGCCCTACAGGTATTGGCTGAAAAGATGTGGAAAGGCAGCAATTGTCAGGTTTCTTTTGAACAGTTTGAGGATTTATGTCGTCAGATGCCCGAAGCTCCCGGCGTGAATCTGTTAGGCCGGATACCGTCAGGTGTATGTCAGACTGCTTCTGGTGAAGTGCAACTTACCCCTGCCGGGGAAGTCTGTGTGCTAAGCGGAACCGATTCTATTTCTACTGTGTTACAAGAAGTGGGGTATCCGTATGCTGTATCTTTCAAAATTTGTCCCGATGAGAATGCTCCCAATAGTTCCATACTATTCAAGGGACCTCATTCTGTGGTGTATGCCAATTGGGAAAACAAAGGCTGCCTGGCTTTCAGTCGTGACGGCTATACATTTGTGTTTCATTCCTATCATTTGCCCGAAGGTGTGTGGAGTGATATTCGTATAGAAGGTGATTACAAGGGGACTTCCCTTTATGTGAACGGTAAGTTGCAGGAACGTCTGGAAGGCCGCACCAAGAAAGTCTATTGTCAGCAGTATAAGCGTATGGAGTATATGGAGTATCAGGAGACACTGATATTTCCCTTACAACAAATAGGGGATGGCTTGAACGGTTTTAAAGGAAAGATTAAAAATGTAGTGTGCAAGCAGTTCTGAGGGAACGTTTCTAATGTTTTTTCCTGTCTCTTTGATTCGGAAATTTAAATTATTCATTTATGAATGCCTATTTTAATATGTATTTGGGTACTGAATTGAAAGATAAGTTGGACGAAACTTTCTTCAGTATGTTGCCGATTCATAGTTGGGTAACCGCTCGGCCAGCACATGCGTGGTGTGATGTCATGGGATTTGGCCACCGACTGTGATTATGAAAATTCACTTTCTTTACAGCGTGCAGTAGTAGAGGAAATCAGGAAATAACAGAGATGGAAGAAGTGGATGCGGAAATGCTATCGCAGGAATCAACTCATTGCTATGATTCTCTTTTGTGTGAGCTGCTTGGTATGTACTTTATGGATAATATGAAAAGAAACAGGATTATATTTATAGGATTGTTAATGAGCCTTGGCGTTTATGGTCAGGGCATACAACCACCCTTGTCTTACTGGTTTGATACTCCCACGACGTTAAACGGTCATGCTGTATGGTATGGTGGAAATCCGGAATTATGGAAGGATAAGAAACCTATTTCAGCTGGAGACCATGCTAAGAATCCGGATGCAGAATGGGAATCAGCTTCCTTGCCTTTGGGCAATGGCAGTATAGGTGCTAATATTTTAGGATCAGTAGAAGCCGAACGTATTACCTTTAACGAGAAAACCTTATGGAGAGGAGGACCGAATACCGCTAAGGGAGCGGCGTATTATTGGAATGTAAATAAGCAGTCTGCTTATCTTCTTGACGAGATTCGTAAAGCCTTTACTGAAGGTAATCAAGAAAAGGTCGAACGTCTGACCTGCCAGAACTTCAACAGTACAGTTCCATATGAATCTTATAAAGAAGACCCATTCCGGTTCGGTAACTTTACGACGATGGGAGAATTCTACATAGAAACAGGACTAAGTACTATTGGGATAAGCGGATATCGCCGTGAACTGTCGCTCGATTCAGCCCGTGCAATAGTACAATTTTGCAAAGATGGAGTAAAATATAAGCGTACTTCATTTATATCTTATCCTGCAAACGTTTTGGTGATGCGTTATAGTGCTGACCGCCCTGCTAAACAGAATCTTAGATTCAGTTATGCTCCTAATCCGGTTTCGGCAGGCTCTTTACAACCTGAAGGGAAAAATGGATTGGTTTTTCGAGCCAGATTAGATAATAATAGTATGGAGTATGTAGTGCGTATGCGGGTTTTAACGCAAGGTGGAACTGTAACGAATACTCATGACCAACTCCTTATCGAAGGAGCGGATGAGGTGGTATTTCTGATTACAGCTGATACTGACTATCTGATTAATTTCAACCCTGACTTCACTAATCCGAAAACGTATGTGGGAGTAAATCCGGAAGAAACGACAGCTTATTGGATAAATGAGGCAGAAAAACAAGGCTATGAAGCGTTATATCAAGCTCACTATGCAGATTATACAGCATTGTTCAACCGTGTGAAACTGAACTTGACAAATTCATCTGATTTTCGTGATATGCCGATTACTCAACGTTTGAGTCGTTATCGCGAAGGTCAAAAAGATTTCTATTTAGAACAATTGTACTATCAGTTTGGTCGTTACTTGTTGATAGCTAGTTCTCGTCCCGGCAATCTTCCTGCCAATTTGCAAGGTATATGGCATAATAATGTAGATGGTCCGTGGCGTGTGGACTATCACAACAATGTCAATCTGCAGATGAACTATTGGCCGGCATGTTCTACCAATCTGAGCGAATGCATGAAACCGCTCATAGATTTCATCCGTACTTTGGTAAAACCTGGTGAGAAGACTGCTCAGGCATATTTTGGGGCTCGTGGCTGGACGGCTTCCATTTCTGGAAATATCTTTGGTTTTACTACACCGTTGGAGAGTGAGAATATGTCGTGGAATTTCAACCCTATGGCAGGACCATGGCTGGCAACACACATTTGGGAGTATTATGATTACACCAGAGATGTGAAGTTTCTCAAAGAAATCGGTTATGAACTGATTAAAAGTAGTGCAAACTTTGCCGTAGATTACTTATGGCATAAACCCGACGGTACCTATACTGCGGCTCCTTCCACTTCTCCTGAACATGGTCCGGTAGACCAGGGAGCAACCTTCGTACATGCAGTAGTCCGTGAAATTCTACTTGATGCTATCGATGCCAGCAAAGTGCTGCGGGTGGATGCTAAAGAACGCAAATACTGGGAGCAGGTATTGGAGAAGTTGGTTCCTTATAAAATTGGGCGCTATGGCCAGCTGATGGAATGGTCTGGTGATATGGATGATCCGAAAGACCAGCATCGTCATGTGAACCATCTCTTTGGCTTGCATCCCGGGCATACGGTATCACCGATAACCACCCCTGAACTTTCCGATGCTTCCAGAGTGGTGCTGGAACACCGGGGTGATGGAGCAACCGGTTGGAGTATGGGTTGGAAACTTAATCAGTGGGCGCGTCTGCACGATGGTAATCATGCTTATAAACTTTTTGGTAATCTCTTAAAACACGGAACATTGAATAATCTTTGGGACATGCATCCGCCTTTCCAGATTGATGGGAATTTTGGTGGCACAGCCGGTGTTACGGAAATGCTGCTGCAAAGTCACATGGGATTCATTCACTTGTTGCCAGCTTTGCCCGATGCTTGGAGTGACGGTTCTGTGTCCGGACTTTGTGCCCGTGGAAATTTTTCATTGGATGTATGCTGGAAAGATGGAAAGCTGCGACAGGTTGACATTATTTCTTATGCGGGAACACCTTGCATATTGAGATATCGGGACGCTGTGCTGATTTTCAAGACTCAAAAAGGGAAAAGCTATCGTGTAACCTATCAGAATGGATGTCTGATTTTGAATAAACGATAGATTTCTTGTTCGTATAGTGAAGTTTATGAATTTTTTTCCTGGTTGGAAATGAATGTAATACCGATGAAATGGGCATAAATGCTTTATTTCAGAAACTGGAGTCCTTAAAAATACTATCAATGAAAATATAGTGATTTTTAGACCTATTAATAGTGATTTTTGTACTTCGGTTTTTGGATTGTTTTGCAATTTTGCAGCGTTGAAACGACAATATTTATTTAAATTTAATTCTATGAGACAAAGACTTCAAAAGGCGATGCTTGTGATGGTGCTATGTCTGTTGGCTGTAACCACAGCTCTCGCTCAGGCCATTCAAGTGAAAGGTATTGTGTACGATGGTAATGGTGAAACGATGCCTGGTGTAAACGTACATGTAAAAGGTGCTGCCAGTGGTACCATAACTGATGTAAATGGTAATTATACTGTTTCTGTTCCAAATTCCAATTCTATATTGGTATTCTCTTTTATTGGATATACAACGCAGGAAATAAAAGTAGGTAATCGTACCAATATTAATGTAACATTGAAAGACGACTTGCAGCAATTGGATGAAGTTGTCGTCGTGGCTTACGGTACGGCTCGCAAGGGTGACTTGACCGGTGCTTTGACTACCATGCGTCCGGATGGTAATGAGGCTATGAAAGCGACATCTATAGACAATCTGCTTGATGGTAAAGTTGCCGGTTTGGTAGTAAATACAGCATCTGCTACTCCGGGCGCTGCTTCCTCTATTACGATTCGTGGCGCCAGTTCTTTGCGTGGCGATAACCAACCTTTATATGTGATTGATAATATCCCGCAGGCTTCTACCGGTGAATTTGCTTCTTCTGGTATTTCAGGTGACTTTCAGATTGCACAAGACCCCTTGGCTTCGCTGAATCCGGCCGATATTGAAGATATTACCATATTGAAGGATGCTTCTTCTACCGCCATCTATGGTAGCCGTGGTGCTAATGGTGTCATTTTGATTACTACAAAGAAAGGTAAGGAAGGTAAGGCTAAAGTAAGTGCTTCGGCTAACTTCACCATTGCAGAGCCTTCTGAACTGTTGAATATGATGAGTTTGCGTGAGCATGCCTTGTATCGTAATTCGCGTCAGACGGATGAGAAAAACTGGCAGTTCCACCTGGTTGGTGACGAAGTACGTTATGTATTCGGTGATGCTACAGGTTCTTATGATCCTGATAAACCTGAATCCTATCATGTGCTGGCTGAACGAAACTGGCAGAAAGAAATTTATCAAACCGCTTTTTCTCAGAACTATTCCGTATCTGTAAATGGTGGTACAGGTAAGACTACCTACTACGTCTCTGCTAATTTCAAGGATATTGAGGGAACCGTGAAGCAGACAGGACTGAAGCAGGGTGACTTACGTGCCAACTTGAATGCCGACTTGTCCAAGGCTGTTTCTCTACGTTTGTCCTTGGCTGGTTCTCTCCGTCAGAACGATATGATGGCCGGTGGTAATACATTGGGTGGTTCTACAGGTGCCGTTTCACGTACGGCTTTGGACTATGCTCCATATGAAATGCCGGAGGACGACCCTGCTTTCGACCAAGAAGCTAAAACAACGGTATTCAGTTGGTTAAATGATTATGTAGACTTGGCTGATGATAAAACTTTCAATGCCAGCTTGGACCTGACATGGAAAATCAGCAAGTTTCTGCGTTATAATCTCCGTACCGGTGGTAACATCAATACCAATGAACGTAAACGCTGGTATGGTCTGGAGCTGTATCAGGGTATGAATAATCAAGGTTACTTGGCCATTTCCAATCTTGACAAGAGCAATTACTCGGTAGAGAATCTGGTAATGTATAATACGAAGCTGGGTTCTTGGGGTAATTTGGATGGTACAGTCGGTATGACTTACGAGGATTACAATTTCTTGAACAAAAATGTTGTCGGAACCAAGTTTTCTGTAATGGAAATGCGCGAAAATGGTATGCACATGGCCGGTTCTCGTGAATATCAGACACCTATTCAGAAAGATTATCAGTTGCTTTCTTACTTGGGACGCGTGAATATCAATCTTTTTGAGAAATATTTGATAACAGCCTCTATTCGTGCCGATGGTTCCAGCAAGTTTGCCAAGAATAATCGTTGGGGGTATTTTCCCTCTGCTTCTATCGCCTGGCGTTTGGAACAGGAAGAATTCATGAAGAGTTTGAAATGGCTGAGCCAATTGAAGCTTCGTTTGAGCTATGGTATCACTGGTAACCAGAGTATCGATCCGTATTCTACTTTTGCCATGTATGGTGGCGGTAGTATTATCTATGCCGACAAACTGGGCAATGCATTGAATACGCTTACTATTACTAACTTGGCAAACAATAGCTTAAAATGGGAAAAGACAGCTTCCTGGAACGTGGGAGTAGACTTCGGCTTTTGGAATTCCCGTTTGACAGGTACTATAGATGTTTATAATAAGAAAACTACAGACTTGCTTATCAGTCGGGATCTTCCGGGTTCGGCAGGTTTCTCTACAACCTATTATAACCAAGGATCATTGACAAACAAAGGTGTGGAATTCTCACTGAATGCCTGCATCATTGACCATAAAGACTGGAAATGGAATGTAAGCGGAAATATTGGTGTCAACAAGGGAAAAATCGGTGATTTGGGTATGTTGCCTGGACAATTTGGTGCATTGGGTGAAAGAGTCGGTTACTTTGGTAATTCTTTGGGTGACCACTTCGGTGTAGGCCATGTGTTCCTGGCAGGTGAAGCTCCGGGACAGTTCTACGGTTATGTGACTGACGGTATCGTACAGGTTGACGATGTGGTAGAAGGTAAGGGCATCCGTTATACTAAGGCTGATGGAACGGAAGGTTACTATAAGACTGCCATGGGGCAGACATTGAAAGCCGGTGACGTGAAGTTTGTCGACAGAAACGAAGACGGTGTGGTAGATGATAAGGATAAGGATATTATCGGTAATCCCAATCCGGACTTTACTTATGGTATCCAGACCAGCCTTTCCTGGAAGTCGCTGACGCTGAAAGCTGCTTTCAACGGCGTACAAGGTCGTGATATATTGAACACCGGTAACCGTTACATAAACACACCGGGTATGAAGTCCAACAACATCACTTCTGAAGCTTATCAGGGAATGTGGACTGCCGAAAACCCCAGCAATCTCTTCCCCTCGGCCAACTTTGAGGTACAGAACATGGTGATGGACCGTTATGTAGAGGATGGAAGTTACTTCCGGTGTTCAGACATTACATTGAGCTATGTTTTGCCCAAGAGCCTGATTTCCAAAATCGGAATGAAAAACATGTCAGTATTCGCCAGTGTGAAGAATGCCTTCATCCTTACCGACTACAGCGGTTATGACCCTGAAGTGAACAGTTTTGCCTTCGACGGACTTCGTCCGGGCGTGGATATGAACTCTTATCCTACACCGCGTTCCTACATCTTCGGTTTGAACCTTACTTTTTAATTCCATTACACTAACAACTTAAATGACTGAATAATATGAAGAATTTTAAATATATTGCTTTTTCTTTCCTGCTTACCGGCAGTGCTGTTTTGACCGGTTGTTTGGATGAAGAGCCCCTTTATTCCCAAAATAATTTGGTGATTTTCAGCAGTGAGTCCAATGCCAGGCAAGCTCTCTTGGGATGCTACGGCTATATGGCTGCTCCCAACGGATATGGTCAGCAATGGCAGGAATTGCCTATCAGCGCTTCTGGCTTTGCTTGGACAAACCGTAATTCCGGTGAAGACCCTAATGTCAGTTTAAATGTATTGACTTCCAGTACACAAGTGGAGTATGCTTGGAACGGTATGTATAAAGTAATCGCTGAAGTCAATGCTTTCCTTGACTATTTGAACAAGAGTGAACTCTCGGATGATATCAAAAACAAGCTGGGGGCAGAAGCACGTTTCTTGCGTGGTGTTGCCTATTACAACTTGGTTTCCCATTTTGGTGACGTTCCCATGAGAACTTCAGCCTCTTCTTCCGATGGAATCGCTATGCCCCGTACGCCGAAAGAACAGGTGTTCGGATTGATTATCGATGATTTCAAGTCTGCTTTGGTGTTACCGGAAACACAAAATGATGGCTATGCCACAAGTCTGGCAGCCAAGGCTTATTTGGGCAAAGTGTATCATAAAATGGCTTGCTTGGACATTGATAAACAAACGAATCTGAACAATGCCAAAGCCATGTTTGATGAAGTGTACGGAAAATATCAACTTCAACCGAAATTTGGCGACTTGTTTGTAGACAATGTAAATGGAAGCAAAGAATCAATCTTCCAATTGAACTATAACGCAGAGTCCACTTTGGTATTCAATCGTGCTTGTAACCGTTTTGCTCCGGCTCACTCAAACAGTGGTATCGCATGGGGGACGTACAAGGCAACCAAAGCGCTTTACGACTGGATGCGTGCTACCTATCCCGGTGATCCCCGTTTGGAAATAAATTTCCTTACCAGCTGGCGCCAGCATAAGAATAATCAGGCTGATGATGTACCGCAAAAGGGCGACCAACCGTGTGCCAACGACTCTACTTACTCTTATCCGTACATCACATATAAGGTGAAAGGTGTCTATGTGATGAAAGACGGAAAACCTGTAATGGAAAACGGCATACCGTTACAGCAAGATTTTGTAGCAGAACTTCCTTATGCAGACATGGAAGACCCTTCGAATCCTTCTATAGCAAAATTTGCTGACTATACCAAGATGGCGGAGGCAATGAATCCTGATAAAAAGGTTCCTTTGACAGGTCAGGCTCTAAAAGATTCCACACGTTTGGCCCGTATTGGAGAAAGTGTACAAACAGATTATGCAGCTTCTGGCAAAGAACACGCTTCTCCCTATTTCGGAAAAATGTTCGATAAGAAAGCTACGGGTACACGCAGTCATAAAAATCTGATTGTATACCGTTATGCCGAAATGTTGCTTTTGATGGCCGATGTATATAATGAATTGGGGCAGAAAGACCGTGCTATTGATTTAGCTAATGAGGTATTGACACGTGCCCGACAATCATCTGCAGGGACTTCTGCTCAGCCGGCTGACTGGCCGAAGACTTTGACGCAGGATGAAGTGAGAGAGCATCTGTATTACGAGCGGATCTTTGAATTTGCAGGTGAGCCCAATATGTATGAAATGGTACGGTTGAAAGGTGTGGAACTCTTTAAAAAGGCCTTGGAAAAACACAATAATCATGAGATAACGAGAGCCTCGGTAGAAACGTATCAGGAAACAAAAAATAATAAGCAGGATCGTCTTTATAACGAAGCGGAAGGTGGAGCATTGACTCAGGACTTCTTGAAGAAGAATCTGCTATTGCCGATACCTTTGTCAGAAATCAATTATAACGAAGGCATTACGGTAGATGACAACAACTTTGGTTATTAATCTGTTTTTGCCTTAGTAGCAGTTTTGCAGATATTTGCTGGAGGCATAGAGTAGCTGTTCGCTCTGTGCCTCCTTTTATTTATTAAGCTAAGTCCGGGATGCACTCTCCATACTAATCAAAATAATATGAAAATAGCGATTATTGGAGTTTTTATAGTAAATATAGGGCTGTAATCTATATAAGAGCTTGCCATTTTTGCAGACGGAATTAATAATATAGTGTGTGTAATCCATAATTCGTAATCCTAATAAAATGAAAACAACACATGTACTTTTTTCAGTAGCAGGGGTGACTATTGTATCTTCCTCACTTTTTTCTTGCCAGCAAAAGCAGGAACAGAAATATAAGCCGTATAATATTGTGTACATCATGACCGATGACCATACGGCACAGATGATGAGTTGCTATGATCGTCGTTATGTTCATACTCCCAATTTAGACCGTATTGCGTCTGATGGAGTGCGATTTGCCAATAGTTTTGTGGCCAATTCGCTTAGCGGGCCTAGTCGTGCCTGCATGCTCACAGGTAAACACAGTTGCGGTAATAAGTTTTACGACAATAGTACTTGCGTATTTGATGGTACTCAGCAGACTTTCCCGAAAATCTTGCGTGAAAACGGTTATCAGACAGCAATTATCGGGAAGTGGCACTTGGAAAGTCTTCCTACTGGATTCGATTATTGGGAAATTGTTCCCGGTCAGGGTAATTACTACAATCCGGATTTTATTAACATGAACAACGACACTATCCGGAAGAAAGGATATATAACGAATCTTATCACAGATATGAGTATTGATTGGATGGAAAACTCACGGGACAAGAAGAAGCCGTTCTGTTTGCTCATTCACCACAAAGCCATCCACCGGAATTGGTTACCGGAAATCAAAAATCTTTCACTTTACGAAGATAAAGTCTTTCCATTGCCGGAAAATTTCCATGATGATTACGAAGGACGTATTGCCGCTGCTTCTCAGGAAATGGGCATTGCTGAAGATATGGATCTTATATATGATTTGAAAATGCTGAAAGACGGTCAGGAGTCGCGTTTGAAAAAGACATATGAATGTATGCTGAACCGTATGGACTCGCTTGAGCGCAAGCAGTTTGAAGATTTTTACGCACCTATTACTGAAGAGTTCTATAAGCTCAACTTGAAAGGCAAGGAACTGGCGGAATGGAAATATCAGCGGTATATGAGAGACTATATGAAGGTGGTTAAGTCATTGGATGACAATGTCGGAAGAATCCTGGATTATTTGGAAGACAAAGGTATGCTGGAAAATACATTGGTGGTTTATACCTCTGATCAGGGATTCTACATGGGTGAGCACGGATGGTTTGACAAACGTTTCATGTATGAGGAGTCTATGCACACACCATTGCTTATGCATCTGCCCAAAGGGCTGAAGGCAAAAGGAGAAATCCGTGAGATGGTACAGAACATCGACTATGCTCCTACCTTTCTGGAACTTGCTGGCATTCCAGTGCCCGAGGATATGCACGGAGTATCATTGCTGCCGCTATTGAGAGGTGAGCATCCGGTGGATTGGCGCAAGGCTTTGTACTATCATTTTTATGAATATCCGGCAGAGCATATGGTTAAACGTCATTACGGAGTACGGACAGACCGTTTCAAACTTATTCATTTTTACAATGATATTGACACTTGGGAGCTGTATGACCTGAAGGAGGATCCTACAGAAATGCATAATTTATACGGAAACAGCGACTATACGTCAATTGTAGATAGTTTGAAAGAGACCATGCTGGAGCTGCAAGAGCAGTATAACGATCCGGTGCGGTTCTCGCCGGAACGTGATAGAGACTGATTTTTCACCATATAAATATAGAAATGAAAAAAAATATCTTCATTTTGACCTTCTTCTTTTTGTGTGTCTGCATTCTTTATGTCAGAGGTGAAGAGCGCAAGATGCAAAAATTAGAAATTGTACCTGCACCGGAGAATTTTACGCTTGAAAAGGGTAATTTCATATTTAAAGCCAGTACGGTAATCACCGTAGAGGATACAGCTATGGTATCTGTAGCAGAACAGTTCGCCTCGCTGTTCAATGTTCCTGCAGGCTTTACTCCTCAAGTGAAAACAACAGCGAAAGCCGGTGATGTCTGCCTTCGTTTTGACAGTTCCTTAAAAAAAGAAGCTTATCGCCTGGTCATCACTCCTAAGCGGATTAACGTGTATACATCGAGTAAAGAAGGGGCGTTCTATGCCTTTCAAAGCTTGCGCCAACTTCTGCCTTCAGAGCTGGAGGGAGGAGAGCGTGCAATGAATGTCGATTGGAGCGTACCGGTTGCTACCGTGAATGACAGTCCCCGTTTCGGGTACAGAGGCGTGATGATTGATGTAGCCCGATATTTTATTCCTAAAGAAGACCTTTTACGTCTGATAGATTGTATATCTTTGTTGAAGATAAATACATTGCACTTGCATCTTACTGATGATAACGGTTGGCGCATTGAGATAAAAAAGCATCCTTTGCTTACGGCTGTAGGCTCCCGTCGCGTAGAACGGGAAGGCTTGCTTTTCCATGAGAGGCACAACCAACGGCAAGGTGAGCCTACCGTGGAAAAAGGATTCTATACCCAGACGGACATACGCGAGATTGTGGCATATGCTTCCTCACGGTGTATTGAAATTATACCTGAAATAGATATGCCGGCACACAGCAATGCGGCTCTTGCAGCCTATCCGATGCTTGCTTGTCCTGTAGTGGATAAATTCATTGGTGTGTTGCCGGGACTCGGGGGGAATCATGCTGACATCATTTATTGTGCGGGGAATGAAAATGTTTATCATTTCCTGCAAGACGTTCTTGATGAGGTAATGGCGCTTTTTCCTTCCCGGTATATTCATTTAGGGGGTGATGAGGCTTGGAAAACGCATTGGAAGCAATGCCCGCTTTGCCAGAAACGTATCAGAGAGGAAAAACTGGCGGATGAGGAAGATTTGCAAGGCTATTTTATGCGACGTATGAGCAAGTATGTACAAAGCAAGGGGCGTGAAGTGATGGGATGGGACGAACTGACCCAATCGCAGATACCTGATGATGCTATTATATTCGGCTGGAGAGGTATGGGTGAAGCTGCGCTAAAAGCAGCCAGGCAAGGGCATCGTTTTGTAATGACTCCTGCTCGTGTCATGTATCTTATCCGTTATCAAGGTCCCCAATGGTTTGAACCGTATACCTATTTTGGAAATAATACATTGAAAGATATTTATAGTTATGAACCTGTGGGACCAACTTGGAGTGATGGGATAAAGTCGCTGTTGATGGGTGTGCAAGGTTCTATGTGGACAGAGTTCTGCAACCGGACCAGTGATGTGGAATATATGTTGTTCCCCCGGTTGGCGGCTGTGGCTGAAGTGGGGTGGACTATACCAGGAAAGAAAGACTGGAGCCGCTTTCTGAAAGCACTGGATCATTTTACGGAACGATTGGCTGTCAAAGGAGTGAATTTCGCCCAATCAATGTATAATATTCAGCACTCTGTAACGGTTCGCAATGGCAAGTTACAAGTCACCCTGGATTGTATTCGTCCCGATGTGGAGATAGCCTATACCTTGGACGGGGGTGAACCAACGGTCAACTCTCCGCGCTATGTAAAACCTCTGATTGTAAAACAGAGCACGCTGCTGAAATGTGCAACTTTTTACAATGGAAGGCGCATGGGGAAAACGCTGACGTTGCCGGTTTGTTTGAATAAGGCGACAGCTTGTACAGTATATACGGACTCTCCGGCAAAGGATGTGCTGGTTAACGGAGTCAGAGGGAGCAGTCGCAGTTCTGACTTTGAATGGGCGTCATGGGAAAATAACGATACAATCTGCATCACCCTTGACTTAGGCAAGAAAACCCGTATGCAGAAACTCATAATGGGATTCAACAACAGTTACGGCATGGGCATCCACAAACCGCGCAGGATGGAGGTCTGGGTATCGCCGGATGATCGTCAATACCGGAAAATAAAAGAACAGTCCTTTACAGAGACGGAAATATTCAGACAGGGTATGTTTACAGAGGATGTGCAGTTTGATTTAAAAGATGAGTCTCGCTATGTGCGTATTGTTGCCTATGGAGCTGGTATGAATCCGCCAACGCATGTTCGTCCGGAGCAAACAACGAAGGTGTGCATAGATGAGATAATTATTGAATAGAAAAAGAATAACCATGAAAAAGACATTTTTTTCTGCTTTGATGTTGTTGAGCTGTTATACACAGTCCAATGCACAGGAATATTACGAAAAGCATTTGGAATTTCCACCACAAGCTACGGTGGAGGAGAAAATAGATATGGCCTCCCGGTTAGTACCCACACCACAGCAGTTGGAGTGGCAACAGATGGAACTGACGGCTTTTTTACATTTTGGTATCAATACTTTTACAGAACGTGAATGGGGAGACGGCAAGGAGGATCCTGCGCTTTTCAATCCAACCGGACTGGATTGCGAGCAATGGGTGCGTGCCTTGAAAGAAGGAGGTTTCAAGATGGCTGTCATTACTGCCAAGCATCATGATGGCTTTTGTCTATGGCCGACCAAGACTACCCGGCATTCTGTAGTGTCGTCACCTTGGAAGAATGGCAAGGGAGATGTGGTGCGCGAATTACGCAATGCCTGCAAGAAATATGGCTTGAAGTTCGGTATATATCTTTCACCCTGGGATCGCAATGCCGAATGTTACGGACAAGGCGATGCCTATAATCGGTTCTTCATCGAGCAGCTTACGGAGTTGCTTACCAACTATGGAGAAGTGCATGAAGTGTGGTTCGACGGAGCCAATGGGGAAGGGGCTAATGGCAAAAAGCAAATTTATGATTGGGAGGCTATTGAGCGTACAATCCGGCGTTTACAGCCCAAAGCGGTTACTGCTGTCATGGGCGATGACGTTCGTTGGGTAGGCAACGAGAAGGGCATCGGACGTAAGACAGAATGGAGCGCTACGGTATTGACTCCTGGTATTTATTCCCGTGCCATAGGACAAAATAAGGAGCTGGGTGTATTTGGCAAGTCAAAAGATTTGGGAAGCCGGGACATTGTGGCGCGCGCAAAAGAGCTTTTTTGGTTTCCTTCGGAGGTGGATGTATCTATCCGTCCGGGCTGGTTTTACCATTCCAAGGAGGATAGTCATGTAAAATCGCTTGCGCATCTGGCAGATATCTACTTCAAGTCGGTAGGATATAATTCGGTGTTATTGCTCAATATTCCACCCAATAAGTCGGGACTTATCCATGAAAATGATTGCCGCAGGCTAAAAGAGTTCTTTACTTACCTCAAAAATACTTTTGAAAAAGATTATCTGAAGAGGGGGAGAACACGGTGGGAAGCCCTATCAGGTACATCGAAAGAATACATGGTACGGAAGGATGCTCTTGTAAACACATTTATGATTCAGGAGGATATAACCAAAGGACAACGTGTGGAAAGTTTTTTATTAGAAGGCTATTGGGATGGGAGTTGGCGGACACTTGCCGAAGGTACTACTGTGGGCTACAAGCGTTTGGTGCGTTTTACAGAGTGCCAACCGGAGAAAATTCGTCTGACGATACGCTCTGCGCGTAACGAAGCTCACATTCTGCGTACAGGACTTTTTTATGCCCGTCCGCTGACAGACAATAGCGCTAAAGTTCAGTTGGGAAATGTGCCGGTAAGCCAATGGCGTCTTTCCGGTACGGATGAGACTATGCGGAAGGCTTTTGATAAAAATGTACAGACAGTATGGCGTACGGAAGGGCTGAAAACATTCATGGTAGATTTGGGGCGCGATGCCGAAATCACCGGATTCAGCTATACACCTGCGCAGGACGATAATCTGGCAGGAACTATCTATAAATACCGTTTTGAAGTCAGTATGGATGGCTCGCATTGGAAAACATGTGCCACATCCGGGGAGTTCAGTAACATTATGCATAACCCTGTGACTTGTTTCGTACACTTTGAACAAAGTTATAGAGGACGTTTCTTCCGTCTGGTTCCTCTTGCTGAAATAAGTGGGAAACCATGTACATCGATTGCTGAAATAGGAATATTCGCTGTTGCTTTACCTGCTAAAGATGATGAATCTGCAGTCTATCCCGTTCCCGGTGCACCGCTTACTTTAAAAGTTGGGGATGCGCATCCGTCGGTGGATGGATGGAGTTTTTTTACTGCACATGAGTTCCTGGAGCGGGATACCCGTAATGGACTGCCGTTGGGATTCATCGAACATCGAGGCAAGCATATGAGTCGTGATGCCCGGGTAGATAACAGCCGTTGTTCGGAAGTGAAGAATGGTGTATTGCAGATTCGTAGCATAGAAGAAGCTGATTCGGTGGATAACCGTTTCGGTAAGCGTGTGAAATTCTCACATGGATGTTATCGGACTGCTCTGCCCGGAAGTAGTGAGGAGTGGTGTAATTTTACAGAAAATATGCGCATTGAGGTGCGATTCAAACGTAATGCCTATGAAGGGTTCAACGATGCGTTGTGGTTTATGGGCAATAATAATCTTCCTTGGCCTGCCAATGGTGAGATAGATCTTTTGGAGAACCCTAAAAGGAAATTGAATAACCGTGCTCATTTCACCCTGCACTCGGAAAATCATTATGCCGGTGTAGTTGGTGGTGCAGGAAGTGTTACTTCGTCTATTGAAATCAGAGATATGTCAAAATGGAATATCTATTGGTTGGAATGGTATCCCGACCGTATAGTAGGTGGGGTAAATGGAGCTACTTATTTTGAGCACAAACGAGGGGAAAATGGTAATACCGATTGGCCGTGGAGTGATCCTAAAGGTTTCTTTATGATTTTTAGCACCGGTATCTCAACCAATCCCAAAGCATGGGCCGGAGCTGTGAAACCTGAACTGTGGGACAACAGCGCCATGCCTTGTATGTACATAGATTGGATACGTGTTTATGTCAATAAACAATATAAAGGAACGGCAGCTCCTGCCGTGAAATACTATTAGAAGGACAACAGACCGATGTTAAAAGCAGGACTGGGAGTACGGTCCGTTATGTGCAATAGTTGGGATTTGTTTTTTCATATATTGGCAAGGAGGAGCAGTACACGATGCTGTATCGCTCCTCTTTCCATTTATAAGCAAGCCAAATAAAATGGGGCAATATGCGCTTTTCTTTTTCGCTGGGGGGAGTTGCTTTTTACGACCTCTTTGAATGAGTATAAAAGAATGGGGAAAAGAAAATAAAATAAAAAAATCCTTGAATGCTCGGAATTCAAGGATTTGTATAATTAATTTTGATAACTTGTGGAGCGTATGAGACTCGAACTCATCACCTCGACACTGCCAGTGTCGCGCTCTAGCCAGATGAGCTAACGCCCCGTTGCTAACGTTTGCAGAACTACCTGCTTTATTTGATGGCGCAAATATAATGCATTATTCTGAAATAATTGCTATGTTTGCGCAATAAAATGCAAAAAGAAATTATGTTGATCTATAATACGACCTATCATGTAGAGGAAGGACAGGAGAAATACTTCCTCACCTGGATGCAGGAATTTTATCTTCCCGAAGTAGAGAAGCACGGTGCGCTGTATGCTCCGCGCATTGCACGCATACTAAGCCATATTGAGGAGGGAAGTGTCTGTTACTCTGTACAGTTTGAGGTGGAAAATTCAGCCATACTTCATCGTTGGCATCAGGAACAGGGAGTGAAGCTGAACGAGGAATTACTGAAAATATTCAAGGACAAAGTAATCGGTTTCCCGACATTAATGGAGGTGATAGTGTGATACAGCCGGTAAAGGAAAAAATTATTTTGGGTATCGATCCCGGTACTACCATTATGGGGTACGGGGTGCTGCGTGTGGCGGGAACCAAGCCCGAAATGATTGCTATGGGTATCATAGACCTTCGCAAATTTGGCGACCACTATCTGAAACTTCGCCACATCCACGAACGGGTACTGGGCATTATCGAGAGTTATCTGCCGGACGAACTTGCCATTGAAGCGCCTTTCTTCGGAAAGAACGTGCAGTCCATGCTGAAACTGGGACGTGCGCAGGGGGTGGCTATGGCTGCTGCCCTGAGCCGTGATATTCCCATTACCGAGTATGCTCCTCTGAAGATAAAAATGGCGATAACGGGAAACGGACAGGCATCTAAAGAGCAGGTGGCGGATATGCTGCAGCGCATGCTTCATTTTCCGAAGGAGGAAATGCCCGTATTCATGGATGCCACCGACGGGCTTGCCGCTGCCTACTGCCATTTTCTGCAAATGGGGCGTCCTGTTGCAGAGAAAGGATATCACGGCTGGAAAGACTTCATAGCCAAGAATCCCGACAAAGTAAAACGCTGACCTATACCTTATATGTTATACTTAATATTTTATACTTAAAAATACTACCATGAAATTGAACAATCTTGTCATTATCGGAGTTGCGGCTACAACAGTTGCCAGTTGTGCCCCCTCAAAGAAAGAATACGCGTCGTACGAACTCTATCCGGTCCGTACGGGCAGTCTGGCAGAAATGGAATATGCTCCGGCTGCTACGCAATTTACGCTTTGGTCGCCTACTGCGGATGAAGTGCGTCTGATGCTGTATGATGCGGGAGAGGGCGGACATGCGTACGAAACGGTTGCCATGTCGCCCGCCGAAGACGGTACGTGGACGGCTAAGGTGGAGCAGGATTTAAAAGGCAAGTTCTATACTTTCAATGTAAAAATCAACGGAAAATGGCTGGGCGATACGCCGGGTATCAATGCGCAGGCTGTAGGTGTAAACGGTAAGCGTGCGGCTGTTATCGATATGCGGGAAACCGACCCGGAAGGCTGGGCGGAAGATAAACGTCCGCCGCTGGCATCGCCTGCCGATGTGATAATCTACGAGGTACATCACCGTGACTTCTCCATAGACCCCTCTTCGGGCATTCGGAACAAAGGTAAGTTCCTTGCAATGACGGAAACAGGTACGGTAAATCCGGACAAGTTGGCAACCGGTATCGACCACCTGAAAGAACTGGGAGTGACGCATGTGCACATCCTTCCTTCCTATGATTATGCCTCTGTAGACGAATCCAGACTGGACGAGAACAAATACAACTGGGGGTATGACCCGCAGAATTACAATGTGCCCGACGGCTCGTACGCTACCGACCCTTATAAACCGGATGTGCGTATCCGTGAGTTCAAGCAAATGGTGCAAGCCTTGCATAAGGCAGGCATCCGCGTAGTGCTGGATGTGGTGTACAATCACACTTTCAATACGGCCGAGAGCAATTTCGAGCGTACCGTTCCCGGATATTTCTATCGTCAGGCTCCGGACGGCGGTTTTGCAGATGCCTCTGCATGCGGCAACGAAACGGCGAGCGACCGCCCTATGATGCGCAAATATATGGTAGAGTCCGTATTGCATTGGATAAATGAATACCATATCGACGGTTTCCGTTTCGACTTAATGGGCATTCACGACATCGAAACCATGAACGAAATACGCAAGGCGGCAACAGCGGTAGACCCTACCATCTTTATTTATGGAGAGGGATGGGCCGCATCGGCTCCCCAATTGGCGCAGGACTCCTTGGCGATGAAAGCCAATACCTATAAGATGCCGGGCATTGCAGCTTTCTCCGACGAAATGCGTGATGCGTTGCGCGGTCCGTTCAACGATAACCGTCAGGGCGCTTTCCTTGCCGGACTGCCGGGGGGAGAGGAGAGTATCAAATTCGGTATTGTCGGTGCTGTCAGGCATCCGCAGGTCGATAATGGAAAAGTGAATTACAGTAAGGCTCCCTGGGCGGAACAACCCACGCAGATGATTAGCTATGTATCTTGCCACGATGATATGTGCCTGGTGGACAGACTGAAGTCCAGCATCCCCGGTATCACTCCCGAAGAGCTTGCCCGGTTGGATAAGCTGGCGCAAACGGCGGTGTTCACTTCGCAGGGCGTGCCTTTCATCTATGCAGGCGAGGAAGTGATGCGCGATAAGAAGGGCGTACACAACAGCTATCAAAGTCCGGACTCCGTCAATGCCATCGACTGGAAACGCAAGACGGAGCATGCCGATGTGTTTGCTTATTATAAAGGATTGATTCAATTGCGTAAGCATCATCCGGCTTTCCGCCTGGGAGATGCCGGACTGGTTCGCAAACACCTGGAGTTCCTGCCGGCTGAGGGCGGCAACGTAGTGGCTTATCGGTTGAAAGAGCATGCCGGCGGTGATGCGTGGGGAGATATCTATGTGGTGTTGAATGCGCGTAAGGAAACGGCTAAGGTATCAGTACCCGAAGGCAAATATACGGTTGTTTGCAAGGACGGATTTATCAGTGAGAAGGGCTTGGGAACGATGTACGGACCGGAAATTTCAGTTCCGGCACAGTCTGCGCTTATTTTCTATAAATAAGAGGGCTTTGGGCACAAGAATGCTGGAGTTTATTCCTGATTACTTAGGTTAAACTGATAGTTTATTAGGAATAAACCTGAAGTTTATTCCTAATGAACCTGAAGTTTAATGGGGATAAACTGATGATGCTTTTGCCGTATCATCTTTTTTTCTCTTATCTTTGCTCCGTTCAAACCACAAACCATTGACAGGATGCAACAACATACCATACATATAGCGGGGGGCGTGGCACGCAACCCGCTTGTCCGTTTATCGAACCCCATAACCCTTGATTTTCTCGACGGTGAACATATCGCTATCGCAGGCCCTAACGGGGCAGGAAAGAGTCTGTTGGTCGATTTGCTTACGGGCAAGTATCCCTTGCGCGACGGTACGCTGACATACGATTTCCGTCCTTCCGCCATACAAACCGCTTACGACAACATCAGGTACATCGCTTTTCGTGACACCTACGGTTCCGCCGATGCCAATTATTACTACCAGCAGCGTTGGAATGCTCACGACCAGGAAGATGCTCCGCTGGTGCGCGACCTGCTGGGCGAGGTAAAGGACGAGTCTCTCAGACAGCAACTGTTTGAGCTTTTCCGTATCGAACCGATGCTGGGCAAGAAGGTCATTCTCCTTTCCAGCGGAGAACTCCGTAAGTTCCAGTTGACCAAGACGCTGCTTACGGCTCCGCGTGTCCTTATCATGGATAACCCTTTCATCGGACTGGATGCTGCCACGCGCGAGCTGTTGTACACCGTCTTGGAGAAGCTGGCGCAACTTGCTTCCCTGCAAATCGTACTGGTACTTTCCATGCTGGATGATATACCGTCTTTTATTACCCACGTAGTTCCTGTTGACAATAAAACAGTGGGAGAGAAAATGCCGCGTGTAGCTTATTTGCAGGCTTTCCGTGAACAAGATGCCCTTCGTGCTGAGGCGGATGCCGCTTCTTTGGGCGAATTGCAGCAGCGCATTGCCGGTCTTCCTTACGAAAACACGAACTTTACTTCGGACGAAGTGGTCCGGCTGAACAAAATCAGTATCCGCTACGGTGACCGTACGATTCTGAAAGAACTGGACTGGACGGTGATGCGTGGGCAGAAGTGGGCATTGAGCGGTGAGAACGGTGCGGGCAAGTCCACTTTACTCAGTCTGGTATGTGCGGACAATCCTCAGTCTTATGCCTGCGACATCCGTCTGTTCGGCCGTAAGCGAGGTACGGGAGAGAGCATTTGGGAAATCAAGAAGCATATAGGTTACGTCAGTCCGGAGATGCACCGTGCCTATCTGAAAAACCTGCCTGCCATTGAAATCGTAGCTTCCGGACTGCACGACAGCATCGGTTTGTACAAACGTCCGCATGCCGGCCAGATGGCTGTGTGTGAGTGGTGGATGGATATTTTCGGTGTGGCGCATCTGAAGGATAAGCCTTTCCTGCAACTGTCCAGCGGCGAGCAGCGCCTTGCCTTGCTGGCGCGTGCCTTTGTGAAAGACCCCGAACTGCTGATTCTTGACGAACCGCTACATGGGCTGGATACGTACAACCGCCGTCGCGTCAGGAAAATCATAGAAGCCTTCTGCCGTCGTAGGGACAAGACCATGATTATGGTGACCCATTACGAGAACGAGTTGCCGGAAACGATAACCCACCGTTTGTGCCTGACGCGTAACCGCTAAAATATCCTGCTGATAAAGAACAGACTATGGCGTAAATCGCTATATTTGTAAAATAAATCCTTAAACAAATTATATTATGAAGTTCTTTATCGACACTGCAAATTTAGACCAGATTCGGGAAGCCTATGATATGGGCGTACTCGACGGAGTAACTACCAATCCCTCGCTCATGGCGAAAGAAGGCATCAAAGGCGTGGAAAACCAGCGTAAGCATTATGTAGACATCTGCAACATCGTGCAGGGAGATGTCAGTGCAGAGGTTATTGCTACCGATTACGAGGGCATGATTAAGGAAGGTGAAGAACTCGCCGCGCTCAATCCGCATATCGTGGTGAAAGTACCCTGCATCGCAGACGGCATAAAAGCTATTAAATACTTTTCGGGAAAAGGTATCCGCACCAACTGTACACTGGTATTTTCCATAGGGCAGGCGCTGCTGGCGGCAAAAGCCGGAGCAACTTACGTTTCGCCTTTTGTAGGCCGTCTTGACGACATCAGTGAAGACGGTATCGCTTTGGTGGGTAAGATTGTGGACGTATACCGTTATTATGGCTACGCTACCCAGGTGCTTGCGGCTTCCATCCGCCATACGGCGCATATCATCCAGTGCATAGAGGTAGGGGCGGATGTAGCTACATGTCCGCTTTCCGCCATAAAAGGACTGCTGAATCATCCGCTGACGGACGCCGGATTAAAGAAGTTCCTGGAAGACTATAAACGTGTAAACGGATAGCTCTTAAATTCTTATAAGCCTATCTTTCACGCATTTCTTAACCAATATTGGCGAGAAATAGAATAAAAAACTTTATTTTTGCCGAATATATTCAGTTTAAGAAAAAGCACCGATGAAAGATAGGCTTATAGGATTTCTCAAGACATACTGCTTGTTTATCTGTATATTCGCATTACAGAAACCGTTTTTTATGCTCTTCTACCGTTCCTTGTACGAGGGCGTTTCGTGGACGGAGTGGTTGGGTGTGATGTGGCATGGACTGCCGTTGGACTTATCGCTTGCAGGCTATCTGACTGTTGTTCCTGGATTGCTCTTTATCTGTTCTGCCTGGACGGTATCCAATCTTCTTCGCCGTATATGGTACGGTTATTTTGCTTTCGTTTCGGTTTTGCTCTCCGTTATATTTACCGTCGATTTGGGATTATACGAATACTGGGGATTCCGGTTGGACGCTACGCCTCTGTTCTATTTCTTTTCTTCGCCCAAAGATGCGGTGGCAAGTGTCAGTATATGGGTGGTAATCGGGGGAATTATTGCAATGGTTGCCTATGTGGCGGCATTATACGGGATATTCCATGGCGTGCTGTTGCGGAAACGGGTTTTCGAACGCATGAAGATACCTTATCGGCGTTTGAGGGTATCGGGGGTACTGTTGCTGCTGACCGGATTATTGTTTATCCCGATTCGTGGCGGATTTACAGTCTCCACCATGAATACCGGGAAGGTGTATTTCAGTACCGACCAGCGTTTGAACCATGCCGCCATTAATCCGGCTTTCAGCTTAATGGAGTCTCTCTCTAAGCAGAAGGACTTCGGCAGTCAATACCGTTTCATGGAAGCGGATGCGGCCGACCGTATTTTTTCCGGTTTGACAGACCCTGCCGTTCCGATGCGGGACGGTATTTCGGCAGATTCCCTGCTGCAGGCTCCGGATTCTTTGCATTCGTTGTTTACGACAAAGCGTCCCGATGTGCTATTTATCATCATGGAGAGTTTCTCTTCGTGGCTGATGACAACGCTTGGGGGAGAACCCGGCGTGGCCGTGCAGTTGGACAGCCTGGCGCAAGAGGGCGTTCTCTTCACGAATTTCTATGCGAACAGTTTCCGCACCGACCGCGGGTTGGTTGCCATATTGAGCGGGTATCCGGCACAGCCCACTACCAGCATAATGAAGTATCCCCGTAAGACGCAGTCTATCCCTGCCATTGCAGGCTGTTTGAAGAATGCCGGTTACAGGACGAAATATTATTATGGCGGTGATGCCGACTTCACCAATATGCGTTCCTATCTGATGTCGTCCGGTTTTGAGGACATTGTTGCCGACCGGGACTTTCCGGTATCGGAGCGTCTGAGCAAGTGGGGCGTGCACGATCATCTTGTGTTCCGCCGTTTGCTGGACGACCTGAAGGCGGAAGCTGCCGACAGTACCCTGGCGGGTAGGGAGACGCCGCATTTCCGTGTGTTGCAGACTTCCAGCAGCCATGAGCCGTTTGAAGTTCCGTACAGCCGTTTGGCGAACGAACGTTTGAATGCTTTTGCGTATACGGACAGTTGCATCGGTGATTTTGTGAAACAGTTCCGCAGGTTGCCGCAATGGAAGAATACGGCAGTGGTACTGGTTCCCGACCATTTGGGAGCCTATCCCGAACGTATCGGAAACCTTGAAACGGGCAGATACCGGATTCCTCTGCTGATAGTGGGCGGGGCGGTACGCGGACCGGAACGTATCGGTGTCTACGGTTCCCAACAGGATATTGCCGCTACGTTATTGGCGCAGTTGTCGATACCGCACGGTGAGTTTACGTTCAGTAAAGATATGCTCAATCCGGCTTCTCCTCATTTTGCTTTCTTTACCATGCCGGACGCTTTCGGCTTTTTGACGCCGGACAACCAATTGATATTTAATAATGAAGCGGATGCGATTGTTGTAGATGAAGGCCCGAAGAAAGGGCAAAACCTCTCTTTGGGGCAGGCCTATCTGCAGAAGTTGTATGACGATATAGCCAAAAGATAGAATGATATTAGCAGATGTTTTGTCGGGGTTGGTCGAAACGGACACCGACTTGTTGCTCGCAATAAACGGGTGGCGTGCCGAATGGGCGGATTATTTTATGTATGTCTTTAGCGGGAAGTGGATTTGGGTGCCGTTGTATGCCGCCATCCTTTATGTAATTGTCCGCAACCTGCATTGGAAAGTTGCCATCGGCTGTGTCATGGCTATTGCGCTGACCATTGTTTTTGCCGACCAGGTGGGGGCAACCGTTATCCGTCCGGTAGTGTGCAGGCTTCGTCCGGCGAATCTGGAGAATCCCATTTCGGAGTTCGTGCAGATAGTAAACGGTTATAGGGGCGGTCGGTACGGTTTTCCCTCCTGCCATGCCGCCAATACGTTCGGCCTGGCTTTCTTCCTGTTTTATCTGTTTCGTAACCGTGCCTTGAACTGGTTCATCATGTTATGGGCGGTGGTAACGTGCTATTCCCGTTCTTACTTGGGAGTACATTATCCCGGCGACTTGCTGGTAGGTGCTTTTGTGGGCTTTGTAGGCGCTTCTCTCTGTTACTGGCTTTTCAGCCGGCTGTGTAAGTATAGGCGTAAAGAGAGTTATGAGCATATCTATGTTCCAATCTGGGTAGGAGGAATTACCATATCCGGCATTCTGGCTTATGCATTGGTACGGGCGATGTTGTAGCGGCTTGCTTTGTCCGCTTCTTTGAGGCAAAGGTGAATAAACATCTTTTCTTTGGATTTGTTATCCTTATCGACAGACTAATAAAAACAGAATGCTTATGGTGAGCTTAGGAAGCTGGATGAACGAAATCCTCATCGATTGGGGAGTAGACCCGAAACTTGCGAATATGTTTGACGAGACGATCATTGCCGTATTAATGATAGGCGTATCAATAGGGCTGGATTATCTGTGTCAGGCTATATTTGTAGGGGGGATGAAACATTATACAAAGCGTGCACCCCACCAGTGGAATACATTGCTGATGAAACGCAGGGTGGTGCATCATCTTATTCATATCTTGCCCGGTATATTGGTTTACTTCTTATTGCCCCTGGCCTTTGTGCGGGGAAAAGAGATACTGGACTTCTCACAGAAAATATGTGCGGTGTATATCATTGCTGCCATACTGTTCACTATCAACGGCTTGTTGCTGGTGATGCTGGATGTATATAATGCAAGGGACAAGCAGAAGAACCGTCCGATGAAAGGGTTTGTGCAGGTTCTTCAGGTATTGCTGTTCTTTATCGGCGGCATTGTTATAATCGCGGTGCTGGTGAATAAGTCCCCGATGACTTTGTTTGCAGGCTTGGGTGCATCGGCGGCTGTACTGATGCTGGTGTTCAAAGACAGTATTCTGGGATTTGTGGCGGGGGTACAGCTTTCTGCCAATGATATGCTGCGTATCGGCGACTGGATACAGTTGCCCAATGGAGTAGCCAACGGTACTGTCGAGGAAATCACGTTGAACACTGTAAAGATCCGGAATTGGGATGAGACGATATCTACCGTTCCGCCCTATACGCTGGTCAATAACTCTTTCCAGAACTGGCGGGGGATGCAGGAGAGTGGCGGACGCCGGGTCAATAAAAATATCTATCTGGATATGACTACCTTGAAGTTCTGTACGCCGGAAGACTTGGATGCTATCCGTAAGAATGTACCTCTGATGGCGGATTATCAGCCCGCGGAAGGGGAAGTACCCACTAACTCGCAGCTTTACCGTATTTATATTGAACGCTATCTGCGCAGCCTTCCGGTTGTCAATCAGGATATGGATTTGATTATCAGTCAGAAAGAACCAACCACTTACGGAGTACCCATACAGGTTTATTTCTTCTCCCGCAATAAGGTCTGGAGAGAATACGAGCGCATTCAGTCCGATATTTTCGATCATTTGCTGGCAATAGTCGGCAAGTTCGATTTAAAGCTCTACCAGTATTCCGATTAATACAGTAGGCGGAATTCCGCCCATACGGGCAGGTGGTCACTGTATCCCCCTTGATATTTCATGCCGTAGTAGGTGCGGAAGGGTTGTTCGTCGCCGTATTTCCGGTCTTCGGTCAGAAGGAAAGGAGCACGGAACACATCGGCTTTCTCCTCTGTGGTGTATAAGGGAGAACCTGGCATCAGCAGGCTGCCGGAAAGAATGATATGGTCGAGCAGTCCCCATTCCCCCTGATATTTGTAGCTGCCGAAATGCTTGTTGTCAATGCCTTTTCTTGCTAAAAGATGGTAAAGCATCCGGGAATCCAAAGAGTCCGTTTCTGTGGGCGGTATTCCGGCTTTCAGTATCTTCTGTATGGATTTGTTGTCGGGATAGTCGTTGAAATCTCCCATAATGATGATTTGAGGGCGGGTGCGGATCCGGAGCAGGCTGTCTGTTGTGTCTTTCAATCTTTGTGCCGCTGCCAGGCGGTACGGTTCGGACGCTTTTGCCCCGCCGGAACGGGACGGAAAATGCACGACAAATATATATCATTTGCAGAACCCACAAGAAATAATTATTTTTGTATCAGGAACATATAGTATAGTATTATGAAAAAGAAAGCTGCAATTTACGCAAGGGTATCCACGGATAGGCAAGAATATCAAAGGCAGATAAAAGAGTTACAAAGTTTTGCTGAAAGGTCTAATATGGAAGTGAAATATGTATTTGAAGAAAAGCAAAGCGGATTTAATTCAGAAAGACCTGAATATAATAAATTAATGGCTCTTACTAAGGAAGATATAGATATAGTATTACTATGGGAACTATCGAGACTTAGCAGAAAGTCTATCGAAATTCAGTCCGATATAGAGAAGCTGACCAGTAAAGGCATTAATGTGTATATACATAATAAAAGTCTGTATACCTTAGATGAACAGGGAAATATCAATCCTACGACTAAATTAATCATATCCATTGTAGCTACTATTGCGGAAGATGAAGTAAGAACAAGCAAACAAAGAAGTAAATCTGCAAGACAACAATATATCATTAATGAGGGACGAAGTTATACTTCACATGCACCTTATGGTTATACATTAAAAAATAAGAAATTATTTATCAATGAGAAAGAAGCTGATTTAGTGCGGAGAGTATATCAGCTTTGCATAGATGGATATTCTATTTATGGTATAGCAGTTTTACTAAATTCAGAGGGGTTAAGGACTAGAGCTAATGTTTTGTGGACGCAGGCTACTATTAATAGCATGTTTAAAAATACAGTATATATCGGTAAGCCCAAATATTGTATATCTAGTGTAAGAAGAACAAGTAAAGTATTTACTCGTCAATATTCAAGAAAAGTGTTAGAGTATGTGACACTAGACAGACCTGAATTAGCCATAATATCAGAAGCTATCTATGATAAAGCAGCAGAAGAGAGAAAAAAAAGACGGCATAGAAGTTTAGCAATAGATATACAACCTTATCTTCTACAACATCTTTTTAAATGTCCTGATTGTAATAGATACTATACATTTGATAGAACAGCTAAAAGACAAAAATATAAATGTGCAAGAAAATATGATAAAACAGTTGAAAAGCCAACTTGTCAATCTCCTGCATTGGAGAGAGAAAGGGTTGAATTTATGATTTGGGAGTCTGTAAAGTATTATTGTATAGAAACTATGGCTAATACAAGAAAAGAAGAACAGCAACTTCCCCTGTTGGAAGAAATAGATGCTTTAAAAGCTAAAATAGAGAATATAGATAATATGAAGCAAAAGATAGTAAAGAAAGCTGAAATTATAGTTACGGCTGCCATTGATTTAAAAATACACTATTCTAATATGCCTGAACTGTATAATAAAAAAATGGAAGAAGTTGATAAATTGAATAAAGAAGCAATAAAGCTGGACTATGAGAGAAAAAGGTATAAATCACAGATAGAAAATGCCAAATCACAGATAGACGCAATTAATAATGTAAAAGATATGAGCCAATATTTAAAAGATGTGGATTTCGACACTAAATATAACTTGTTACATGAAGTTGTAGATGTAATTTTACCTTATGGAACAAATGATAATTGCTGTTTATTAGAAGTAAGACTAAAAACAGGATTGAAATATTATATAGGTTATTATCCTACAAGGGCATATTATATACAGTTCTTACCATCTAAAGGAAATTATTTTGTCGGGGAAGAAAGAAGCGGGTATCTTGAAATCATTAATGCCAAGTCTTGTGAACATATCTCATTGGAAACGGAAATGAAAAAATATACCATTGCAGAATATATAAATCAAATGGATATTCCAGCCAACCGATATCCTGCATTACCATATAGATTAAAAAAGAGAGATAAGTTCTTAAAAGATATGCTGCAAGGATATTCCAAAGAACAATTATTAGAAATGCTACAATAAACACATTGATAGTAATACTACAAGATATAATATATGGGTATGTAATGCTATTAGGTATAATGCAGTATAATAGTTCTATTCTAATCAGGTATTTATCGGGGAAATAAGTAAATCTCTATTTAAACCTATATTTTATCTGTTTTAGTAAATGGTATAGGCAAAAACCGACTATATGTATATTTAAGGTTTAAAAGTTTCATGTTACCTTTTTTTACAGATTATGGCTATATAAAATTTATAGGAAATCAGGGATTTTAAAGTACAAATATCAATAAAGTCGTATATTTGCCTGTAATGATAGTGTTACCTTTTTTTCCAAGAAATATACTATGAAAAAGCTTAAAATTCAAGTAGAGGGCAATTATCTTATAATGCAAGACCTGCCGCATAATTGTATCTTCAATAAGGTAGTTACGGGTTGTGGAGGGACTACCATTGCACTAACAAATACCGAAAACTATATAATAGCAGTCCCTACCACTGAATTAATAGAGAACAAATGCCATCCGCCTAAAGATAAGAACGGCAATAATACCGTTTGGGAAATTTCCATGAAAAAAGCGGGTCTAAGTCCTATAAGAAACCTATTCGGCTTATATGGCAGATTTACCCCTTTATTAAAAAAGGAGCTGGAAGATTATCTTTCTAGGGACGGAGTAAAGAAAATCATGTGTACCTATGATAAAATACCGGCTCTCATTCCTTTAATAACCCCTACCGAATACAGGCTGTTGGTAGATGAATATCATAGTCTTATAAAGATATACTCTTATAGAAAGGATGCAGTAGATGGAGTTTTGGATAACTTCAACAAGTTCAAATCATTCTGTTTTATGTCAGCAACACCTATTGATGCAGCCTTTAAGCCGAATGTACTGCAAGATGTAGAGGAATATGTTGCGGATTGGGAAAAGACAGAACCGTTAATGATTGTACCGTATAAGACGAATAAGCCTTATATGCTTGCTGCAAATATAATAGCTACATATCAGAGACAAGGATATATAGAGAAAGGCACATTCAAGTCTTATGAAGCTTATTTCTTCATAAACAGTGTAAAGGAGATAAAGAAAATATTGATGCAGACCAACCTTACAAATGAAGATTGCAGGATTATTTGTGCAGATGAGTATAAAAACCGTAAAACATTGGGGAAGTTTAAAATATCAACTTCAACAGATACTCCCAAGAAATTCAACTTTATAACATCTAAATCCTTTGAGGGTGTCGATTTTTATTCGGAAACAGGTATTTGTTATGTTATCAGTAATGTATATAATAAACATACTTTACTAAGTATTGATATGGATATACCACAAATAGCCGGAAGAATAAGGAATATAGATAACCCATTTAGAAATCTAGTTGTACATATATTCAATACAAGACCTACCGATTTGTTTGGCAGTTATGAAGATGTAAAAGCAGAAACAGAAAAGGACTTTGAATATGCAAAGGAAAGGGCGGCTTTATTCAATCAGCTATCCAAAGGGGCAAAACAGCAACAAATACAAGAACTATCTAAATTGTCATATCTGAAATATAATGAGGACAAAGAGGAGTTTGCCATTAATGATATGGCAATAAAAATAGAGCTTTTCAACTACAAGTTAATGAACTATATCTATAACTCCCAAAAGTCTTTGGTAAATGAATATGAAAAAGCAGGTATGCAGCACTCTAAAGTGGAATGGATAGAGACTGATAATTTTATAAAAAAGGCTGTTACCAAACCGACATTTTTAGAAGTCTTTAATGAATATGTTAGTATGCAATATTCGTTTGACTTTGAAGCAAGGCAGGCAATAGAACAAGAATACCCGTTTATCAGGGATGCACTTGCTAGATTAGGTATCGAACAAGTAAAGAAATTGAGAAGTAAGAAGAAAGTTATAGAAACTCTCAATATGCTTAAAGAGACAGATAGGAATATTGATATGTCAATACTTCAACAGTTAAAATCACTGTTTAAGATTGGTGACTTTGTTCCTGCAAAAGATTTACGAAGTATTGCAAAACAATTCGGTCTGAAAAAGGCAACGGATTTAAGTAAATGGCTTGATTTAAGAGAGGATACCAAACGGATAGAGGGTAAGGTAACCAAAGGATATTGGATTAGCGCATTTTCAGATATATAAAAAATAAACGGTTAAAAGCTCCTTCTTTCAGGAGCTTTTCTTTTATTGTATTTGTACTTATAGTAGAAGGGTAATTCCAATTTGGCTATTTTCTCGTATAGTTCCAACAGCTTGTTTCTATCTATCTTTATAGTATGGGTGTTGCAGATGATATGCTCCACCGTATTGTCTGTAATGGTTATATTGGCATCGGGCGCTGTGTAAACGGTTGTTTCGTCCATAGTTGGTTATGATTTAGTGATTAAAGGATAAGATTATCTGATTTTTATTTGGATACAGGTTTTGGAGAGATAATAAAAAGCCGCACAGGAGTAGACGCCTAATCATACTCAAATGCGGCTTTTTTCGTGTAAAGTCCATGATGCCTATCAATACATTGCATATAGCACCATTGATTTTTACACTGTTGGCAGATTTTTTATCAGCAGTGAAACGGACAGGTCAGACTACAAATAAAAATATCAATAATAAATAGGAAGATTATACTATGAATAGAAAAATATCGTCCGTTTCATGGGGATACACAAAGGTACACATCTTTAACAAGGTAAAAAAACAAACGGCGGCTATCCTTTGAAATCCGCATATACACAAAAACGGGATTTACACAATATATCCGTTTCTTTCATAGTCTTGAAAATACAGGAAAATACGTATACTAAAGTACAGGTACTTATATAAACATCCCCCCGCCCTCTTTTCTTGAAGCTGGAATATATATCAGACTGACTATCCACAGGTTTACCGATTGGTAACTACGAATGCGAAAGTAGAGTACATCTCTAACGCCCCCCTAGGGTATTTGAAGATAAACGAAATGTTTACCACTTCATTCTATCAATTTATAAACCATTTAAAATTAATTCATTATGAACAATTTAGTAATTGGCAGTCTGCCACAGGAAAGAAGAACGTTAAATTTGGGTGAATATGCGGAAGAAGCCGTTTTAATAACGGAAGAACAACCTGTAAAACAGAAAAGACCGTTATTCATTGAAGCCAATACGGTTGACGTTACCATAGAGCATTTGAAGAATGACTGTATCATTCCCGTATTTGCAAAGGACAATGAAGCCACCTTGTCACACCCTGCATTTATAGAGACGGTACAGGATGCCGCAAGCACATTCTTTCAAGGTGAAAGGATTGAGATACCCGATATAAGGGTGTCCCATGTTATTAAAGGGCGTATTCCCGAAGCAATACACAAGCCAGCTAATCAGTTATTAGAAACAGACAAGACCATTTATTACGAAAGATGCGCCTTTGTGATAGAGATACCAACCGTTTATGAGACGGTAAACGGGAACAAACTTACTTTGACTGTTGGCGGTGTCCGTGCCTATAATCACACCAACCTGTACAGCAAAAAAGGTATGGAACGGTTTAAGGTGTTTGTAGGCTTTACCTGTAAGGTCTGCACTAACCTGTGTGTCTCCACTGACGGCTATTTAAGTAATTTGGAAGTAACCAATACCAAAGACCTGTATAAGGGTGTATTGGAAATGCTTCATGACTACAATCCCGCAAAGCACATACATCTGATGCAGAGTTTGGGCGATACCTTTATGAATGAACACCAGTTCGCCACATTATTGGGTAAGATGCGTTTGTACCAATGCTTGCCGCAAGGCTATCAAAAGCGGTTGCCACGTATGCTACTTACGGATACGCAGATTAATGCAGTGGCTAAGGCATATATCAGCGATAATAATTTTGGCGGTTTTGGCGGTGAACTCTCCATGTGGAAATTCTATAATCTGTTGACGGGAAGTAACAAAAGCAGTTACATAGACAGCTTTTTGGATAGGGCTTATAACGCTACGGAACTTGCAACGGGAATAAATGCCGCCTTGCATGGTGACGAACGTTATAAATGGTTTATTGATTGAGTGAACGGGAGAATATTCTTTAAAGGGTATTCTCCTTTTTGTATAACTGTTTAATATTAAAAATTATGTCTTATAAACAATTATTCGTATGGCTGTTCTGTTTGATTGCTTCGATTTTTACGGGCTGTGTACCCCTTATTCTTATTATAGCTTCTATTCCAAAAATGATATTGATGGAAAGAGAGCCAAAGGTAAAAATGAAAGATTACAGCAGACCTGTAAAAGGAAGACACCCCGATGCCTTTGAAAAGAGCCACCGCAGGGAATGGATAGACAGTAAGTATTCCAAAATGTAATCAAAAGGGGGTTGTGTTCAAATAAATCTGAAAAGGTGGTTTGAACACGACCCTTTCCGTTATCAATTAATTCAAAGAATAATATGAAGACAAAAAAGAAAACAGCCGTAATATACGCACGTGTTTCGTCTGTGAATGACAGGCAGGACACTACAAGGCAGATAGAGGATTTAAAAAGGTATGCCCTTTTGCAGGATATAGAGATAGTACGGATATTTCAAGAACACATAAGCGGAGCAAAGAAGATTGAGGAAAGGCAGGTTCTTGCAGAATGTTTGGAATACTGTACGGAAAAGGGTGTTGACTATCTGTTGTTATCAGAACTTTCGAGATTGGGAAGAAGTACGTTACAGGTGCTTCGCTTTTTGGAGATACTGCATGAAGCAAAGGTATCCGTTTATATACAGAACTTAGGGTTATACACATTGCAGCCAAACGGAGAAGTAAATCCGATTGCTTCGATTATGGTTACTGTACTTGCAGAAATGGCTAACATAGAACGGGCGAATATACAATACCGTTTGAACAGTGGCAGGGCAAACTACATTGCCAAAGGTGGGAAATTAGGTCGTAAGGCTGGAAGTATTAAGACAGAGGAAAGGAAAAGGGAAGAATACAGGGAAACGATAGCTTTACTAAAGAAAGGCTATTCAGTGAGGAACATCGCCAAATTACAGGGTATAGGTGTTTCAACGGTTCAAAGGGTTAAAAATCAATTTATAAGAATGTAAATATCAATAGTAATCCGTTTTTAATAAACAATAGTTCTTGTTAATCAGACGTAAAATAGTAACTTTGCAGCAATTTCAGATACTTAATGAGTTAAGGCTGAAAGGACATAGTTAACAAAGAGCGTTTGACATATTATCCTACTGTGAAATCTCGACAACTTCACTTAGTACAAGGATAATAAGCAAGGACGCTCACGTCAATGTTATATACCTATCCCGCAAGGATAGTCTATATATCGTTTGGCGTGGGCTATTGTTTATTACTTGTACAAGGCAGTCGAGAGCCTCACAGTGGTAATACTCAATAGTTCCCACGCTTCTTTTTTGTATAACAGTCAGTAGGGAACACTGACTACAATACATATCGCCAAGAAACAGACAGTACTATCCTCTAATGTAGCCAATTATTAAAATGGTGTGCAGCTATTGCTGTGTTCCTCACACTGTATAGCCATTTACTAACCGCTTCCTATAGGGAACGTAGAAGCTAAAGATATTTGGAATAATGAAAACTTTAAGATTAATCGGAATGGCAGTAATTGCCGTAATTATGAGTGTTAACTTTGTAGCTTGTGATGATGATGATAATAATGGTAGTACAATGCCTGAAGTAGTAGGTTTACATATAGAAACCGCAGGTTCTTTACCTAATCTAATAGGAGAAGCAAATAAATATGTTATAAGAGAGTTAACTTTAACTGGAGAGTTGAATGGAACTGATTTAAAATTTCTTCGTGAAATGGTATTAGATAGCTATAATGTTGAAGTTCCAGCAGAGGGAGGAGGTTATTATTACAACCATTATCCAAAAGGAAGACTACAATATTTGAATTTATCAGGAGCTACTATTGTAAGTGGTGGAGCAGCTTATTATCATGTGTATGTTACTTCCGATAATACGTTTCCAACAAAATTATTTGGTGAAAAAATAGGTGATTTTATTGCGCCTTTACAAAAAATTATCCTCCCTAATACTATAACTACGATTGAAGCAAGTGCTTTCGAAAGTTGTAGGCAACTTTCTTACATTAATATACCTGAAAATGTAACAACAATTAAATCTCTTGCTTTTGATTTAATAGATTTGGATGAGATACATGTAGAAAGTGAAACGCCGATAACACTTGAAAATTCATCTTTCGTTCCAGAAATTCAAGAAAATACGTGGTTATATGTACCAACAGGTAGTAAAGAAGCATATCAAAACGCTCCTGAATGGAAAGAGTTTCATCATATTATTGAAGAGTAAATAATTTATTATATAATGTGTGAGAATGAAAAAGAGCTATCAATAGAACTTCAAATAGCAAAATTCGTAAGAACTACTAAATGTTCTTTTAAATTAGGTAGTAATAGCTTAAATGTAAATAAAATAGACCAACTTTCTATTTTATCTTATACATCAGGAGATTTTGAAAAATGGAATACAAAATATAATGGAAATATAAAATTAGAAATATCAGATGAAAAAGGTGGCTACCTAACTAACTCATATAATATTATAGGTTATGCTAATATTAAGAATAATACAGTTATAACTATAGATAGTATTATTGATGTTTATAAAAGGTAGAATATTATATTTATAAAACAAAGACAGCATTTGAAGCAATTCATTTGCTGTTTTTTTTATTTAGTATATGGTAATACTCTAATAGATATTACTATGTTTAGTAATATATTATTGGGTATTATACTAGTCTTTAATATGCTAATATAAATATATCTACTTATTATTTTAATAGGCTTTATTTAACTATGCAAAGACTTAATTACAGTTTTTCTAATCATAAAAGTATTTTTTTAATAAAATAAGTTTGTTTTTCGTAAAATAATTTCTTACATTTGTAAATGTAAGAACATTTACTTCTATACTATCTTCTGAACAGCCAGTAATAGTATTGGCATAATTTTAAATCTTTAATATTATGACAGAAGAAAATGTTTCTTTAAATGTACTTGATGTTTTAGTTTCTAATGACCGTAGTGAATTGAGTAAAACTTTTGGTGTCGGTCTATACATTTCAGAAGAAGATAATGTAGACCAAGTTATTACTAAGTGTGAGACTTTTATTACAAGATATGAGAATTATATAGATAACTTGAACTTTATTATCAATTCAAGGGAAACACTTGCTTCTGAAATGAGAAAGGCTAAAGCAAAGCGATATATCAGCTCCCTAAGTCAAGCAGAAAAGGAAGAATTAAAGTCTTTACTAGAAAATTAAAGTACATTGTAGGCTAGCTTCGGCTAGCCTTTTTAATTTTAAATAAAGCATTTATGAGTAGACAAATTAAATTTGCAAAAAGGTACGGTAAAATATTAGGTAGTATGGATATTGATAAAAACTATCCAGCATTTCACTTTGTATATGTAGTTATTATTTTTGCATTGGAGAATAATACAGCATTTAACTTGTTATTAAAAGATAGGAATAAAATGGCTATTATACATTTTATCAGAATGCAAGTTGAATGTTGCTTAGACGTCTATGCTTGCTTACTCCTAAGAGATAAAGACCGCTTTTTCAAATATTTTTTAGATGGCAAACCAATTAATAAATTAAGTATAGGTAAACAATATCTTACAGCAGGCTATCTTTGTGCAGAATTAGACAAACGATATACAGGTATAGCAGAAATTTATAAAGAGGGCTGTAAATGGGTACATCCAAATAAAGTTGTATTTAGAAGTAGTGCACCTGAATTAAAGAGAAACAATTTATACTTTATAGGATATAAAAATAAAATCTATTGTGAGGATAATAAGCGATTGAATGATGTATACAAAGATATGCTGTTGATAAATCAAATATTATATGAGCTACTACAAGAACTCATACTACCATATAGAAAAAGTGATGCCGTTCAAGTAATAATAGGGCAATTTATAAAATCAAAGAGGAGAGTTAGATTTAAAAAATATGAATAACTATAAGCAGTATTTTCTGCATCTGTTTAACTTACTAATCTTTTAATTTTTCTACTACCTTTCTATATTGTTGATAATCTGTATTATAAACATGTAGGTTCTGCAAGTGTTAAATCAATACGTCCAAAGTATCGGAGTTTAAAAGCTGTCCGCTGACGTGGAGAATATCGCGTGTGGGGCGGCTGTTTCTGCGAGGTTTCATTACCGGATAGCTTCGGTTGGAAAGTAATTTGAAGATGCCTCTTTGATAGAGCAGCGCCACATTGATGCCCCGTTCGTCGGGAGAATGAGTGATTACATAGCGGTAGCCGGCCTCACGCAGGACGGAGTAGCGGGTAAGGTCGCGTAGCACACTGTCGTTCTCCACTTCACAGAGGGCAACCAGTGCGGGTGGTGTCCATTTGCCTGCGGCGATGATGACACGTGCAATGGCATTCAGTTTCTTTTTGTATTTGGTATAGTTCCAGCGCCGGACGGCATCGGGCAGAAACTCACGGTCGTTTTTCAGGGTATCATGGCGGCAGTCAAACAGGTTTTCTACGTTGTAACCCATGATGCGGAAGGTAAGAGTATCTTTCTTCTCTTGCCCGTGGAGTGGAGCGGAAGTCAGGAAAGCAAGAAGCATCAGAGCGGATAGCGGGATAAAAAGAAGCGGAGCATGTCCTCTTTTGCTCCGCATTCTTTCTTTATATCTCCATTTATGTAAGCTCATCAATTCCTGGCAGGGATATGCTTCAATATATCAAGCAGGTGATCCCAGAACTTTTGTACAGTGGGGATAAGCATCCGTTCATCGGGAGAGTGTACTCCCTGCAGGGTAGGCCCGAAGGAAATCATATCCAAAGAGGGATATTTGTCGAGGAATAACCCGCACTCCAGTCCGGCATGGATAGCCTTTATTTTGGCATCCACACCAAACAGACGCTTATATGATTCCGCCGCAATTTCCAGGATTTCCGAGTGCGGATTGGGTTTCCAGCCCGGATAGCCGTCGCCGAAAGATACGCTGGCTCCTGCCATTTCGAATACGGTACGTACCATAGTCGCGATGTCTTGTTTGGAAGACTCGATAGAACTGCGCTGGCTTGTCTCGATACGGATGATGTTACCGGGTTTCATCTTTACGGATGCCAGATTGGTGGAGGTTTCCACAAGACCCGGAATATCCTGGCTCATGGCATATACTCCGTGTGGAGCTGCGTAAAGAGCCTGTAACAGACGTTTGGCAGTGTCTTTGTCGATAGCTTTGGCACGGGGATTTTCCGATTCGAGGGTAAACTGCAAATCGGGGTCTGCTACAGCATATTCGGCTTCCGCCTGGGCGGCGAATACATTCAAGTCGGTACGCAGCGCATGCTTGTCGGCTTCGGGGATGGCTATAACGGCATGTGCTTCTCGTGCAATGGCATTGCGCAGGTTGCCGCCGTCGATTTCGCAGAGATACATATCGTACTTCTTGAAAGTCTGGCTCAGGAAGCGGTTCAATAATTTGTTGGCGTTACCGAGTCCTAAATGGATATCGCCGCCGGAATGTCCGCCTTTAAGTCCTTTTACCTGTACCTTGCAGCAGAAATATCCGGCAGGTACATCCACCTCTTTATAGGTGAATTCGGCTACGGAGTCTATGCCGCCCGCACAGCCGATGAACAATTCTCCCTCATCTTCAGAATCGAGATTCAGCAGGATGTCACCGCTCATGAAACCTTCCTGTAAGGCAAAGGCACCGGTCAGTCCGGTTTCCTCGTCTACGGTGAACAGGCATTCGACAGGTCCGTGTTCGATACTGTCATCGGCAAGGATGGCAAGTTCGGTGGCTACACCGATACCGTTGTCCGCTCCCAGCGTCGTACCTTTGGCTTTCAGCCATTCCCCGTCTATCTCGGTCTCGATAGGGTCGGTGAGGAAGTCATGCTTCACATCATTATTCTTCTCGCATACCATGTCTACATGCGACTGTAGCACAACGGTCTTTCGGTTTTCCATGCCCGGAGTGGCAGGCTTTTTAATCAGTACGTTTCCGGCTTCGTCCACCTTTGTTTCCAACTTATGTTTTTCTCCGAATGCTTTTAGAAAAGCGATAATCTTTTCTTCCTTTTTGGAAGGGCGCGGTACCTGGCAGATTTCCTCGAAATAGTGGAATACGCCAGCCGGTTTCAAATCTTTTTTTTCCATATCTTAATAGTTTATAGCAGCCAGGACACAAGTGAAGCGTATCCTGATCTTCTGTTTCTGAAATTCAAATCTTGTACAAATTAACCTCTTATTGCTAAATATGGTTAAATTAATTGGCTATTTTATTTCCCTTTCTCTTTTTTTAGAGTAAAAAAGGGTGCTTAGTCCAACCAAAGCCCTATATTTGCACCCACAAAACAGTGCTGATAAAAGTAAAAACAAATTCCAAATGCTTTTTATCGGACGATATTCTGTTTTGTGCAACAAATTTAATGGAAATGCTTGGTACATTATTGATAACTTTGTTAATAGTTGCTATTTGCATTGTTTTATTGGGCGTGAAGGTCTTTTTTGTGAAAGGCGGTAAGTTTCCTAACGGACATGTCAGCGGTAATAAGGCGATGCGTGATAGAGGAATCGGATGCGTGCAGTCGCAAGACAGGGAAGCACAGAAGAAAAGCCGCTTCTCTATCGATGAACTGGAGAAAGCCTTAAACGATAGTATGAACTAAATAAACTAAAAACAATATTTTTACAAATTATGAAGAGATTAAACTACCTCGTAAACGGTTTGGCAGCTCTTGCACTAATCGTTTTATTTTCTCAATGCGCCGGTAAAGCGGATAATCAGACGACTAATGCATCAGCACAGGCAGCCGGACTGTCCGGAATGAAAATTGCTTATGTAGAAATAGATACGCTTTTGGCAAAATATAACTACTGTGTCGATTTAAATGAGGCAATGGTGAAGAAGAGCGAAAATGTACGTTTGACTTTGAACCAGAAAGCCAAAGACCTCGATCGTCAGAAACAGGAATTCCAGACAAAAGTTCAGAACAACGCTTATCTGACGCAGGAACGCGCCCAGCAGGAGTATAACCGTATTGCCAAATTGGAACAGGATTTGCAGAACTTAGGTAATAAGTTGCAGGCTGAACTGATGAGCGAGAACGAAAAGAACAGCTTGCAGTTGCGTGATTCTATCAATGCTTTCCTGAAGGAGTATAACAAGACTAAGGGTTACAGTATGATTATCAGCAATACCGGTTTTGACAATCTGTTGTATGCCGACAGCATTTATAACATTACCCGTGAAATTTTGGACGGTCTGAATGCAAGATACTCTTCTCCGAAGAAATAAGTTGGAAAATAGTTGCGGAGTATTCTGTTAGCTTGGTTGATATAATGAGTTAAGAAGATAACCGTAATAAGTTTATATCATAAAGAAAGGAAGTTAATATCATGCGTGGCATGAAGTTAACTTCCTTTGTTATATTCAGTGGCAACTGTTTTACTTTACCTGTACGATATCATAATTCAAATCGCTTACAGCCTCTTGCAGGCTATCGTTTACCAGTCTTAATGTAGTATCGTTTACAACCACGAAATACACGGGAGAGTCACCGTTGTCGGGAGTCAGCTTATAGGCGGTTTTCTTATTATTGTTGACGTCTTTCTGAATAACCTGACGTTTTCCTTTGGAGGTGAAGGAGGTGTTTTTTCCCTGTCCTTCCGCATCCAGATAAGTTGTGACCAATGTATAACCGCTTTCACCGTTAGGACCTACACTGTCTACACTCAGCACATACTGGATACCCGGACCATCGGCAGCTGGAAGTATGCCTTCATAAACGGCTACAGCGGAAGAATCGTTGCCGGCAACAGTCATTACGCCTTCGTCCATGGTGTTGTTGTTTTGATTTCCTTTTGATTGGCAGGATACCAATGCAGCGGCAATCGCTGCAATCATCATTACTTTTTTCATTGCTTTAATGGTTTAAATTAATATAAAGAGACGCCGGTGGCGTTATTCTTCATCATTCCGTTTAATAACGAGCAGTTTGTCTACTCTGCCGCGGTCCATATCCATTATTTCAAACTCCAGGTTTCTGTAGCTGAAAATGTCACCGGCTTTCGGGATGCGTCCTATAAGGAACATGGCGAGTCCGCTTAAAGTGGTAAAGTCCTCTTCCTTCAGGTCATCATAATTCAATATCCCCATTGCTTCCATAAAGTCATCTATATTCATCGAAGCTTCTACCAGCATGGAACCGTCGGCTCTGGTCACTATTTCCTCTTCTTCCGTTTCGTTCTCTTCCAGAATATCACCGAAGATACTTTCCGTCAAATCGTGCAGAGTGATAATGCCTTCTGTATTGCCATACTCGTCTACAACAACTCCGAACTTGTTTTTGTTCTTCTTAAATAGCTCTAAAACCTTTTTGGCATACAAACTTTCGGGAATAAACAAGGGCGGACGTGCAATTGTGCGAAGATTGAACGGTTGCTCACCACCCAACATCAAGATAATATCTTTTACAGAAACAACACCTATGATTTCGTCCTTGCCGTTTTCCACCAACAGATATTTGCTGAAGTGCTCTTCCTGGATAATCCGAAGCACTTCTTCTTGCGTGTCGGAGGGGTGCAATACGATTACATCGCGGCGGTGCGTCATCAGGTCGTTGGCACGTTTGTCCGAGAAGCGGAAAACATCACGCAGCATTTCAGTCTCTTCTTTGTCGATAACGCCCTGCTCGGAACTTTGATGCAAAATCATTTTCAGTTCTTCCTGTGTCATCTGCCGTTCTTCCCCGTCTTTCATGCCGATAAGCTTGTTTGTCAGTTTGGTTGAAGCACTGAGGAGGCAGACAAACGGATAGGATACTTTTGTCAGGATAATCATAAAAGGACTGAGCAGGGTGGCATAGCGTTCCGGATTGTTCAGTGCCATTGATTTTGGAACCAGCTCTCCGATAATGAGCGACAAATAGGTGATAACGGCTACTGTAGTAACCATTGCCAGGTCTTTGGCATACAATTCCAGGCCGGGAATCATGGCAAATAGCGGAGTTACATCATCGGCTATGGCTACGCCGCCATATGCACCTGATATGATACCAATCAGCGTAATGCCGATTTGAATGGTAGATAGAAATTTTTCGGGCTCTTCCAGTTGTTTCAAAACCCCTTTTGCACTTTTGTTTCCTTTACTTACAAGAGTCTCTAAGCGTGCTTTACTTGAAGATACTAATGCAATTTCGTACATGGCAAAGATGCCATTCAGGATAAGTAGAAATAGAATAATGATAAATTCCATGTTTGGATTACAAATTGTTTGTGTACAAAGATAATGTTTTTTGGATATTTATTATTAATATTGCCGTTCCTTAAGAAGATTAAACAAAATAGCATGAAAAACAAACTTTATCTGTTCGTATTCTTATTGCAAGTGCTGGCTTTAAGTGTACATGCCGCACGTGTAGACACTGTGTTTGTAAAAAGTCCTTCGATGAACAGGGAGGTAAAGGTGGTTTATATCCTTCCGGATAAGGCCGTTGCCGGAAATCCGCAAGCTTGTCCGGTAATCTATCTGTTGCACGGTTATGGAGGCAACGCACGTACGTGGATGGGTGTCAAGCCGGAGCTGCCTCGGATTGCCGATGAAAAAGGCGTAATATTCGCATGTCCCGATGGTAAGAACAGTTGGTATTGGGACAGTCCCCGGAATTCCGCTTATCGTTATGAAACTTTCATCTCTTCGGAACTGGTGAAGTATACGGATGAGCATTATGCTACGATTCCCAAGAAGAGTGCGCGTGCCATCAGCGGTTTGAGTATGGGTGGACACGGTGCGTTGTGGAATGCCATCCGCCACAGCGACATATTCGGTGCGGCGGGAAGTATGAGTGGCGGAGTGGATATCCGTCCGTTTCCTGATAACTGGGAAATGAAGAAGCAGTTGGGCGAGCTTGCCGCCAATGAAGCGGTATGGGATAGTCATACGGTAATCAATCAGGTTGATAAACTGAAGAACGGTGATTTGGCTCTGATTGTCGATTGCGGTGAAAGCGATTTCTTCCTTGATGTGAACAGGAATCTGCACAAAAGGTTGCTGGAGTGCAAGATAGACCACGATTTTATAACACGTCCCGGCGGTCATACCGGTACGTATTGGAATAATTCCATAGATTATCACATTCTGTTTTTCTGCAAATTCTTTAGCAGATGATTACTCAATCACATAGCTTACGGTACGGGTATAATCCGTGCCGTAACTGTTTATGACCTCTTTGCAGGAAGTCATGAGATTGCGTTTGTCAAAAGAGAAGATATAATTGGTGACCTCTTTATTTCCATCGGGGATAATCCGGTCTATTAAAATAGGAAACGGCTCTCCCAGGAATTTCCCGTATAGAGCGGCTGTATATAGCGAAAGCGGATATAATTCGGCAAGAAACAGGCAAGGAACTCCTGACTGATTATTTATTCCGTCATTTGCCGGGGTGGTAGCCGTATATGCCTGTTCGTAAGTATCTGTCTTTTGTAGGATGCGCAATGCCTGATAGTTGCCGTAGTCTATGTCGATGGATGCGTATACGCCGTCATTGATGCTTTCGGTTATGTTTTTCAGGTAATATTTACCTTCCGGAGCGGTGAAATACGAGAAAGTATAGGTGCGGACCGTACCGTTTTCCTGTCGTGTACATGAGGTGGCGTATCCTTTGTCGTCCAGGGTATAGACTGACACATTGCCGAAATTATCCGTTACTACAGCCTGATGTTCACTATAAGTTACTGATGCTGCGTTTTCAATGCACATAGGTTCGCCTTGAACCGAATAACTTTGTACGATAGTGAATCCGGTCAATTGTCCCTGACTGTATGAGTAGGTTTGAGTGGTGGTTACTGTAGGTACTCCCGCTTCATAGGCACTTTTTTCCGATAGTTGAATTTGGGAAAAGGGTACGGCAGAGCGGTTTCCGTTGATGGTAGAGTCATTATTGTCTTCACAAGCTGTCATTACTGTGAGTACAACCGACAATGCAAAGACTATTTTTCTCATTATTTCCGTTGTTTAATTCATTGTTTCTGCTATTTGACAATCAACCCCTTGCGCAGGTTCTTTTGAGTGGTGAAACTCCGGACTATGGCAGTGCCTGTTTTTGGGGTCGGCAATTCGACAATTCCAGCTATGACTTGCAGGGCTGTATGGAGCAAAATTTCGTCAGGCTCGCCTAAGGGCAGATAGTATTGCAGGTAGGATGTTTCGTTGATAGCGATATCCGGCTTAAAGCCTGCGCTATAGTCCGCTTCTCCGTTGGAGTTGAATACTTCGCATACGACCGGACGTACCGCCCAGGGGTATTTGGGATTGATGAAAGTTTCCGTAGCCACGTATTCTCCTTTGGTTGTCTGTCCGATGAGTACTACCTTCATATAGGGTTTCAGGCAGTTAATAAGCATTTCCGCTGCACCGGCAGTGGTTCCGCTTGTGATGATATAAACGATGGGCAGATTCAGATTGACTCCGCCTTGCAAGAGTTGGGAGTCCAATATCAGGTCACGGTTTTGGGCGCTTTGCTTATCATTATATTGCAAGAAAGCAAAAGGGCTTTCCAATTTATCGGCAGGTACAAGGATATCTGCGAGAAGTTGCACGCATTCCATTTCTCCACCGGAATTATAGCGGAAGTCGAGTACAAGATTATTAATGCCGCGTTGCTTGCATTCTTGGGAGAAAGCACGTAACTCATTGTTGTACTTCTCACTCTGTTCCGCAGTGCCGGCAGTGAAAGAGTTGTATGCCAGATAGGCTATCTTGTAATCAGTGCCTTCCAGTTGTATAAAATTTGTGTCATAGATGGCGCTCTCCGTTACCGGACGGACTGCCGGGAGTGCAACATCTCCTGTTTCCTGTATGATTCCTACCTCTTTATCTTCTTCTTCGTTCTCTCCGTTTTCCGTATCCCCCTCTGTGCCGCCGTTGTTCTCCTCTTTTACTATCACATACTTTCCGATGCGCAATGTTCGTGCACCGCCATCTATAAGCCTTTCTTCCGTCTTTTTGGTGATGGAGTCGCCGTCGACAAGCATTATCCAGTTGCCGCGTTCCAGTCCGGCATCCTTGGCGGGAGAGTTCTTTGCCACGTATGATACGAGGGCAGTATAGGTTGTGTCGCTGGTAGCCACTTTATATAATGTGTAGTCAAAACCATAACTTGGTAACGGCGTATCCATTATTGAATCGACGGTGGAAAAACCTTTATCGTTTTTTGATAAGATACTTTTTAAGAAAGCGTCCGGAGCCTGAAAATAGTTCAGACTGTTGGCAGCCGGAATATCCTCGTACCATAAGTAGACTTCCCGCATCAGGCTGTCCATCCACAGGTCGCGCCCTGTCAGCGGATAGTATTCTTTCCAACGGTCTTCTCTGCAGGAAAACAGGCTTGTCAGTGCAAGGAGTCCCAGTAAGGGAAAATATAACAGCTTCCTTATCTTCATCAGTCTCTATATCATTTGGTTTTCGTCCGCAAAAATAGCGAATACTTCTTGTATCTACCACAAATATGGTATAAAATTCCCTATTGTATGTCATAGCTTGCTTGGTTTTATCTCTCTATCTTTGCAACATCCGAGTATAAATCGGGGAGGATTGGAAACAGGCTTCTATCCTCTCATAAATACAACTGACAATGGACACAAAGAATTTACATTTTGAGACACTGCAACTTCATGCAGGACAAGAACAGCCCGACCCCGCTACAGATGCGCGTGCCGTACCTATTTATCAGACTACTTCGTATGTATTCCGCAACTCGGCACATGCAGCCGCCCGCTTTGCGTTGCAAGAGCCGGGGAACATCTACGGCAGACTGACGAATCCCACACAAGGAGTATTCGAGCAACGTGTTGCCGCCCTTGAAGGCGGTGTTGCAGGGCTGGCGGTTGCTTCCGGTGCAGCGGCTGTGACCTATGCTTTCGAGAATATTACGCGTGCAGGTGACCACATCGTAGCCGCCAAAACCATTTATGGCGGAACATACAATCTACTGGCGCATACATTACCGGCTTACGGTGTCACGACCACCTTTGTTGATCCGAGCGATTTATCCAACTTCGAGAAAGCTATTCAGGAGAATACAAAGGCCGTGTTTATCGAGACATTGGGAAATCCTAACTCCAATGTTATTGATATTGGTGCTGTTGCCGAAATCGCTCATCGTCATAAAATCCCTTTGATTATCGACAACACCTTCGGTACTCCTTATCTGATTCGCCCTATCGAACATGGTGCTGATATTGTGATACATTCCGCCACAAAATTTATTGGCGGGCATGGTACTTCTTTAGGCGGTGTTATTGTAGATGGCGGCAAGTTCGATTGGGTGGCTTCCGGTAAATTTCCGCAACTGACCGAACCCGATCCGAGCTATCATGGCGTGCGCTTTACCGATGCGGCAGGTGCGGCTGCATATGCTGTCCGTATCCGTGCCGTTTTGTTGCGCGATACCGGAGCTGCCATCAGTCCTTTCAATGCCTTTGTTCTTTTGCAGGGTTTGGAAACACTCTCTTTGCGTGTGGAACGCCATGTGGAGAATGCGCTGAGAGTGGTGGAGTTTTTGAAGAATCATCCTAAAGTGGCGGCTGTGAACCACCCGTCTTTACCAAATCATCCGAACCATGCGTTATACCGGAAGTATTTCCCGAAAGGAGCAGGTTCCATCTTTACCTTTGAGGTAAGGGGTGGAGAGAAGGAAGCTCAGACATTTATTGACAACTTGCAGATATTCTCATTATTGGCAAATGTGGCAGATGTAAAGTCGCTTGTCATACATCCCGCTACTACCACCCATTCGCAATTGAATGAACAGGAATTGGCAGAGCAGGGCATCAAGCCGGGAACGGTACGCCTTTCAGTAGGGACGGAGCATATAGATGACTTGTTGGATGATTTGTCCCAAGCGTTGGAGAAAATTTAAGTCCGGAACAAAAGAGCATTTCATCCGATGAAACCATTTGTTCGTCGGATGAAATGTTAGATACATTATTAATATGAATATTGCCGTTTTATTATCCGGGGGTGTTGACAGTTCGGTTGTCGTACATCTCCTTTGTGAGCAAGGTCACCGTCCCTCTCTGTTTTATATAAAGATAGGAAAGGATGATGCCGAGTATATGGACTGTTCGGCAGAGGAAGACCTGGAGATGGCTTCTGCCGTAGCGCGCCGTTACGGTCTTTCGCTGGAAGTTGTCGATTTACATCGGGAGTACTGGGATAATGTAGCCGCTTATGCTATTGAAAAAGTTAGCCGCGGGTTCACTCCGAATCCGGATGTGATGTGCAACAAGCTGATTAAATTCGGTTGCTTTGAACAGCAGGTCGGCAGGCACTTCGACTTTACGGCAACCGGACATTATGCTACTACCGTTCTGCAGAATGGAAAGACCTGGCTGGGAACAGCCCTCGACCCCGTAAAAGACCAGACGGACTTTCTTGCGCAGATAGACTACCTGCAAGTGTCCAAACTGATGTTCCCGTTGGGCGGACTGATGAAACAGGAAGTGCGCGATATTGCTTTGAAAGCTCAGTTGCCCAGTGCCCGAAGACGAGACAGTCAAGGAATCTGTTTCTTGGGACGGATTAATTATAATGACTTTGTCCGTCGTTTCCTCGGAGAAAAGGAAGGCCGGATTGTTGAGTTGGAAACGGGAAAGATACTGGGTACGCATCGCGGTTATTGGTTTCATACTATCGGTCAGCGTAAAGGCTTGGGCTTGAGTGGCGGACCTTGGTTTGTGGTTCGTAAAGATACGGACGAGAATGTAATTTATGTGTCGCACGGATATGATACGGAACTGCAATACGGACATGAGTTCAGTATGCAGGATTTTCATTTTATTACGGAAAATCCGTGGGAAGGCATTAAAGATGAGATTCCGGTTACGTTCAAGATACGCCATGCTCCCGGATTTATCGGCGGCAGGCTGTGGCAGGACGAAACAGGCTATCGTATTGTTTCAGATGAGAAGTTGCAGGGCATAGCTCCCGGTCAGTTTGGCGTTGTATATGATGAGGCTGCCAAGCTTTGCATCGGAAGCGGGGAAATCAGATATAGTACTCCACCAAATCCACAATACCCGCTTTCATAGCATATTTCGTAGCTTCGTGGGCATTGTTCACATTCAGTTTTCTGAAGATATTTTTCCGGTGGCTGTTCACGGTATGGAAACTGAGGTTTCTTTCGGCTGCTATTTCTTTGGTCGTTTTTCCTAATGCAATCTCTTTCAGAATACTTCTTTCGGCAGGCGTCAGCAGAGCGTTTTGCAGAGTGGGGTGGGGAGCAGCCGACTGGTTATTTCCCGAGAGTAATAAGTTGCTGACGTGATTACATATAAAGCGTTCCTTACGTAAAGCGCATTGCAGTGCTGTGAGTATCTCTTCTTTGGAATTGTCCTTCAGCACTACTCCGAATGCCATGCTGCTGAACAATACTTGTCGCAGAAAGCCGACGCTCAGTTCGTCGGAAAACAGTAACCAGTCCGCTGTTTTGAAGCGTTCGTGCAATACAATCAGTTCATCGGCGCCGGTAAAGTCAAACAGTGTATAGTCCAATATAACCACCGCTTCGGGATGTAACCGTAGCTGTTGTATAAGCTCCGCTTTATTGTCGGCTTCCAGCAGCAAGGCGGTGTCTTTCTGTTTGCTCAACAGAAACATCATGCCTGCTTTGGTTATATCTTGATTGTCCGCGATGATAAATTCTCTCATGATGAATATAATATATAAAACTCCGCTGCAAATGTACACTTTTTAAGCGACTTGCAGCGGAGTTGGAAATATATATATTGTAATAGGCCTACCAGGAACGTCCCTTAAAGATATTCGATTGGTTCAACGGCAGCAGGCTGCCACTTAAAGTCATAGTATTGGAGTTGAAGTTCGGGCTGATGGTAACGGTTGCATTATTACCGCCGTTGGTCAGCGTAAGGAATATCTGTGCGGAGATGCCGATACCCTGGATGCTGAAATTGCAGTTGATGTTGCCGCGTTTGTCGGTAGACATTTTCATGTCCGATACCGTCCCGTCCACTGTTACGCCGCCGATACCGTTAGGACCGGGATAAACCGTGTTGAAAGCCACCTGTACCGTACCGCGTGCCTGATTTACCAATACGAAGTTTGTGTTGGAAGTGACGAAAGCCGTCTGCCCGTTGCGGAACATTACCTGATTGGCTTCCAATACAAACTTCTGTGCTTTCAGCGCTGCTACGGCATCATCGTAGGAGACCGCGTCGGCTGCCTGCTGTTCCGCTTTCAGGCGTGCGCGCTCTGCGTCTCTTTGGGCTTTGCGGTCTGCACGGCGTTGTGCGTTACTCTCTTGTGCATACACGGTGGTTGTCACCATGCTCGTCAATACTAATGCTGCTAATGCAATAAACTTTTTCATACTTAATTTTTGTTTAGGTTTAAATTATATTGTTCGTTATAAGTTTATTGCAAGAACAATGCCCATCCGCGATTGTTCACTCTCTTTTTTAATTTTATGAGATTTAAGGAGTTGGCGGCGGGGCTATGAAGTTATTTCCTTCTCACTATCTTATATCCGATTGCCGCAACGAGTATGCTCATCAGCGGGCTGATGAGGTTAAAGAAACAATAAGGAAGATAGGTTAGTGTGGGTACGCTCAGAATGGTGGCCTGAGTCATTCCGCACGTGTTCCACGGGATGAGGGCAGAGGTTACGGTAACGGCATCTTCCGTGGTGCGGCTCAGTAGGCGGCTTTCGTATCCTTTCTTCTCGTAAATGTTGCTGAACATGTTTCCGGTAAGGATGATGCTGATGTATTGGTCGGCTGTGGCAAGATTGAGAAATATTCCCGAACCGACGGTGGATGCTACCACACTGACCGTATTCTTCATGAACCGGACGAATACGGAAGTGATGCTTCCCAGCATACCGCTTGCCGTCATTGCTCCACCGAAACACATGGCGCAGATAATGAGCCATATCGTGTTCATCATTCCTGCCATGCCCCGTGTGGCAATCAGCTCAGTCAGCATGGCACTGTCACTTTGCAGGCTGGTACTGCCGTACAGGCTCATCATTGTCCCTTCAAACAAATCATTGTTTCCGGAAATCTCGTGCAGCAGTTCGGGCTGAAATATAATAGCGAAAGTTGCAGCCAGAAGTGTGGATAGAAACAGGGTGATGATAGAGGGTACTTTGCGTGCAATCAATATTCCCGTAACCACCGGAACAATCAGCAGCCACGGTGTAATGTGGAATCTGGCATTCAGCGATGCGGTAAACTCGGCTATCTGCTCTGTACCGCTGGTTTCGCAGGCAAATCCCATTACCGTAAAGATAACCAGCGTAATGACGAGCGACGGAATGGTGGTAATCATCATGTAGCGGATATGGCGGAACAGCGGAGTGTCCGTGACGGATGCGGCAAGTACCGTTGTATCCGACAGCGGCGATACTTTATCGCCGAAATACGCTCCCGAAATAATGGCACCTGCAATCCAGCCCTCTTCAAACCCTTGCGTCTTGCCTATTCCCAGGAGGGCGATGCCGATAGTGGCGATGGTGGTCCACGAACTTCCCGTCATGATGGACACCAATGCGCAGATAACGCAGGTAGAGGTGAGGAAAAAGTCCGGATGTATAATCTGCATTCCGTAGTATATGAGAGTAGGGACTACTCCGCTAATCATCCATGCGCCGCTCAGCGCACCGATAATCAGCAGTATGATAATGGCGGAAGTCACTCCCGCCACATTGTTGGTAATGGCTATTTCGTAATCTCTCCAGGGAATCAGGTAGAAAGCTACGCCTATAAAGACGCAAACGGCTGTGGTGGTGAGCAGGGATATCTGGCTTCCGCCGCTCAAAGCGTCACTGCCGAAAGTGCGGATGGTGGCAAACAGCATTCCTATTAAGAGGACGATGGGGAGAAAGGATACAAGAGGGGAAGGAATTTTCTTTGTTGTACTCATGCGATAATCTTACTGTAAATATGACGTGACAAAAATACAACAAAACTGCCTAATACCTTTCTATTTTCCATTTCTGCCAATAAATATTATCAATTCTTTGCGTTTACTTGGAATTTTGATAGTATATTTGACTTCCCATTGATGCTTTTGAATATATAAGACTTATGAAAAAGAAATCCCTTTCCACCGATAAGAAAGTCGTTACTTTCGGTGAAGTTATGCTACGGCTTACTACGCCCGGTTTCCGCCGCTTTTCGCAGACTAATGAATTTATTGCTACATATGGTGGCAGTGAGGCTAATGTGGCAGTGTCTTTGGCGCACTTCGGCATTCCTACGGAATTTGTTACCCGTCTGCCCGATAATGCCGTGTCGCGTGCATGTATCAATTCGCTTCGTGCCAATGGGCTGGGGACGGACGGTATTGTATTTGGCGGTAAACGTTTGGGATTGTATTATCTGGAATGCGGCGCAGCTTTCCGAAACTCCAATGTGGTGTACGACCGCGAGGGTTCTTCTTTCGCCACGCTTCGTCCGGGTATGATCGATTGGGAAACCATTTTTGCCGATGCAGGCTGGTTTCATTGGTCGGGCATTGCTGCCGCCCTTTCGCAAGAGGGAGCCGACGCTTGCCGGGAAGCGCTTGAAATAGCCGACCGTATGGGGCTTACCATCTCGTGTGATTTGAATTTCCGCAAGAAACTTTGGAACTACGGTTGTACTGCTGCCGAAGTGATGCAGCCGTTGGTGCAGTACAGCGATGTCATTTTCGGCGCAGAACCTGAGTATCAGGAGATTCTCGGCATACAGCCCGTAGGATTTAGAGCTGTTGATACCGCCGATGTTTCTTTTGAGTCTGATTTGCCATCTTTCGAGAAGTTCGGACAAGAGGTGGAGCGACTTGTCCCGCGTTGTCAAAAAGTGTTTCTGGAATTGCGTAATTCCATAACATCCAATCATAACGTGCTTGCTGCTGTTCTTTATTCCGATGGCACTTTGAAGCATACAGGCATTTATGATATTGAACATGAAACAGACCGTGTAGGCGCTGGTGATGCTTTTGTGGGTGGTATGATATACGGTCTGATCACTTATCCGGATGATGACCGGAAGGCATTGGATTTTGCTCTTGCCGCTTCCGCATTAAAAAATACCGTTTATGGAGACTTCAATCTGGTGACGGTGGATGAGGTGGAAAGCCTGATGAATGGAAATACATCGGGACGGGTATCGAGATAAGAAGAGGAAATATCGACAGACAATAGCCCCTTTCGCTGTTCCGTATGAGGGTGTCAAAATACATTTAATGATTTCTTTTAGGTACGGAATTACACGGATTTCACGAAAAAAGAATAAAGAAAATCTGTGTTTTCCGTGTAATCTGTGTTTTCCGTGTAATTTGTGTTTCCGTGAATTCTGTGTAATTCCGTGCCTAAAAAATCGTAAGCGAATTTTAGTTTTGACATACCCTCTTAAAAGCGAAAGGGGCTTTTGGGTGTGTTTTTCAATAGCTGTTTATACTTCTGCCGCAGTTTCCGTTGCTTCCGGCTGTGCTTCTGCCGTCAGGTTGCGGTAAATGACAGCGGTACATCCAAGTGCTGCCACAGTGTATACAATGGCGATGATGAAGAGAAGGAGCATTGCAAATCCGCCGCTTGCTATGTTGAAGATAATCATCATAAGGACATAGAAAGCCAGTCCCAACAGGAATGATACGCCGAAGATAGTCCATTTGTAACCGTAAGTGGCTTTGTTGCTTCGAATCATGGCTTCGCCCGGAGCCACGCCTTTATCGAGTAAGATGTAAATTGCGAGCGACCAGCCTATGGATATGATGATCCCCGGTATAATCATGAAAAACAAGGCGGGAATAATGGCAAGGTACATCAAACCTATCAAGGTGAAATATTCCCCCATGTACTTACGGTATTTCCCGTCGAAGATGAATAAGGGGGAAATAACCTTTCCTTTGCTCAATTCAATGGGAATGGTGTTCATAGCGATGGTTGTGCCTACATTCAGGTAAGGAATCCAAATGGTGAGCAGCCAGAGAACAGTAGCTCCCAACATGGATACTGCATTTTTAATGCCTAAGCCGATACCTTCGGAAAGAACCCCTGTCACTGTGATTTTCTTGTGTGTTTCCATAATTAGATGATTTTAGATAAATGTTTATTAATTAAATCTGTATTCGACAAATATATAATAATTATGGAGAAAATCAAAGCAATTTGAAATTTCTTTTTGTGTTTTCCATGAAAAAATATCAAGGGAATAGGGCATGCTGTTGCTCTTTGTGGCAGATGGTAATCAGAAGAGACAGCAGGGTCAGCACCGTGCCTATGCCTGCTACTCCTGCCCAGCCCCAGATCTGCCAGCAACTGCCGGCGAGGAAGGTCCCCAATGAACCGCCGGTGAAATAGGTTGTCATGAAAATAGTGTTTACCCGGTTGGATGCCGAAGGGCATATATCGAAAATGCTCGTTTGGTTACTGAGCTGGATGCACTGCATGCCGATATCTATCAGTAGCACGCCGGCGATGATGCCGGTATAGGTGTTGCCGCAGAAGTAGAGCGATGCCCATGCCAGTAGAATCAGACCGCAACCGATGAAGTTGAAGTTGCGTATTCCTACTTTTTTCACATATTTCCCTACGAGGGATGCGGTAGATGCACCTGCTATTCCGCACAGTCCCAAAATGCCGATAACATCACTGTCGGCATAGAACGGGGCTTGTCCCATTTTGAATGCGAGGCACGACCACATCGCGAGGAAAGAGCCGAATGCAATGCCTGCGCGTATGGAGTAGATGCGCAAAGACGGATAGTCTTTGATAAGGGAGAACAGGGATTTCATCAAATCGCCGTACTTTCCCTGGAATGTAGGCTGTATGTCCGGCAGTATTTTCAGCACGGCAATGGCGCACAGCATCATCATGCCTGCCGCAATGAAGTACATTTCGCGCCAACCCAGCACTTCGCCGACAAACCCGCTGACGACGCGCGAGGCGAGTATGCCGGTGAGCAGACCGGATATGACGATGCCTACGTTGCGTCCTTTATTCTCCGGACGGGAAAACTGGGAAGCTATCGGCACGAAGATCTGCGGTATCATGGAGCAGATTCCGGTGATGAGCGAAGCTCCCCATATGATGTAGATGTCGGGGGCCGCACCTATGGCGATGAGCGAGAATATCAACAAGGTAAAGTTTGTCAGGATAATCTTTTTCCGCCGGTAGAGGTCGCCCAATGGCACGATGAACAGCAAACCGATAGCATAGCCCACTTGCGTTATCATGGCGATAAGGTTGGTTTTGAACTCGGACACGCCCAACTCGTGGCGTATTACGTTCAGCAAGGGTTGGTTATAGTACAGATTGGCTACAGAGACACCTGCCACGATAGCAAGCGTCCAGAGTATATGTGCCGGGAGCCCTCCGTTTTCCTTTAATTCCGTTTTCATGCGGCAAAGATAGTGAAAGGCGAGAGCAGAGGCAAGTGAAAACACAGTTTTCAAACTTGACTGTGCTGAGCCGCATTCTATACTTAATATAAAGATAGTGAAAGGAAAATAGATGTTTTGCCAGTTGGGATTTTTTGTTTCCTTTAGCGAAACTAAAAGTTTCATGCTGAGAACTAATAGGTTATACTTCGTTTTATCTGTTATTGTGTATGGCTTTTGTTTTCTTATAACAGGTATATAGGCGTGACAGATACTTGTAAGGATATTAATCTGTCTGAAAAACAGTAATGGTTTTATGCTATTATTTTTATTCAATCTTGAATTCTGCTGCCATATACCACTTCTTATTTATACCGTTAAATTCCACTTCCTTGTAAACCCGATATTGACCGGAAGTATTGTCATTGAACAATGGATAGAGTTTGGCTTTGAAATGGTAATCACCGTCAGGTTTCAATATAATGCCAATGTCGTGCACCAAACTGTTGTCATGTAATGGTATCCATTGTTCTCCCTGTTTGCGTGCTACAAAATAATATTCGCCAAAGAATAAATTTTGTTGGCTCAAGTTCTTGTTGGTTAGTATTACATTTACACTTTCTGTTCCAATCGGGTAAACAGGCTTCTCGGTTTTCATGCTTATTTGCAGTGTGTCGGTATATGCTCTTTGTGTAAAGGGGGAAGGTTTGCGTACTGCTCCATAGTTAATGGCAGAATAGTTAAGCATCTCCTTTCTGAATAATTTTTGAAAATGAATGGAATTATTAATCAGATCCACAAAGATTGAATCACCGCGCATACCAGAGCCATAAATATTCTGTGATGAAATTGTCTTGCCATTCCAAGAGGCGGCATCCATCTGTTTTCTCAGCCGTTTGGCTCCGGCTTCATCAACTAATTCAAACTCTGCATAAGCAACTTGGGCGTTTCTGTTGAAAGTTTTGTAGATACGATATTTGCCAGCACGATTAGGAACTTTGGAAGTATAAAGCTTGATTGTCTGTTCTCCTGAAGGATATTCAGGGTCTAATATCCAAGCTATATCTTCAATAATCGGGTCGGTTGGCAATGTTTCCCATTGTCGTTTATCATTATTGTAATAGGTAAGGCTGTAATCGTTTCCACACATATACTCTTGTTGGGAATAATTGGTAACGGTTAGTTTCACTTCTGTAGTTGACAGTGGATAATAATCGTATTCTGTCTGCATGGAAAGTGAAGTAGGGCTGACGGCTTCTCCCGTAGGAATATCACGCGGAACAGGTTGCAGGACAAAGGAGGTTGTTTCCGATGATTGTTCTTGTTCTTCTTCCGTTGGAATCGGTTTAGATTTAAAAATACTGTCTGGATACAACTCTTCTTGTAATAGGATGCTGTCTGCTTCATTTTCTTGCCCTTTCTTAGAAGTAGTGGAATGGCAAGAACATAGGGTTATTAGTAATAAAAATAATATCTGTTTCATAGTGCGTATGTAGTTATTCGTTTAATACTAAGATACCAAAAACAAAAATAATAAAAGCACAACTCATTAGCAATCTGAATTGCGCTTTTATTTTATTGCCATCATTCAATCACCGCCTATTATAAGAAGAAATGAGTATCAGAATAGGGAGATAAGTATTGTAATGGATATAAAATAAAAATCCCTATAACCATTATAGTTACAGGGATTTATATATTAGTAATGTATTATATTACTTGTTCAAGGCAGTAGCCACGTCAACCGCACAAGCCACTGTACATCCTACCATCGGGTTGTTACCGATA
>OGXD01000104.1_pt1 | contig 65591 bp, 55 predicted proteins | sample 1576211 | NCBI WGS metagenome assembly OGXD01 (sample SAMEA3541470, study PRJEB24748) | human gut metagenome | biome: human gut; feature: human-associated habitat; material: faeces | place: China | collected 2012
ATGTCGATGATATGCGTGAGTCTCCGACGCTGCAGCTGCTGGAGAGCCAGGAGCGCCATCTGGCAACTGGCTTGAAGGTATATGATCCGTTCATCACCAAGGATGTGGTCAAGAACCAGTACCATGATCTTGACGCTTTCCTCGCAGATGTCGATATGGTCGTTATCATGGTCAAGCACACCGAGATTCGTGAGAACGTGGACAAGCTGGCTGGCAAGGTTGTTCTGGACTGCCACAATGTCATTGATCTGCCGGGCGTGTATCACATTTAAAGTATGATGATTAGTGCTGTGCAGAAAAAGGCAGATCAATTCTGCACAGCACTTTCTTTTGGAGACTATAAGATATGAAAAAAGTAATGCTCGTTTTCGGCACCCGGCCGGAAGCAATTAAAATGTGCCCACTTGTCAATGAATTGAAAAAGCGCGAAGAGCTTCAGACGGTTGTTTGTGTAACAGGGCAGCACCGCCAAATGCTGGATATGGTTCTTGAAGCGTTCGATGTTACACCAGACTATGATTTGTCTATTATGAAGGACAAGCAGACACTGTTTGATGTGACCACTAATATTCTGAACCGCATCAAGGAGGTACTGGAAAAAGAAAAGCCTGACGTGGTGCTAGTACACGGTGACACCTCTACGACTTTTGTGACGGCGTTGGCCTGTTTCTACTTACAGATTCCAGTTGGCCATGTTGAGGCAGGTCTGCGCACCTATAACATCTACAGTCCTTATCCGGAAGAGTTCAACCGTCAAGCGGTTTCTATTATCAGCAAGTTCAATTTTGCGCCAACGGAGCTTTCTAAGCAGAATCTGCTGAAAGAAGGTAAGGACCCGGACAGCATTTATGTTACGGGCAATACCGCAATCGATGCCCTGAAAACTACGGTTCGTGAGAGCTATACGCACCCTGAACTGGAGTGGGCAAATGGTAGCCGCCTGATTATGATCACAGCTCACCGCCGTGAGAATCTTGGTGAGCCGATGCACCACATGTTTAAGGCAATCCGCCGTGTAATGGATGAGCATCCGGACGTGAAGGCTATTTATCCGATTCACATGAACCCTGTCGTGCGTGAGATCGCCAATGAGTATCTGGGGGACGATGATCGTATCCATATCATCGAACCGTTGGATGTTCTGGACTTCCACAACTTCCTGAGCCGCAGTTATCTGATTCTGACGGATTCCGGCGGAATCCAGGAGGAAGCCCCTTCTTTGGGCAAACCGGTTCTGGTTATGCGTGATACCACGGAGCGTCCGGAAGGTATTGCAGCGGGTACATTGAAACTGGTCGGCACGGAAGAAGAAACCATTTACAAAGAGTTCAGCCGCTTGCTGTCCGATAAGGATGAGTATGAGGCAATGAGTAAAGCAAGCAACCCGTATGGCGATGGACATGCCTGTGAGCGAATTGCAGGTATTCTGGAGGAAAAGTTATGAAAATTGCAGTTGCAGGTACCGGTTATGTCGGTTTGTCCATTGCTACGCTGCTGTCACAGCACCACGAGGTCATGGCAGTGGACATTATTCCGGAAAAAGTTGACCTCATTAATCACAAGAAGTCTCCGATTCAAGACGAGTACATTGAAAAGTATCTGGCAGAAAAGAATCTGGATCTGACAGCAACGCTGGATGCTGAAGCCGCCTATAAAGATGCGGCTTTCGTTGTTATCGCAGCACCTACCAATTATGACAGCAAGAAGAATTTCTTCGACACATCAGCGGTTGAGGCTGTGATTAAACTGGTTATCCAGAATAATCCAGATGCTATTATGGTCATCAAGTCTACAATTCCCGTGGGTTACACCGCCTCTGTGCGAGAAAAATTTAACACGAAGAACATCATCTTCAGCCCTGAGTTCTTGCGTGAGTCCAAGGCACTGTATGATAACCTCTACCCAAGCCGCATCATTGTCGGCACAGATTTGAATGATGAACGTCTTGTGAAGGCCGCACACGAATTTGCAGGTTTGCTTCAAGAAGGTGCAATCAAGGAAAACATCGACACCTTGTTCATGGGCTTTACCGAGGCAGAGGCTGTTAAACTGTTTGCTAATACCTATTTGGCTCTGCGTGTCAGTTATTTCAATGAGTTGGATACTTATGCAGAAATGAAGGACTTGAATACCCAGCAGATTATCGAGGGCGTCTGCCTAGATCCTCGCATCGGTAGCCACTATAATAACCCCAGCTTCGGCTATGGCGGTTACTGCCTGCCCAAGGATACCAAGCAGCTGCTTGCCAACTACGCTGATGTGCCGGAAAACCTCATTGAAGCAATTGTGGAATCTAACCGTACCCGCAAGGACTTCATTGCTGACCGCGTGCTTCAGATGGCTGGGTATTATGGATATGGCGAGGACGATGAGTACGACAAATCTCAAGAGAAGCCTTGTGTGATTGGCGTATATCGCCTGACCATGAAGTCTAACTCCGACAACTTCCGCCAGTCCTCCATTCAGGGCGTCATGAAACGCATCAAGGCAAAGGGCGCAACGGTTATCATCTATGAGCCGACGCTGGAGAACGGTTCTACATTCTTCGGCAGCGAAGTTGTGAACAACATTGAAGAGTTCAAGAACCGCAGCCAGGCCATCATTGCCAACCGCTATGACAGCTGCTTGGATGACGTGCAGGACAAGGTCTACACCCGCGATTTGTTCCGCAGAGATTAAATTGCATATGATTTAAATCTTAGAGAAGAATAACGGAGAAAAGATTAAAATGGGAATTTGTAATTCGATAGGTAAACTGATCTATAAGTTCAGCCTTTATCTTCCTAATAACGAAAAAAGAATGATCACACATTTGAAGCGGGGGGGGGGTAAGAATTGGTGACAATGTTCGAATTTATGGCGCATCTTCAATAGTAATCGATGAGACAAGAACGTGGTTGTTAAGAATAGGTAATAACGTTAGAATAACTCATGGGGTGCAAATACTAACCCACGATTACAGTAAGTCTGTCTTGGAGACAAAGTTTGGCGAGAACATAGGCGAAGGCGCAGAAACTATAATAGGTAACAACGTATTTATAGGGATGGGATCGATTCTCCTAATGGGATCTCATGTTGGAAATAATGTGATAATTGGAGCGGGCAGCGTGGTTCACGGAAAAATCCCCGACGATGTGGTTGTTGCCGGAAATCCAGCGCGAGTTATCTGCACAATTGAGGAACATTTACAAAAAAGAAGAATGCGTACAGCAGATGAGGCATTGTTAGTTGCAAGAAGCTATGTCAATTGCTTTGGGAAAAAGCCAACGGAATATGATATGCGGTATTTCAGAGAGCTATTTGGAGGCAAAGCAAAATCAGAAAAGAAGTGGAGTAGCTTCGAAAGTTTTCTTGAAGATTTATAATGTCTAAAATAGTGCCATGCAGTAACATGGCTGCGCCATCCGGATATGCTGCCTCTACGTGGCGGATGGCAGGCAACGGAGTGTGTACGCACTCTCCGACAAAAGCATAATTGACCTCTGCTAAAAAAGCAAGGAGAATGTTTGAAGTTATATGCCTTGAAAAGGCGGAAAGAATACCAGCTCTAAACATACCGTGAAGAGGAAAGACGGAATGGCAGAAATTGTAGAACATATCACAGACGCAAGAGATAACGGAACGATAAACGTATATGGGGTTCGTTATAATCAACGAGGAAGAACCGACAATATGGCTGTGGCTCTTCCGGGGAATCCGAGCTTTGATTTTCGCCATGATTTTTGTGCAAATATTATTGATTTTGAAAATGCACGTGAAGTGACGTTCAATCCGACTTCGGACGGCCTGGAAGAAGGAACATATGAGTACATACCGCTTGACAACGTTCGAGAAAAATGGGATGAGTTGACTGGACTAATGGAAGGAGCGCTTCCTTACCACGGAGTAGAGAACCGAAAGAGAGTTACGCAGTCGAACCTCTATATAGGGGCATTGGACTACAATGAGCAAAGATACTACCTTTGTGCAAAACAGGGAGAGAGCTCGGAGAGGGTATTTAGAGGAAAAAGTATATACATGAGCAATCAAGATGGACTTCAGAAAGCTGAATTGGGAGAAGTGTTTATTATGAGTAGCTTTGTGGGGCTCATGGTTGATCCATCGGAAGAAAAAGTATTGATTTTTGACAAAAAGGCTTTTCAAGGGGTGTTTCGATACGATGATTATCAAAAAGAAGATGTTCAGAGGAAGATATCAATAGTTGAACAATGGAATTTTTTGGCATCAGCAGAAATCATAAAAGAAAAGTGTGCACAGAAAAATGTCTATAGAAACCTAGCCAAAATATTTGCTGACCAAGAATATATGGGGCAGATTCGGTCGACAACACCGCAACAACTAAAAAACAATCTGCTGATGAATAGTCCTGAAAATTTTACTGAGAATGATTTTCAGGGAGATTTGCTAGTGGTAACAACTCATAATCTTGATATTGTGATGAAAATGCTTGCGAAAGGATTCAAATTCAACTTTTTTACTAACAGTGCGGAACAACAATGAGAGATTTAATCGAAGGTTTTGGCTATTATTTGAGCTGTATGATGCTATTTAATGGAATATACAGCGTGAAAATAATAGCTGAAGGAAATGTACATGTAAAACCATGCAATCCAAGGGAGTGGGCCATAACGCTAACATGCTCGATTGCTACTTTGCTCGTAATCTTAGGTGCTGCTTTTACATTTAAGATTCTAGGAATAGATGATTCAGAGAATAATAGTATTGCAACAGGTAAAAAACTGCAAGTAACGACTGTAAAGGACTTAACGGGCGAGAACTACTTTGCAAATTTTTCTTTGATTGTTTTAACAGGATTGTCGTTGTCTTCATCGCCAAATTTCGGGGACATGATAGTCTTTATACTGATTGAATTGGCTTTGGGAGTTATTTACATTAAAAAGAAAATGTTTTACATGAATCCGGTACTTTCGTTGTTTGATTATAGCATCTATGAGTGTTCGGGCATAGATCCCATTACAAAAAAAGCGTTGACAGGATCAATATACTTTCTTGTAAAGGGAATGAGGATATCAATCGGAGATGTTATTAAGTATAAAAACATTAATAGCGAGATTGTTCGACTGAACTGGAGAGGAAAAATCTAAAATTTAGAGCCATGCAATAGCATGGCTACGCCGTCCAGATATGTTGCCTCTACGTGGCGGATGGCAGGCAACGGAGCGTGTACGCACTCTCCGGCAAAAGCATAATAACAACCTTGAAATGTGAGAAAAATGAACTTATCAAAAATACATCATATTGCGATTATTGTATCTGACTACGAAGTAGCAAAGAATTTCTATGTAAACAAACTGGGCTTCTCTGTCGTCAGAGAAAACTACCGCCCAGAACGTAAGGATTGGAAGCTGGATCTTCGTGTCAATGAACATACGGAGCTGGAAATTTTCGCTGAAGAGAATCCACCGAAGAGCGTGAACCGTCCGAAGGCATGTGGTCTACGCCATCTTGCGTTCTGTGCTGATAGCGTGGAACAGACAGTGAATGAGCTGGCAGAGACTGGAATTGAATGTGAGCCGATTCGTGTGGATAGTTATACCGGCAAAAAGATGACTTTCTTCCACGATCCGGATGGTCAGCCGCTGGAGTTGCATGAATAATCATGGGCGAGAAAAGACCATATAAAGCCAGAAATTCGGGTGGTGGTCGGAAAAAGCGGAAGCCGGAGTACGATGCAGGGAAAAAGCTGAAAGAACAGTTGGATGTTGCTGTAGTGCTTTATGATTCAGGAATGTCATTGCAGGTCATCGCGGATGTGCTTTCCCTCAACCCCATCAAGGTTCGGAAGCTGCTTATCACCGCCGGAGTCTACGAGTCGGATACCGCAAAGCTCGTCCGGCAGACCTTTCATTCCTTCAGAGAAACACAGGACTACTCCACTGCTGTCACCTCCGCCATGTCTGCCTTGCAGTTGTCCCGTCCCTCCGTGACCTCTTATCTGCCGTATGCAAAAGGTGTGTACTTCCCAGAAGAGGCTGAGGCGACGAATATCAGTGCAGGGGCAGAGAGACAGCGACACTACCGAGCAGTTAAAGCTTTGAAGAAGAACCCGTGCGAGGAGAACCTCTGGAAGTGCGTGGTGGCTTTTCGGGGTTACGAATTCAAGACCCTGTCTGGCTTGCCCTTTACCTATAAGCTGAAGAAGGGTAGGGGAGATGAGTTCACCAAGGAACTGTGGATCGACCGCCGAGAGGAGAGCAAGAGCCTTGCTTGGAGCTCCGTGGTGCTGGCGTATCACAATATCGGTAAAATCGGAGAGGTAGTGGACAGACCCGAGGCGCTGGGGGACATCTGGGGTGTGTCGTATATCTATGGGCTGTTCTACCGATTTGGCTTAATTGACGTGCCGGAAAAGGTCAAGGAGAAGATGAAGAAGTGATAAGGACACGGGAATATAGTTTGTGACGGGAATAAAACTGTCCTCCGTGGATACTACAGAAGGCAGTCAATTGGTTTATTCCATTCCTCATCCCTAGCCCGCAGAAGATCCTGCACTTCTTCTTCGGTTGCCGGGCGGATGGCAGGTCTGTTCTGATAGACCGTTTTGCCGCAGTCTGGGCAACGGTCGGGCAGCGACTCTGCTTCAAAGCAGTAGTGGCAGACATCGCAGAAATAGTAGTTCACGGCGTTTTGCACTTCCTTTGTCATGTAGGAGTTTATATGTCATCAGGATATTTTTCAATTCCAAGGTAGTCCTCAATACTAGTGATGCCCTCACCGGCAAGATTGGCAATGTCATCGAAGGGAATGATGACCGGCAGCTCTTTCTCAATGCCCACAGCTTTTCTATCACTGTCCTGCATGACTTTCAGTTCTCGATAAACTGGGTCGATCATAACAACTGTGCCAGTCATACTAATGTATTTCCCGGTGTTCTCTGTGGTTCGGACAAAGTACCGGACTACGACCTTCATGCCTTTCTTGACCTGCAGGAGCTTGTCGGATAGAGCGTCATTCTCCTCATCAGAAGGTTCGACTTTCTTCACCAGTAGCTTGCTGGCTCCCTCGCTGGAAATTTCATCATCGAAACCACGCAGCGCGGCGAAGGGGCTGAATATCTTTGCCCGGTTTGAGAGTGCCATCCGGGGATGCTTTACGGGCGGCTCTGGGCGGCTGAGATGGAGGATGTCTGCATACTTCTGTGCGACGTTTCGCCCCTCTTTGGTATTCTTGAAGTCTGCCATAGAATCCTCCTGGTTGCATTATTTGGCCTTATGACCGCCAATCTGACCGTTCCGCTCTCGCATAGTGGCGCCTTCCAGATAGTTTGTACCCTTGAGAACAGCGTTTTTTCCGAACTTCTTCTTGATACCGAGCATGGTCGCCTGTAGCGATTTCTCTCGTTCTAGTTTGCTTGTGTCGGTGAAAAGATCCACTTGCAAGATGCCCTGATCCTTGACCACACGGTTTGCTGCGATTGTTATTCTCCGCACAGTCAGATTTCTGTTGGCAATGCGGTCGAACAGTTCCGTGGTAGCTGCCATCAGTTGGCTGCTGAGATTGGTCGGGTTGTCCAGTCGTGTACTGCCGTGGGCACCCTTCGGAACAGTGCGGCCGTAGTGATCGATGTGGATAGGACCGTGATAGATGGCCTTGTCGCAGTTTTCCCGGTCATAGCCGATGTCCAGTGTCAGGCTGTCCGTGACCAGTCCCTTGTCCGTGAGCTGGAATACCAGACTGTCGGTCATCTCCTGGACGATGATTCGAGCCTTGTCATAAGGATAAGGGCAGGAGAGAACCTGACCTTCGGACAGGCTGTCGGTTCCCGGGCGATAGGCGTTGATCTCCTTCATCCCGCAGGGTTCCAGCCCCCAGGCATGGTCGATGAGAATCTCAGCGTCTATGCCGAACTCCTTATATAGTATCTCAGGGAAGTGAATGCTGGCTCTTGCCAGCTCACCCATCGTATGGATGCCGTGCTTTTCCAGTCTGCGGACGGTGCCCGGACCAGTCTGCCAGAAGTCCGTGAGAGGCTTGTGATCCCAGAGCAGATACCGGAAGGATTCTTCGTCAAGCTCTGCGATGCGGACGCCGTCCTTGTCCGGGGCAGCGTGCTTGGCAGTAATGTCCATTGCCAGCTTTGCCAGGTATAGATTGGTGCCGATCCCGGCGGTGGCGGTAATGCCGGTGGTGTACAATACCTCCCGGATCATGGTCATGGCGAGGTCGTGGGCAGACATTTTATAATGCGTAAGGTATGCTGTGGCATCGATGAACACTTCATCGATGGAATACACCACGATGTCCTCCGGGGCAATGTACTTGAGATAGATGCCGTAAATCTGCCGTGAGACCTTCTCATAGTATGCCATCCGGGGCGGAGCTACCAGATAGGATACTTCAAGAGAGGGATCGGCGGCGAGGGCAGTCGCATCATAGGACGCAGCCGCAAGAGAGGGAACACCATCTTTGTACACAGCGGTCTTGTTCCGAATGGCATCTCGCAGACGACCGTTGTTGACCTCTTTGACGCGCTGCACGACCTCGAACAGTCGAGCTCGACCGGGAATGCCGTAGGACTTCAACGATGGGGACACAGCCAAGCAGATGGTTTTCTCCGTGCGGCTGGCATCGGCCACAACCAGATTGGTGGTCAGCGGATCGAGATGCCGTGCGGCGCATTCTGCCGAGGCATAATACGACTTGAGGTCTATTGCCAGATATGTGCGCTGCACCATGCTGTGTCACTCCCTTTCCGTGGTGGATTTCGCAATGTTATCTGCTTGCTTTTTCAAGTCCCTTGATTTTTTCCTTAAGAGAATCGATTTCCTGCGTTTGCCGATTGAAAATCTCGCGGTTAGCTTGCTCGTTCTTGTTATAGGTCAGAGCAAGAACCACCAGAGCCAGACGAAGTTCCTCGTCTGGAATGATTTTGCAGGCTTTAATCATTTCATCTTGGCCGGTAATCTCGGCGAGTGTACTCAGTTTCTCAAAGATGGTCATTGATAACCCCCTCGTTGGATGAGCTTATTGTGCCGTCCGCTCCACATACCAGCGGCCAAGCCGTCCGGTGAAGCGAGGGTCGATGTGTTCAAAGAACAGGTGCTTCTCCTGTCCTTGGATTAGGACAGTGAAACAGTCGCCATTGCAGTCGTTGTCTGCGGTTCCTGCCGGCCGGAAGTCCCGGACGGTTTCGATAGGGAAGGTCCTGCCGTCCGCCCAGGTGATGGATGTTGGCTGCATATAGCCGGTTGAATCAAACTCCGAGGCGACCTTTACATAGACACGCTCGATTTTGATTCGTTTGGGTATCGCCATGTAGGTCACCTCCGATCCTTAGTGCTTGGCCCGCAGGAAGCGGCTGTCGATATCAACGGGCAGCTGGAGGTGCTCACCGCGGCGGATCAGGCTGTACATCTTAAACGCAAAAAAAGGCGCTGGAATGCAGAGCTCTTTGGCAACGCTGAAAAAGTCGGTGTTGCCGGAGCGAATCAGATCCAGCACTTCCTCATCATCCAGTAACAGATCGGCGGCGAAGAAATTGGCCTCTCTTTCCAGTCTGCCGGTGGCCTGATAAATGTCGAAATCCTGCATGGCCTGACACCGCAGGTGGTTTGAGTGTTCAAAGATATGCCCAAGTTCATGACCGGCAATGACACGCTGCTCTTCGTAGGGAAGGTGAGGATTGACTGCTATGTATCGGACACGATTTACAATCGTAGCGAAGCCACGCAGACCATCCGCATCGAGTGATCTGGCAGGCCAGAGCTTTGTGTTGGGCAGCGCATCGATCAATTCAAAAGGGTCACGGGTACCATATTTTTGAATCAGTTTTTGAGTATCGTCAAAGGTTTGAAGTTGTGTCATTCTTTCACCAACTTTCTGGCAGAAGATCAGGTGCCGTTATCTTCTGCATTCTTCCGGTATTTCTTCGGCGTGAACTTTTCACGTGCCACCTTCTTGGAATCCATAAAAATCCGCTGCATTTCAATGGCAAACGCCTTCTGATCTTCCTCCGAAAGAGAACCGCCGGCGAATAGCTCACGAGTCTGGCTGAGAATCTCGCTGGCCTGAGCCTGACCGCGCCGCCCATAGAAGGAGCCTACCTCGGTCATGAACTCCTCATTTTCGGTCATCAGATAATTGACGTCCGTTTCAAGCAGCTCGGCCAGCTTGGCATACATATCGCGAGTGCGGGGATAGGTGGTACCGGCCTCATAACCGCCAATGGTACGGCGGGTTACGCCCATCTGTTTCGCAAGTTCCTCCTGAGACCACCCCTTCTGTGTGCGGAGGTCTTTTAGTTTTTCCCCGAAGTTCATTGCTAGTGCTCCTTTCCCTAGATGATGTTTTCCCTGGACGTATGCTCTAAATGTGTTATTGACAAGAGCTAAGAGCGTCGTTATAATCGGGATGGGAAAACAGATTTCGCATTTATTATACCAATGGGAAAATAACCTGTCAAGAGGTTTGCGTTATAATGAGAAGTTTATTTTCTCATAGTGTGCAAAAGATGACACAGCAAAGAGGCTGATAGAAGACGAGGGGGCAAGGAATTGGAGTGCTTTTCGCATGATATGGGACCGGTTGTCCGTATGGCTCGACCGGAAAATCCCAATGAAATAGATGAATATGTGAATCTGTTCTGCACAGAACTGGACGAGATCGGATCATTTCAGAGTTGCTGTATCGGGCACTTTGAGCATGAGTGGTTGGATGCGCTGGGTCAAATGATCGCAGAGGGGCGAGTACCGATTACGGATGCACCGAGGGTGGATGATCAGACAGAGCTCCGCCACATGGATAGCGGGTACATTCATAGGATGGAGTTTTCACGTCCGGATCGGGGGCACTTCTATGCGGATTCCATCGTATAATGAAGCCAACGGATTAGAAAAGATGCGTAGTTTTGTTGATGCGGCAACAATCAGCAGGAAAGATTGATCTTGAACGCACCTGACCATGATGCCAGCCAAAAGTGTATACATCGTACTCAAGGTGTTGCTGTTTCTCCGATATGGTTTCGCTACTGCTCCGATTTATGCAATTTTTACAGAGTACAGGAATACTGAGTAAAAGAGGTAACCAGAAATACTAATTATCCACTTCGCAGTCATGTGTAAGCATGGCTACTGTCACAGCCGGAGCATTTTGTCGGCGTTGACAAAATACTCCGGCTATGATACTGATCAATAAGATTAGGTTGACATACAATGAGGCTGTTGTATACTAAACTTTGACGTACACTTAAAGCAAAGTGTCAAAACTTATTTTGCTGTGAGCGCGGACACACTTATGAGCAGGCGATGGACAGATTGACGGTGTCTTTTGCCAGGCCGCGATAAAACCGCCAATTAAAATTATAACGAGGTATCCTCCATTTTTATAATGGAGGATACCTCGCTTTTTATTTATATACAGACTATTTATAGTATAATACCACATAAGCCAACATTTTTCAACAAATCATGTAATATTAAATTATACTGGATTTGAAATTGTTGATTTCACCAGATATACGGGATTTTTTTGTCGGCAAAGCAAGCAATATGTGATACTTGTTAAGAAATCACAGCTATAATCAGAAGGGAGTTTCATATGCCAAGACGAGGAGAGAACATTCGTAAACGTAAAGATGGTCGTTGGGAGGGTCGGTATATCAAGGGCCGAAAGCCTGATCGGACAGCGATTTGGGGATATATATATGGCCATACCTACACAGAAGTAAAAAAGAAAATGACAATCCGCAAGGCCGAGGTTCGAGCCTGCGCATTGTCGGAACAGAATCCAACATTTCAGGAGCTTTCTCATAATTGGGAAGGCTCCATTTCTTTAGGGGTCAAAGCGTCGACAATTACACATTATCAGTATACTTTGGAGCATTACATTCTTCCTGTACTTGGCGACTATCGTGTGCAAGAGTTGGATGAATATACCTTAGAAAGGTCATTGCTTGAGATTATCACGCCAACAGACAACAGCCACAAAGCATTAGGGGCTACTATGGCGCGCGAATGTCTTGTGCTTGTACGCCGCATTTGCCGATATGCAGCACACTTGCACCTTATGCGGTCACTTGAGATTGATGTTAAGATGGCAAAACCATCTATGGCTACGCCTGCTACGCTCAGCAAATCTGAACAGCAATGCTTGCAGAGCTATGTTGAATTTGCCCCAACTACTCGGAAACTTGGTGCACTGCTCATGATGCAGATGGGACTGCGCATAGGTGAAGTCTGTGGTCTACAGTGGGCTGACTTTGATTTAGATCATGGCATTTTATCCATTGAACGGACAGTAAAACGAATTTATGTGGGTGCAGGCCAAACGAGGGTTGTCATTCACTCGCCAAAAACGCGGAGCTCTGAGAGAAAAATTCCGATTCCTCACGGCATTTTGGGTATGCTGAAGCAGTTGCAGCTGAAAGAAAGCTATAAAGGCTGGTTCTTGTCGGGCAATGAATCCAAACCTGTAGAGCCGCGCTGCTATCGAAAGAGCTTGCACTGCTATCTCAAAGGAGCGGGCGTCACGGTAGTGAATCCACATGCACTACGGCACACCTTTGCAACGACCTGCCTGCAAGCAGGTTGCAACATAAAGACGTTGAGTGAGCTGTTGGGGCATGCCAGCTCTGACATTACATTAAAGCGTTATGTGCATACCTGTTGGGAGTGGAAGCAGAATGAGATAAACCGCATTTTCCAGTAATTGATGGTCAGTCAAAGGGGCAACGGCAGCATAACCACCTATCTTCGCTGTTTTATGGTATAAGTTTTCCATTATAAAAATGGAAGACACCTTGAGAGGAAGTGAGGTGGGCAATATGGCGCTGAATCTGTATGAGCATAATGCGAATGCTTACATGGCCGCGTGCGAGATGATGGACAAATACGGCAAAGCTGCTATTGTTCACCCCACAGGTACGGGTAAGAGCTATATCGCGTTCCAGCTCATTGAGGACCACCCCCATGAGGTGATTATCTGGCTGTCACCTAGTGAGTACATCTTCAAGACACAGCGGGAGAACTTACTGCGGCAAGACCAGGACTTCCCACTTCAAAATGTACGATTTTATACGTATGCCAAGCTGATGTGCAGTACACCGGAGCAGCTTAACCAGATAGCAGAACAGAACCCCACCTACATTATACTGGATGAGTTTCATCGAATTGGTGCGGAATTTTGGGGTGAGAGCACGCAAAGGCTGTTGGCTCTCTGCCCACGTGCAAAACTGCTGGGTTTGACCGCCACCAATGTACGCTACCTCGATAATAATCGCGATATGGCCGAGGAATTGTTTGACGGTCATGTTGCTTCCGAAATGTCCCTGGGCGAAGCCATCGTCCGGGGTATTTTGCCTACCCCGAAGTATGTAACCACCGTGTTCAAGTATCAGCAAGATTTAGCGCGGTATCAAAATCGTGTGAATAATCTGCGCAGCCCCGGCATTCAGGACGTGAACCAGAAATATCTGGACGCCCTAAAGCGCGCCCTGGAGCAGGCGGAGGGACTGGACAAGGTCTTTGCCCGCCACATCACCAACAAAAGCGGCAAGTACATCGTGTTCTGCTCCGGCAAGGAACACATGGACGAGATGATTTCCCATGTGCCGCAGTGGTTTGCCGCCATTGACCCCGCGCCGACGGTCTATCGGGCTTTGTCCGAGGACCCATCCACCGACAAAGCCTTTGCTGACTTTAAGGCGGACAGCAGCGACCACCTCAAGCTGCTGTTCTGCATTGATATGCTCAACGAGGGCGTACACGTTGCGGGCATTTCGGGTGTGATTCTGTTCCGCCCGACCGTTTCACCCATCATCTACAAGCAGCAGATCGGGCGCGCCCTGACGGCAGGGGACAGTGCCACACCGCTGATTTTGGATGTGGTCAACAACTTCGAGGGACTGTCCAGCATCAGCGGCTTGCAGGACGAAATGACCGCCGCCGTGCAGCGTCTGTACGCCAACGGCGAGGGCGACAAGGTTGTCACCGACCACTTTGAGGTCGTGGAGCAGGTGCATGACTGCCGCGTTCTGTTTGAGCAGCTGCAAAGCAGCCTGTCCTCAACGTGGGATCATTACTTCTCCGAGGCAAGCATCTACTACGCCGAAAACGGCAATCTGGACATCCCCAGACGGTACAAAACGCCGATGGGGCTGAGCCTTGGCGCATGGCTGCAAATGCAGCGGCAGATTCGCAGCGGCAAATGCACGGGCAGCCTGACCGAGCAGCAAATCGAGCGACTGGACAGTATCGGTATGCGCTGGGATAGTTACAACGACCTTGCGTGGACGCGTGGGCTGGCGGCGGCAGAGCAGTATTATGCCAAACACGGTGACCTGCTGGTGCCCGTGGGCTGGGTGACGGATGATGGCTTCCTCTTGGGAACCTGGGTGTGCAACCGACGCGCCGAAAAGGCTGCGGGAAAACTCGACGATGACAAGATAGAGGAACTCGAAAACATCGGCATGGTGTGGGACGCCTTCAGCGAAAAGTGGGAGCGCGGCTTTGCAGCAGCTGCCCAATATTACGCCGAACACGGCAATCTGGTCATGCCTGTGTCCTACACAACCAAAAACGGCTTGCGTCTGGGTGTTTGGGTAAGAAATCAGAAGCAAACCTATGCAAATGGCACGCTGCAACAGGAAAAAGCCGCGCGGCTGGAAGACATCGGAATCCGGTGGAAACAGAATAATTATGACTTCCAGTGGAGTGAAGCTTATGCGGCAGCCAAGCGGTATTTTGAGGAATACGGAAGTTTGAATGTCCCCATCGCCTATACCACGGCGGATGGCATTGCCCTCGGCAAGTGGGTGGCGCGCCAGCAGTATGCACGCAACAATCCGGGCAAGAGCAACTGCAAGCTCACGCCAGAGCGCGTGGCGTTGCTGGATAAAATCGGTATGCAATGGGAGAAGCCTGACCCGTGGCAGCATCGGTATGAACTTGCACAGGATTATCTGCAGGAACATGGCAACCTATTGATTCCTGCTAAATACAAAACAGATGACGGTATCTGGCTGGGGCGCTGGCTCTATGAGCAAAAGGTGTTGCTGCGCAAGCAGTCACCGAAACTGAATGCAGACAAAATAGATAAGTTGCGAAAGCTGTTGGGCGAGGAACTGGCAGAAAAAGTAGGGTAAGGTTTAAGGAGAAATCATGACAAGGTTTAAGCACGATTTGATTTTGCGGATCATAAAAGCACTGGATGCGGTTTTGATGACTGTTCCGTTTGCACTGTGCTGGTATTTGTACTATGCAAAGCACATTGCGTCGCCATTTTATGCAAAGGGCGATTATTTGATGGTGGCGCTGTTCTTTGTGCTGTTCATCATCTTTGGGCGCGTATACGATGCCTTGTTGATGTCCATGCAGCGCATTTCCGAGATCGTCTACGCACAGTTCTTGGCAGTAGCGGTCAGCGATTTCATTATGTACATCGTGATTTGGCTACTGAGCAAGCACCTGCCCAACATTTTGCCGGGCGTTGCGGCGCTGATCGGGCAGGTGATTTTGGCAGCCGTCTGGGCATATAACGCGCACCACGCGTATTTCAAGATTTTCCCGCCGCAGGCAACGGCTGTGATTTACGACATCCGCCAAGGTATGGAAAAACTGATTGGCAAGTATGGGCTGGACGATAAGTACAAGGTTGTGCTTACCGCCACGGCAGATGAATGCATTGCGAACCTTGCCATGCTGGACGGCGTCAGCACGGTGTTTATGAGCGGCATACATAGCCATGACCGCAATGTAATTCTGAAGTACTGCGTGGAAAACAATATCGGAACCTTCGTTATCCCCCGCATTGGCGACACCATTATGTCTGGCGCGTATCCGATGCACATGTTCCACCTGCCTATGCTGAAGGTGGGGCGTTACCATCCGCAACCGGAGTATTTGTTCATTAAGCGTCTGCTTGACATCGTGATTTCTGCTGTTGCGCTGGTCGTTCTCAGCCCGATTTTCCTTGTCACGGCGATTGCCATCAAGGCGACCGATCATGGTCCGGTGTTTTATAAGCAGATTCGCTTGACCAAGGATGGCAAGGAGTTCGGCATCCTGAAATTCCGCAGTATGCGCGTAGATGCGGAAAAGGACGGCGTAGCCCGTTTGTCCAGCGGCGACCATGATGACCGCATCACGCCTGTCGGCAAGGTGATTCGCGCTTGCCGCATAGATGAGTTGCCGCAGCTTGTCAACATTCTGAAAGGCGAGCTTAGTATCGTGGGTCCCCGCCCCGAACGCCCTGAAATTGCTGCCCAGTACTGTGAGGAAATGCCGGAGTTTTCCCTGCGCTTGCAGGCAAAAGCTGGTCTGACCGGCTACGCGCAGATTTACGGCAAGTACAACACGACCCCCTACGACAAGCTGGTTATGGACTTGATGTACATAGCACATCCCAGCATTGTCGAGGATCTCAAGATTATGTTTGCGACAGTGAAGATTCTGTTTATGCCTGAAAGTACCGAGGGGATTTCCGAGGGTCAAACCACTGCAATGAGCGGAGAAAACCACTAAATAGCGACGGTTTTGTACATTTCTCACTGTCAAAAGTTGGAAGTAAATCCAAAGTGGAGTCAGGCATAAATGCGGCTCTTACAGTAGCGTCAAGCTGGGAAGTCGGTAGATTGCCCTGTATGAGGCCGAAATACTGCATTTAGTAGTGCAAAATGCCGAGAGCATGGGCGCGAGCGAGGGCAAAACGAGGTCAATTCGAGGCTCTTACGCCCCGAAAGAGCCCTTTTGTGGATGTGACCGTAGCTCGTGGGTTTATGCCGGATGGCACTGTGATGATATTACCGACACTGCGGTGAATTTCACATAGCGGTTTCAGGGCTTGACGATGATAACATCATCTGCGATTTCATCCCGGCCTTGGAGATAACAAGGCGGATGTGAGAATCTTATGCTCACGGAGATACTCATTCGTGTGGAGTAATCCGGCAGAAGCAGGGGAGTTACCGTAGCATGAAAGAGTGGAACCTGGAATAAAGGCAGGGGCTACCGTAGCGTAGATGGGTGGAATCAGAAATAAGCACATGACTTACCGTAACGAGTGTTAGTGCTGTCAGGACTAAAGACGGGAGCTACCGTAACGTGTGATAGTGCCATCGGGACTAAAGACAGAGGTTACCATAGCGTGAATTCTCCGTAGCATCGTTTATTGTAGCGGTACAAGACATGGCAGCAGTGTGTAGATCACACTGCTGAGGACGATTAGTAGAGCTTTATAAGGAATAAACGGCTCAGACTCTTTGAGATGAGTCTGGGCTGTAATCTTTGATATGCGGAGAGGGACTATGAGTGTTGTGGAATACAGAGAATACTCCGTTCTTATGTCGGTTTATCACAAGGAAAAGCCAGAATATCTGAAGCAGTCGATAGAGAGCATCCAAGCGCAGACGCTCTCCACAAATGATTTCGTGCTGGTATGTGATGGTCCGCTGAACGAACAGCTAGATAGCGTGATTGCTACAAAGCAGCAAGAGATGGGTGAATCTCTGAATGTTGTCCGCCTCGCGAAGAACGGTGGACTTGGCAACGCACTCAATGAAGGCATCAAGCATTGCAAAAATGAACTGGTTGCCCGGATGGACAGTGATGACATTGCGTACCCGGATCGCTGTGAAAAACAGATTGCTGTGTTTAACACACATTCGGAGGTGAGCATTTGCTCCGGCATCGTGGAGGAGTTTACCACTGATCCGAACACCGTTGATACGAAACGGGTGCCGCCGGAGACGAATGCAGAAATTGTAGAGTTTGCAAAGAAGCGTAATCCGTTTAATCACCCCTGTGTGATGTATAAGAAGTCCGCAGTCGAAGCAGTTGGCTCCTATCAAGATTTCTACTTACTGGAGGACTATTACCTTTGGCTAAGGATGCTGATGGCAGGGTATCAGGGCTATAACATTCAAGAGCCGCTGCTCCATATGAGAGCTGGCTCGGATATGTATTTAAGAAGAGCTGGTTGGAAGTACGCCAAGACACAGGCCAAGTTGTTCAAATTTATGAAACAGCAAGGCTTTATTGGAAATGGTCAGTACATAAAGAGCTGTGTGATTCGTAGTGGGTCGGCGTTAGCTCCGAACTGGTTGCGGAAGTTTATGTTTGAGAGGGTATTGAGAGATGCAGGCTAAGGCAGAGAACAGAAACCAATTTGTTGATATCATGCGTGGCATAGCGATGCTTCTAGTTGTTTTGGGGCATACCATGACTGGATGTACCGTTGATTCGCAGAAAAGTTTTCTTTTCAACATCATCTGGTCATTACAGATGCCGTTGTTCATCTTAATTAGCGGCTATGTGACAAAGTATAGCCGCCCAATCTCTGACGGCAAGGAACTGTGGAAATATGTGAAGCGCAGAACGGTTGCTTATATGCTACCGTGGGCTGTATGGAGTTTTTTAGTTAGAGGTATCATTTTTGGAGAGGATGGTTTCCTAAACGTTAAGCATCTCCTGTGGAATATGGATTCAGGCTATTGGTTCCTCGCAACGATTTGGACGATTAGCATGATTTTCGGCGTGGCGTCCTTCGGTGCAGAGCGGGTGAGCAAAGAAAACCTGCTGAAGAAGCAGACCGTACTTTTGGGGTGCTACGTAGTGGGGATGGTTCTGCTGGTGGGAATTGGCGCAATTTTAGGGCTTTCGTTCTTTGCAATCAAATTGACGCTCTATTATATGCCTTTCTACTATGCAGGGTTCTTGTATGGTCAGTTTGATGACAGGATGAAGGAATCCGATACAGGCAAAAAGATGATTGATAGTATAGTTGCAATCTGCTTTGTAATGTGGATGTTCATCATTCTTAGATTTCCGCTTTATGAGATGTCGGATGGCGGTGCTGCGATTATCTTGCGTGCGGCCACATCGCTGGCTGGGTGTATTGCTGTATGTGGACTCTGCAAGGGAATCTTCTCCAGTAAAATCGGGGGGGGGTACTCTTGCATGGGTCGGAGAGCACTCGTTGGAAGTGTATCTCACGCACTATCTGCTTCTCAGCTTGATCAAGTCGGACAAAGTGCCGACTCTGTACAGTCCGGTGGGGCTGAGCCTGGTTCTGGTCAACTATGTGATTACGGTAGCACTTACTGTGATGGCAATAGTGATGATGAACCCAAATGCCGTTCTGAGATTTGTGTTAACCGGAAAGAAAAAGTAAGCAAATATTTTCTTTGGGCAGGAAAACAGAGCTTGGAAATTTACATGATGCACGGACTACTTCTCAATATCTTCAAAAGTAGTGTTGCAATCCAATTTAGCAGTATTGAAGGGTATTTACTGACTGCCGGAAACTTCACCCTGACAGTAGGACTGTGTGCAGTAGTTATCCGTCTGCTCAATCAAAATGTCGTACTCAAGAAAGTATTAAGTATTCGATAAAAGTTCAAAGGAGAAACGATATGCATCCGAGAGTGCTGATCGTAGGAACGGTTCCTTATAACACAAAATCAACGTCACGCGCTTTTGATGCGTACTTTCACTTTTGGGAGAAAGAGAATATTGCACAGATATTCTCCAATACAAAGAAGCCGTGCAAGGGGCATTGCGAAACGCTTTTCCAAATTACGGATCACCGTGTGTTGCAGCGGTGGATGGGGAAGAAAGTCGATACTGGTGTAATTTATCATTATGATGATCTTGACACCGAGTGGAAAGACAATGATTTGGAACTCGGAAATGCAAAAGCAGAAGCTGCCTACAAGTTCGGTGGAAAGCATACTCCTCTTACACATTTGCTCAGGGGAATCCTCTGGCGTAAGAGATTTTGGTGCACGGAGAAGCTAAATAATTGGCTAGATGACTTCAAACCGGAATGCGTGTTTCTGGCTTTTTCGGATGACTATTTTATCCCGCAGATTGCAATGTATGTCGCCAAGAGATATAACGTGCCAATTGTCTCCTGCATTGGCGATGACTATTATTTCAATGCGGAAAAGACGCTGAATCCGATCTATAACCTTTATAAATCGACCTACAAGAAATTGATTGACAAGGTTCTGGCTTGGCCGGGTAGTGCAATTTACATCAGCGACAAGATTCGGGATAAGTATAATTCGGAATTTGGACTGGACGGCGAAACGGTTTATTTGACTTCTACGGTTCAGCGTAAACCGTTCAGCGTGATTAACAAAGATTGCCCGGTTATTACTTACTTCGGAAATATCGGTATGGGACGCAACAACTCCCTGAACGATATTGGCTACGCTCTTGGGAAAATCAATTCAGAATATATGCTGGAGGTTTATTCCAACGAAAAGGACGAGCAGGTCTATTCTGTATTCAAGGACAATAAAAATGTCAAATATATGGGTTCTGTGCCGTACACGCAGGTTCAAAAGCGCATGGCAGAAAGCGACATAACTGTTATTGTAGAGGGATTTGAGGAAAAGGACATCAACCTTTCACGGTATTCACTCTCTACGAAGGCTGCGGACGCATTGGCGAGTGGTGCATCCATTCTAACATATGGCTCGCTAGAAAGCGGCATCATTGAGTATATGCAGTCAACAGATGCGGCAATGGTTTGTACGGATAAAGCTAAATTGGCGGATTCGATTACAAAACTGATTTCGAATCAGGAACTTCAGAGGAAATACTACGAACAGGCGATTGTGATGACAAGAGAACATCACAATTTACAGGCTAGCTGCAAGACATCGGAAGATGTGGTTGCAAAGGCAATCCGACATATGAAATAAGCGGCAGAGGATGCATGGTGATGGAGAACAACTTTTCAATTATTATTTCGACATGCGACAAGTTTTCGGATTTGTGGGACGCACATATTTTGCTTCTGAATCAGAATTGGGCAGACCGAAATGTGGAGACATTTTTGGTAACAGACAAACCCACTGATCGGACATTTGAGAATATAACAGTGGTGGCAGCAGGCGAAGGAACGGAAATAACGGAACGTCTGAAAGCTGTGCTGCCTCTGATTAAGACAGAGTATGTTCTCTTTACCTTGGATGACTATTTCCTGACGGAAAGAATTTCTACTCAAGCGATTAACGAAGATGTTCAAATCATGAAAATGCATCAGATTGATTATCTGCGCTTGTTTGTTATGACCATGAAGAGCCTGAGAAACAGAAAAGCTGAGGAATTGGAACCGGGCATTTTTCTGCTGGACAATTATGCGGGTGATTACATTGTCAGTCTGTATGCGGGCATCTGGCGTAAGGATTTCATGGAAAAGACACTGACAGAAACGCTGAATGCCTGGCAGTATGAGGTTGCGTTGACGAATATGGCACGACAGCTGAATGCCCGTTGCGCAGATAGCCGACGCGGGGAATTCCCTATTCTTGACGTGATTCGTAAGGGAAAGGTGCTGACGAAGGCACGCAAGTATTTCGATGGGAATCCTATTTATAAAGGTAACCGAGAGGATATGCGAGCCAAAGACGAATGGATGCTTGAATTCCGTACATGGCTTCGTGAGTGGCTTCCGAAGCCGCTGTTTAATCTCTCAAAGGCAGTTATGAGGCGTAGAGGGTATACATTCTTTAGTGATAATCAGTGAGGGGTACGAGGAATGCGAATTGTGCAAATTAACGGTGGGGCAAAAGGAAGCACCGGAAAAATCATGATGGGGATTGCCGATGTAGCAAGAGCGCAGGGACATGAGGTGATGTGCGCATCGCCTATCACAACAACAAACCGTGATGCGGGTGAAGATTGCGGCTATTACCGAATTGGAACATTCAATAGTCGCCGGGTAAATGTTGCGCTTGCCAGAATCACAGGATTCAATGGGTGTTTCGCATGGTTTGAGACATATAAACTTTTGAAGAAGATGGATGAATTCAAACCCGATATTATTCATCTTCACAATTTACATGATTCGTATATCAATCTTTCTATGCTTTTTTCGTACATAAAAAAGCACAATGTCCCGACAGTATGGACATTGCACGATTGCTGGGCATTTACCGGGCAATGTCCATACTTCACCATAGCAAAGTGCGATAAGTGGAAGGCTGGCTGTCACAACTGTCCGCAATATAAAGAGTACCCTGCATCACTGTATGACAATACAAAAAAAATGTGGCAGCTTAAAAAGAAATGGTTCACCGGCGTAAAGAACATGACAATCGTTACTCCATCCAGATGGCTGGCGAGATTGGCACAGGAGTCATACTTGAAGGAGTATTCGATTCGGGTCATAAATAATGGTATTGACCTAAATGTGTTCAAACCTACCCAGAGCAACTTCCGAGAGCGTTATGAAATTCCGGCAGATAAACATATTATTCTAGGAGTATCGTTTGCGTGGGGCTACCGTAAAGGACTAGACTGCTTTGTCGAAATGGCAGAAAAATTGGGCGAACAGTATCAGATTGTCCTTGTCGGTACGGATGATGAAATCGACAAGAACCTGCCGCATAATATCATTTCAATCCATAGAACGCAGAACCAGAAAGAACTTGCTGAGGTTTATAGTGCAGCAAACGTGTTTGTGATGCCGACAAGAGAAGAAAATTATCCAACAGTCAATATGGAAGCTATTGCATGTGGAACTCCGGTAGTCACATTTAGAACTGGGGGAAGTCCGGAGATGCTTGATGACAAAACAGGAAAAGTTGTAGAAGCAAATAATATTGAGGTGACAGAGAAAGCAATAAAGGACATCTGCGAGAAAAAAGGATGCAACGATGAGGACTATATCGTCGCATATTCTAAAAAATTCAATATGCAAAAAAAGTTTACAGATTATATCGAATTGTATGCAACTGTTTTAGAGGAATAAAGAATGTTCTCAGAAAAAAAATTCACAAGCAGGATGATATATATACTTCTTTTCCTGTTTTCATTAAACGTATTCAATCAAAGCAGTTTGATCCTTGCGGCAGTATTTATACTTGTAGTGATTTTTGATAGGGGAAAGCTGTATATTCCGGCAAATGATAATGTGTTTGGTGTACTTGTATTTTTTGCGGCTGTCTTTTTTGCTTTTTCAGCGCAGAATGGTTTAAATGCAGGAATATCCGCAATTGGATGCCCTATGGCTTACTATATCGGGCTTCGAGTGCAGAATGAACGAATAGCATTGGCTCAGGCAGAAAAGCAGTTGAAATCGGTGACGACACTGTTGGTAGCAGGCATGACATGTCATGCTGTTGTGAATTTTTTGTATGAGTTTGTTCGTTTCGGCGGAATCAATTCTGGCGGAACACATTACGACTTCTTTAGTCTGGGAGCAAAAACATCAGCAACGGGTGCTGCAACATATTTAACACTTTTTGCAGGTATGATTTTTTATCTGATTATGGAAAGCAATTCAGTTAAAAAATGGATTGCTGGCATTCTGTTAATAGTGATTGCTTTCGCATATGACATGATTTTAGGTGGAAGAACCTTTTTTGCATTGGTAGGTGTCAGCTTTGCTCTGAGCATGATTGTGTATATCTGGGGGCAAAAGAATGACATAAAAAAGATGAAGGCGATAGGAAAACTAATTCTAATTGCTCTTGTTCTTGGTGCTGTAGCAATAGTAGTATACATTAGGTATCAAGATACAATAACAAGAATGTTTGAGTCGACATATCTGTTTCACAGAATATCGTATGCGAATATAGCGCAGTCACAGGATTTGTTTTCCTTTTTTAAATCTAGCGATAGGGGAAACGTTCGGGATCAATATATTGCCTTAATGTTTGATTATCCATGGGGCGGAAGAAAGGCGCTAAGTAAAGTCGGATTTTACGCACATGAACTTTGGCTGGATGTCTTTGACTCGGCTGGGATAATTCCGTTTGTTCTTATATGGATTGTGACCATACAGATTACTTTTTCTAATCTTAAGTATATCCTAAATAAAAAGGTACCAATTGAAAATCGAGTGTTGATCACAGGGATAACGGCTACTGTAACAGTTCAATTCTTTTTTGAGCCTGTTCTTACCGGGTGTCGGGCGCTGTTGTTTTCTTATTTATTGATTTGTGGAATTATCCGAAGTCAGCTGTCACAATACAGAGGTGGAACATATGAGGATAACCTACGTTTCTAATTTTATGAATCACCATCAGCTTCCTTTCTCACAGGGAATTTTAAGTCAAGATGGTGTGGAGTATACATTTGTTGCCTTAGAAGCGATTCCGCAAGAGAGACTTGATATGGGGTATGAGGATATGAATCACAAATACCCGTTTGTGCTTTGTGCCTACGATTCTGAGGAGAAAATGCATCAGGCCGAAAAACTAATTGATGATGCAGATGTAGCGATATACGGCTCATGCCCGGATAGTCTGATTGTGCGCCGCACGAGTAAAGGAAAACTGTGCTTTAAGTTTAGTGAGCGCTACTTTAAGGAGGGAACGGGGTTGTTGCAGATCCCGCACAATTTTGCGAGTGCGTGGAAGCATTTGAAACCGTTTGAAAAGGGACCGTTGTATTTCTGCTGCAGCAGTGCCTATACTGCTGCGGATTTGAATCGCTACACAAATTTTAAGGGAAGAACCTTTAAGTGGGGGTATTTCCCGGAGACCAAAAAATATGATGCCGCTGAATTGATGAAGCGAAAGCTATCGGTTACGTCAGCAGGATGGAAGCATCCTCAGGCTTCAATCCTATGGGCCGGCAGGCTTATAGGATGGAAGCATCCGGATGCTTCCATCGAGTTAGCAGCATCTCTTAAGAAAAAAGGCTACTCCTTTAAAATAAGTATTATCGGCAATGGTGAGATGGAAGCACAGCTTCGTGAAATGATTCGGAGCAAAGGCGTAGAAGATTGCGTAGAAATGCTTGGCGCAATGTCTCCGGATGAAGTGCGTGCTTATATGGAAAGAGCCGATGTGTTCCTGTTTACCAGTGATTTTAATGAGGGATGGGGAGCCGTTTTAAATGAATCGATGAACAGTGGATGTGCGGTTGTTGCAAGCCACGCAATTGGCTCAGTGCCTTTCTTAATCAAGGATGGCGTAAATGGTCTGATTTACGAAAACGGGAATCAAAAGCACTTTGAAAAACAGGTCTGTAGATTGTTGGACGATGACGCCTATAGAAGAAAGATGGGCGAGAATGCTTATGCCACGATTTCAGATACATGGAATGCACAGGTGGCATCCGGGCGATTTGTTGAATTAGCAAGGAAAATCATCAAAGGCAACACGGCGCAGACTTTGTTTGAAGACGGTCCTTGCAGCAGCGCAGAAATATTGGATAATGGATGGTATCATGCAAATGAATCTTAAAAGAATGCTGCATTTAAATGGTATCAAGAGAACGTTAAATCTGTTCTTGATTAACCATGTTTTTGTCGGAATAAAACCGCTTGCGTGCAATATGAAACGAAAATTGCTCCGTGGAATCGGGTGTCCAGTCGGAGACGGGACGACAATAGTTGGCCCTATTGAATGCAAAGGTACTATTGCGATTGGAAATAATTGTTGGATTGGTAAAAACTGTAAGGTCAATGGAAACGGTACAGTCAAAATTGGCGACAATTGTGATCTTGGACCAGAGGTTACGTTTCAAACGGGCGGGCATGCAATTGGAGATAGAACCCGAAGAGCCGGTGAGGGCGAGATTTATCATCAGGTGATTGGAAACGGAACATGGATTGGAGGCAGAAGTACGATTTGCAACAATTCATCTGTAGGTAATGGCTGTGTTGTAGCTGCTTGTGCGTGTGTGGTACATGATGTACCGGATAATACTTTGGTTGGTGGTGTTCCAGCGAAAGTTATTAGGAGTCTAGAAGTATGAAGATACGAGATTTACTGAGCAGTAAGGTGACAAGAAATGCAAGCTGGATTATTGCCGGACGTGTATATCATATGTTGCTTGCGTTCTTTGTCGGATTACTTACGGCACGATACCTGGGACCAAGCAATTTTGGACTAATTAATTATGCTGCGACATATACATCATTCTTCGCATCTTTCTGTACACTTGGAATTAATTCTGTAATTGTAAAGAATTTTGTAGACCATCCCGATGAGGAAGGCGAAACAGTTGGATCGGCGATTGTCCTCAGAACGGTTTCCAGCGTCTTATCAGTACTTATGATGGTGTGTATCACGCTGATCGCTGATAAGGGAGAGACTACGACGCACATTGTGGTGTTTCTCTGCGGCATTGGTGTGGTTTTCCAAGTGATGGACACCCTGGACTATTGGTTTCAATCAAAACTTGAATCGAAATACTCTGCTTTTGCGACGGTAATATCATATACGGTTGTTTCCGCTTATAAAGTGTGGCTGCTGGCAACAGGAAAAAGCGTAGAATGGTTTGCCATTTCGACTTCTATCGACTACATGGTGGTGGCTGTTGTCCTTCTTGTCATGTATAAAAAGCACAACGGCCCTCAGTTTAAGTGCTCGGTACGCAAGGCAAAAGAATTATTCTTTAGTAGCTATCACTTCATTTTAGCTGGCTTGATGGTCTCGATTTACGGCAGTACGGATAAGTTCATGCTGAAACAAATGTTGAATGAGTCGGAAGTGGGATTTTATTCAACGGCAGTTTCACTGTGCAATACATGGGTGTTTTTGCTGACTGCAATAATTGATTCTCTGTACCCGGTTATTTTGCAGTCTTTCGATAATAAGAAGCTGTTTGAACGCAAGAACAAGCAGCTTTATGCAATTGTGTTCTATGTGTCTGTGGGTGTTTCACTTCTCTTTACGCTCTTAGCGTCTCCAATCGTGAGTATTTTGTATGGTGACGCATACGCCCCGGCTGCAGCTCCGTTGAGAATCATTACATGGTATACAGCTTTTTCCTATCTGGGAGTAGCCAGAAATGCATGGGTCGTTTCTTACAGTAAACAAAATTATCTCAAATATTTGTATATCGGAGCAGCAATAACAAATGTATTGCTGAATGCGCTCATGATCCCCTTGTGGGGAGCGTCTGGTGCTGCGTTGGCGTCGTTGCTGACGCAAATAAGCACAATCCTTTTGTTTCCGGCCCTCATAAAAGACTTGCAGCCAAATGTCAAACTGATGATTGATGCAATTCTTTTGAAGAATGTTTTTTGATAAAAGATTAGGAGGAAAATTAAAATGTCTGCATTTGATAACGCAACCCTTATGATCACTGGTGGTACTGGTTCTTTCGGTTCTACCGTTTTGAAGCACTTCCTGGATTCCGACCTGAAGGAGATTCGCATCTTCTCCCGTGACGAGAAGAAGCAGGACGATATGCGTCACGAGCTTCAGGCTAAGCACCCGGAGACTGCCAAGAAGGTGAAGTTCTACATCGGCGATGTCCGCAATCCCCAGTCCATCCGTGACGCTATGCCCGGTGTTGACTACATCTTCCACGCTGCTGCTCTGAAGCAGGTCCCTTCCTGCGAGTTCTTCCCCATGCAGGCCGTCCAGACCAACATCATCGGTACTGATAATATGTTGCACGCCGCCATTGATGCCGGTGTCAAGCGTGTCGTCTGCCTGTCTACCGATAAAGCAGCCTACCCCATCAACGCTATGGGCATCTCCAAGGCCATGATGGAGCACGTCATCTACGCCAATGCCCGTGTGGCTGCTGAGCGTGGCGGCACCACCATCTGCTGCACCCGTTACGGCAACGTCATGTGCAGCCGTGGCTCTGTCATCCCTCTGTTCATCGACCAAATCAAGGCTGGCAATCCCATCACCATCACCGATCCCAACATGACCCGCTTCCTGATGAATCTGGACGAGGCTGTGGATTTGGTTATGTTCGCCTTCCAGCACGCCAATCCTGGCGACCTGTTCATCCAGAAGGCGGATGCCTCTACCATCGGCGATCTGGCTAAGGCTGTCCAGCAACTCTTCGGCGATACCGGCACCAACATCATCGGAACTCGTCACGGCGAGAAGCTGTTCGAGACCCTGATGACTCGTGAGGAGCGTCTGCGCAGCCAGGATATGGGTCACTACTTCCGTGTGTCGGCGGATAACCGTGACCTGAACTACGACAAGTTCGTGGTCAAGGGCGAAGTACATACCATGGCGGACGAGTCCTACACCAGCCACAACACCACTCGTCTGGATGTCGAGGGCACTGTGAAGAAAATCCTGACCACGGAATATGTCCAGAATGCACTGAAGGGCATCCCGAATGTCTAAGAAAAAGCTGTTGCTGGTTGGTGCCGGTGGCTTCGGGCGCATGGTGGCGGAACGGGCGATGATCCAATACGACTGTGCTTTTGTGGATGATGGACAAGACGTGGACACTGAGATCTGCGGCATTCCGGTGGTTGGAGGTCTTTCCGATTTACCAGAGTTGCGGAAAAACTATGACCTGCTGGTTGTCGGCATTGGAAACAATCAGCTCCGGGCGCAGGTGTATGAGAAAGCGAAAGCACTTGGCTTTGCTTTTCCCAATATCGTTGCGCCCAGCGCCTACATCAGTCCATACGCAAAGTTGGGCTGTGGCTGCGTGGTGCTGCAAAACGCTTGCGTCCAGAATGGTGCATCCATTGGCAACGGTGTCCTGCTGAATGCCGGAACAGAGGTCCACTGTGATGCAGCGGTAGGGGACTACGCCCTGATTTACACCAACAGCGTCATTCGCACTGGTGCGACTGTGGGCAACTTTACCCGCATTGGCAGCAACTGCACCATCTGCAATAATGCAACTGTGCCGGATGGCGCAGATATTCCGGATTGTACGGCAGTACGTTAAAGAGGTGAAAGGATGAACATTCTAGTCACAGGTGCCAAGGGCATGGTGGGAACCGCCCTGTGCAACAACCTGAAAAACATCCGGGATGGGAAGAATAAGACCCGCCCGGCATTGCATATTGAAGAAATCTACGAGTATGATCTGGAATCTACTCCGGCGGAGCTGGACGAGTACTGCCGCAAGGCAGACTTCGTGTTCAATCTGGCGGGTGTAAATCGTCCGGAAAACCCGGAAGATTTCATGAAGGGCAACTTCGGCTTTGCATCTGATCTACTGAACTGCCTGAAAAAGTACAACAACAAGGCAACCATCATGCTGTCCTCCTCTATTCAGGCTACACTGGCTGGCCGCTTCGGCAACAGCGAGTACGGTCGCAGCAAGAAAGCGGGCGAGGAGCTGTTCTTCCAGTATGCTGAAGAAACAGGGGCTAAGGTTGCGGTTTGCCGTTTCGTGAACCTGATGGGACACAGCCGTCCCAAGTACAACAGTGCTGTCAGCACCTTCTGCTGGGCGGTTGCCAATGATGAGCCGTTCACCGTCAACGACCGCAGCACCGAGCTGGAACTGCTGTACATCGACGACCTTGTAGAAGGGATGTTCGACCTGCTGGAAGGCAAGGAGCAGCACTGTGAATTTGACGGTGTGGCAACTGTCCTGAAAGCAAATGGTCGTTACTGCTGCGTCCCCGTGACCCACAAGGTCACGCTGGGCGAAATCGTGGATCTTCTGCAGGAGTTCAAGGCACAGCCCACGACCCTCATGATGCCCAAGATGCCGGACGGCTCCTTTGCCAAGAAACTTTACTCCCTGTACCTGACCTATCTGCCTACGGACAAGTTCAAGTATGCCCTCAAGATGAACGTGGACAACCGAGGTTCCTTTACCGAGCTGGTACACACTGCTGACTGTGGACAGGTGAGCATCAATATCTCGAAGCCCGGTATTACCAAAGGCCAGCACTGGCACAACTCCAAGTGGGAACTGTTTATCGTGGTCGCTGGCCACGGCTTGATTCAAGAGAGGAACATCAATACTGGAGAAACGGTGGAGTTTGAGGTTTCCGGCGATAAAATCGAGGCTGTCCACATGATCCCCGGCTGGACCCACAACATCATCAATCTGTCTGAAACAGAGAATCTGGTGACGGTGATGACCTGCAACGAGATCTTCAACCCCAACCATCCGGACACCTTCTTCGAGCCGGTGTAAGAGTGGGTACTGGTTGACGTTAGGAGATTTTTATGGAACACAATTTTACATGGAAAAATGACGGGCGCACCAAGGTTATGATTGGTTGCGGTACCCGTCCGGAGATTATCCGACTGGCTGCGGTTATCAAGCGTTGCCGGGAATACTTTGACTGCTGCGTGGTCTACTACAATCAGAACTGGGACAGAAACCTTTCCACCGTTTTCTGGGAAGACTTTGAACTGAAAAACACCTTTGGGGAATACGGACCCGACATTCTGGTGCCTGTGGTGGGTGAGAATCTAGGCGTTACCTGTGGAAACATCATGGGACGCAGCTATGAGTTGCTCAGCGAATTGCAGCCGGAGGGCTATCTGGTGCTGGGCGATACCAACTCCTGTCTGTCCGCCATCAGCGCAAAGCGGCTGCACATCCCACTGTTTCATATGGAGGCAGGCAACCGCTGCAAGGATGAGTGCCTGCCCGAGGAGACCAACCGCCGTATCGTGGACGTAATCTCTGACGTGAATATGTGCTACTCCGAGTTTGCTCGGAAGTATCTGGCAGATACCGGTTTGCCCAAGGAGCGCACCTACCAGACTGGTTCTCCCATGGCGGAGGTGCTGCACATGAATCTGGAGAAGATCCAGAAAAGCGATGTGCTGGAGCGTCTGGGACTGGAGAAGGACAAGTACATTCTGCTGTCCGCCCACCGTGAGGAGAACATCGACTCCGAAAAGAACTTTCTGAGCCTGTTTACTGCCATCAATGCGCTGGCAGAAAAATACGATATGCCCATCTTGTACTCCTGCCATCCCCGCAGCAAGCACCGTCTGGAAAAGAGCGGCTTCCAGCTGGACCCTCGTGTCCGTGTCAACGAGCCGCTGGGTTTCAACGACTACAACAAGCTGCAAATGAACGCTTTGGCAATCGTCTCCGACTCCGGCACTCTGCCGGAGGAGAGCAGCTTCTATCTGTCCATTGGTCATCCCATTGCCGCCGTGTGCATCCGTACCAGCACGGAACGCCCCGAGGCATTGGAAGCCGGTGACTTCATTCTGGCTGGCATTACCACCCGGGAACTTCTCAACGCCACCGATATGGCCATCGAGATGAAGCAGAAGGGTGTTCTGGGAAAGCCCTGCCCCGACTATGTGGACGAGACTGTGTCCATGAAGGTGGTTCGCATCATTCAGGGGTATGTAAACGTGGTCAATAAGATGGTGTGGAGGAAGATCTGATGAACGGTGGTATTAATGATATTGCCACAAGGAAGGAGCTTTCGGTTGAGGAACACAAGCAAAGAGCGCTTCATATATTATTGGAAGTAGCCTCCTTTTGTGATGAAAACGAAATTAAATATTATCTTGCTTAACCACTTTGTATCTGTTCGACTTTTTCCTTATCTTCTTGTATGGCTTGATTGGTTGTCCGAACTATTTCTAATTCAGCAATAAGATCAGCTATCCGGCTTTCTGTTTCTGTAACTAATTGTCTTACCTTTTCAGGTTCAGTACCCAGTGAAATTCCCATTTTATCAAGTTGCGAAGCCGCTCTGCTATAGGCCTGCAGGGTGGCTTCATTTTGCTTGTAGAAGGTATCCTTCTGGGCAAGTGGTTTGGATGCATACTCCAACCAAACAGATTTATAGGTGCGGCACGCCTGCAGATTATGAGCCGTTGCTGCATAAATTTTGCCTTTGGAACGAAGCTCTGCAATCTCGTTGCGGAGCTTCATTTCTTCGCGTTGATATGCACTGATTTGTTTATCAAAGTCAGCAGCTGAATGTAGACCATTATCAGCCATGCTGCCCAAGAGTTTTCCAAGCTCTTGGGCATTTGCAATTCCTGCACGGCGTTCCACATTAGCGACTCGACGGGCCAAACTGCTTTCAGAAGTGCCAACCTGCACCACACCTCCTAGCGACTGCGCTAGTTCAGCGCCACTGATTGATTTTCGCGTCTTCTCGCTGACAATTGGCACATAGCTGTACTGCCAACCGGGATATAGACTGATTGCACAGCTTCCTTGCTCGACGTTTCGCTGTACATAGCGTTCCGGAATGAATAACCGCTCAATGTGATATTGCGGCAAATGCACTGTCACTCCGCGCAGGCTCATGGCCATGATCTGATCAGCAATCAAGCTTACAATCAGTGGCTGCGTCAGATTCTCTTCATCGATTTGTCGAATCAAATCAGTGCCTCGAATTGTGCCATGTGTGCCGTCATCGTAGGTTATATCATACGAATAGACAGCGCCAATGTCAGCAGTTACGGTACCGTCTGAGGTGGTATGGATGTGCCGATTGTCCATCATCAGCTTTGCGGGATTACCGTTCGCGTCCTGTATTTGCAGCAAGACACCGCGCTTGCCGGCAGAACATATCTGGCGTGACGTGAGTCTGACAGATGTATCACAACTCTGCGGATAGTTTGTAGTCAATTCTTGGTATAGCTCTGCAATCGGTGTACTATGATTTGTATCAAGGTTTTCCGATTTATTCTTTATTGTGTTTTCCAAGCCCGCAAGTGTAAATCCATCTCCTAAAGCGTCAGCAGGCACCCATGTGCCATCTAAGTCGGCAGCCTTATACAAAAGCTGTCCGGTTTGCTTTTTTACACGCGCCTTAACGCCCTCCGACTGCAGCTGCTTAATAAAATCGGTAAAAGTCGAGATACTCGGAAAAATCTTGGCTATGCGCTCACGAATAAATAGCTGTTCGGCAGCGTTATCCTCTAAGCGCTCCACGAGGCCGGTATACGTAAACTTGTCGGTATCGGCCAAAGATGTATCTCTGATTGCACGCCCCGCACCCTCTAGCAAGTAGGTCATATGCTTGCCGCGCTGGCAAACAGAAATGCCCAGTTCCTGCGACATTTGCAGGAACTGGGCATAATTGGTGGCACGCTCCAAGCAGAAGTTAAGCTTTTTGCGGACTTCAGTACGATTGCTGGTTGTGCGTTTCTTCTGTACGTAAGTGGGGTAGAGTTGGCCTAGCTGTTGCGGATCTTTAATAACAGACAACTGTGCTTCCGTACAGAGCCGATCCGAGATACTACGGATTTGCTGCGCGGTGCGGTAGGGAACAGTGCGCAGCTTTTTGTAATCATAAAAAGAAATGGCGTTGATAATAATGTGGTTATGTATAGAATCTTTATTGATATGGGTAGCAACGACAAACTCGAATTTTCCATCGGTAAATTCCATTGCAAGCTTGCGGCCCAGCTCATGGGCTCGCTCCGGCGTGACAGCATCGTCCGGGGAAAAGGATTGAATCAGGTGGTAGGCAAGATTTCCTTGCTTTTTCGCACTTGTATTTCGTGCTTTGCGCGCCATTGTTGCAGTAATGGAAAAATCAAGCACAGCAGTCTGTGGGGCAGTATTGTAACCTGAAATCAATTCCTGCCCATCGGTTTTGTCAGGATTTTCTATGTAGTTGATTGCATCGCCAAGCCGGACTTTTACCGCATGAATTTTGGTGATAGCCATAGTAGATTCCTTCTATGTTAGAAACAGGTGAAGATTGCCACTCAGGGCCGGGCGAAAAACCTCAATAACAGACAAAAACAAATAGCCACTCTCGCACGCCCGCTTACGAAAGACATGATTGGGGTTTGCATAATATTTCGCTGCATACATATTAGACTAGTTTTCGCAGAGCTTTCACCAATCGTTCCTGATAGAGCGATTTCAGCTGTAAATATTCACGTCGCAATTGCTCAACATCATTGGTGGTAACAGATTGATTCGTGTTGCAGCGTTTAGCTACTTGGTTAATGTTACCTGAGATATGACTCAAGCTAGATGAGATTTCTTTTATAACAGAAAAATCATAATGCTTGACTTTACCGGTAAGCAGCATTTCCCGACAAAAAGCCGAAAAATTAGGCATATCACTTTCTGCCATCTTTGTTGCTACCTGTTGCCATTCTTGCTCAGAAAAAAAGATGCCTTTATAAATTGGTCGTTCACGTTTGTCCATATAATATCCTCTTGATTTTCAAAGTACTCTTTTGAAAATCTGTACTCAAACGGGTTTTAGGGTGTCCCTAAATGCGCATCTGTTTTACAGATGCAATGCTTGCTAACGTTCGCTTTCGCTCACGTTACCCCTTCGGGCCACCCCGGCGGTTCTTCCGGCGAAACCAGAACAGCCCGGCTCCGATAAAAACGATTGGCAAAAAGTCCAGCACATTCCAGAACGGATTTACTGACTTTTTGCTCTGCTGTACAGGTTGAGAAGAGGTTGGCTCCGGTGTCGGCGTTGCGGACGGCGCAGCGGCAGCCGGTGCATTATAGGCTGCCGCTCGCTGTACAGTGGTGTTCTCGTCACGGCTGGGCGTGCACAACTCGGCATCTGGATTTTTCATGTCCGTTACTGTCAGGTGAAAGCTTGCGCCGTCATCGGTATTCAACTCGATTTTCTCGCACTCGAACTGGTAGCGCTCCGCTGCATCGCCCACAACGCGGGCGGATAGAAACGCATACAGGCCACTGTCAGCCTCCGTACAAACGGCGGCCAGTTGGTTGGATTCGTATACATCCAGCGAGTATACTGTACCGCTGTACAGGTTCTGCAGGTAGACGATACAGTGTTGAGAAAAGCCAGCGGGTGCTGTCAGGTACGCACTGATCTGGGCAGCCTCAGGCAGATAATCAGCAGGCGGTTGGTGCAGCGGCAGCGGCGTATAATAGCGTGTCTGCCCGGTTACTTCCGTGAACCAACTCTCACCTGCAAACTCATATTGCAGCTCATACTGACCACCAGACTCGACCTGCAAAAAGGTGGTGCCGTCAACCTCGCGCAGTGGCCAATCGATTAGGGCGTCGTATTGAACAGCGGCATTGCAGTAATAGGTGCCCTCCGGCAACGTTACAGCCTGGCCATACTGGTTCAAGCCGTTTAGTACTACAAGAACAGCATCCGTATCATTGGGGCCGCTGCCCAGCGTAATCAGCACGGAACGCTCCTGCAGCTCTGAGGGAACATCGACCAAGGATACCGCAACTTCGCCTTTTCCCGCCGCATGGCAGGGCGGTGCCAGCGCCATGACAAACGGAACAAAAAGCAAAATTGCCAGAACTCTTTTCATGAAAAGCGCCTCCTTAAAATCCGGCATAGGTAAAGTAATGGCAGCCGCGGCTCTCCATCCATGCGTTGGACATGTTTACGCAGACGCCGTAGCCATAACAGCATTCGATCCACGCACCGCCGCCAAGTGCCATCTGCACATGGCCTTGCTCACCGCCAGCGGCATAGACGACCCGCAGGTCGCCCGGCTGGACCTCGGCTGGGGAGATTGCCCGCAAGTCACCGGTGCGGCCATAGGCGGCTGTATTACCTGCTGCAAACGGAAGCCCCTGTGCCCAGTAGCAGTACTGCACAAAGCTGGAGCAGTCTAAATTCATCCCGACGCTGACATTGCCGGGGCCACCGCGCAGCGACGAGGGCTGTCCGTACACAAAATGACCTTGGCAGCTAATGGCAAAGGCTACGACCTGCCCGCGCGCAGTGTCGGGGTCAATGTTCAGTCCGGCCAGCAATGCCTGCAGCTCGTCAGCAGTCAAAGCGGAGCCTACCGAACGGCACTTGATGCCGTCAGACGCGCCGTACAGTGCTTCCCAGTCCATACGATACAGCAAGGACGCCCATTCCATGTTGCCATAAGTGTCCGCGCCGTTCTCATACCAGCCCTTGAAGCCCGCCGCGCCGGGCGGCAGCATTATAGTTTTCGTAAAGCGTGCAGTGACCGCATTGCCCGCATACGCATTGCCGTACTGATCCTGCTTGATGACTGTCCGTGTCAGCGTGCCGTCGTTGCTGCTTGCGGCCAGTGCTTCCAGGTTGCCCGTGCCGCCGTCCGCACCATTGGGGGCTTCGGTTTCCGGGTCAGCATAGCGGTCATAGCCGGTCAGGTAAATGGTGCAGTTTAGGTCATAATGGCCGTATTGGCCGTTGTGCAGTTCTCCGGGACACCAGGGAATAGCGGTTGCGTTGGCAAAGGTCACGGCATAGTCCTGCGTCATAGTTTCGTCGCCGTCGGTGGTCTCCACTGTAAAGGTGGCGGTGCGCTCGTTCGGAGCATAGAACCAATCATTCAGTTCTCCCTTGTAGAGATTTGCGCTTTCATCCAACACGATGCTGCCGGTACAATCCTCTGCGGCAATTTTGCCATCGACAACTTGGGCGTAGTCATCCGGCAGGATACACAGCTCTGACTGGGTGGCTCCATCCGGGAAAATAACAGGAAAAAAGACGGTCACATCGAGTGTACCGTCTTCGATCCATTCGGGGCGGCTGCTGCCTTCCGCGTGATCGTCACTCCATTCCCATATTCCGTTGCGGTAGTGCCCGCATTCTTCGTTGCCTTGGGCACAGGTATGCGTTTCGCATCGGTACTCTGTGATGGTCACGGTCTCGCCCTCGCTGCGGTAGCCATTGACGCAGCCGCCATAGCTGATGCAGGAGTAGGGCGCTGACTCCTGCGCGGTAATTTCCATGCCGTAGGCTGTCAGGGCGCGGCAATATTGGGTAAATGGCACGTCGTCCGTAAAAGCCGCAAGCTCCTGTGAACTGGGCCAATCCTGCTGATAATAGACCGCGGCCATCGAGATGATCTCTGCAGTGTCATTGTAGATGCCGTTGGCGTAGCTCCATGTGACGCCTTGCTGCATATTGTTGCTGCGCTGGCCGGTCAGCGTGTCGTAGCCGTAGGGGTTGCCGTTGGGGTCAACATCGTTGCGAAAGGCCCTGCGAAGCTCATCAGTGGCAGCTTCATTGCGGTATGTATTGATGCTTTCGATAAGCTGCTGAATATCCTCCGGTCTGTCGGCACACAGCACGCTGGTCGTTGTAGTACCGCTCATCTGGCCTAGCAATCCAATAATCAGCAACAACAGAACAATTGCGCCACAAATAAGCGCCATCCTGCCGATAGAAGCCATCGCTTTGACAGGATGGGCAAAGAACCGCGCCACTCTGATAACGCTATGACCGGTCTGAAAGCCTGTATTACTGATGATACCCGGTGTGCGGTCAGCAAAATCATCCGCACTGGTCGAGAAGGTCTCTGCATAGTGCAGAGCGGTACGTGCACCGGCAGAGCCGATTTGTACGGCAGAGCTTCCCAACTCCATCCGCAGCACGTCGCCGCCTGTGTGTAGGACCTCCTCGGCGATGCGCGTGCCGTCCCGCACATCCTTGATGCCCTTCACGGCGTAGCTGCCCAGTATGCCGACGTCCTCCGCAGCAGTCCCGAGAAACGTCTCCTGCATAATTAGTTCCGCCGCCGCGCCGTGCACACCGAGATCCTGCGCAGCATCGGTGGCAAAGTCCTCTTGATAGCTGACCAACCCGCTTGCACTCGTGATGCCGTGCGCTGCGGCTGTTGTGCCGCGCATGGCAGGGGAGCGGTAGCCGTTTGTCTGCTGATTGCACAGCAGTTCGTAGTAGGCATTGCTGCGGCTGGCACGGGGCGTGTTGGTACCGGTGATATATTTTCGGTTGCCTTCGGCGGGAGGTGATAAGCTTTCTGATACATCATCGCTATCGTCTGAAATGGTATCTTTCGTTTCACTTACATAATCGTCATTCGACAGTAGCGACTCGGTTTGCTTTTCAGTGCTGTCCAGCAGTTCCTCGCCGTTTGATGCTTCATCTACCTGATTGTGCAGGCTTTCCGATATGTCAGTATCGGTATGGAATAAAGGTTTGTCGCTATAATTTTGCGTGAATAGTTCTGACATGGCAGACTCCGTGAGGTTGTTTTTAGAGATGTGCTGGTGTAAGCATAACGCATTAAGACTTTCGATTAGGAGATGTATCCATTAGCCTGAACAGCTCGGTATCCTTCGGAAAATCGTTGTTGAAAGGCACCACCGTCTTAGACACGATCAGCAGTCCGCTGCCGACCTCTGCATTCTCGATATACCGCTTTTCCTCGTTGGAAATGTGCAGCAGCCGCGCCAGATCGTTGGCATCGTCGGGAGACTGGTTCAGCAGCTTGATATATCCGCAGTCGGACAGCATTCGGCGCGCGTCCTCGTTGTCCAGCACCGAACGCACGTGCTGGGTGATGGAGGTCAGAATCGCACCCCACTTGCGGGCGCGGCTGGACAGCTGAAAGTAAAAGTCCGTGCAGTCCTTGTTGCCCAGCAACTGCTGAAACTCGTCTGTAAACACCCATGTGCGGCGGCCCAACACGCGGTTCCGAGTGATGCGGTTCCATACCTGATCCAGCACGGTCAGCATGCCGATAGACTGCATCGACTTGCCCAGCTTGACCGTGTTGAAGCAGATGCTATGATTCTGCACGTTCACATTGGTCTGGTGGGCAAACAGATCCATGGAGCCACTTACATATAGCTTCAACGCTGTAAGCAGTGGCTTGACTTCCTCTCCCTGCAACGCAAGATTTCTATAAAAGTCGTGCAGCGTTGGCATTTCCTCGCGCTTGGAATTTGCCATATAGCGTTGGTAAGTCAGCCCGGCAGCCACATCAATAAAGGTCCGCTCCTGGGGCGACAATTCGGAGCTGTGCAGAATCAGCTGGCAGAAATTCTGCAAGAACTGACTTTTCAGTCGGATGGGGTCCTCGTCGTCGCCGTAGTCCTCGGTAATGTCCATGGGATTGATATGGGAGGGGCTGGACGCGGAAATGTCAATCACTACGCCACCCATGGCTGTAACGAGATGCGTGTACTCCTGCTCTGGGTCGATGAGAACAATATCATCATCTGGCCAGCGAAGCATGATATTGGTGACCATCTGCATTACCGAGAAAGATTTGCCGTAGCCCGTCATACCCAGTACCATACCGGCAGGGGCGGGCAGCAGCTTGCGGTTGCACAGAATCAGATTCTTACTGCGGGCGTTGATGCCCTCGTACAGTCCGCCCGGCTGGAACAGTTCCTGTGTGGTGAACGGCACATAGATGGCCGTGCTGACGGTTTCCAGCGTGCGCTCCAACCCGAGCCATTTCTTGCCAAGCGGCAGCATACTGTTCATGGCGTTGCGCTGCTCATACAAAATGCTGTCAAAGCGGCAGGTCTGCTGCTGTACGGTGCTGCAAATGCGCCGCACGCGCTCATCCAACTGCGCATTGGAATCGCCATAGGTGTGAATGAGGATGCAGACTTTGAAGATTTTTTGGTTTTTGGTTGTAATGTCATCCATCATCTGCTCTGTGTGGTGCATTTTAGATTTCAGATCATAGCTCACAGCTATGCTGGCAGGCATATTTCGCTCGCGTGCTTTGGCAATGGCATCGTATTCTTCCTTGTGCATATAGGCAAGCTTTTTCTCAATTTCCTGGACAGCTTCTGCCTGGTCCATAGCGTCAACATGCATTGTGATGACGTGGTCAAAAGAAAGCTCCGATAGCATAGAGAACAAACCATTCTTCATTTCCGGTGCTATGCCCCGCAGATACATTGTCTTGCCGATTTTATCGCCAAACTGATAGCGGTCACGGTAAACGGCGCGCGAGTCGTCATGTTCCGGGTGCCAGTTGTAAGAGCTGGGTGAAATAAAATCCTTCGTAGTAAGGTCATCCTCAGCCAGCAGCCAGTCATAAGAAAAGCTCATTTCCTCGTTGGGCCGCATGATGCCTTGTAACAGGCTCAGGCGCTCAATGCCGGACAAGAGCCGCGTACTGCTGCCCATACGCTTGAAGTGATCGGCAATATCTGCAGCACGGTTTTCCAGCTGCTCTTTCGCCTGCTGGTAATTTTCGGCGTGCAGGCTGAAGGTGACGTACTTTTCACGAATCAGGCCGTTCTGACCGCGCAGGGCTTTTTCCGCCACAACTTGGTTCATCTCCTCGGCGTAGCGGTCACGGTCATTCCCGCGCAGCGGCAGGAAGGTGTCGCGGCGGAACTGCTCCTCGTCCATGCTGCGGGTGACAAGGTTGATTTCTAGATGCAGCGAAGGATCGAAATAGTTCAAAAACTCACTGTATTTCGTAAAAATGTTCTTTTGCTCTTCCAACATAGCGATTTGGAAGTTCACATCGGTGAAAGCCATCGTCATCGAGAAAAGTCCCGGCTCCACCTCGCAGATGCCATCCTGCGACATACTCAGGTATTGCAGGCAGTCACTGGCTCTCTGTGGCACTTTGCGTGCGGTAATGCGCTTTTTTGCATGCTTTTCGGCTTTCTTTAACTGCTTTGCGTGCTGCCGCCGTTCTTTGGCGGCTTTCCTTTTTTCTCGTTTTAACGATTTCTCCTGTGCGAGCAAAGACTCCAACACACTCGGTTCGATGGGCAAATCGGCGTGCTTTTTTGGTAAAAACATAATTTTTCTCCTGACGGGGGCAGACTGCGACCTCGGCGGGGCCGCAGTACCATGCCCAGTAGATTTTTACAAGCTTTTCAAACGGATACCCGTTATGACTGATAAAGCCCAGCCCAAGAAAGGGTAAGACTTCTACCATAACAATATAGGAAATCAGCTGAACATCCAACTGAAGCCATTGCAGACAAACGAAGCAGCTTGCTATGGCCAGCACGGCAGCGACACCAAAGCAGGCCAGCTGACGCAGTGAAAGCCCGAGAAAGAATTTCTCGTGATATTCCGTGATTTCGAGATTGGTTTTTGTTGAGAGCATAGGTGAACTCCTCCATTAAATGGCGCTGGTGATGGCTTTGGTGAATCGTCCGCTCATAAACACGGCCACCAGCAGAATAACGGATTTGCCCAGCATGGCCCAGGCCTGCTCGGTAATGTCACCGCCACTGCCCAATGAAGCTGTCAGGGCAGGGTAGAAGCCAATGACAAGATAGAGAACGACCCCTTGCAGCGCCACCGCCATGTAGTTTTTCAGGAAGTTTACAGCAATACCATGTAGCTCCCGATAGCAGAGCGTGGCAATTGGCAGGGAAGCCAGAGCATTATAAACGTACAGCTCAATGAAGCGGGCCGCAACGATGGTATTGATCACAATGTTGACAAGACGCAGCATCCAGCTTACGACCATAAGCTCCATAGCCACAGGCATATTACCGATGCCGCCCGGAAGTGCGCTGATAGCGTTTTCGATGTCGACCTCGGTGTTGACCTGTCCGCTGCCCACATAACCGGCTATGCCGTTTGTCACCGTGGCCGCTACCTCAAACATCGCATTTAGAATTTCCATGGAGTGTAGAACAGCCCAGCGGCAAAGCGTGATTTTCAGCATGACCAGCGCCACCTGTTGAATCGTAAAAGCTGTGCTGCCGCCGTTCATGGCTATGGTCTGGGTGAAATTGTACAGTTCCAAAACCATAAAAAGTGCCAGAAGGGTAAGTGCAATCGGCATGACTACGCCGGAGCTGATAGAATCTGCATAGCCGGCCAGTGTGCTGTTCCAATCGGTCAGACTGCTCAGCAGACCGGAGTTCTGCCCCATAGCGTTTACGGTGGCCGAAATGCCCGCCAGTTGGCTTCGTATCGTATCCTCAAAAATAGCGCATACCTCCCATCAACTGACCGTCAGCGTGCCAAAGTAGGTAGCAACGGCAATGATCAGCACGCCGCCCGCAATCGACCATGCACCGCTGCTGATGCCGGGGCCGTTGTGGTCCTTGAGGTTGGTGCCCAGCGTGACTGCACCGAAGAGCAACAGCAGGCCGCCTGCAAAATTGACAACATTCGTGATAAGAGAAGTGATTGTAGATACCATTTCCATGTGATTTTCCTTCTTTCTGTTTATGTGTCAGACTCGTCATCGTCGAGTTCTATGTTGTTGATTTCCTGCACATTTTTCATAAAGGCTGCAAAGTTATTTTCTGCGCGCCTCTCGTAGTCGAAGGGACGATGCCCCTCTTTTTCAACCAATGCGTAATTAGGGTGCTTTTTAAGATCAAACTTGTAAGAGTAAAATGGCACAACACCGGAAATCATCAATAAGCAACGATTTCGCGGCATGGTGCGTATTTCTTCCGGTGTCATCAGATCACGGCTGGCTACCTGAAAGTTCTTGGAAAAGGAGCCCTGTGCGCCGAGATTCTCTGTGGTGTTCAGCACCTCGATGGTCCGTTTGCCCAGCTGTTTACCGAAGAACTCCAGTGACTCCGGGTTATTGCCGCCACCCAGCACAAGCTCTGAATCACAGTTTTCCAGAATCGTGCCCCAGTCATCACCGTACTGAGATTTCAGCTGTGCGATTGACTGGTAAATCAGGGTACATCCGATATTTCGGCTGCGGATGGTGCTGATCAGAATCTGGAAGTCCGGAATCATGCCGATGTTCGGAAACTCATCTAAGAGAAACCGCACATGGCGAGGCAGGCAGTGATCCTCACGATTGTCTGCGGTATGCACAAGAATCTGAAAGCATTGCTGGAACATGACCGCTGCCAGAAAGTTATAGGCTGTGGTGGTGTCTGGTGTGACAACGAACAGCGCCATCTTTTTGTCGCTGGCCAGCTCTTCCAGATGAATGGTATCATCTTCACAGATCTTCATGATGGAAGGAATATTGAACGCACTCATACGCATACCGAGAGATACATCAATACTCTGTGCGGTTTTGTCCGGTGCCATGTGGTACAGTCCATATTGGCGCGCTGCGAATGACGCAGGCTTTTCCATAGCCAGGTCTTCGAATATATCGTCCAACTGGCTGCGTCCCTGTGGTCCGTAACGATGCTGCATCAGCACAAAAAGCTCCATTACACTGTTCATATTGTGCATCACAGGTGGTTGCTCAAAATACACATAGGCAAGCAGCGCTTCCAGCAGTGAAGTAGAGCCTTCTTCCCATATAGGGTCGGCTGTGTTTTTCTGGCGCGGGTCCTCTTTCATGTTTTTGATAAGATTCTTGGCAACAACCACAATGTCATCGGTGTCATGGATATACGCAAACGGATTGTAATGGTCGGACTTGTCACGGTCCTTCAGGTTGAACACTTTCACATCATAACCTTGCGATACCAGAACATTTCCGTAGGTGTCAAGCAGTTCGCCCTTCGGATCACTGAGTACATAATTGCTGTTAAACTGCAGCAATTGTGGACCTGCAACGCTGTAGCTCTTGCCGGAGCCGGACGGGCCGAACACAATGACGTTCTTGTTGCGGTTGTAGTTGTTCTCCGCTGTTACCGGCATCTTCATGGCAAGGCTTAGCGATTCTGTGGCCGTAAGGGGAATGTTCTCGCTTGCTTTTTCATGAAGAAACGGCGCAATGTCTGCCGCGGTACCCCAGCGGGCGCTGCCGTACTCCTTCTGCGGCACCAAACGATGGCCGCTGTACTTTATGCAGAGGTAAGCAAGACCCGCCAGCAGAATAGCCCCAACACCGCAGCCTACAGGAATCGGCGCAGAAGATAGCTGCAAGGGATTAAGTACAATTTTGCTAAGATTTACCGCAGCGGCCAGCCTTTGCGTGACCGTTCCGACAGCTGATACATAGAGAAGTCCCACCCGGTTGCCCAGCCAAAAGCAGCCCAGACTTGCAGCAAGACAGATCAGAATTTGCTTTGTGCGCTGTTCCTTCATAGCCGCTCACCACGCTCCTGCGCCGGCGGCGGGCGGTGCTGGTTCAGTTCCTTCGTGCGCTGCATAGCCCGTTCGGACAGCTCCTGCAACAGACTGGTGGGACGTTCCTTGCCGCGCGCAGCAATGCAGTTCTCAATAGCGGTCTGGATGCGGTCCACGTCCTGCCCCTTGAACCACAGGTTCAGCTGTCCGGTGTCCTTGTCCTTGGTAATGGCAAAGTCCACCGAGTATTCCTTGAGCTGCCGCCTGACATAGGGCAGCGTTTTGTCGTTCAGCTCCACCGAAGCGAGAGCCTGCGACTGCCGGTTCAGTGATTGAATTGATTGCTGCCCGTATTGCCGCGCTTGCAGCATATTGGCAATCGTCTGCAATATCCCAAAGATGCCCTGTCCGGCAAGCTTAGCTGCGTTGATTTGCACCCGGATGGCCGTTTCTTCTATCATACGGTATCACCATCGCTTTCTCCGTAATAAGATTTCAACCTCACCATGGCAGCGGAGCGCCGGTGCGTCGGGCGTATGCTTCGATTCTTTTTCCCAACCTGTATTGCTGCAAGCGGTCCGGCAGGCTGTATTCCAGTGTGCGGATTTTTACATGGTGCTTCATTGCGCACTTGAAAAAGGCGTACAGGTACCGCTCCTTGCCGCTGATCTGGCGCATACGGCTGACATACACGCAGTTGACCTTGCTGTCTCTGATACTGCGCAGCATACTCTGATACCCATCGCGCAGCGGGCCGTGCCCTTTATAATCGATGCTGCCGCCGACTACCGTGCAGCCGTCGTCACCGGCTTGCCTGCAACAGGCATCATAGCTTGCGCGGGTCGCCGCGCAGTCACCGGGAATGCGCGCATACACCCATGCACGGGGAAACTTTTCTTGATTTGGCATTATCTCTCAACCTCCAGCTCTTGGTCATAAAAGCTCAATTGCTCGCCTTCTAAGCGGAACCGCAGGTCCAGCTCGGCAAATGTGAAATTCCGATTGAAACGCTCTGTTGCTTTATTTGGTGTGTCCTGCAATTCCAGCATCAGCTGCCATAAATCAGGATGTGCATGGTACAGATGCCGCAGCTCGGTCATGGACGCATTGGGACAGAACCAGCACCCGCCGCGGTGGCTGTACTCATACAGCGGGGACAGCAGCCCCTCCTGCCTGCACATGGCAAATGCATCCTGCTCTGTCACGCCGTACTTTGCCATAAGAGATACCTGGTCAGGCTTTAGCCGCTCCAGTCTGATCGGCTCATCCGCTGCAAGACCTAAATAGGAGACCGTACCCGGTGGCAAGCCCCTTTTATAGGCTTCCAGTGGCGGGACCTTGCAATCTCGTTGAATTGCACAGCGCCCAGCCAGCGGAAAAGCGGCAAGCTTTCCCTGTGCATTGCCGCGGCTCACCACATGGTAAAAGCAATCCAGATACGTCTTTTCAGCGTGCAAAACCCTTGTGGGGATGCCGCGCTTTTCAAAGTACGGAATTGCTGTCTCATAGATAAACCGCGCATGCTCGGGCAGCTCGCCGGAAATTTCCTTGCTGAACATGACCTCCGTGTATATGATTTCGTCCAGCGGTTCGCCATGCTGCAGGGCCAGCAGCGCTGTTGCATTGCTGTCTTTGCCGAAGCTCGAACAGATGATATGTTTCATGTTACTCACCAATAAAAATAGGGCGGTCCGCGAGAGCCGCCCATACCATGTACGTGTTTCATAGATTTTTAGTGCTCGCTCTCATCCATTTTGGATTTGCGGCGCTTGTATGCAAGAATTCCGAAACCGACGATAGACCCAAACACCGCTGCCGAAAGCAGCGCAAAGGGGAGCCCATCGCCCGTTTGGGGAATGACCGGCATCGGCGCAGGCGTTGCCGTGGGTGTGCTTGCCGGTGCAGGGGTAGGCGCGGGCGTACTGCCCGGCGTCGGCTGCGGCGTATTGCTCGGGTTGTCCTCATGCGGTGTTTCCTCGGGGATGCGTGCATCCTTCATAACGACAGTCTGAAGCTCACCGGTGGGCAGCACGGTAAAGGCAATGCTTTCCGCAAGCTGATAGCCATTGGGGGCGGTGATCTCGGTCAGCGTGTACTCTCCGGCAGGCAGCTTTTCGATATAGTGGGGCTTGTCCTCGGAAACCCACTGCGCAACCGTGTTGCCGTCCTTATCCTTGATGACCAGCTCAGCGCCGGGCAGCTCTTTACCCGTGGCAATGTCAACCTTGGAGATTTGTACCCTGGTAATGTCATCTTTCATGATTACCGTGGCATCGTCCAGCAGCTCCCATTCCTCCCAGGGAATGATCCAGAGCTTCTTTTTATCCTTCAGATAGTAGACGTCTGCCTCGTCCAGCTCGTGTCCGTCGGCATCTGCTTTGCGTTCCAGTCGGAACACAATATCGTCTGCAACGGCATACCCATCAGCAGGCCGCTTTTCTGTCAACATGTATTCTTCGTCAAAATGCAGACCCGTCACACGGTGCGGTGTATCGGTGGAAACCCAGGTGTCCACAACGTTGTCCTTCGCATCTTTGATGATCAGCGTAGCACCGGGCAGTTCTTCGTCGTTTGTCAAATCTCGCTTACTCACCCACATTTCAGTAGGCTTGTTGGCACAGGTGCTGTCCAGTACCTGAAGAACCTCGCTGTCATAGGTGAAGGTAACTTCCATCTCTGCATCGTTGAGATAGTATCCCTGCGGGGCGCGCAGCTCGCGGATAAAGTAATTGCCGCTGTTGGTCGAGGCATCCAGTCGGTCACTCTGGCCGTACCACTCGCCGCGGATGGGAACATCGCAGTTGAAATAGGTGTAGCCATCCGCAACGGTCTCGGGACTGGTACAGATCAAATCACCGGAAGAGAACAACTTTTTGCCGTCTGCATCATAAATATCATCTCGGGTATACAGGTTGAACACAGCTCCAGGCAGATATTTGCCGGTTTCCTGATTGATCTTGTACACACCCACGCGGGCATGCTCACGGTCATTGTAGAAACCAAGGGTCTGCTGTTCAGCCAGTTCCGCAGAGGCTTCCGATGCGCGTACAACATCAAAATTCTGTTCACTGTCGCCATTCTTGATGATGCTCTTTGCCATGACTACATCGTACAGCTGGTTGTCCCAGACAAATGTCACATCGTAGCTGTCTGTCGTGCCGACATACCCATAGGGCGGCTTGATTTCTTCCACATGGTAGCTGCCCAGCGGCAGGGTAATACTGACCTCGCCGAGCGTGCCGTCGTGGATGACTGACAGAAAGTCATAGGTTGCCTTGGTGCGGGACGGCGCAAACACAGCAGTGTCTGCACTGCCGTCACCGGTGGTAACAACCGCTACCACGTCGCCCTTAGCATACCAGAGCGTTCGGCTGCCGTTGGCATCCAGCTGGCGGTCCTGTGTGTAAATGTCCTCGGCAGCCGTAATGGTGTATTCCGCACCGGCCAGCGGGCGCAGCGTATAGGCAAAGTCGGAATCGGCCTCGCCGGTCATCCAGGGGTCAATCAAATCGATGGTTTCGATCATTCCTGTCAAGGCATTGCCGGTCTTACGGATGGTCAGCTTGCCCAGCGTTTCCTCATTCCAGTAGTCCTCACCAATGACCAGCGTGTCCATGCCGTTTTCATTGTCGTCGCCGGTGGCCTTGTAGATGCGGTCCGTGGAAATATCAAAATCCACATAATAGTTACCGCTGTCGGCCCACTCGTTGTAGAAGCCGTCCGGGCCGACAGTCTCCACAATGCGGTATTTGCCCAGCGGCAGCTTTTCAGGCAGGGTCAGGATACCTTCCTCGTTGGTGTAGAAGGTATCCACGTTCTTGGTCAGATGCCCGTTTACCGTGTCCGTCATCGTGACCAGCCTGGGCTTGCCATTTTCCAGCCGATAGTTGCCGTTGTCATCCAGCCAGTAAATCTGGAAGGCTGTGTTCGGCAGCAGGACCGGTTTGCCGGTTTCCGTATCGAGTTTCGTGATTTTTAAATACACTTCAATCTCCTCATCCAGTACCGTAAATTTCTGATAGGAATCCGATGCTTTCATTACACTGTCCTTCGGTGTAGCCATAGCGCCCCAGGGGTTGTTGTCCTGCTCGGGGTCAACACTGACCAGAAACGGCTCCGCCTGGAACAAATCATGCGGCGTCGTGGTCTCCACGACCAGATAGGTGCCGCAGGGCAGGCCCTGCACGCGAATGTTGCCGGAATCATTGCTGAAGATTTCGGCCAGCTGATACTCATTGGCACGCCCCGTAGGCTGCCAGCCGTCGCCCTTGCCGTTCTTGTTGTCGCCCGCCGCAGTCAGCGTCCTGTTATAGGCGGCCATTTCGTCAACGTTGACCTCGTAGGTCTTGGCAATGGCCTGTGTCTCACCGGAAAAATCCCACTTGGGGTGCTCGTTGTCGTATTCCTTGTTGATGTAGGCATCCAGAATGCTTTGCAGAGTGTAGCTTCCGGTGCGCGTCTGCTTGAACTGGTCTACCTTGGACAGGTCAGATACCAGATAGAAGGTGAAGCCTGCACCTTCCAGCTCCAGCCCATTGGACTGACCGCTGGAGGATACGACCTTGCTGATCTCCACGTTGCCCTTGGCGATCTGATCCTGACTTTCGGTCAGGCCGCTGTCCTTATGGATGTGGTAGTTGCCGTTGTAGGCCGCGGTATCACTGGCAAAGGTGGTTTTCTCCACATACCAGCCCTCGTCTGCGTAGCTGGGCGTGATGTAGTAGTTGTGCTCATCGCAGAGATACCCGGGCGCATAGGACAGGTAATAGGCATCGTAGGTCCAGGTGCCGTCCAGAGCCTTGCTCTTGGAGATGGTGCTGAATTGGTTCTTGTATACCCAATCTGTATACTGCCCGTTGCTGGCTGCCAGCGCGGCAACCTGCCCGGTGGCTGCCTTGGTGCGGCTATCCACCGTAGGATAGGTGCCGGAAACAGCAAGAGCGCCCTCACGCAGCGGAATGACCGTGCCGGTGGAGCGCTCTACTACATAATATTTACCGAGGTACAGGTTGGAGAAGGTCAGCCAGCCATCCTCGATTTTTGCACTGGCTACGAGATTGTCCTTTTTCAGCACGGGCAGATAATCGCTGATCCACTGCCCGCTGTTGTCACGAATCGTAGTGTGCCAGATGGGATTGCCATTGGCATCTACGATTTTGGAATAATCCACTACGCCGGTCACACCATCAGGGTGGGTAATATCCTCGGCGGCATACAGGTCGTACACTGCGCCGTCCAGCACGGCATTACCATGGGCAGCGTCGCCGGTCACATACCGCTGTGCGTCCAAATCGACCTTGGAAATGCTGATTTCGCCCAGCGTGCGGTCATTCTTCATGATGCCGTTTTCTGCCGTGGTGGTGTAGCTGTCCTCGTTGGCTGCCTTGCCGCTGGCATCGGTGGTATAGCTCCGGGAGGCATCCTTGGGTGAGTCATAGATGGTGACGGTGGTTTCTACGCCGCCGCTGGTCACCAGCTTTGTGCCGCCCTTATCGCCAGTAGCAATGTCAGCATTGTAGTCACCATTGCCCAGCCACAGGACGGAATTGTTGTTGTCAGCGGTAATTTCCACATAGTAGGCGCGCTTGCCCAGCGGCGTGCCCGCCGTGCCGGGATGGTCAACGTCTGTCCAGTCGCCGAAATACCCCGCGGGGGCTTTCGTCTCCACAAGGATGAACCTGCCCTCATTGCGCTGCGTGTAGTACAGTGTATGGCGCATCGTGTCGTTTGTGGCGTAGGCGGCGTTGTTGATGACGGCATAGGTGCCGTCACCCTGGCGCTGAACGCTGTAGGTGTTGTAGCCGCCCGTGGGCTGGTATTTGCCGGTCACGACGTCCCACTGGTAGATTTCATACCGGGCATCGCCTGCAATCTGGTTGCCGGTCTCACTGTCGGTCTTTTTGACGTTGATCTGCAGTGACCACTCAGCATTGCGCATCTCATAGGCATTGTTGGAGTTGGCTGGCACTGTAATGGTCTGGTGGCTGCCGTTGCTGCCCCAGTAGGATTCAAAACCGTAGGGGATGGTGACTTCGTCATAACGGAACTGCAAAGATGCAAGCTGTGCCTGCGCGCTGGCAATAGCATTATTTACAGCGCTCTGTGCTTCTGCCTGAATGGCGGCGACCGCAGAATCGCGCTCGCTGTTGGCGGCAGCGTCTGCAGCTTCTTTCGTAGTATAGGGGCCGACGCTGCCACTGCGGCCATCTACGGTCTTGGATACAGTGTAATGCACAGACCAGCTGGCAGATGCTGCACCGCCGTTATTCTGGTAATTGTCGTCGTTGGTGTGGCCGCCTGTAGTGACGGTCTGCACACCGGCGGGGGAGATGCTCCAGCTGCCGCCGTCAATTGTTCCGGACTTGGTGATAGGCTCGATTTCAATGGTCGCACCGTCCACCTTTTCCAGCGTTTTCAGCTGGATCTTATCTGTGGTGATACCATAGGTCAGATCTACTGTGCCGCTGGCGGACTGTGCAGGGGCTTCCCAACTGGCATAATACTCCTGTACGACAGGCTTCGGCTCTTCCGTTTCCTCCTCACTGATTTCAGGGCCAATCAGGGCAACGGTCTGCCAACCGCTGCGCGCAGGGGTATAAATGTAGGTGTAGTAGCCGCGGGGCTTTGCATAGGCAACAGCGCCGTCCAGCAGGGCCTGCGCGGATTCCAGATAGATTTTTGCAGCAGTGCTCTCGGGATAATTTTCAATCAGCCACATCTGGGTATCGTCGTAAATCGTGCGGCAGAAATCCAAAAGAGAGATTTCTTCAGTATCTTCTGCGGAAAAAACTGCGGGCGTATCGGGCAGCAAGTCCATAGAAAGCTGGTCCAGACCGCCCCAGATGCGGTACTGGTTGCCGTAGTGGTCACCGGGAATGCACTGATCCGCGCTGACCAGAGAAGTGTTCGTATAAGTGTACGGCGGACAGCCTTTGGGCTGGCCGTTGGCACCGTGGGTGCAGCAGTAGGCTTCCTCGCCATTGAACCAGATCAGCCATGTGCCGTTGACCTTCTCGACCTTGGTGATTTTGCCGCTGGTAACGGCAGGCGTGGGGCGCTCGGCGTAGGCGGCGACGTCTGTAGTTTCTGCGAACGGTCCGGCCATGGTGCGGCTGCGGTCAATTACAACGTGCAGCGCTTTCGTCAGCGTGCTGCCATCCGTGGCTGTGTAGACAAGCTGCGCGGAAAAGTCGGCATCTGCCTGAACATACATCCCCATGACCGCGGCGGATGTTTCCGTATACTCGCTGTGCATAAGGCTGCTGCGCGTAGTCTCATCGGCAGGAACACCGTAGAAGTCCAGCACAGTCACCTCGTTGGGAAGCACTACATTCAGACTGCTGCCGTCCGCAGGGTATTCTACCTGTGCCAGAATGGGCACAACGGCATAGTCGGTATCCTCCAGCAACGGAGCCATCATCGTCAGGTCGTCGCTGTTCAGGGTGTCCGTACTCAGGTAACTGTCCACGCTTTCTTCCAACTGGTCATTCGGCCAGGCAGAAATGCCGATTTTTGTTTCACCCGTGGCAACGGGCAGTCCCTGGCTGCCCATATAAGAACCAGTCGGTGCATCCGGTAAGTCTTTGTACAAAACAGCGCCGTCGAAGGTGTAGTCGGTGGATGTTTCCACTGACGCATCCTCGTCGGCGCTTTGGGATGTTGCGACAACTTCGCTGCTTTTGGGCGTGCTTTCTTCACCCGGGTCCGGGTCGCTTGCCTCAGTCTGATGGCTGCCATCTGTGACGGCCTCTTTGTCCTGCTCCATGATGAGCGTGCCGTCTGCATCAGCCCTTGGAGCCTCCGCAAACGCCCCAGCTGGGAACAGGGAGCAGCACATCATAGCTGCCATACACAAGGCCGCCACGCGCTGCTTGAGATTAAATCTTTGATTCATTACACACTTTTCCTTCCATTGTTAAATTTTATCTATATAAAAAAAGTGCCTGCCGAAAAAACAGCAGACACTTGAGAGTTTGATTTACCTGTATCGCTCAACCGACCTTTCCCTGAAAGAACTCCAAAAATTCCGGCAGCTCCTGGTCCGGCAGCTCGTTCATGACCTGCATGGCCAGGTATTCTGCGCGGCTCACCTTGGGAGCAAATTTACGGGAGTAGGTCTTGCCGGTTCTCACGTACCCAACATCGTGAATCAGGTCCTTTTCCGAAAGGCTTTTCAGGATGGTAAAGACAGAACGCGGCTTCCAGGTGCAGTTCTGGGTCGGAATCAAATCGGAAACGATCTGGCTGGCGATTGCAGGCTCCTTGGAATTCCAAAGGTAGGTCATGATCTGCATTTCGGATGTAGTCATCCGATACAGGGAGTTTTGCTTTTTCATATCCATTCTCCAATCACTGAAAGGTTACGGTCCAGTAAGTGTACTGGCCTTCGGCTGTGCTGCAGAACCAGCAACCCACACCCATGCCGGTGAAGCTGGGCTCCATAATATTGGCATAGTGGGCAGGGCTGCCCTGCCAGTAGGTGCAAACGCTGCTGGCCGAGCCAATCGGACCTGCGGCGCAGATCTCACTGCGGGTCGTCATGCCGCTGTGGTCGAACGGCCCGCCCGCCACAAAGCTCTCACAGCGTGCATCGGCGGCAGCACTCAGGCCACTGTCCATCGTCAAAGGGGACAGACCAGCTGCTGCGCGCATAGCATTTATGTTTTCCTGCACAGCCCAGTAGGCACTGTCCGAGCTGTCGATGCTCCACCACTCCTCACTGCCCGCCGCCAGGTCAAAGGGGACAGCACCGTAGCTCATGCTGACCTGTGCAGGCTGACTCTCCGCGGCAACGGGTACCGTAGCGGGCGCTTTGGTAGGCGCTGCAGTAGGCTCCGGTATGGGAATTTCAGTCGGTGCCGGTGTGGCAGTCGGTTCTGGAGTCTGTGTAGGCGCGGGTGCCGGGCTTTCCGTGGCAAGCGACGCAGGTGTTTCAACGGCAGTCTCTTCAGTAGCAACGGTAAGTTCTATCAGCGTACTGCTTTCCGGCGTTTGCAAGGTGTTATCGGTCTGCTGTGCGCAGGCGCAGAGTAACACCGTAGCTAAAAGAATGGATAACAGACATTTTTTCATATTATAAATTTCTCCAATCAGTAGTATAAATCATACAGACTACCAGCAAACTCGAGCAGCTTTCTGCCCAGCCAGAACAGCACCTGCGGCGCGCCGTAAGGACTGAGCAAGAATGCCACGATGGCGGATACTGCCGCCTCTTGGTAGCACTTGTCGAATAGCGCCAACAGAGCAGCCAGACCGCCCAGTGCCGCCAAAAACCTGCCGCAAACTCCGCAGATAGCAAACAGCACGATTGCAATCAGGCCCAGTGCAAGAAGTACCAGAATGACAGGCACGAGACTAATGCGGATCCCCCAGGTAAGAAACAGATTTTTACGTTGAATGGGCATAATGGCCACCTCCTACCTCTATGATACATGGTCTGCGAAATAATGCAAGGCTGTCGATTTCAGCGTTCCAGTTCGTTTTCCTCTCTAGGCGTTCGCACAGAATCGTCCTCGTTTACGACCTCGGCCTCACCCTCTAAAATCGGGGCATCATTGCCCACATTCAGCAGGGCATCCAGCTCGGCCAGGCGCGCGCTCTTGTCGTTCAGTTCCTGTTCCTGCAGAAAGGGCTGCTGCAGTTCCTCTTTGGCGCTGTCAAGCTGGACGCGCAGCTGCTGTAGATTGTTGCGCAGACCGCTGACCTCCTGCGGCAGGGCAGCAACAACGTTTTGCAGGCGGACCATATTGCCGGCAGCGTCGCTGCCCAGCTCTGTGGTATGGGTGGCCTGCCCGACCAGATGTGCCACAAACACCTTGGAAAGCGGCACATAGGCAACCGTGACTTCAAAGCCCGCATAGTGCCCCACCAAAACATGATGGTCGGCCCGCACGGCAGCACCCATCAGCCCGAGCAGTGCCTTACCGGCATCCTCGCGCTTGTCGTAGGACGTGCCGTCCAGCTCAATGCTGAAAACCAGCTTGCCGTCCTTGTCATAGCTCTGACTGTCCTTGGCGGTCTGCATATCCTTCTCAAACGCCTGAATCCGGCATTCGGTGCCGCGGATCTCTCGCAGAAAGATGCCGGTCAAGGCGTCCTCCAGTCGGTAGTGCTGGCTGTTGTAGGCGGCCTTCAGCGTGCGAAGCCGCGCAACCTGAATATCAAGGTCCATCTTTTCTTTGATCATCGGGTTTCCGGCAGCCAGCGCCTTTACCTCAGCGTAGGAGAGCGCAGCCTCGTCTAAATCCTCACAGCTTCGGGCAGGGGATTTCGACGTCATGATTTGCGAAATAAACTTCTGTTTGTTCTCCACCAACTGATAGCTGTAGGCGTCAAATGTAGCTTCGGTTATATAAATAAAGATAGAAACCTCTTTGTTCATGTTACCCTGTCGCACCATGCGTCCATTGCGCTGGGCAATATCGGCTGGCCGCCATGGGCAATCAAGGTGATGGAGTGCGCACAGCCGCGTCTGTACGTTGGTGCCAGCGCCCATCTTCTGGGTGCTGCCCATCAGCACGCGAACCGCACCACTGCGGACTTTTCCGAACAACTCAGCCTTCTTGGCTTCCGTATCGGCATCATGGATGAACTGTACCTCCTCTTTGGGAATGCCGCGCGCAACCAGCTTGTCCCGAATATCGTTGTACACATCAAAGCCGTCCGCGCGGGGCGTGCTCAAATCGCAGAAGATCATCTGCGTGGAGCGATGCGCCTTTGTTCTTTCCCAAATGGTAAAGACCCGCTCCACGCAGGCATTCGCCTTGCTGTCGGGGTCATCGGGCAGAAGTGGATTCATCAACCGCTGATCCAGCGCCAGCTTCCGGCCATCGTTCGTGATGCGCAGCATGTTGTCCTCGTTCGGGGCAACCAGACGATTGCGCACCGCCTCGGCCCGCTCACCCAGCGCTGCTACCATCTGTCGCTGCAGCTCACTGGGCGGCAGCTTTACAATCGTGGGCTTGCCGCCTGTGATTTCCGGGACCGGCAGCTTCAGCATATCGGCGGTCTGAATGTCGGCACACTGCTTGAACATATTCATAAGCTCGGGCAGATTGTAAAACTTTGCAAACCGCGTTTTGGAACGGTAGCCGTTTCCCTCGGGGGCAAGCTCAATCGCGGTAACACTCTCACCAAACGTAGAGGCCCACGCATCAAAGTTCAGCAGCCCCTCCTGCTCCAAAAGCCCATATTGCAGATACCGCATCATGATGTACATTTCAGTCATCGAATTGGAAATCGGTGTGCCGGTGGCAAACACAATACCGTGCCCGCCGGTCAGCTCGTCCATGTACATGCACTTCATATACATGTCGCTGGCCTTTTGGCTTTCGGTCTGGGAGATACCGGCCACGCGGGTCATCTTGGTGGTGACCATCGCATTCTTGAAATAGTGCGCCTCGTCCACCATCAGGCTGTCCACGCCCAGCTCCTCAAAGGTGATGACGTCATCCTTGCGGCTCTGGTCGTTGAGCTTGTCCAGCTTCCGTTGCAGCTGCTTTTTCATGCGCTCCATCTGCTTGATGGTAAAATTCTCGGCGCGCTGGGCCTTCAGCGCAGCGGTCTGTGCCACTACATCGTCGATTTGCTTTTGCAGGTACATTTTCTGCCGTTCATCGGAAAGCGGTATCTTTTCAAACTGACTGTGCCCGATCACAATGATGTCAAAATTGCCGGTAGCAATGCGGGCACAAAATTTTTTGCGATTGGCCTTTTCGAAATCCGTTTTGCGCGCCACCAGAATTTCTGCGTTGGGGTAAAGCAGCAGCGCCTCGGACGCCATCTGCTCGGTCAAATGGTTGGGCACTACGATCAGCGTTTTATTGCAAAGACCCAGGCGCTTCTTCTCCATAGCGCTGGCGACCATCTCGAACGTCTTCCCAGCCCCTACCTCATGTGCCAGCAGTACGTTGTTGCCGTACAGCACATGGGCAATGGCGTTGCGCTGGTGTGGACGCAGCGTAATTTCCGGATTCATGCCGGGAAAGCGCAGATTGCTGCCGTCATACTCCCGCGGGCGGATGCAGTTGAATTTGCTGTTGTACAGGCTTACCAGCGCCTGCCGACGCTGCGGCTCCTTGAAAATCCATTCCTCAAACTTGTCTTTTATCAAACATTGCTTTGCGTAGGCAGCCTCGGTGGCGGCGTGGTTCAGCACGCTTTTTTTGTTTCCCTCTGCGTCGGTAACTGTATCAAACACCTGCACAGGCCGCAGGTTCAGCGCAGCCTCTGTGATTTCATAGGCATTCTTGCGGTTTGTGCCGTAGGTGACGGTTGCTTTGATGCTGCCGTTGCCGTAGCGCTTGTTCGTGATATTCCACTCACCGGTGAACGACGCAAACAGCACCTTCACGGAAAGTCGCGTGGACAACGGCGGTTCCAAAAGCTCCATGAGAAAATCCTGAATATATTCAGGCGGTATCCAGGTAGCACCCAGCCGCACCGCAATCTCGCTGGCGTCGAGGTCCTTCGGCTGTACCTGCTCCAGCGCCTTCACGTTGACCTGATAGTCCGGGTCGGACGCGACGGCCAGCCGGGCAACGGCCAGCTTTTGCCGCACATTGCCGGAAAGGTATTCATCTGCCGGCAGATAGACCGGTTCGTCCTGCTCCGGGTCACGGAAGATAACGCCGGTCAAATCGCGGATAATTTCCTCCTGCGATTTTCCCGTGACCTGTGCCATGTAGGCAAGGTCCACGCGGGCCTTCTCGGTCAGGCTCAGTACCAGCGCTTCATCGGCGGTGTCCACATGGTCCACCACCTGAGCCGGGCGGATGGTCCGCTTCGTGAACATATCCGTCTTGCCCCTGTAATGGCCCTCGCTGTCGATGTCCTCCAGCGAGCAGAGCAGGAAATACCCGGAATCCTCACGAAACGCCGAAGCCGTGCCGCGGCTGTTGATTAGCCCATACGTATCGTGGTAGGAATCATACTGGGCGGTCAGCTGCGCTTGCAAGGCGGCAATCGTTTCATCGGGCAGATTGTCCAGTTGTGCCTGAATCAGCTCCCGGCAGGTATCCCGCAGAGGAACCAGCGCCTTGATGCGGGCTAACGCGGAGGTGCTGGCCTTCACGGCGCGCATTTTGGAATTTTCACGGTAATAAACTGTGTCGGCTTTAACAACATAGCTAAAATTTCGCGTGCCGGGGTCAGCGTCGAGCGTGTCGCTTTCCTCCTGCGCGTCCTCCCGGTCATCCGCCAGCGTGTACTCGGTCTGCAAATTGGCAAGGGCCGTGTCAAGCTGACCTTCCAGTGATGTGCCATTGTCCAGCGGTGCGCAGGTGGGGCGCTGCCCGTAGGGCCCGCTGACCATCTGCATCTCGCCGCAGATCATCTCGGGATGGTCGATGAAATACCGGTTCAGCGGAATGCCATCGGCAGTCTCGCCTACATGAATCCATGGCGCGTCCTGCTCCAAAACACGACCACGCTTTTGCAGAAACAGAATGTCCGAGGTAACGGTTGTACCGGCCTGTGCGGTAAAGGTATTGTTGGGCAACCGCACCGCGCCAATCAAATCACAGCGGGCAGCCAGATACCGGCGCACGCTTTCGGACTTTTTATCCATCGTGCCGGAGGTCGTTATAAACGCCATAATGCCGCCGACGCGGAGTTTATCTACGGTTTTGGCTAGAAAGTAATCGTGAATTTGAAAATGCAGCTTGTCATATTGACGGTCCGTAACCTGATACTGCCCAAACGACACATTGCCGATAGCCAAATCAAAGAAGCTGTCCGGCAGGTCGGCTTTTTCGTAGCCACAGATTTGAATTTTTGCTTTCTGGTATAACTGCTGCGCGATGTGGCCCGATACACTGTCCAATTCGACGCCGTACAGCTTTGCATTGTTCGTATCAAAGCTGCCGCTGCGGTGACCAAAGAATGCACCCACACCCATGCTGGGCTCCAGCACATTGCCGCCCACGCAGCCCATACGGGTCAATGCACGGTACATGGCGTGGATGACAGCAGGCGGGGTATAAAACGCTGTCAGCGTGGATTCCTGCGCGGCGGCGTATTCCTCCGGCGTCAGCAGTTCTTTCAGCTGCGTGTACTCGCTGTGCCAGTTGTCTTTATTAGGGTCAAAGGCATCGGCCAAACCGCCCCAGCCGAGGTACCCTGCCAGAGCATCCTGCTCGGCCTCTGTGGCCGGTGTGCCGCGCTGCTCGATTTGCTTTAGTGTCCGAATTGCATTTAAGTTCGCAGCAAACTTGGCCTTAGCCCCTGTGGGAATCTCCGGCTCATAGGGTGCAAGGTAGTTGGTGGGGGCTTGCGCGACGGACTCGTTGGTAGGAAGAGCGTTTTCCTGCAGCTCGTGTTCTTCCACCTCGTCGAGGTCTATTTCCATGAGGCTGTCAAAATCGAGATTTGAGAGCACCGCTTGGTTCAGATCATCGAGTGAGCCATACCGTTCCTGCGCGTAGAGAGTATCGTCCACCAGCTTGATGACAGTGCAGTGCTCCAAGTCGGCATACACCTGAATGACGTGTTTCTCATCCTCGGTGGTGGTATAGCCCAAATCGATTCGTGTCAGGTCGGAAAAGTCCGGCTCGGTGATTTCAAATTCGTCCTTGAGATAATCCTCAATGTAGGAGAGCGCCTGTTCCGTCTGCGCATGCACAAGGGACTCGTGCTGCTGCTCGGAGAGCATCATGCCGCCGTTGCGCGGGTTGGCGTCCAGCTGCCGCTGAAACTCCTCCAGACTGATGGCGCGTCCAACCAGGGGAAATCCCTCGTCCCGCAGATGCACGTCAAACTGCCCAATGCGCTCAACCGTAAATCGGTGGTCATCCTCCAAGTAGACAACGCTGCCCTCGGCGCAAATCGGTCTGGTATCCGATACGTTGCCGGGCTCATCGCGCACCACACTGGCAACTTTACGCTGCTCGGCAGCCCATGCGGGATACTGCTCCAGCTCCTGCGGCGTCAAAAAGCGCTGCATCTCGATCAGATAGGCAATGCGCTTGGCTGCGGCCCGCCATGGCAGCCTGCGCTCAAAGCGGCCTTCTTCATTTGTCAAAATCAGCTTCAATCCGGCAGGGCCATGGTCCACCCAGCCATGAGCACCGCTTTGGTAGTCCCATGACCTGCCGCCACTGCCGTATTCCTTCTTCAAAAAAGCGGCGTGGTCGCCCTGCGTGGTTGTGAACTGCTGATAGATGCGGAATTTGCTGTTTTTAAAATTGCTGCCCGCTGCCAGAGCCAGGTTGATTTCCTCGTCTGTGATAACGCTGCCGTCATCTATCTGCGGTGCATTGTACTCGACAACAGGCAGGGCAGAACGAATTACGGTTTCCTGCTTTTCCGGGGTGAGAAAATCATCCTTTTCCAACCTGTCATCTTCCGCACTCGTCGGCGAACCGTCAGGCAGTTCAAAGGAAAGCTGTTCCTCTACCTGCGGCAGCTCCTTCGGGTCGATGGCTGCAATCAGCTCATGTTGTTCAATCAAATCATTCAACGCATTAGCCACGGTGCGCCACGACAGCAGCGTTTCCGCGCTGCGGGTCAGATACGCGCCCTTCCAGACAAGCAGACCGCTATCCTGCTTGTGAAAGCCCACGCGGGTATCATCTGCAAGCAGAAGTTCTGTGAAAATATCCTTGTAGCTTTCCCGCACAAAACGCAGCCGGTCAATGAGCAGGGAATTTTTATTATAAAAGGTAAGATATTCGGCGTTGGATGCTCGGGAAGAAGACTCCATAGCCAGCAGCTGCGGCAGAAGCGTGGGCGGAAATTCGGGCAAAGCAAAAGCGGAGGGCGATTGCTCGCTCTCCGCCTGTGCGGGGGATTCTGTCAGATTTCGTACAGCATCGGAAGGACTGCTTCCTCCGCCTGCCTCTTCAGGCTGTTGGTCAGCTGTGCCCAGCCCAGCGGGTTCGTCCTGCGGTCCGGCATCGGGGTGGTCTGCATCAGCTCGCGCAGGGTCTTGTCCGCCATCTGCTGTGCTGTCCGTCCGATTTGATTGCAGCTCGTCAGCAGCGTGCCCTCCAGCATCAGCTGGTCGCAGAGCGTCGGCTCGTTCTGTTCCAGATATTCCAGACGCAGCCTCGCGTAGCGGTTCAGGTACGGGTTCGGCTGGTTCGGCAGGGAAAGGCTCGGAATCAGGTAGCCTTCGCGGTTCTTCGTGTACGTCATAAGTAACGGCCTCCTCTCGGCTGTTCAATTGTGTTCGTGTGCTTTCATTATGAACTGGTTCGTGCGGTATTGCAATGCTGTCACGGTTTAGTCGCAGCGCCTCGCGCCCAATTGTGTTCAGTATCGGTTCTGCGGCGGCCTGCAGATAGCCGCCCAGACACAGTGAAATCTGGCAGGTATCGAACTGGCTGACACTTTGAAATGCCGGATAATCCTCGTCCCGCATCGGCAGCCCGATTCGCAGCCGTGCCATGTAGACAGCACTCTGCGTGACCAGTGCCTGCAAGAGCTGCATCTGCTCGTCAGGCTGCGCCCATTGCAGCGTACTGTCCGCCACATTGCGTTCCAGCATACGGCGGGCACGATCTGCATCGTTGGAGACACCCTCCTGTGCCAGCCCAACCACCCAATCATCAGATTTATCTTGCAGAAGCAGCGGGCGCGTTGCGTCGGTGACTTCCCACGGCCCGCCGGTGCGTGTCTGGCTCAATAGTGTGGTATCGCCGATGGCAAAAACAGGCTTTGTCACCGCCACGCCCTGTCGGCGCTGCAGCACGGTGATGCATCTGCTGCCGCGCATGACCAGCCGGTTCGCCTGTTTGTTCCAGTACTCCATGCTGGCGCAGGCCGCGGCATCGGGCCGCTGGGCGTGGATCAGCAGCTGGTTCAGATAGGTGGTGTGATAGTTGTGGGCGGCAGTGTACAAAAAGCTCTGCCACGCCTGCGGCGATGCTGTGACTCGCACGGCCTCCTGCTGGGCCAACTGAAATATATCCTGGGGTTTCGGCATCTTGACACCTACCTTTCTAATTCATCTAAATTGTGCTCCTGTCGCTCAACTTCCATATCATGAAGCTCGGGCAACAGTCGGCTTACATCCTTGAAGCCAACGGCATCCACATACAGGGCTTCGGCTTTATCACCGCGCTCCATGACGATCAAATCACTGACGGACAAAGACGGCATACTGTTGGCGCAGGGGCGGTCATCATAATTGAAATCCCGGAAGCACTTGTCCGGCGTGTAGTCCCGGGGCATGTTGGCCACATAGGCACAGCGGTAATCGGTGGCCTTCAGCTTGTTCTGGGCGTAGTCATAATCCGTAAAGCGATATTCGCAAGTGTAATGTGGAATTTGATATATCAGCAGTCTATCTAACTTATCACCCGGCTGCGGATGCTCTGGCTCAACATAACAGCCTCTTTTGAAGCACTGATTTGCATACTGCTGGATGTGGCAGAAACGACTACCTACATAAAAGTGCGTATCGTCAACGGTCTGCACATCTTTCACCAGCTGTGAACCATCCGCGTAGTTTTCAATGATACGCTGGCCGTTGCGCACCTGAAACAGCTGCTGCCCATCACGGTTCAGAAACCGTGAGAAGCGAAGTGCTCTGCAAAGCTCCGGTGCATTGGCCCACGCGGTTATGTGGATGTCTTTACCAACATGTACCTTTGTGTGACCGTTTTCTTCCGTGTAGTAGTGAGGCCGGATACGATCTACGCCAACTGCCGTCACAAGCTGCTTTGCCATTTCAAAGAGCTGCTTGTCATTGCGATCTGCAAAGGGGCCACGGTAGTCATCACACAGGTAGTTGACACCATTCCGTACCTGCATGATGGTTACTGCACCATCCGGGTCACGGCGGTCAATTCCAACAGTCAGGCGCGGGTAGGGAAGATTGGTGCGCTCGTTCCAGGTGTACTCGTTGTTATAGGGCATTTCTCTCAACTGCTTGTAGCGCTTCATCAAATCAGCAGTATTGGAAAAGAACTCCGTTGGAGCTTGTTCTTCAAACTGTTGCGGAAAGACGTGCGACATAAAATCGGGAATCAGGTAATATCTGTACTCTGCCATTTCAACGCTCCAGACTGGTTTGTTTTTCCGGTATAAGATGGCGGGAGTTTCGTTCCAGAAGCTGCATGATGATTCCTACCATTTGTTCTTGTGTGTAGCCGGTGGGAAAGTAGCGGGCAATTTTGCTGACGCTGATGGTCAGCGTGGGGTCACGAGGCGGTACACTTGACTTTTTGGTTTCCATGATTTCCAGCAGCTTGCCGTGGTCCAACGCACCGTCCTTGCTGGCTGCCTTGAGCTTCTGTGCCTGCGACAGCGATGGCGAGCAGGATTGGGATTCAATGTAATCAAGGAAATCATTCTGCTCGGTGGAGGTAAGGTAAGATAGCTCTACGGCGGGGTTGAATTTCAGACTGCCGTCATCGACTTTCTTTTGCAGGTCGGGGACGAGGCTATTTAAGCGAATATACCGTCTAACTTGCATACGACTATCGCCAGCTTCTTTACCCACGATGTCAGCGCTTTCCAACTTCCGCCCAACTTGGGCGGAAGTTAAATCTTGTCGTGCTCCTTGGCGACTGATAGCTTCCAGCTTCATCGCATACGCCCTGGCCTTCTCCATCGGACTGATATGCTCTCTCTGAATATTGGAATCGACCATGTCAATAATCGCCTGATCATCATCAATATCCCGCACCTGAACCTTGACCCTATCCAGCCCGGCCCGCTGTGCTGCGTGGAACCGCCTGTGCCCACTGATGATCTCATACCCACCCTCGGCGCGGCGGCGCACGGTCAGATTGGTGAGCACACCGTTCTCCCGGATGCTGTCCACCAGCTTCTGCATGTCCTCATCGTCACGCACTTCAAACGGATGCCCGACGAACGGATGCAGCTCGGAAAGCGGCACCTCTGTGACCAAATCGCCGCTTTCCCGCTGCCTGTCAGCCTCCGAGGAAAACATATCATCGATTGAGGGCATCTTCATCGCGTTCAAAAACTTGTTCTTCGCGGCCATAGCCGGATACCTCCTTCGCAAATTCAATATAGGCCTTTGCACTGTTGCTTTTCGGGTCGTACAGAATCGTCGGCTCTGCATTGGCCTGGCTCTCCTGTACCTTCACGTTTCTGGGAATCTCCGTTGTGAAAACGTGAATCTTATTGCCGTAAGTGCTGCGGACCTGCCCGCAGTAGTGGTCGGAAACGTTCGTGTGCTCGGTCATCGTCAGAAGGATGCCCTTCACCCGCAGTCCGGGGTTGATCTTACGCTGCACATTCGCAATGGAGGACGTCAGCTGCGACATGCCCACAACGGAGAATGGCTGCGCCTGCATCGGGATAATGATTTCATTGGCGGCGGCCAGCGCATTGGTCAGCAGCAGGCCAACAGAGGGGGAGCAGTCGATCAGACAGTAGTCATACTGACTGTTGTACTGCTCCAGGCAGGATTTCAGAAGCACCTCGCGGCACATCATCGTGCCCATGGCCAGCTCAAAGCCCGCCAGCCGCAGATTGGACGGGATAAAATCCACCCGTGCGGCAGCCTCCTTGCGTCCGGTCTGGTAGACACACTCCCGATTTCTTATCGGCTTTTCGCAGGAGGTCTTCATCAGCAGCTCCGTAATGGTTTGGTCAAGGTCCTTTTCTGGTGGGATACCGCAGTAGCAGGAAAGATTGCCCTGCGGGTCAAAGTCCACCATCAGGACGTGGTAGCCCTGCTGGGTCAGGGCAATGCCGAGGTTATACGTTGTGGTCGTTTTCCCCGTGCCGCCCTTCTGGTTTGCGATTGCGATTGTTTTCATCTTGTTTCCTCCAAAATATCATCCATGCTGATGCAGTGCGCGCGGTATTCCTGCATGTACTGCACCAGCGTGTCGTTGTAATCCTTGCCCACCGGCGGCGGGCGGTCCTCCACGGCTTTGCCGCTGCCGGCAAGGTGCGCAATTATATCTTGCGTCCGTGTGCGTCCTGCGTTGTCGTTGTCCAGACAGAGGACAACGCTGCGGACTGCCGGGAAATATTTCAAAAATGCATCCAGCGCCGCATAGTCCGTGCCGCCCAGCGCCAGATAGTTGACGCTTCGCCACGGCCCGGTGTGCTGCATGAGCTTTAGAGACGCGCCGGACATGGCATCGATGGGCGCTTCGTAGACCTCAACCGTGTCGGCCTTAGTGCTGGCCTGTATGTAGAACGGGTAAATTTTCTTGCTTCCGGGAATATCACGCCGGAATTGCAGCTGCGTACAGCCACGTAAGCTGCCGCCTTTCGCAACACCCTCACCATCACGTCCAACAAATACGCAGTTTGGGTGATTTTTGAAGCTGGTCTGGTACAAAATGCCCTCCTTGCGGCAGAACGCCAGTACATTGGGGTGGATACAGCGCCCACGCAGGTACGCCATAGCTGCATAACTGTTTGCGTCTGGCTTGGGTAGCTTGAAATCTCGCGGTGCTTCCGGTTCAGCGCGCGGCTGCGGCAGGCTTACAGGTTGGGAAGAATGAACCGCGCCGCCTTGGATGCGGTTGATCTCCCGCACGGCATCAACATAGGGAATCTTCTCGACGTCGATCAGATATTTCAGCGCCGTGCGCCCGCGCAGGCCGATGCAGTGCCAGCACCATAGGCTGTCCTTGCTGATCGTCAGCGAGCTGTGTACCTTGTGGCGGTATTCCTTGCCCACGAGCTTCAGGTTGCCTGGCTCAACGAGTTTGAAGTAGGTCAGCAGGTCCAGCTCCTTCGCCCGTGCGATTTCTTCTTTCGTCACCCCGGCCATACTCTACACCCCGTATTCTGTTTTTCAATCTGTTTTCTGTATCGTTCTAATCAGTCTAATTACTATCAGTCTTATTTGCGTGTGATAATCACATCTCCAGAAGTGTGAAAATCACACTTCAAGAAATGTGATTTTCACATTTCTTGATTTATGACGAAACAGCAAAGTTTTTTACATAAATCAAACTGGGTTTTCCCAGTCCCTGGCGCTTGCGCTCAATCAGACCTGCATCCTTTTCCAGCTCGAGCATCAGGCGGCAGGCCTTCTGGTTGGCACAACTCAGGGCCTCCATGATTTCCTCGGTGGTGAAGATGATGTAGACCCTGCTCTGTTCATCCAGCCAGTGATTCTTGGCCGACAGGCTCATGCGGTCCAGCAGGATACCGTACAGGACTTTTGCATCAGTGGACAGCGGTTTGAACTGCGGGTCGGTGAACAGCACCTTGGGGATGCGATAGAATGAGAACTGCTCGGCCTGACTGCCGTAAAAGTAGTCAAATTGCATGGTTGCTTCTCCAAAAAGCGCGCACTCGAATAAGCCTGACAGAATACCGTGCTTTTGGCATCCTAACCGGGCCTTATAAATAAGGTTGTGTGTGGCATTTTACCGTTCCAGTTCCTGCTGGCTCTGGGTATGCTCGTGGGCATGGCCCCAGGTTTTCAGCAGAGAGAAAATCGTGTTCTGCATCTGCTCGGGCGTATAGCCGGGAGGGAAGAACCGCTGCACGTCAGATTGATTCAAGAAAAACTTCTGACGTTGATTGGGCTTCTGTTCGGTGAGCAGGGTATGCAGATAGTGCTCCGTCAGTGTGCCGCTCTGGCTCATCTCCTTGAGACGGCGGGACTGCACCAGAGATGGCGTGGCCTCGCAAAGCTCCATTTCAGCTTGCAGCCAACGCTGGTGCTCAGGCGTCATGTAGGAGATTTCTACCGCGGGATTGAACGCCATCCGGGATTCATCGACCATTTTGAGAATGTCAGGAATAAGGTACGTGAGGCGAATATAACGCTGTACCGTCTTATAGCTTTCACCAGTGGTGTTTCCAACCAATTCTGTGGTGCGCGCTCCTAAATGTGGGACAACTTGTCCCACATTTTTACTTGGCCTACCAAGCGTCCGTTTCATCGCATCCATCTTCATTTTGTACGCAAACGCCTTCTCACTCGGCAGCACATGCTCCCGCTGAATATTGCTGTTCACCATTAAAATGGTAGCTTCATCATCCGTCAGCTCCTGCACGCGGACCGGCACCTTCTCAATACCCAGCTCCCGGCAGGCTTCGCAGCGGCGGTGTCCGCTGATAATCTCATAGCCGCCCTCGGGCCTGCTGCGGACGATCAGCGGAACAATAACACCGCTTTCCCGGATGCTGTCCACCAACTCATTCATCTCCATATCCTTGCGGACATGGAACGGATGGTTGGCGAAGGTGTGCAGCAGCGCAGGGGAGACGTTCAATTCCAGGCTATTCGGCATGATATATCCCTTCTTTCCTTCCTTTATCAGTCACAAAGCAAAATATATTTATAAAATTCGTACATTTCTATTGACATTCTCGGTGCAGTCAGTTATAATAATCAAGCTGATTCGAGACAGCCCGGTTGACCGGGTGTAGCGCAGTTTGGTAGCGCGCTTGAATGGGGTTCAAGA
>OGXD01000114.1_pt1 | contig 63415 bp, 52 predicted proteins | sample 1576211 | NCBI WGS metagenome assembly OGXD01 (sample SAMEA3541470, study PRJEB24748) | human gut metagenome | biome: human gut; feature: human-associated habitat; material: faeces | place: China | collected 2012
GCTGGTTCATCTCATCCATCGTAACGTCACCAAATGATACAAAGCTGCCAAAATTGTCACTGACTTTGGCTTTTGCCTGGGTGATCGCTGCCGGTGTCAGTGTCGTATTCATATCGCCTGTCGTACAGGTATTGAAAGTCGTATAATCAGCCTCGTCCAATAAAGAAACAATATACTGTGTCTGCTGCTCTACTTCCTGCGCCTGAAAAACCGTACTTTCTGATATATCTTTGGACTTGGGCCATATCCAGGCTATCGAAGCTGCGATTATTATAACAATTGCAAGAATCACTCCCAGCGCAATCAGAAGATTCTTACGTTTCCTTCTCTTCTTTTCTTCACTTGTCATATTGATTACCATGCCTTTCCAACATCTGCGAAGTTGAGTTTATTTTACATACTATCACAGCATCCCATTTCTGACAAGGTCACTGTTCACTCATCACTCGTTCCAACAACAATTTATGCCCAATATGCTTTTTACAAAAACATATTGAGCATAAGCAGCTTTACATATATGCCATAAGGTCTTCAATCGTCTCACGTCTGCGGATCAGCTTCACACTGCCATACTTGCAGATCATGACCTCTGCCGGTCTTGGTCTGGAATTGTAAGAAGAACACATACTGTATCCATATGCTCCTGTATCAAGGATACAAGCCAGATCTCCTCTCTGAATCTGAGGAAGCATACGGTCTTTTGCCAGTAAATCACCTGATTCACAGATGTTGCCGGTGACTGTCTGCTCTTCCATATCCGTTCTTGGAACGACTTGCCCATTACGAAGCACTTCGATGTCATGCCAGGAGTCATACATGGATGGACGTACCAGCACATTCATGCCGACATCTGTTCCTACATATTTCTTGCCTGCATTCTGTTTCACAGCATGGACTCTGCCAAGAATCACACTTCCTTCTGCTACACAATAACGACCCGGTTCTGATTTAAAAAGCGGTGCTCGTCCGTACTCTGCCACAAACTGATCCAGAATCGGTACCAGACGCTGACGGAAGCTCTCCATGTCAAACTCAGCCTCATCATCCAGCTTATGATAAGGGATGCCATAACCGCCGCCAAAGTCAATAAATTCCAGATTAGGGAATCTCTCTGCGATACGAAGCAGATTAGACACTGCCTTCAAATATGGTTCGGGGTCCATAAACAGAGAACCGATATGCTGATTGATCCCTGCAATGGTCAGCTGATATCTGGCTGCGATTTCAAAAATCTGGTCAATATCTTCCTCTGCAATACCGAATTTTGTCTTTTTACCGGCTGTTACGACCTTCTCATGATGTCCCGCACCAACGCCAGGGTTAAGACGCACTGCACACTTGCCGCCCGGATTCAGGGAACCGTATAATTCCAGCTGTGCCAGACTGTCAAGGCTAGTCATAACCCCAATTGAGATTGCCTCTTTCAGTTCTTCCTCTGATACATTGTTTGGTACATAGAAAATGCGGTCTGTGGGGAAGCCTGCCTTTTGCAGCATGCGAATCTCGCCGATGCTCATGGCATCACAGTTATTGCCTTCTTCCAGCGCAAGCTTCAATATATGGATGTTGGTATTGGCTTTTACAGAATAATTCGCTGTATAGGGATATTTCGTAATGACCTTCGCCACTGCATCCATATGCCTGCGGATGATTTCTTCATTATATACATATAAAGGTGTTCCATACTCCTGTGCGATCTTCTCAGGATCATTGCCCTTGAAAAAATCTACCTGATTAATATAGGATTCCATCTTTTCTCCTTTGCGAATGTATTTTTACAGTAAATGTGCTCTTAATTCTTCTCCGCTTAATGGGCTGAGGTATGCAGGTGCGATATCAAATACAGTCTTGCAGCCTGTCTGTCCTTCCTGATGAAGTCTGTTGATGGCTCTTGCATATGCCACGATAACAGATGAAGTAAATTCAGGGTTGGAATCCAGCTTCAGGCTGTATTCGATTACGTGCTTGTTCTCTTTATTCCAGCCGGTCACACCTGTACGGAACACAAAACCACCATGAGGAATACCGCTGTGGTCACGCTCCAATTCTTCCTCTGTAATGAAATGAACTGTTGTATCATAATCAGCAAAATAGTTAGGCATTGTCTTGATATCATTCTCAATCTGTACCAGATCTGCACCTTCCTCTGCTACTACGAAGCACTCTCTTGTATGCTTCTGTCTGGTAGTCAGTTCAGGATTCTCACCATTGCGGACAGCATCTAATGCAGACTGGACAGGAATGGTATACTGCTTGCCATTCTTTACACCCTTGATACGGCGGATGGCATCAGAATGTCCCTGGCTTACGCCTTTTCCCCAGAAAGTATAATCGTTGCCTTCGGGAAGAATGCAGTTTGCATATAAACGGTTCAGTGAGAACATTCCAGGGTCCCAGCCTGCTGAAATCAATGCAATGTGACCGTTCTCCTTCGCTGCCTTATCAACATTTGCAAAATGCTGTGGGATATTGGCATGTGTATCGAAACTGTCGATAACATTGAAGTACTTCGCATACTCCGGTGTCTGTTTCGGTAAATCTGTCGCACTGCCGCCGCAGATAACCAGCACATCGATCTCGTCCTTATGAGCCTCTGCTTCATCCACACGATATACAGGTACCCCCGGTGTCTGGATCTTAACAGTAGCAGGATCACGTCTGGTGAAAACTGCCTTCAATTCTATATCTGCGTTCTGACGAACTGCACACTCTATACCCTTACCAAGGTTGCCATAGCCTAAAATTCCTAATCTCATTGTCATGTCTCCTTTATATTAATATTTTAGTAGTACTGATTAGTACCACTTATATTCGTTCATGCAATATATTCTACTGATTTGTACGTTATCTGTCAATTGGTTTATAAAAAATAATGACTTTCTTCTCCATATCCACTCTTGCCATGGTTCCGTACTGCAAGGCACAACGAGGTGTGGCATGTCCAAAATTAACATTATATACAATAGGGAGCTGGTCATTATTCACTGTCTTTTTCCATATATCCTTATATTCCTCATAAAAGGCCTCATCCTGCGGCTTTCCTACAATAACTCCTGCAACGACATCAAACACACCTCTATCCTTTAATGCCTTCAGCTCTTTTTCAAAAAGTGCGGGCTGTGGCTTTTCCTCACAAGTCTCTACGAACAGTATCTTTCCTGTCCATTCTTCTCTGGGCGGAAATATCCCATACTTCTCACATACAGCCTTTTCATCGGCATATCGTGTCGTAGTCAGAATGTCGTATAAACTCTCCAGACATCCACCTAATAACCTTCCCTCAAATACCTTTTTGCCCTGCAATAATTCATAGCCTCTCACTTCTTTATGGCTTATTCGATCCGTTCCTGCTGCCGCTCTTGAGAAATCCGTCCTCTCCTCATACCAGACTTCACTGGATGCAATCTCTTCATATTCCTTTCCTTCTAAATAACTCTCGAAAGCTCTCCTGCTATAGGGCAGCATCTCGTTTGCAATTTCCCCCAGGTCACAAATAAAGTTTGGACCATAGTAGGTAGATAACCCTAACCGATAGAACATGAGATGATTCACTGTTGTATCTGAAAAACCGGTAAACAGTTTCGGATGTGTCTGCACTGCATTCACAAATTCCCTGTCTTCCATTAAATAAGGTAATAACCGATATGTATCATCACCACCAATTGCGCAGATAATTCCGGCTATCGTATCATCCAGAAAAGCCGATTTTAAATCCGCTGCCCTCGCCTCCGGGTGATTTTTCAGATACTCCACGCCTTTCAAAGCATTTGGCATAAAAACCGGCTCTAACCCATATTCTCTTAAACGCCTCACACCAATTTCTATATTATGGCTGCAATATTCCTCACCAAGCATACCACTGGATAAACTGACAATTGCTACCTTATCACCACGTCTTAACTTTCTCGCCTGCTGCATATGGAACCTCCCACTTTACTAAATGTTTCCATAAAATATTTTGAAAAAGACCAATACCGAAGTACTGGTCTCAAACTTGCTTTTGTAAGATACATTTTATTATAATTTTTTTAAAAATTCCTCTGGTAAGATTACTTTCACTCTTGAATTTGCAAAATCTGCCGGATTTCTTGTTACAATATAATCTGCCATAGACTCAACTGCACATTCTTCCTGTAAACAATCTTCAAAATCGACAAATTTCTCGTTTTCTAAAGCAGCTAATATCTTCTTCGCATTCAAATCAGAAATTTTAAAGATATTACACAAATTTTTTAGAAGAAATCTTCTTTCATCCTGACTAAAGTTTTTCCTAAAAATATAGAACATATTAGGTATACTATGCGCCGCAAGTATTCCTGTCACTTCTCTGGCAGCACATTTTTCCAAAATTTTTTTAGCATTATCAGCATATGGTTCTCTATTAGCTAATGCATCTATAATGATATTTGTATCAACCAATACTACCATATTTTTTCTCCCTTGCTTCTTCTAATTCCTTATCCGCATCAAAATCTGCCGGTAGTCTTCCACTGAACTTTAAAATATTCTGGAGTGCTTCCATTGCCTGTTTCTTATCATCAGACTTGTTAGATGACATTTCTTCAATATTCTCAAGAATATTAAGCACATAAAACATATTGTCATCTGGTATACGTTCTATTAACGCAACAGCACGTTCTTTCATTTGTGTCATCGACCACCACTCCTTCCTTTTCTTTTATCATACTGTAAGTTTTATCACATTGCAATTATTTATTTGCCACCATATGACACTTTCCCCAGATATCATTTTAGTAAGTAAATGCATCTTTCCGTGTACTGCCTACTTTAAATCCTGCCTTTGTATAACATCTAATAGCTCTCTCATTACAGCCAAACTCTAATTTATATGGCTATAATATTTCTTTATCAATAAAATCCGCAATACCATCTTCGTCATTTGATCCTATTACAATATCCGCATTTTCTTTCACAGAGTTAATTGCATTTCCCATTGCAACACCTGTTCCACATAATTTCAGCATTCCAATATCCACATAATCATCTCCAAATGCAATAATTGAATCAGTACTGAATTTACACACTTCCATAATCTTTCTGATCGCATTTTCCTTTGTCGCGTTCTTCTTCGTAAACTTGTACCAATAGCCATCAGAAAAACGAATACAATCACACTCAGGCAGCCTATCGGCTAAATCTTGTGCTTTATCTTTCTCAAAAATCTCAACACACATCTTCAATGAACATTCTGAGAAATCCGAAAAATCTGTATATACACTGTCTCCCCATTTTTCATCTATCTTCTTAGGATCTACTTTGTAATTCCAGTAATGTGCATCTATCGTATCCACCGATATTTCGCAGTCTTTGCCGCAAACTTTCCTTGCTGTATTAATCATATTCCTTGTTTCTTCTATTGAAAATTGCGCTTTATAAATATACTCAGATCCTCGCTTTACCAATGCGCCGCCACTCGATATTAATATATCCGGCATAAGTTCATTTAAATAAGCTAAAGAATTCTGTTCACTCCTGGAGGTTGAAACACCTATCAATATTCCTTTCTCTCTACATTGCTTCAAAACTGAAAGCGTTCTGCCCGATATTGTCTTGTCACTCCGTAATAATGTCCCATCCAAATCAAATAGAAGCAATTTACATTTTTGCATATTACTTTCCCCTCTCAATTTCTTTGATAAATTACGAATCAAATCCTTTAATTGTTTTGCTGTTGTTATCACCTATAGTAACACCTCCAAATATGGTCTAAGTATCTTTTCAACATGAAACAGGGAAGCATACCTCATAAGAATCCTCAAATTTTTATCCTTACGTTTTGCATACTGCTTTAGTGCATCCTGAAATACCTGCATTTCAATATTGCTGCGACTGCGAAGCACATCACAAATTGTTCTCTCCATGTCATAAACCGGAACAGAATGCCCAAAAGATGTCTGCATCATTGTAGTGCCTAATTCATGCAATTCCTTTTTTACAGTATATACTTGAAAACCATCTTCCTGTAAACGGCTTGGATTATAGCCTGTCTTTACTGTTATAGAATATTTTAATGGTTCCCGATCTGTCAAATCATGAAAAAATAATGCAGTTTCATGAGAAAATACCGCCTGACTACAGCGTAAATGTAAAATATACATAGCATCTGTCCACGTATCCGGTGATACATATACACCATGAGCAACTTGCTCTAATCCTCTTTCCTTTACATAGTCATAAAAAACAGGCTTACTAATTCCATTATTTATAACCTGAAAAGTCTGAATTGTTCCCCCACATTCCCTTATTAATAAATCCAATCGTTCAAATTTCGTCATACCAATATTCCTTTCATACTAATATGATAATATATATTAGTACAGAAGTAAATATAAATAATATTCTTCCAATCCACAGGCGGCGTCAGCTCGCCGTCCCTCTCCATCCCTTTTCAAACACTTGCAATAGACAGCACCGCCTCTGGGTGGTTGCTGCATGTGAACCTTAGAAATGGCTGTTAGTTCTTCTTAGCAGCAAGGAAGAAATACTTGCAAGTCCGAGCCGTTGTCTGAGCCGTAGGCGAGTTCAGGCGCAGGACTTGTAATAAAAGTATTTCTGCCGCAGGTGCTTAGAAGACCTTACAGCCATTTCGTGTTCACATAAGCAACCACCCAGAGGCGGTGCGTCCCTATTTACTGTATAAACATATTGGAGTAGCCCATCAGGCTCTCATCCACTTCTCTGGCACACTCTCTGCCCTGTCTGATCGCCTTGACTACCAGAGACTGTCCTGTATGCATATCCCCGGCGGTGAAGATATTATCCACGCTGGTCTTATACTTACCGGCTTCTGTCTTGACATTGCTTCTGCCATCAACAGCTACCTTGAAGGCATCCGTTACATACTTCTGGCTTCCAAGGAAACCTGCTGCAATCAGTACAATCTGTGCCTCCAGAATCTGCTCGCTGTCAGGAATCTCCTTCATGTTCATTCTGCCTGTCTCAGGGTCTTTCTCCCAGGCAAGCTTCACAAGCTTAACAGCACTGAGATTGCCATTCTTATCCTTAATAAATTCCTTTACAGTAGATTCATAGATTCTCGGATCATGTCCGAACATGGCAATTGCCTCTTCCTGACCATAATCTGTCTTGCAGATCTTAGGCCATTCAGGCCATGGATTGTTGGCAGCACGATGGTCCGGAGCCTTTGGCATCATCTCAATCTGTGTCACGGACTTCGCACCCAGACGGATAGAAGTACCAACACAGTCGTTACCTGTATCACCACCTCCGATAATGACTACATGCTTATCCTTGGCAGATACGAAATTGCCGTCCTTTAAGTTGGAATCCAGCAGACTCTTCGTTACGCCCTTTAAGAAATCTACTGCGAAATAAATGCCTTTGGCATCTCTGCCCGGTGCTTTGATATCTCTTGGATTGGAAGCACCACAGCACAGTACTACTCTGTCAAAACCATCTAAGAGTTTCCTGCTCTTTGCGTCCTTACCAATATCTGTATTGGTAACGAACTTCACGCCCTCTTCTTCCATGATCCTGATCTTACGGTCAATGATGTGCTTCTCAAGCTTCATGTTAGGAATGCCGTACATCAGTAAGCCGCCTATTCTATCGCTTCTTTCAAAGACTGTAACATTGTGACCACGCTTGTTGAGCTGATCTGCTACAGCCAGTCCGGAAGGGCCGCTTCCGATAACGGCTACCTTCTTATTGGTACGAACCTTGGGAGGCTTTGCACAGGCATAGCCTTTCTCATAGGCGTTCTCGATAATGGCATATTCGTTCTCCTTGGTTGCCACTGCATCACCGTTCAAGCCACAAGTGCAGGCATTCTCACATAATGCAGGACACACTCTGGAAGTAAACTCTGGGAAGTTGTTTGTCTTTTTCAGACGGTTATAGGCACGTTCCCAGTTGCCACTGTAAGCCAGATCGTTCCATTCAGGAACCAGATTATGCAAAGGACATCCTGAAGTCATACCTGCAATGGTCATACCAGCCTGACAGAAGGGTACGCCACAGTCCATGCAGCGTGCTCCCTGTTTGCTCTGTTCCTCCATGGATAAGTGTGTATGGAATTCATTAAAATGCTTGATTCTCTCCTTAGGTGCCTCAGCCTTGGAGGTTTTTCTTTCATATTCTAAAAATCCTGTTGGTTTTCCCATCTCTATACCTCCGTTATTTCCTTGTGTTTGCATAGAATGCTTCGATCTGTGCCTGTTCAGCGCTTAAACCCTTTTCCTCCATCTGTACGATGGTCTTTAACATTCTATCGTAGTCATAAGGAATGATCTTCTTGAATTTAGGCAGGTATTCACCGAAGTTCTCCAGAATCTTCTTACCTTTCTCAGAATTGGTCAGAGCAACGTGCTCCTGAATCATATCCTTTAATTCGATGACATCATATTTGTTGGTAATCTCACTCATGGATACCATCTCTTTGTTGACTCTCATGTACAGATCATTGTCTTCATCCATGACATAAGCAATACCGCCGCTCATACCGGCTGCAAAGTTCTTACCTGTTGTGCCAAGTACAACGACACGTCCACCTGTCATGTACTCGCATCCATGATCGCCCACACCTTCCACAACGGCGATAGCACCGGAGTTACGTACACAGAATCGCTCACCGGCTACACCGTTGATAAATGCCTTACCACTGGTCGCACCGTAAAGAGCAACGTTACCGATGATGATATTCTCATCCTGCCTGAATGTACTTCCCTTAGGAGGATATACGATAAGCTTGCCACCGGAAAGTCCTTTGCCGAAGTAATCGTTGGAATCGCCGACCAGCTCCAGTGTCAGTCCCTTGGGGATAAAAGCACCAAAGCTCTGTCCACCGGCGCCATTACACAATACCCTGAAAGTATCTTCCTCTAAGGTATCGCCAAATTTCCTGGTGATTTCAGAACCAAGAATTGTACCAAAGGCTCTATCCGTATTCATAACATCAACTTCAATGCTGCGCTTCTGACCTGTCTGGAGTGCTTTATCTAGTTGTTTTAAGAGCACTCTCTCATCCATGGTCTTCTCTAATTCAAAGTCATATACCTGCTTCGGATCAAATACCGCCTTTTCCTTTGTATAAGGATTGCTCAGAATCTGTGACAGATCAAGCTTAGGTGTTCCCTCCGGAAGCTTATCCTTCACTTTCAACAGATCTGTTCTGCCGACTAATTCATCCACTGTTCTGACACCCAGGGCAGCCATATATTCACGAAGCTCCTGTGCAATGAACTTCATGAAGTTCATAACATATTCCGGCTTGCCCTTGAAACGCTTACGAAGCTCAGGATTCTGTGTTGCAATACCTACAGGACAGGTATCCAGATTACATACACGCATCATGACACAGCCCATTGTTACAAGCGGAGCTGTTGCAAAGCCGAATTCCTCCGCACCGAGCATTGCTGCGATTGCTACATCACGACCACTCATCAGCTTACCATCTGTCTCGATACGAACCTTGTTACGAAGTCCGTTCTGAATCAATGTCTGATGAGTCTCAGCAACACCAAGCTCCCATGGAAGTCCTGCGTTGTGAATAGAGCTCTTAGGTGCCGCACCTGTACCTCCATCATAGCCTGAGATCAGTACAACCTGTGCACCGGCCTTGGCAACACCTGCAGCGACTGTACCTACACCTGCCTCAGATACCAGCTTGACGCTGATTCTCGCTGCTGTGTTGGAGTTCTTCAAGTCATAAATCAACTGTGCCAAGTCCTCAATTGAATAGATATCATGATGAGGTGGCGGTGAGATCAGACCTACTCCAGGTGTGGAATGTCTGGTCTTTGCAACCCAGGGATAAACCTTACCTGCAGGCAGATGTCCACCTTCACCGGGCTTAGCTCCCTGTGCCATCTTGATCTGAATCTCCTGTGCGCTGACCAGATATCTGCTGGTAACACCAAAACGTCCACTGGCTACCTGCTTGATCGCAGAACATCTGTTAAGTCCGTCAGCACCTATCTCCATTCTGTCAAGGTCTTCACCACCTTCACCACTGTTGGATTTACCATGCAGGGTGTTCATGGCGATTGCCAGAGTCTCATGCGCTTCTTTGGAGATAGAACCATAGGACATCGCACCTGTCTTGAAACGGGTCACAATACTGTCCACACTCTCTACTTCATCGATTGGAACGCCTTTTTCAGGATAATTAAAGTCCATCAGACCACGCAGGTTCTTGATACTTGTCTCATCATTAACAAGCTTCGTATATTCCTTGAACATCTCATAATTGCCCAGTCTTGTAGACTGCTGTAACATATGGATGGTCGCAGGATTGTACAGATGTTCCTCTGCACCGCTTCTTGCCTTATGCTGTCCCGGATTATCCAGAGTCAGGTCTGTTGCCAGTCCCAATGGGTCAAATGCCAGTGAATGAAGGTCATCTACCTGCTTCTCAATATCCTTTATGGACAGACCACCTACCCTACAGACAGTATTGGTAAAGTATTTATCGATTACTTCCGCATTCAAACCAATTGCTTCAAAGATCTGTGATCCCTGATAGGACTGAATTGTGGAAATACCCATCTTGGAGGCAATCTTAACGATTCCATGAAGCACTGCATTATTGTAATCATCTACTGCTGCATGATAATCCTTATCCAGCATACCTGTCTCGATCAGCTCCTTGATAGATTCCTGAGCCAGATATGGGTTGACTGCACAGGCACCATAGCCTAACAGTGTGGCAAAATCATGCACTTCTCTTGGTTCTGCGGATTCGATGATCAACGCTACACTCGTTCTCTTCTTAGTGCGTACCAGGTGCTTCTGCATTGCAGATACAGCCAACAGGGAAGGAATTGCCACATGGTTCTCATCTACGCCACGATCAGACAGGATAATGATATTTGCACCATCACGGTATGCTCTGTCTACTTCTACATACAGTCTGTCAATTGCACGCTCCAGACTTGTGTTCTTATAATAAATAATAGGAATCTCAACTACCTGGAAGCCTTCCTTCTTCATATTCTTGATCTTCAAAAGGTCAGTAGATGTCAGGATTGGGTTGTTTACCTTCAATACGTGACAGTTCTGCTCACAGTCCTCCAGCAGGTTGCCGTCTTTTCCAATGTAGACACTGGTGGAAGTAACAACTTCCTCACGAATCGCATCAATAGGCGGATTCGTTACCTGTGCGAACAACTGCTTGAAATAATGAAACAGTGGATGATGGGTCTTTGCCAGAACCGGAAGTGGTGTATCTACGCCCATTGCTGCAATAGACTCTGCACCATTTCTCGCCATAGGAAGGATACTTGTCTTCAATTCCTCATAGGTATAACCGAATGCCTTCTGCATTCTCTGACGCTCTACATAGGAGAACTCAGGTACTTTCATATTTGGGATTTTAAGCTCTCTAAGCTCTACCAGGTTGGAATCCAGCCATGCACCATAAGGACGGCGCTTTGCATATTTTTCCTTCAGGGTATCATCATCTACCACTTCGCCTTTTACAGTATCGACCAGAAGCATCTTGCCCGGACGAAGTCTGTCCTTCTTCACGATCTTGGTCGGGTCAACAGGAAGAACACCGACTTCTGAGGAAAGAATCAACTGGTCATCAGAAGTAATATAATAACGGGAAGGACGCAGACCATTACGGTCAAGTACCGCACCCATGATATCACCATCGGAAAAGACAATAGATGCAGGACCGTCCCACGGCTCCATCATCGTTGCGTAGTACTGATAAAAGTCTTTCTTGCTCTGAGACATGGTCTTGTTGTTAGCCCAGGGTTCAGGAATCGTAATCATTACCGCAAGTGGAAGATCCATACCACTCATAACTAGGAATTCCAGTGTGTTGTCCAGCATAGCGGAGTCAGAGCCCTGTGCATTGACAACAGGAAGAATCTTGTGGAACTCACCCTTTAAATGGTCAGATGCCATATTCTCTTCACGGGCGATCATCTTATCCACATTACCACGAATGGTATTGATCTCACCATTATGTACGATAAATCTGTTCGGATGTGCACGCTCCCAGCTTGGATTGGTGTTTGTAGAGAAACGTGAGTGAACCATTGCAATCGCTGATTCATAATCCTCGCTCTGCAGATCCGTAAAGAAAGAGCGGAGCTGTTTTACAAGGAACATGCCCTTGTATACAATTGTACGGCTGTTAAGAGATACCACATAGGTATTATCGGAACTCTGTTCAAATACTCTTCTTGCAATATAGAGCTTTCTGTCAAAGTCCAGTCCTTTCTCAACATCTGCCGGTTTCTTGATGAATGCCTGCATAATGTAAGGCATACATTCTACTGCCTTATGTCCCAGTACGGAAGGTACACAGGGAACTTCACGCCAGCCAAGGAATTCCAGCCCTTCCTTCTCTACGATGATCTCAAACATCTTCTTCGCCTGATTACGTTTCAGTTCATCCTGCGGGAAGAAGAACATACCGATACCGTATTCGCGCTCTCCTCCAAGTTCAATGCCAAGAGGCTTGGTTACCTTGGAAAAGAATTTGTGGCTGATCTGTACCAGAATACCAACACCGTCACCAGTCTTGCCTTCTGCATCTTTACCGGCTCTGTGCTCCAGATTCTCTACGATTCTGAGGGCATTTTCAACCGTTTCACGGCTCTTCGTACCTTTGATGTTTACAACAGCACCAATACCACAGTTGTCATGTTCAAATTCTGCTCTGTGAAGCGGTGCTTCGGGAACATTCATTTTTGCATCAAACATCTTGCTTTCTCCTTTTCTTTCTATGTACCACGGGTACATTTTTCTAACTTCAAAATCTATGCAGTGCTTTGATTTTTCTAACTATACACCTTAGTTTTTTCCTTGTAAACATGGCGTTTTCTATGAATTGTCAGATTATTTGACAATATGTGTGTTCTGTATAAAATAGTCAGATAAAGCAACAAAAAAAGGCAACCAAAAATACGCTATATTAAACCGCCTTTGGTTACCTTGTTCGCTATATTAGATTTTTTACGTTTTCATCATTATAAAAAAATTTTTTTCATTTGTAAAGAGTAAATTTATAATTTTGTGCGTTTTCCTGTTCTGTTCATGTATTATCTGGTCTTTCCATATAACAGCGCTGTCAGCACTGCTGATAACAATAAAAAAAATACAAGAAACGGTATATACAGCAATGCAGAACTGCCACCCATCAGGCTGGATACCACGAATACCACAATATTCGCTGCCATATGAAATACCAGCGGTGCTGCAAAGCTCTTCACCCACTCATAGCACAGTGCCAACAGCACTCCCATGCATAATGCATATACGAACTGCGCCAGATTACCATGAAAACCGGCAAACAACACTGCTGTCACAATTACACCCAGAGGGATTCCAAAGAATCTGCGCATACGGGTATATGTCAGTCCTCTGAATACGACTTCTTCTACAAAAGGAGAAATCAGTCCATACAGAATCAGTCCAAGCCATATGGGAACAGAATACTGGATAGCTTCTACCTTCTGATAACCCGGTGACTGTATCTGTATGATTCCAGCCAGAATGTTAAACGCCAAAGCCGAAGTGATTCCAAGTGATGCAGACAGTGCCAGAGGTACTGCCTTATCTTTATCTGCTTTCACTCCATTCTTCATCCATGCACAGAACTGCCTGAAAAAACTGCTGTCAATGTCAATCTCGCCAATTACATTTACTTCCTTGAGGAAGTCATTCATCAGAAATGCAACAGCGAAGATGCTCGCCAATGCATTGAGCACCGCATTGATCTGATTACTGTGAACCGTTACCCATTCTGCCATGGAGCTGATTGGAACCGATATGACCAGTAAGGATAATAACAGCAATGCCGCAGTCTTAATGACCATATACAGAATGAACGGTTTCAGGATATACCATGCCTTTTCCAGTGGATGTGTACGCTTTGGCTGTACTTTAGGTTCTCTGGGAGCTTTTAATCTTCTGCTCATAGGCTTCCCTGCAGCAAAAGTCTCTGCAGCTCCTCTACTGTATCTACAATATAGTCTGCGCCTGCATCCTCCAGTTCATGCTCACCGGCATAGCCGAAGCTTACGCCGATTCCCGTCAGTCCATGAGCTCTCGCTCCCTGAATGTCGAACTTGCGGTCACCGACCATGGCGACATCTTCCTTCTCATATACAGAAGGAACCAACTGTTTGAGTGCTTCTTCTACAACTGCTTCCTTCGTTGCAAATCTGCCATCAAACTCGCTGCCCACTACGGTATCAAAATACTGTGCGATCTCAAAGTGCTCCAGAATCCTGATAACCAGAGGTCTTGGTTTGCTGGACGCAATGGAAACTCTGCGTCCGGCATCCTTCAGAGCCTTTAATAATTCAGGGATTCCTTCTATGATCTCATTTTCAAAGATACCCTTCTCATCGAATCTCTCATGATACTTGTCTATGGCACGCTTAATCTGTTCGTCATCAAAGCCATAGAATTCCCTGAAGCTGTCTGTCAGAGGCGGACCGATAAAGGGCTCCAGTTTGTCCAGATCGGGTTCTTCGATTCCCGCATCCGCCAGTGCATACTGCACGCAGCTTGTGATTCCTGTCTTGGGGTCTGTCAGTGTCCCATCCAGATCAAATAAAACATACTGAAACATATATTAATATACCTTTTCTATTCTCTGCAGAGCCTTCTCGCCTTCTTCTGTCAGAGCCTTGAACTCGTCAATTGTCTGACGTACTCTAGGCAGAGCCTCCTGCTTGTAGTTGCTGATGTCTTCCAGAGCTGCAAAAGTATCTGCAAATGCCTGCTTCATTGTATCAATGGAAATATTGGATTCGATAGCCTGCTTCTGAATCTCTGCGCCCTGGTCCTTTAACATCTTGGAGGTGGCAGCGATCATATTGTTGGTCGTCTCATTTAAGAGATTTACTTTCTCTAATACGATCTTCTGGTGGTACAGAGCACTTGCTACTGTAACTGCTACACGCAGAGCAGATACGGTTACTGTCTTGGCACGTTCTACGGAACGGATCAGCTCCAGATTATTTCTACGGATGATCTCCATTGCAACGATACCCTGCTGATTTACAGCCAGCATCTGTTCAAAGTCAAGGAGTCTCTGTCTGAGTGGAAGCAGGATTTCTTCCTCTACGAACTTCACTCTGTCAGGGTCTGTGCCATCTGCCTTTGCTTTCTCAATGGCATTTGTTAAATATTCGTCAAGCTGTGTGCCCATTTCCACTTTTTCATTTAACTGCTTGGTCAGATCACGCATGGATGCCTGTTCCAGCTCCAGTGTTGTGTTGTCATTTCTAAGGGAAGTCTCTCCCTTATCCAGTGACTTGATGATATCGCCGATTGCCTTGTCAGAGTCTTCAAACTTGGTGAAATATCTTCTTACAGGGTTGAAAATCTTACCCAAAGGACCAGTCTTCATGAAATCAATTGCAGAAGGGTCCAGGTCTTTCATCTCAATAGTCAGATCTTCCAGTCCCTTAGCTACATCTGCGCTGGCTCCCCCGAAATTACCCAGGTCACCAACCTTGGTCTTTAACAGTTCATTCTTGGTTGCAGAATCCTTGACCAAGTCTGCACCAAATGTCTCGATTGCTGTTGTCAGTTCTTTTCTTTCATCAAAAGAATTCAAATCTACTGTAAGGAAAGCATCTGCATTCTTACCAGCAACTTCTGCAATAGCCTCTTTTCTCTCCGGAAGTGGAGCAAGCTCTGCCTTTACCTGTTCTTTAATTGCCGCTTCATCCGGCATATCCAATGAAAATCCCATATTGTCCTCCTTATAAATTCGCATTAAACAAGTTCTTAATCTTATATACTACATCATCTGTGTCAGCATTGATGCTGGCTGCCTCATTGATTGCGGATATCTGGGAAAGGGCATCGATATCTGCATTATAACCGATGGTATACACAGGAATATTAAGCGCATCCAGCGGTTCTCTGATATCAGACAGGTCATAGCCACGGTTGCTCTGTCCATCTGATAATACGAAGAGCATCGGCTTTGCATCGGGATATTCCGCCATTGCTTCCTGCAGCAAGTGGATACCTACTATAATTCCATCAAAAGTAGCTGTACCGCCGCCTGTCTCAAGGCTCTCTACACCGCCCTTGAAAGCAGACTGATGATTCAGGTCAAATTTTCCAACAGGTACATTGACTGTGACGTCGTCACTATAGGAAACCAATCCTACATAATTGTCTTTTCCAATGTACTTCATACCATTGATCAGAGACTGGCGAAGCATGTTGATGGGTTCTCCATCCATACTTCCTGATACATCCGCCACGAATACGGCAATGACCGGCTTACCGTTATCCTTCTCTTCTTTCCAGAGTTCCTGGGCATTGAGAAGATCATCTCCTGATACATCTCTTTGTTCACAGATATAATCATCCATGCCATTAAAACCATACTCTGTTGCCAATGCCTGCGCTTCATCTGTCAGACAGTAATCAGCGAACATCTGCAGAATCTGGAGCTTCTCATCACTGATATTGCCCACTGCATAGAGTGGTCCGTCATGACGGAAGCCAAATGGAACTGCCTTATATTTTCTCTGCAACTCCTTATCATTCTGATAAGCCTGATATTCATAGATCAGACCTGTCAGAGAACCTGATTCTACGGCAGTCTTCATCTGCGGCGTATTATATGCAACAAAAGGCACATTAGCCTGGAATGTCTGGAAACCTGCTACCGCCTCATCACTTAACGGATCAGACGGGCTATAGGTCTGCAATGTGCTGATCAGGAAGTTCAGGCCTGTAGAGCTGGCATAAGGGTTCGTATATCCCATGGTAATCTCGCCATTGGCAGTTGCTTCTACAACCGTCTTCAGATTCAGGGCTCCATATTTCTTCATCAGCTCATCATACGTATCATTCTGGAACATCAGAATCGGCACATTGCCAACCAGTCTCTCTGCCACGGTCTGTACACGCACATCATCCGCTTCCAGCATCTTTCCCCAAAATGCATTGGATGGTGAGAATCCATCAGGTACATATTTGCCGGTGGCAATATATTCCATGGCAAGTCCCGAAGTGACATTTCTGATCCTGACAGATACATCCTGGCCGTTCACCTGCATATCTTCACGGTTGAACTTCTCTGCCATTTCATTCATCCAGCCATCCTTATCAGAGCCTGAACGCTCCGGCGCTGTAAAAATCTCCACATACAGGCCGGAATCCTCATTTACGGTAATCTCGTTCTTGTCAATGTCAGGAAGCTCATCCTCTTCCTGTGTGTCCAGCAGGTCAACCTGTGATTTCACGGGATCCGCATACGTCACCTCAATGTTACGCAGCATCTTGTCTATACTGGTCGTAGCGGATTCCGTACTGATTGTCTTGGCAGATTTGCCGATATTTCTCGTTGCATTGATACCGGCAAGTGCCAGTGCAAACACAACTACGGCAATCACAATGACCAGTATCGTTGTCTTACTGTTGCTTCTTTTCAATTGTATACTCCTTCCTCTCCCCTGATATAATATCAGTTCTGATAGTACTCTATCTGCTTAATCAAGGTATCAATCTCTGCGTATGCCTTGATTCCTGCCGCATCTACTGCCTCTGAGGCTGCAAGCTCAATCCTGAGCTCATCCAGCTTATAGATAAGTCCCTCATTCTGATTGCGTTTCTCCTTGACAGCCGCAATGTTCTTATTATACAGTTCCAGCTGCTGTATCTGGATATCATCCGGTATATCATCATGCTTGTAATTCTGCAATCTGGCATAGACACCATCATCAATTACCTTCATGCGGTTAAGCATATTCACCATATTCGCCAATATGGTATCCTGTGCAGCCTTGGCAATGGAATCAAACTTCTGATAAGTCAGACTGCCCTTCTCGAATTTGCGGTCCAGCACTTCATCCACACCAGCCTGCATCTTCTCACATTTATCCAGCTCATCCAGACTGGCCCTGGCTACTTGGCCAAAGACTCCGCTTCCAAGATAATGCTTCATCTCCTGTCTGATACCCTCTACGGAATACTGATTCGTACCGATTAATTTTACATCATTCTTCTGTGATATTGTCTTGTAATTATATGCTACCATTCCCGCAGGCATCATGATTCCCAATGTCAGGGACAATGCGGCCTTGACTGCACTGGCATCCACAATACTGAGTCCCAGCAGCCCCGGCGAGAACAACACGACAAAACCTATGAGAAAACCAAGGTTTCCAAATATTAACTTCTTTATTTTCTTCTTTTTCATGTGCTCACCTCTATATGAAGTCGTCCAGGCGACTCTAAACAAGCTCCATTATATGCTATAATGTGCAAACTTGCAAGGTTACAGTCCGATTTCCTGTGCTAAAGCGAAAGAGTAAATGATCCGCTCTTTTACATGCGCCCCGGTAATCTGTTCCAGCGCTCTCTGATAATAATCCAGCTGTGTCCGGTATCGCTTCTCCAGCTCTACAGCCTGTTCGACCCTGTCCGTCTTATAATCTGCAATGACCAGCTCCCCATCTTCATAGAAAAAGACATCGATTACACCCTGTATCAATACTGTCTCTTCCGAAGGATACTGCTCTTTTAATTCATGCGCCGGCAATCCCAGTACAAAGGGCTGCTCTCTGTACAGCTCTCCCCTTTGCTGTGCTGATATCATTCTCTTTGCCAGATTGGAATGGAAGAATGAAGCAATACGTGAAGTATTTACACAGGCAATATCCTCTTTCTGTACCCTGCCTTCTGCAATCCATGTCTGCATCTCGCCCCATATTTTCCCCATATAGACTTTATCTGACGGAACATTCTGATAAGATGCATCAAAAGACAGTAATTCCATGACCTTGTGCACAGCAGTACCGTATTGTGTTCCCTGCACTGCCTCTTCTCCCGATATAAAGCGGGGAATGTATGGCTCTCTTGCCGTCATGATCAATTCTGCTGCCGGCTCTGCCTCTTCCTCGAAGGCTGCCTTTTTCAGCTCTGATACGGTGGTCTTGACTGTCAGCCCCTCCAGATATGCATAAGGGTACTTAAAGTTCAGCCTGTCGGAAAGCTTCTGTTCCAGCTGTGTATCTGCATATTGCGCGGTATGTGATAAAGCCTCCTCAAGCATAGCTGCCTTACCGGTTTCTTTCACCTTTTTCTCCAGTGAATTATCCTCCTGCCACAACCTGATCTGTAAGGGAATCTCCCCATAAGGTAACTGATGCTTCTCATATGGCAGTCCTCTCTCTTCCAACAGGGATTCCATATCTCTGTGACGCATCAATGCAGACAGGATCATATCAAAATAGCAGGCTGAACCCATCACTACAGAAAAAGGCAGTTTCTGTGCATTTTCCATAGTAAGGTAGAGTCTGTCGGATAACTTCTTATCCAGCTTCTCACCCTGATAAGCCGTCAGTATCAGCTTCTCCTTGGCACGGGTCAATGCTACGTAGAGTACACGCAGGTCTTCGCCTCTGGTGTCCTCTTTCATTCTCTGTGCCACTACATTTTTACGCATTGTCTTCCTTCTGGTGCGCATGACAGGGTCTATGCAGTCTACACCAATACCAAGCTCCACATCCATCAGAATTGATGCTCTGGCATCCATCTGATTGAACTGCTTCGCCAGTCCGCATACAAAGCAGATAGGAAATTCCAGACCTTTACTCTTGTGAATCGTCATTACTCTGACAACATCCGCACTCTCATCCAGAATGTTGGCTTCGCCAAAATCCACTTCCTGTTCCTGCATAGTCTCCAGATATCGTATGAAATGAAAAAGTCCATAGAAGGAGGTCTTCTCAAAGTTACCTGCACGCTCCAGAAGTAATGCAATATTTGCCTGTCTCTGATCTCCTCCCGGCATAGAACTGACATATGTGTCATATCCTGTGTCCTGTATCAAAAAGCCCAGAAGTTCCTTGATTGGTGTATATGCCACCATCCTGCGGTACTGTTCCAGCTTCTGTAATAAAAACGTCAGCTTCTGTATCAATATCTCATCATATACAGTGCCATCCAGTGCAGGAGGCTCCTTGCAGTATTGACATATCTCTTCATATAAGAACTGCTTATCTGCCGTTTTTTTCATTTTTTCCTTTTTTTCTTTTGCCGCACACCGAAGCATTGCTACCTCTGCTTCCGTTATATCAAAGCACGGTAATTTCAGTACACCATATAAAGGAATATCCTGTAGCGGGTTGTCCAGTACTCGAAGCAGATTCACAATCCCCTGAATCTCCAGAGTCTGAAAATACCCGGTCTTGCTCGTGATGTGCACCGGGATTCCTTTCTGAGTCAGAATCCTTCTGAAATCCTCATCCCACCCTGTCGTAGCTCGAAACAACAGTACAATATCAGAATATTTCGCCGGACGCTGTTCCCCCGTCTGATCGTCCGTCACCGGGAAATGCCCTACCAGCTCCTGAATCCTCTCTGCCACCATGACAGCTTCCTTCTCCTTCTCTGTCATAGGCTGTGATTCATCTTCTGAATCCGTTGCGATCAGAAGCTCTGTCGCATATTGTCCGGCATCCTGCGGTTCTACATAAGAAGCGCCTGCATACAGGGCTGCATTCTCATCATATTCCACATTACCTACTTCTTTTGCCATAAGTTGTCCACATAAGAAATTCGTCGCTTCTGTCACTTCCCTACGGCTTCTGAAGTTCCTGCTCAAGTCAATGCGGACTCTGTCTTTTACATCTTCTCCTGTCTTATAGGTATCATATTTCTCCATGAAGATCTCAGGTCTTGCCAGACGAAATTTATAGATACTCTGCTTCACATCTCCTACCATGAAACGATTATAGTGCCCTTTATCCTCACCAGAGATGCTGCGAAGCAGAAGCTCCTGTACTTCATTGGAATCCTGATACTCGTCAATCATGATCTCTTCAAAATAATCCTGCAATTCCAGTGCTGTCTCTCTTGGTTTTAATTCACCGTTATCGTCTTTGGTCAACAGAATCTCCAGTGCAAAATGCTCCATATCCGAGAAATCCACAAGATTCTTATCTCTTTTGGCTGCATCCAGCCTTTCCTTGAAGGAAAGCGTCAGCGTGACCAGTTCATCCACTGCCTTCTGGCAGACAGACATATCCGCCAGCATATCTTCCGGTGAAATAGGAAACAATGTCTTCTTCAAGTCTGCGATGCTTTTCTTCACTTCATCACGGATTGCCTTTACCATATCCTTTCTGACAGGATCAACATCCTCTGCTTTCTTACGTGACAAAGTGGTAAAGCTGATATAGGTAAAGCTGTCATACAACTGACTGTAATCTCTTGCTTTTCCCATATTTTCCAGCAATTGAAGGTCCGCTTCCAGATTCTCTACGTATTGAATAGGCCCGCCATATCCCTGAGCAATCTCCAATGCCTTATGGATGCGCTTCCTGCACTCTTCCAATACGGTATCCATGTATTTAAGGGCATCCTGATACCATTTTCTGTCATTCAGCTCTTCTACCGACTGCACCTGATAGTCCTCTCTTCTGGCTTCCAGCCATTCCTCCGGGAAAGGATAACTCATAGAGAAATGATACAGTCTGTAAATGGCTTCTTCAATCTTCTGGTCACTGCTGCCAGTGCTGTAACTGTCTACAAAATGCAGAAACTCCGGGCTTGCTTCCCCATGGGCGTCTTCTAACAGCTTCTCCATCACATCTGCTTCCAGCAGCTTGATCTCGCCCTCATCAGCTACACGGAATCCGGGATCCAGACCTATCTCGTTGAAGTTATTGCGGATAATGAACAGACAGAAAGAATCAATCGTAGTAATCTGCGCATTGTGTATCAGCGCAGACTGCTTCTGCAAGTGTTCGTTCTCAGGATGTTCCTCCAGCCTCTTCTGAATCGCCCTGCTGATACGTTCCCTCATCTGTGCCGCAGCCGCAGAGGTAAAAGTCACAATTAACAGGCGGTCAATATCTACCGGATGTTCTTCATCACATATTTTCCGGATAATTCTCTCTACCAGCACTGCTGTCTTACCGGAACCGGCAGCCGCAGACACTAGGATATTCTTATCCCTGGTATCAATGACCCGTTGCTGATCCGGTGTATACTTTACTGCCATGGTTCTTCCTCCAGTTCTTTCTTCATCTCATCCAAAGCCTCTTCCTGATTCATATCCTGCAATTCTCTCACCAGATCTGCCCCCAGCTTCCTGTCAAAACCACAGATACTGCGGTAACTGCAATATGTACAGGCATTACCCTTGGTCTGCTTATACGGATTCAGTGCAATATCCCCTGAAAGAATCTCACTGCCCAGCTCCCTGATCTTATGGTTTACATAATCTGACACTACATGGAAATCCTCCTGGGAAAGCACAGAGGATGCCTGAGTAAAGCTGCCATCCTTTTTCTTCGCTACAGGCAACACTTTGGATTTATCTGTAAAGTCCTTATCCAACAGCTGAATGATCTCTTCCTCATCACTGACCATGCCTGTCATCTTCAGTTCTTCCAGAATGGCATCCTGAATCTCCTGTGGGTCAGGCTGTCCCTTATCCGTATCCGTCATCGGGTCGCTGACATGATAGTACAACATGGCTGCCGGGATAACTTTCTTATCCCTGTGTGCCTTTTGCTGCATCTCTACTGCCGCATTCATATATACAACAAGCTGTAGCTGCAATCCATAATAAAGCGCAGCCAGGTCAAACCTGCGGTTACCGGATTTATAATCAATGACCTTCACATAGAGCTTATCCTGCTGCTCACAGGTGTCAATTCTGTCAATACGCCCAATCAGGCGCATCTTCTCTTCCTCAGACAGTGTGATATTCACCGCATCCAGATCTGATGCCATTTCAAAAGACATCTCGAAATTCTCCGGCGTAAAAGCCCCCTGCTGTAACTGATATTGCAGTGTCTGTACAGTCCTGTCAAGAATCCTCTCCATTCTGGTGATCAGATACTCATTTCTCTTACTGCTGTAAAGCACAGTCTCTCCATACGCAGCCGCATAATTCTCCAGACATTCCTTTACCAGCCGTTCCCCGACCTCCTTTGGGAAATCAAACCAGGTATACCCTTCTGTGGGCAATTTATCTGCAAAATTCTCCAATACAGCATGAAATACATTACCCATATCCACAGTCTCAAAGCTATACTTATCCCGTTCTTCCAGCCCCAGTCCATATTGCAGAAAATGGGCATAGGCACAGGAAGCAAACTTCTCCAGCCTGCTGACGCTGTTATGAAGCACCTGACCATACAGGAGCTTCGCCAGTTCTTTAGGCAGTCTTCCATTCTCATATTGGAAAAAGGCAGCCCTCTTCATCTGCTCCAGAATTGGTGCATATTTTTCATTTCTGACATACGTGTCATAAAGTGTCAGGAACAACTTCTTATCTAACTTATCATCTTCTGCCGCATACTGGCGCAGCATTCTCACCAGATATTCCATGGCATCCGCAGGTGCATCAATCTGTTCCTCAATATCTCTCAGCTCCGGCTTTTCTATTGTCATTTTCGGGAAAAGACGGCATACCGTTGCGATGAGATATGCCGGTCTGATGCTCTTACCTTCCGAATCCACCTTGGCATAAGATAACCGCAGATAACGGGTAGGCTTCGTCATCATCAGATACAGATACAGCCTCTGAATATACATCTGCTGTCTCGGGGTAGGGGCAAGTTCAAAATCGGATTCCTGTAAGAATTCCCTGTCAATATCGGAAATAATACCGCCTTTTGCACCGCTTCGCGGAATGATACCGTCATTTACGCCCATGAAGAACAATGCCTTGATCTCACAAAGTCTGGTTCTCTCGATATCACCAATTACGACCTTATCCACATTCTGGGGAATCGTTCCTACCTTGATCTCTGCAAAGCCTGCATCCAGAATATCTGCAAATTCCTTTATCGTCATAGTCTCATCACCAAGCAGGCCAATAATCTGTTCCAGAAGTTCCATGACCAGGCGATAAATCTGTGCATACTCCTTGGCTTTTACCAGATTGCCCTGCGCAGTGAAAGCATCTTCATACTCAGCCAGCTTATTCTCGATATCTGCCCTCACGATAAAATCATATAATGCCCTGACCAGTGCTTCCCCTGTTGCTTCCTTAATCAGCAACGGCTCCAGCATGTCTGTAATCTGCTGTCGGAGATGATTCAACTGCTCCAGCTCCTGTGCTTCCTCTTCCTGCCGTTTCAGGCGTCTGGTGAATGGCTCATTCCATGCCTTTCTCCCCCGTATTCCCATGGTGCGCACATAGTTCTCCAGTCGGTCAGTCTCCTCCGGGGTAATACCAGAAAGACCACATCTTAGAAAATGAAATACAGCTTCATAGGAATATTCCTGTATGGATACCAGTAACGCACTGCGGATAAACTCAATAAAGGGATTCAACACCAGCTTATTGGTCTGATCCAGATAATAAGGGATTCCAAACCTCTCGAACTCTTCCTTCGCCAGATATCCATATCTCTCGATATCCCCTGTAACAACTGCAATATCACGGTAACAGTATCCCTCTTCCCTGATTAACTGCCTGATTGACAGACAGATCTGACGCAGTTCTTCCTTGGGCGTGGAGACTTCCATAATGCGAATGCTGTCCTGCTCCTTCTGATACTCTGTGGTCGGATATCGGAACAGTTCTCTCTCCAGATGGGACAATCCGGGATTATTCACATACCGCTGCACAGTCGATTCTGTGAGCAGAACATCCTCTGCTCTTGCCACACCGGCTTCCTTCGCCTTTTTCTCCAGATCATATATGGTCTTCTTACTCAGGTGAAAAAGCTTCTGCTCGCCATCAGACTTATAGCAATCCTCCTTAGTGTCAGCAGTGACTGTCACAATGACCTCATTTGCCAGCAGCATCAGCTCCTGGATAACGTTATACTGTATCGGGGTAAAGCCCGTAAACCCATCAAAGGCAATGACACTGTCTGCCACGATGCGGGACTTGGGCAGTACATGACGCAGACGGTCCAGCGTCTCTTCTGTTGTGATATATTTCTCTCTGATATATTCCAGAAATCCTTCATAGAGCAGATGCAGGTCCTTTAATTTATAGGACAGGGCGCCCCTCTTAGAGGAATATTCCACCATCTGTTCTACTTCCTTCGTACCAAGTCCATACTGCATGAATTCGGAAAGGGCAGACTTCACCTCATGGATGTAGCCTATCTTCTTAATATTCCGCTTCATGACACTAAGGTCATCTTCCAGTCCTGCCGCTACTTTACGCAGTACGAGACTCTTACCTGTATCATCCAATATGGGCTTATCATTGCCGCCTACCTCTTCAAAGATACGGTGAGAAAGCCGTCCGAAGCTCAATACATCAATATTCATGATACCGCTTCTGGGGTGGCGGCGCACCATGTCCAGCTGGGTCTGCATAGTGAACTGATCCGGCACTACTACCAGGTAGTTCCTGTGCGGATTCTCCATTGCCTGGGCAATGATGTCTTCATATAAACGATAACTTTTGCCGGAGCCAGAGGCTCCTATATAAAATTTCAATCCCATGGGATGCTCCTTTGGTGGTAGGTATGGTGCAAGGCACGCCACAGTTTCTGCCAGTTCGTTAATTTCCACGTACGTGATGTGTTGCACCATCGTTTGGACAAATCGTAGTTCAAGATAGGATTAGTATAACATAAAATAACCAGGCGAAAAGTCAATTTTTCTTTTCGTCTGGTTATAATTAGATATTACTGCCATGGCAGATGAAGAGTACTTTAATCATTGATTTGTTTCTCCTTAATTTGCCCGGAAACGCCCTGTTTTGCAAGGGTTTCTGGGGTTATAGTAAAATGCTCTGAAATTACAGATTGTGGCAAATCAGAGCAAGATTGAGCAAGTTGTTACTACCTGTTAGTAGTAAAGTTGGTAGTAAAAGGGAAAGGGTTACTACTAAGAATTTTAGTTAATTTACTCTGCTAAACTTTTCGACAAGATAATTTACAAATGCAGAACAAGATATCAACATATACTTAGCATCTTCCGCCGGGGCATTTGTAAAATCTATTCCACCATGGCGAATTCCATCAGCATCAGACGTATATCCATACATTTTCTCAAATCCAGCTTTCATCGCACTATGTATCATAACACCATTAGCTTCTAATTTCTTTAATGTGTTTCCTTATGTTGCCTGTGAACCAGTCGCTCCTATAATAATACAACACATAGCTTCTACTGCACTTATAGACTCTTTTATGGAATTTTCATAATCTGGATTCTTTCTATCCGAATATAAGGTTAGCGTTTTCCTAAAATGCGTACTTACCGACTCATATGGTGAATCTGTTGCCTTTGAAATTTCCGCCAACTCTTCTTCACTTGTAATGTTAATAAATTTGTCATTCAAAAATCGATAGCCAGATTTTTCTTGTTCCATAATTTTATTTAATTCAGCTGTCACTCTCTTGAACCAAACTATCTCATCACAGGCACCTCTTTCATAGCAATCGTATTCACACCGACTACAATAATCTCTTTTAGCTTCAAAAAATAATTCTATAATTTCATATGGCATATACCATGGAATATCTGAAATTGTCCTTTGTAAAAGAGTATCAATCCAGTGCCAATTCTTTTGTGCTGTTGCTTCTACTCGATATCCTAATTTATATCAACCACATATTTTAATTCATCATTTATAAAAGGCGATGGTTCTAAAAACTTATGTACAGAATTATATAACCTATTTCTTAAAGCTCTATCCATATCTTCTATCTGAATGGTTTTTTCTGGTGCAAAACCATTTCTCTCTGCAAATCCCATATTAATCCGACCTCGCTTTATCATTTATATTTATAAATACTCCTTTTATAAAGCAAAGGGAAGGTTGTGTCCTTCCCTTTTATTTAAAATGCCGAGGATTCGTTTCTTGGAACGAAGGTTATTCCAAATTTTTCTTCCAAATAATATTTCAAAACAAATATCTCAATCTTTCTATCACTTCTCATAGAGTCCAAATAATATCTTGTATAATCTCCAGCATACTCTGGAGGAACTATTTTTAATGTTCGTCTTCGATTTGCAATATCACATACTTCTTCTCCATTCTTCAAATCTACTGAATTTATATCCCAGCACACAATACTATGTAAATTTTCAAATGAATGATTAAAGTTTTTGCTCATATAATTCTTGAATTCGACATAAAATAGCTTCGAAGTTTTAATTGGCATATTATCCTTTGCCTTCACAATAACATCAATTCCAAAATGAGTATCATAATCGATTACTGTAAAAGGAAAAATTTCTGGTTTATATGTACTTAATTGCATGAATATTGTAAATACTCCATTTTCTTGTTGTGGTTCAATTAATGTAATGTTTTTGTCATCTGCAACCTTGTAGTTCGCAACTCGTGTTCTGTTTACTTTATCAATTCGTTTCTTAAAATCACTCTTTTCACGTGCAACAGTATTGTATGCATCTACCTCTGATTCAAGCCACTCCAGATTGCTCCAATCATCACTCTGAACAATTTCATCATATATTTCTTTTACTGCATCCCTTAAATCTGCCAATATTTCCGATGGAGTATTCTCTATTGAACCTCTATTCGCAGTCAGACGCAATCCTTGACAATTTACAAAAGCATGCAGCTTCGTATATTCGGAACCTTTTGATGTAACCCAATCATTTTTTCGCTGGATTGCCATATAATCTTTACAAAGCCATATCCCATATCTATCTTGAACCGTATATGCCCCTTCTGGTGCAGAATATCCTGGTCTTCTAATCATATTATTATATGAATACTTTACTTTTGTACCTTCAACAAAGAATACTGCTTGGAATTTTATTTCTGGAAAGTTCTTTAAACTCTTTGTTTTTACTACTTTTTTACAATACCACTTTGGAGCATCCACTAAGTAATCATTGAACAAATCATTTACACTCTTGCTCTCTTCTGGAAAAACATGTCCAAATTCAATATCCTCATATTTATCAGCATCTACGCCTTTTAATTTCAATTTTACATCTGCATTTTCTTCAATATCAAAGCATCGTTCCACAGAACCAAATTTTGTGAACCATAAAATATAGTCCTTTAATTGTGCATGTGTAAACTTATCTCGACGGTTCTCATTATATCCGTATATTACAATTCTACTACCTTTCATTCCATTTTCATTATTTTCACTTATAACATCTACAGTTGGAATAACATGATTGAACAAATTTTTCTTTGGCTCATTCATAATAGCATGATACTTAATACCATTTTTAGCGGTAATAACCTCTATTTTTTTGCTATTGAAATAAACTTTTGTTCCGTGACCTTTTTCTCCAATTGCTCCTGTCTCATCTTTAGTCTCTCTTCTCATTGAATTTCCTAAATCGAAGAATGATTTCAATCCCTTATCATCCATTCCATCTCCGTCATCAATAATTTCGATTTTAAGAACTCTCTCTCCACAATCTGAAATAACGCAAAAATTCATGGTCATATTTTTTGCATGAGCATCAAATCCATTGCTTATTCCTTCTCTTACCAAATCTAAAGGATTTGAAAAATCCTGTGCTATTTCTATAAATTCCTGAGAACTATTTACTTCTGGTGTAATAGTAAATCCCATAATAAATCTCCTTTTCAATCAATTTTGAGAAGCAAAACTACTAAAATATTTTATCACAATATGTCGGAAAAAGACAGATAAAATAACGCCCCAGCCTAAGCCAGAGCGTCATCCCACTTCCATATTAAACTACTTTGAACATTTTCTGCGACATTGGTTTCTAATATCTAAGAGAAATACTTGATATGATTTTCTAAAAATGGGCAAAAAATAAGGAGCAACATTTCGGTTACTCCTTATTGACAATCAATCTATTGTTGCCCTTATTCTATTTGCCAGTCTTTTCGGGATGTCATCTTCTACATCCCACATAATAGTATTTTTCTGTGCTATGTCAAAATGTAATCTTGTATCCTTTTGGCACAATTGAATAACAGTTTTGCCTATTCCCATTGCATATCCTTCTTCAAAATATGCTCCATTATTTTGGTGTGTTAAATCAACCACCACAAACTTACTTTCTCTAATACACTTCAAAAGCTCAGGCGTTATAAAGTCATTGTGTTGAACTTCATCTATAAAAACTGCAATATAATCTGCATCAGAAATACCTTTTCGAATTGCATCTCTTAATTTTAGAGTCTCATTTCCAAATTTCATAGCAACAAGCACATTACGTCCATATGAAGAATTCTTCTGTAATTCATCAATTCTTTTGTATGCAGCAGGGGTTAATGTTATATCGATAGCATCTTCAGTACTTGGACCTGCATTATATTCTATATATCCAGTATCACTTAAATACCTAAGCATATATTCAACTTCATATATGTAGTCCTCTTCTTTTCGTTCTTCTGAATTCTCATACTCATGTGAAAATTTATCGACATCAATTTCATACCTATCAACAAATAACATACTTATCAGTTCTTGTAATGCTAAAGAAACCTGCTGTCCCATATGTTTCATCCTTTTATTCAGATATAATAATATATAATCAATCCTATCTGCAAATGTACGAGGATACCAAGATTCAATTATATCATTATCCATATGGACCGGAAGTCCATGCGTATTCTTCCCTGAATTAAAATCTTGTTTATACTCATCACATTTTTCTTTATTTAACATAGTATTATATCGATATTCTATTTTACCCCCGCCTTCATATTTATGATATGCTAGATATGATGCAAGATGATTCTTATTAAATGGTATTTTCTCCTCCCAAAAAGATAACTCATATCTTCCACATATAGGACAGTCATAAAAAGACAAATATGAATCCATATCTACTTGATGATATGCCATTGTTTTGCACACAAAACATTCCTTTTTTTCTGACATTTATTTCTCACCTTCTCATTTTATATATTCGTAGGTGTTTGCGAAACACAAAATTTTGAATACAGAATTGTACAGATTTAACAAATGCATAAACAGACACTGTGCAGCCGTCAGTACTTAGACGCTGTATTTTAGCGTCTTATGTACTGCTACGAGCTGCAGTGTAGCGAGAGCGGGTCTGTGTTGCATTGTTAAACCTGCACAATTCGTCCCATTCTTTATACCTGTTTCGCAATTACCTATTATATATTCGTTCAAAAATCATTTCCCTTTCCCATATCTATCTCCATATTCTTGTGCATCACTTTCATTATAGATGATTTCTATATTCTTGATTGAAACTGGTTTCATAATTTTATTGTCAGCTACACACCACTGATTAAAAAGGTTAATTGCCTCATTTTTACTTTCAGCACAAAAATCAACACTTCCAACCCCATCGATGCCATCATACTGAATTAAATATGTAAAAATCATTTTTTCCTTTCTATTAATTCCATATCGAATTTTATTCTTCAAACATATCCTGAATCTGTTCAAGAATATATTCATTATTAAACCAAAAGCACTGTTTTGTCATAACGTCACCATTAGGCAATTCACTACCATTACTTCTAGGATTTTCTGTATCTGCATATCCGATAGATTTCAAATCATAATATACCAATGATGCATGTGGACGAATGGAGATAATTTTATTATATTCCTTTGGAGATTTACACAATCTATACTCTTTACGTTTTGGATTTGTATTTCTTGTGTCCGGGAAATTATTCAACATTCGATTCATTCCCCTCTTAGTCAATATCGGAGTTCCATCTTCCTTTTGGTCTTTTACAAATTCAACGCCTTCACGAATGATATCTCTTATATCTTCCCAGCCCTTACGGATAATAGATTCATCCTCCTGTGGAAGGCTCCAGAAACGTGCTCCAAAGAACACAAAGTCTTCTCCATCTTCTTTGAATACAGACCACAAAAATTGTCTATCAACCATTTCCTCATAAACAGTTGATTCTTCCCATGTTTCTTCAATTAAATCCTTGAACTCAAATGCTGAAAAAGATATGTCCTCATTCATAGTTAAATCACTATTTACACGTAATGTCTTTACATATATATTAGATCTAACAAATTCTTCAGCCTGCTCGCTTGTGATACCAAGCATAGCAAATGTAGTACGTGCAAATTCTGCTTTGTCAATAGTTTTCTTTGAAGACCACTGTTCAAAATCGTCTGGTTCCATCAACGATTGTCTTATTTCTGTAACAGTCATTCCAATATATGGCTTGAATCTACTTAAAACTATTTCTTCGAAAGTATGGTCTCTTAACTCCTCTGCATCACTTATAATAGCATCATACTGACGAATAATATCATAGGTTTCCTCGTCTTTATCTGGGTCATACAACAAATTATTAGCATCTATGTATTCACTAAACAACTGATTCATATATGAAGGTTTAAAAGAAAATGCTCGCCCACCATTTTTTGTGCAAGGAGACAAATAATGTGCTTCACTTTCATGTAAATCTGAATATCTTCCTTCATTTACACAATCCCTAATATATCTATAATCCTGTTCAATCATAGCCATATCAACTTCCGGGATTTTAACATATGCTGATTTATGAAAAGGAAATTGAAATGGCGTTCTACCTTGATTCGTTTCATCTATATAGTAAACTAACATCATCAATTTACATTTTTCATAAATATGAGAGTAACAGAATTTCTCTGGTAGTTGCTCATTACGATTTATCATTCCTTAAACAAGTCTTTCCTTTACCTTTAATCCTGCTCTAGTTTTGTATATCAATGGACTTACTTTTAATTCAACTCCAACAGCACTCAAATCGGCTTGTGCTTCATTGTCACGTGGTTCATCAAAATAAACTTCTTGAACTAAAAAGCCAATTCGACCTTTATCTCCTCTGTGTGATGTTCCATATTCATCAGTCCATCCTTGGATATATTTTTCTGCATAGTATTGCAAAATATCATTTCGATGTTTACCAGTTACCTCAAGTTCATAAACATCCCCAACAACACACCCTTCTAGAGCCTTTGCATGACGTAAAATATCCCTTCTATCATGTTTATCATATTCATAAGAAAGTGACATTTCATCCTCCTTTCTATGGCTCTTCATTAGCCATAATACCATCAAGAACCTCACCCATTCTTGTTATCATTGGAACTACTAACGCATTACCCATGCAAAAATATCTCATTCTCTTAGGCATCCCTGAATTTGTCCAGTCATCATCGAATCCCTGTAGTCTCTCTGCTTCAATAGGTGTCAATAAACGAAGTCTTCCAGAACCCGGGTCTGTCACAACATGTGTACTTCTATTTAATGTAGACTCACTGGTTAGCATTGTTCTTCCCGGTCTATCCCAAGGGTCTGGAAATGCAACAGGACCCTCAGAAAACGTATATTCGTGACCATTTTTCGTCTTTCTCGGAATTTTTTTTGCCCCCTTTAAATAAACCCATTTAGACTTTTTATCTTCTGTAATGTAAAACTCCTCATCCACATTTTCTTGAAGTATCTGTTTAATCAATACTGGCTGAATTTCATCTTCCGTAATATCGCAAGTATAAATTTTCCCTTCATGCATATATCCAGCTTTATTAAATGCAAAAGCAAAATTATCAGATATATTAATTATATCTTCATCTGTTTTGTATGCACCTAAGGTTCCATTCACAATATCGGTATTCGCAACAATAGGAAACGCCTGTACCATAAATCCTCTTTTTGAAAGCACATCTACAGGTGATACCCCATTCATATTCTTACCATATACAGTATCATTTCTATATGCAAATATAAATGTCCTTCTACGTCTCTGTGCTGCTCCATATGTTGCAGCATTAACTACTCGCCATTCAACTGAATAATTTAAGCTTGCTAAACAAGCTAATATAATACCAAAATCTCTTCCTCTCTGGCTTGCAGGAGATTTAAGCAATCTATCTACATTCTCAAATATGCAAAAGGCTGGTGTTTTAGCAATAATTGTATCTCGGATTTGCCACCACAATACACCTTTCTTTCCTTCTATTCCATGAGAAGATGCTAATGTATGAGCAACGCTATAATCTTGGCACGGAAATCCACCTACTAGTAGATTGTGGTCTGGTATAGTATTCTTATCCATTAAAGAAATATCTTCTCCTGTATGATATTCCCCACGCAAATCTTGTAAATCACCAAAATGGTCTACATAACAATCATGAGCCCATTGATTAACTTTATCCGGCTCCCATTGTGAAAACCAAGTGGTCTTCCATCCAGTTCCTAATCTTTCCATTCCTACACGGAATCCACCAACTCCTGCAAAGAGTTCACACATAGTTTTTTTCATTGCCATAAAAAAGTCCTCCTTGGCATACAGCCATCTCACTTATTCTTTGAGTCCGGACATTATCGTATTAGCACCATCAAATGATGGATCATTGGACTCTAGCACTCTTGCATAAATAGTCCGTCAGTTCGTTGAACACATATTATTTATTGATTTCTTCACATTCATCTACCATAGTATTAATTGCTTTACGAATGGCTTCTGATTTTGTAACCTTCATACATTTGCAATATGCTTCCAATCTAGTCAAAGTAGCATCATCCATTCGGATGGTATAACTCTTAACCATATTGTTATCTCCTTTTGGACGTCCCATCTTTTTCATAATGCTCTCCTCTCGTGCATATTGATATTATACTTTTTGCATTACAAAAAGTCAAGTAAAATCGAACATCTATTCGCTATGTTTATAAAAAATTTCTCCTACTAACCTGCGATTTCCTCACAAATTAGCCAGAGTTGTGTTCAAAGTTTTGTATGTGTGCCATCGCTTAGTAGTCAGTTACTACTAAGGATTTCTCCCCACACCTTTGCCTTTATCTCGATTCCACCCATGAGCCTTAGTAGTCGAAAACGTAGTATTTTAAATATTTCCCACCATATTCTGCCCTGTATTGCCCCAGTCTGCGAAGATATGCATTATCATAAAACTTGAGTGCTGTGGCACATGAATAGTACTTTTATCATTGTTTTGTTTCTCCCTGTTTTGCAAGGGTTTCAGGAGTTTTGTGAAATGCCCAAAATTACAGATTGTGGCAAATCGGAGCAGAATTGAGCAAGCTATCACTACATGTTGGTAGTAAAATAGCAAGGGTTACTACTAAGGGTTTTTACTCATATTTAAAATTGTCATCAATGTATTTCTTTATAGTCTTTTCGCTCTTAACAAAATACATCTTTCCTGTACTATCCGTCACATATAATGTCAGCTTATCTTTTTCTGAGAACACGCCATCTTTTACCTGTTTTCGTAAATTTCCTAAAAACAACTTAATATCAAAAACCAAATCCATAGATTCTTCTGGTTCTAAAGTACATGGTAATGGTTTCTGTATCATTTTTACTATTGGATTTTTTATATCAGGTACAATCAGTAAATTTTGCTTTTTCGAAACTTTGATTCCCCAATTCTTTATTATTACATTCCTATTACCTATGTTAGTGACCGTTAAATTTACAAAATGAAATTCAAAATTTCCATTTTCAGAAAACAGCACATTTTTATCCGAGAAACTTAATCTTAATCGCTTTCTATTTGCATATTTAATTTGCCAAAGTGTAACTATAACAGCAGCAGCTGTCGCTATTGCACCGACTGCTTGACCTATAGCTGCAAAAGCAGTCCAAAACAAATTATAATCTTTCACAGTTTACACGCTCCCTTCAATATGTTATCAATTCTTAAATAATTCTAATGCAATATCTTCCACTGCTTTTCCAATTTTCATAGAATTCACTCCTATATGTAACTAAGAACACCCCAAAATTGGAGTGTTCTTACTATCTAATTCATATCATAGTTCTTACTTTATATTTGTGTCTTAATGGTCTCAAAATCCAATCATTAAAATCAACTATTTTATCATTTTGCAGTCTTCCTAAAACAATACCAGGATCACGATTTATTCGATTTGCAAATTCCTTAATTGATTGTAAATCGAATTTTGCACCTTCAACAAACTTTTTGTATTGGTCGCTTGGTATCAAACTATCTTGTGCGAACTTATTTGCTGCTTCTTCCTGCTCTCCAGTTTCCTTTTCAAACGATATCCCATAATCGCCATTTATAATAAGGGTTGCTACATTAAGGAATGTTCTTAATGCCTTAATTTGTTCATCCTTCTGCCTTGGTAAATCTGGTAACCCATAATTTTCTCTAAAGAACTTGTAATCAAAATATTCAAAAACTTTTCTTTCTTCCGCAAGTTCTTCTTCTGACCTAAATTCTGCAATCAATGCATCATACGCATTTTGAAGATTTAACCAATAATTTACACTAGTACCAATCAGCCTTGATAATTTCATTGCGATGTCAATTGATAAACTCTGCTCACTCCGAATTAAAAGGCTTAGGTTTTTAGGCGTCGTATCAAGCCTTTTTGCAAAATCCTCTTGTGTCAATCCACTTTCATCAACAATTTCTTTTATATAATAACCCGGGTGAAATGCAATCTTATTATTATATTCAATATAGTTACTCATAATGTTTGCTCACCTCCATAATTTCTACTACTCTCACATTTTCCGCTATTTCATCAATATTACAAGGATTATAAGTCTGTTCATTTTCGTCCAACGGCTCTATAATAATTCTCCATTGTTCGCGCCTTGATTGATTACAATTCTATGCATTTTTCAATTTGCAATTCTCAAAACACATATTTACCTGCATCTTCATCACACGCCGATCATTTCTTCTATTTCATTTTCCTTGCCACTAAATTATAAATTCTTCTGTCAAGTCATCAATATTTTCCCATTTACTGCCTTCTGTGACGCTATCTTAAGCATTTGTAATAATGCTCCCCATTCTACCATGACATCTGAATAATTCAAATCCTTACATTTTCTGCAAGCACCTTTCCAAATTTCAATAAATATTATTATCGTAACAAGTCCAGCAATGTATATTCACCCTTTTGAACTTTTGACATTTCATGATATTTCTTTATTGCCGTCACAAGAATCCTCGGATCGCTGAAGTACATTTTCACAAAATCATAGGACTTTACCTCCGTCATCTTCAAATCCTCTTTGCAAAAACTGCTGGGTTTCTTCCCGGATTTCTTGAATTCCTTATACTTATTCTCATTAAAGATGATTAGCATCTCTATTTCCGGTGCCGTAATAACATTAATCACATCCACCTTGCCAGTGTATGCCTTACTGAGCTTAAAGTTTTCACGTCTTGAGTCAAGAATTCTAATAACAGAAATCTTATCCATAAATCCTTTTCTCAAATATTTTTCTTCAAACTTCTTGCCTTCCCGACAGCGGATCACTTCTTCCTCAATCATCTCTTCTCGGGAAAAAATCAGGAGCTCATAATCCAAGAGTATATCTATAATGGCAGTTTCAGCTGCGCCCTCACAGATACACGCCTTATATTTTGCTAATTCCATGGGTACCTCCTATGCAAGAGAGGCAGCGATACTCTTCTTTAGTTGCATATATGCCTCGTATGTCGGAGTCGTACCTTCAAGAAAACCGCTCTGGTATGCATCGCTCTTCTTGATATCATTTCTTTTCAGTATATTGGATAGATTCTCTACTGTGATGCCATTACGATTTCTGGTAATAAATATGCTATCATTACGATCATACTCATCAAGCAATTCCGGATAATGTGTAGAAAAGAGAAGTGTACCACCTTTTTTGTTCAGCTTGCTGTCCATGAAGAATCGCATCAGTGTCGTAACAATTTCTTTATTGAAATGGTTCTCTACTTCATCTACAACAATATACCCACCTTTTTGCAATACTTCCTGCGCAAGGGTAAAAGTAATCATTCCTTTTACCGTACCTGATGAAAGGTAGTTGTTCAGTTCCACCGGATTATTAAGAAGAATTTCCTCTTTTCCCCTGAATTTCAGATGGATTAGTGTCTTATTATCATTTTCATCAAAATGCAACCTCTCAATTGTCGGATCCAAGAATGTAATGACCTCTGTAGGAATATCTTCTGAGAATGGAAGAATATTTTCATTCGTATATTTCAAAAGATTTACTATCCGTATATGTTCCTTTATCTTTTTATTTCTGGCAATCATAATACTTACATCATCGGATAAAAATTCTTCCTGGCTGCTCCTGATTATCGCCGGCTCTTTTCCTTCAAAATCAAGCATTGCCTTGCGGGTAGTCACTTCAACTACATTCTTTTTCCATAAAGACTCTGAGACAATACTGTAATTTGTCCCTTCTGACTTACTTTTCTTGGATGCAATAATCGTTTCCAATCGACAAATTTCATTCGTCTTTCCGGAAAAGAAATACATATTCAATTTGACTTCTTTTGCATCGCCCAATATATCTCTGGTTTCAATGTGGTTAATTGGCTCATTATTGATTATTTCTAAAGCAAGCAGAATAACCTTTAATACAGATGTCTTACCGGATGCATTGATACCAATAAAACCAGTTGCAGAATTTAAATAAATATTAGAAAATAACGGATACAGAATACTCTTTTGTTCTTCTGCGATTCTCTGCTGCGCATAAAAGTTCAAAGCAAGCTTTTCCTTGAATAGCGGTAATCCTTCCGCTGTAATACGAAGAAGTTTCATGAATGCCTCCAAATTTATTAACAGTTTTTACGTTTTTATTCTTAGTATAGGAATAGTATACCATTTGCTTTGTAATTTATCAACGAATTTTACGTTTTTATAATAATCAACCTGTCCGGTTGATAATCCTACCGTTTTACAAAACAGGGGTACAATGGGGGTACAAATACCATTCTCATTCCCCAAGCGCCTTGATTTTAAGCCATTTCAGACAAAAGTACAGGTCCTACCGTGGCAGATGGATAACACTTTTATCAAATCACGTATCATTTCCCCTTATTTTATTATATATGGAATGCCAAAAACAACCTGCTTCATTTGGTAATTTCTCATAATACCCAACAGCAAACAGCTGTCATCCATATGATATCTTCCATATGCCTTATCGCCCTAAAAACAGAAAGATTTATTGCATAAATGCTTCAAAAATGATAGTCTAAATACATGCTTGTCGTTAGTTATGAACCAAGAGTTTGTTCCAACTAACACTCATGCAGGTATTTGCGAAACACACTATCCCAGATACAGAATTGTGTTGCATTGTGAAAACAACACAATTCGTCACTCGCACAGTAAATTCGCACTTACCTGAATATTTTAAATACAGGAGGTGTCACAATGGGTGATACAGAAAATAAAATACCTTTAAGAAGTGAAGTAGCCGTTGAGAATACCTGGGCTTTGGAAGACCTCTATGCTACAGATGATGACTGGAAAGCAGACATGGAACGTCTCAAATCCATGATGCAGCAGGCTTGCGGATACCAGGGCAGATTAAGCCAGAGCAGCGCACAGTTACTGGCTTTCCTGAAATTACAGGATGATATCAATGTCGTTCTGACAGACTTTGCCAACTATTCTTTCCGCAAGGCTGATGAAGATACCAGAAATACCACATATCAGGGATTTAAGAGCCAGACCAATTCTTTGATCGTTGCCCTGTCTGGTGCTTTGTCTTTTGCTGAACCTGAGATTCTCTCCATCCCGGATGAGACTCTGGAGCAGTTCTATCAGGAACAGTCTGAATTGTCCGTATACAAGCGCTATATCCACGATATCCGTCGTAAGAAGGCTCATATCCTGAGTAATGCAGAAGAGAAGATCATGGCTGCTGCCGGTGAAATGGCACAGGCTCCAGACGAGATCTATGGACTTCTCAACAATGCAGATATGACTTTCCCCGATATCACAGACAGCAACGGCAAGCAGTTACATGTAACTCACGGAAGTTTCATTCCACTGCTTCAGAATTCTGATGTGAAGGTAAGAAAAGCCGCTTTCGAATCCCTTTACAGCAGCTATAATTCCCTGAAAAACACTTCAGCAGCTCTGCTTGCAGCACAGATGAAGCAGTTACAGTTCAATGCGGATATGCGTCATTATGACTCTGCACTGGCTGCGGCTCTCGATAACAACAACGTAGATACTGCTGTATACTACAACCTGATTGAAGCTGTACACGAGAACATGGATGCCATGTACAAATATGTTCGTCTCCGCAAGAAGCTTTTGGGCGTGGAAGAGCTTCATATGTATGATCTGTATACTCCTATCGTATCAGATGTTGACAGCTATATCTCCTTCGAGGATGCAAAAGACAATGTCCTGGATGCGCTTGCAGTCATGGGCGAGGATTATGTATCTATTCTGAAGGAAGGCTTCAACAACCGTTGGATTGATGTATATGAGAACGTTGGAAAACGCAGCGGTGCTTACTCAGCTGGTACTCGTAAACATCCTTACGTACTGTTAAATCACAACAACGATCTGAATACAGAATTTACACTGGCACACGAAATGGGTCATGCACTTCATTCCTATCTTTCAACTGCCAATCAGCCGGTCGTAGATTCAGATTATGTGATCTTTGTTGCAGAAGTTGCATCTACCTGTAACGAAGCACTGCTGATGCAGCATCTGCTGAAAAAGACATCAGACAAGAAGCAGCGTGCATACCTGATCAACTATTTCCTGGAGCAGTTCAGAACTACTCTGTATCGTCAGACAATGTTTGCAGAGTTTGAATTAAAGATGAGTGAACTGACTGCAAATGGCGAAAGTGTCAATGCGGAAACTGCTACCAAGGTATATCATGACCTGATTGATCTCTACTTTGGTCCAGATATCATTCACGATGAATATATTGATCTGGAATGGGCTAGAATCCCTCACTTCTATTACAACTTCTATGTATATCAGTATGCTACCGGCTTCTCTGCCGCTATCGCACTGTCACAGAAGATTCTGTCTGAAGGGGAACCTGCAGTTAAGGCATACAAGGAGAAATTCTTAAGTGCCGGCTGTTCCAAAGATCCTGTATCTATCTTAAAGGATGCCGGAGTAGATATGTCCACCAAGAAACCTGTAGAGCAAGCACTTGCTCTGTTCAATAGTCTTCTTGATGAAATGGACGAGCTAATGAAATAATCTGTATAGAAAAATGGCGGCTGATCAGTTCAGCCGCCATTCTTATGCTTATTATAACAATTCTTTTAAAATCTGATTTACCATTGCAGGATCTGCTTTTCCCTTCATGGCTTTCATGGTCTGTCCTACAAGGAAGCCGATTGCACGGTCTTTTCCATTGTGGTAATCCTCTACTGACTGTGGATTTGCAGCAATGATCTCTTCGATGGTCTTTCTGAGCGCTCCTTCATCATTAACAGTCTTTAAACCCTTTTCCTCTACATACTTCTCAGGGTCTACATCCTCTTCAAACATGACTTCAAATACTTCTTTTGCCACAGAAGAATTAATTGCCTTGGCATCTACAAGACCAATGAGCTTCGCCAGATTCCCAGGCGCGAACCTGATATCCTCCGGGTCCATATTCTTCTCCTTCAAAAGACGCAGTGTCTCTCCCATAAGCCAGTTGGACACTTTCTTGGGCTGCTTGCAGATAGCAACCGTCTCTTCAAAGAGATCTGCCATATGCTTGGAATCTGTAATGATTCCAATATCATACTCCGGTATATCGAATTCTTCCTTATAACGCGCCATCTTCGCTTCGCGAAACTCCGGTTGTCTGGAACGGATCTGCTCCAGCCATTCATCACTGATATAGACAGGTACAAGGTCGGGATCAGGGAAATAACGATAGTCCTGTGCATCCTCTTTGGAACGCATTGCATAGGAATATTCCTTCGCATCATCCCAGCGCCTTGTTTCCTGTACAACTTCCTTACCTGACTCCAACAGTTCAATCTGTCTCTCACGCTCTCCCTCGATTGCATGTGTGATTGCCTTGAAAGAGTTGAGATTCTTCATTTCTGTTCTGGTTCCGAATTCCTTTGCACCTACTTCTCTGACAGACAGGTTCACATCTGCTCTCATAGAACCTTCATTTAATTTACAGTCAGATGCACCCAGATACTGTACTGTCATACGCAGCTTCTCCAGATAGGCAATGACCTCTTGCGCATTGCGCATATCAGGCTCTGATACAATCTCGATCAAAGGCACACCGGAACGGTTATAATCTACCAGTGAGCAGTCTTCCCATTCATCATGGATCAGCTTACCGGCATCCTCTTCCATATGAATCTCATGAATACCGATAGCTTTCGTTCCCTGTTCTGTCTCAATATCTACATGTCCATTGCGGCAGATAGGCAGATACAGCTGACTGATCTGATAGTTCTGTGGATTATCCGGATAGAAATAATTCTTTCGGTCAAATTTGCAGTACTGCGTGATCTGACAGTTCGTAGCAAGACCTACAGCTACTGCATATTCAACGACCTGTTTATTCAATACTGGCAGAGAACCCGGCATACCTGTACATACAGGGCAGGTATGTGTATTAGGCGCACCGCCAAAAGCGGTAGAGCATCCACAGAATATCTTGGTCTTGGTTGCAAGCTCTACATGAACTTCCAGACCGATGACTGTTTCATATTGCTTTGACATAACTATCTGCCCTCCTTCTTACCAAACTCACCACGGATTTTCTCATACGTATATGCAGCCTGAATCAGTTTCTTTTCCTCAAAGCTGTCTGCAAGAAGCTGCATACCAATCGGTAATCCCTGACTGTCCACGCCGCATGGTACGGAGATTCCCGGTAATCCTGCCAGATTGACAGAGATTGTATAGATATCTCCCAGATACATCTTCAACGGATCGGATAAGCTCTCTCCAAGCTTCGGTGCTGTGGTCGGCGCAACAGGTCCAAGAATCAGGTCATATTTGGAAAAGGCATCATCAAAAGCCTTACGGATCATGGCTTTTACACGCAACGCCTTTAAATAATATGCATCATAATAACCGGAGCTTAATACAAAGGAACCCAGCATGATTCTACGCTTTACTTCCGGTCCAAAGCCTTCAGAACGTGTCTTCTTGTACATGTTGTGGAGTCCTTCATACTCAGAAGTACGATAGCCATACTTGATACCGTCAAAACGCTCCAGGTTAGAGCTTGCTTCTGCTGCTGCAATGGTATAGTAAGTGGGAATCGCATATTCTACCAGACTCAGGTCAAATTCTTCTACAATAGCGCCTTTTGCTTCCAGTGCCCTGGCAGCTGCAAGAACTGCCTCTTTTACCTCGCTGTCCAGACCATCTCCGAAATAATCTCTGGGAATACCAATCTTCATGCCTTTTACATCCTCTATTAAAGCTGATGTAAAGTCTGTGTCTTTTCCAATCGCAGCTCTGTCAATGGAAGTAGAATCCTTGGTATCGTGGGACGCAATTGCTTCCATAACGGTCGCACAGTCTGTTACATTCTTAGTCAAAGGTCCTATCTGATCCAGAGAGGAACCATATGCAATCAGACCATATCGTGATACTGTTCCATAAGTAGGTTTCAGACCAACGACACCACAGAAGGATGCAGGCTGACGGATAGAACCACCTGTATCAGAGCCCAGTGCGAAGTAACATTCCTTCGCTGCCACTGCTGCTGCAGAACCGCCTGAAGAGCCTCCCGGAACATGCTCTGTGTTCCATGGATTTCTTGTCACTCCATAAGCAGAGGTCTCTGTAGTAGACCCCATGGCGAACTCATCCATGTTCGTCTTGCCGATCATCACAGCCCCTGCCTTTTCCAGATTCTTCACTGCCTCTGCAGTAAAAGTCGGAATGAAATTGCCAAGTATCTTAGAGGAGCAGGTCGTCAGCACTCCCTCTGTACACATATTGTCCTTGATTGCTACAGGAACACCTGCAAGAGGACCTGTAAGCTCTCCTGCCTCGATCTGCTTCTGTACTGCTTGTGCTTTAGCCAGAGCAGCCTCCCTGTCTATGGTCACATAGGCGTGGATGGTCTCCTCTGATGCATCGATTCTGTCCAGTACTGCCTTCATGGCCTCTACGGCAGTGGTCTTGCCCTCTTTGATCGCCCTGGCCAGCTCCACTGCACTATACGCTAAAATATCCATCCTTCAACCTCCATCCTAATCAAATGTTCTCGGTACCATGAACATGTTATCCTTCTCACCCGGTGCATTCTTAAGTGTCTTCTCACTCTCATCACCATTGGTCACAACATCCTCACGGAACACATTCTGTACAGGGAACACATGAGACATCGGTTCAATACCTGTCGTATCCAGCTCGTTTAATTTATCAATATAGTCAAGCATACTTCCCATGTCCTTCTTGGCCTGCGCCTTCTCTTCCGGGGAAAGCTCCAGCTTGGACAGGATGCCTACATATTCAATTGTCTCATCACTGATTATATTTGCCATAACTATTACCTCTGCCTTTCCATATGCACATCTCTTAATCCCTGACTTTGATATGAACCTCTCTTAACTGCTGCTCCGTCACATCATTCGGTGCTCCGCACATCAGATCCTGTGCAGAACCGCTCATTGGGAATGCGATAACTTCACGGATATTCTCTTCATTGCGAAGAAGCATGATCATTCGGTCAATACCAGGTGCCATACCTGCGTGTGGTGGTGCTCCGAACTGGAATGCCTGATAGAGTGCTCCAAACTTGCTCTTTAATGTCTTTTCATCATATCCTGCAATTTCAAAAGCCTTTACCATGATCTGCATATCGTGGTTTCTGACTGCACCGGAAGAAAGCTCCACACCGTTGCATACAATATCGTACTGGTAAGCCAGAACATCCAGCGGATTCTTAGTCTCCAATGCTTCCAGACCGCCCTGTGGCATGGAGAATGGATTGTGGGTAAAGCCAAGCTGCTTTGTCTCAGGGTCGATTTCATACATCGGGAAATCATTTACATAGCAGAAACGGTATGCATTCTTCTCGCACAGGTCCAGTTTATCACCTAATTCATTACGCAACTGGCCTGCATAATAATTGGCTCTTTCTTCCTTATCTGCAATAAAGAAGATGGTGTCTCCTGCTGCCAGAGATGCAATCCGGGCAAGCTGCCCCTTTAATTCATCAGGAATGAATTTGTCAATAGGTCCCTTATAAGTCATATCCTCGGCAACTTCCAGATAACCTAAGCCGCCCATTCCCATATCGGTGGCAAATTTCAGGAGCTTCTCATGGAAGCCCTTGGACATCTCTGCATGTACCTTGATTGCTCTGACTGTTCTTCCAACAAAGGGCTTAAAAGTACATTTCTGGAAGAAATCTGTCACATCTATAATACGAAGCGGGTTACGAAGATCCGGCTTATCACAGCCAAACTCCAGCATAGCCTGCTTATAGCTGATGATAGGATATGGAGCCTGTGTTACGGCATATCCTTCCGGTGCAAATTTCTCAAATGCTGCAGATAAGACTTCTTCACCTACCCTGAATACATCCTCCTGTGTGGCGAAGCTCATCTCGAAATCAAGCTGATAGAACTCTCCCGGTGAACGGTCTGCTCTTGCATCTTCATCTCGAAAACACGGTGCTACCTGGAAATATTTGTCAAAACCGGATACCATCAGCAGCTGCTTATACTGCTGTGGAGCCTGGGGCAATGCATAGAACTTACCCTTATACTTTCTGGATGGCACGATATAATCTCTCGCACCCTCAGGAGAGGAGGCACACAGGATAGGGGTCTGAATCTCCAGAAATCCCATCTCTGTCATCTTCTGGCGTAAGAAGCTGATTACCTGGGAACGGAAGATAATGTTATCCTTAACCTTGGCATTCCTCAGGTCAAGATAACGGTATTTCAGACGGATATCTTCTCTTGTCTCCTTGGATGTCATGATTTCAAAAGGAAGCTGGCTGTATACCTTGCCAAGTACAGTGATCTGCTGTGCTTCCAGTTCGATAGTTCCTGTAGGAATCTTGGGATTGTAAGTTTCTTCATCTCTTTTCTCAACAGGTCCTTCAATAGAAAGGCACATCTCTTTAACAATGCCTTTTAACAATTCTGTCTTACGGATAACGACCTGCAGTACACCATACATATCTCTTAAATCAATAAAAGACACGCCGCCGTGATCACGGATATTCTCTACCCAGCCTGCCACCTGCAGAGTCTGACCAATGTGCTGTTCACCGATTTCCTTCATAGTGATGTTTCTGTACATGTTATACCTCCTACTGTGTGAGGCATTCCGTATAAACAAAAAGTCCCGGAATGCCTTATATTAGCATTCCGGGACGGATAAACAAATTCGGTATCCGCGGTACCACCCGCATTGCCAGACCGTCATCTCCATCAAGATGTGTCCTCGCTCTGACCTCTCTTCTCATTTAACGCATGATCACGTATCACCCTAATAGTCAACCGTTCAGATGATCTGCTCCGGAGTGTTCCCTGTGTCAGCTTCCACGTACAGCGCTCTCAGTCGGTGACGCCGTCTTCCTGTCGTATCCCTTAACAAGAGTCTCCTTCATAGCATTTCAGTTGCATAATTATTCAAAAACTTGCAATCATAATAGCACACGTCTTTATCGATTTCAAGTAGTAAATTACATTATTTTATTTTTTTATGAAGTATACCATATATAACGTTCACAGTGACCGTTATAGCGATTAATCAGCAATCACGCTTTCCATTACTGTGTCAACAGATTCACATTCAGGAAGGTCTCCATGTATCTTTCTACACTTTCCCAGATTACGACATCTGCATCGTATTCATCCAGCATACTCATAGTGAAGTCCTTGGTGTAGATCCAGTGGACTTCCTTATAATAGCCCTTGGCAATGGTGGACAGGAAGCCTGAGAAGGAATCCCCGACTACCAGTGCTACCTCATCTCTGTACTGCGCCTTATCTGCGGTATCTGCGTCAAATACATAGGTTGTGTCGATATTATACTTGTCTGCTACACCGCCAATCACTGCAAGATCGCCTGCCAGATCATTAGAGGTGATATCGAAAGACACGGAATCGAGGTTCTTCGCCTCCACACCATATGCCTCATGCATCAGCTGCTGCATTCCTACGAAAGCACCCTTCTGATTCCAGTGTGTATCTGTCTGATAGTAAATCTGCCCCTCTGCCTTGGCATCCAGCAGCGCCTGCTTTGGATATACATAGACCAGATCTGTATTATCCCAGATGTAATTTGCCAGCTGTTCTGCTCTGGAGACTTCATCTACTCTTGCCACCGTATCCGGCATATACTCTTCATAAATGATCTCCTTGTTAGGAAGTGCTGTCACATAGAAATCCACGCCCAATGCATTGAAGCCATCCCTCATGCTCACCAGATTGGCTGCTATCGCTGCCAGTTCCTCATCTGTGAAATGGTTGATACCCATATAGTCCCACAGCGGATGTCCATCCAATTCTGTCTTATAGAAAAGCCAGTTATCCTTACCAAGTAATACCTGGGTAGACTCCATATAAGTACCACCTGTAAGCAGAGAGGTCAGCTCAGAGTTGAACGCAATCAGCTTATTTCTTGCACATAATCTCTCTGTAAAACTGTTCAAAGTATTCTGCAATGCAGTAAACCATGGTATTTTGGCTTGTTCTGCTGTCTGCCCACCTGTACTTTCTGTGGAGCTATCCGTACTGTCTCCATGGCTTCCACCCTGCATCGTACCATTTTTATCCAAAAGCTCCTGCTGCTCTTCGGTAAGGGTCTCTTCCTGTGACTGTGGCAGGAAGCCCCTGACTACCGTAACAATAGGCAGAGTAAAAATAAATAACATGAAAATAACTGCTATCCATTTATCACGATTCTTCATAGCCTGTGTCCATACCCTTTCCTAGAAATTAAAATAAATGAACGGATTGTAAGCATTGTTGCTGATAAAGGAAACCGACACCACAAGAATGACCACAATACCGACTGCATATACGATGTTCCATGCCTTATATTTACCAAACTTCTCATCAATCCTTGGCATGATTGGTGCACAGCCTATCAGGGCAAAGACAAACCAGATCCAGTTCTGGGCGATATATGCCCACACAGCCTTGTCCATAAAGCCTTTGGCTCCGACGCCAAACATTGCCTTGATATAGAGCATTGCAGTTCCCATGCCTGTAGAACGGAAGATAACCCATCCAATGATGACAAATACCATAGTATAGATATGTCCCCACCAGTAATTCTTCTTGCCAAGTCCTGATAATTTCTCAAAAGTCAACAATACAAAATATAACAATCCCCATGCCAGGAATGTCCAGTTCGCACCATGCCAGATACCGGTCAGCGCCCATACAACGAACAGATTCAGCACCAGACGGGGCTTGGACACTCTGCTGCCTCCCAATGGGAAATATACATAATCCCTGAACCATGTCTGCAGCGAGATATGCCATCTTCTCCAGAATTCAGATACTGTGGCAGATATATATGGATACTTGAAGTTCTCTTCGAAATGGAACCCAAACATCTGACCTAAACCAATCGCCATATCAGAATATCCGCTGAAATCAAAGAAAATCTGTAATGTGTAAGCGATAGCACCTAACCATGCCATGCCTACTGATGCCTGGAATTCATTATTAATAATCAGTCCAAATGCATTATCCGCAATCAACGCCATATTGTTGGCAATCAATACTTTCTTGCCAAGACCGATACAGAAACGGGTCACACCGGCATTAAAATCAGCCAGATTCTCTACTCTGTTCTCGATCTGGTCTGCAATTGTCTCATAACGGACAATAGGACCTGCGATCAACTGTGGGAACAGGGATATATACAGACCTACCTGCAACGGATTCTTCTGCACCTTGCCATGTCCCCTGTATACATCAATCACATAGGACATCGCCTGGAAAGTAAAGAAAGAGATACCGATAGGCAGTGTAACATCCGGCACGGTAAACTCCGTGTGCAGGAAACGGTTCACCTGTAACATGACAAACTCACTGTATTTATACCAGCCAAGTATTCCAACATTGGTCAATACCATAACAGTCATCAATATCCTTACAGGAACTTTATGATCTCTGACCTTGTCCACAAGGATTCCGAAGAACCAGTTGAACAGAATCACACCTACCATCAGCCATACATTCTGGGGTTCTCCCCATGCATAGAAGAATAAGCTGGCTGCTAACAGGAATATATTCTTCAAATGCTTCGTTTTGCGCAGAAGCAGATAATATACTCCCAATACCACCGGCAGAAATACAAACAAAAATACTTCACTCGGGAAAAGCATAACATCCTCCAAACTAAAAAAGAGCCTTTATACAAGACTCTTTCCTGATTTAAATCTCAATTTCGCCATTGAATACGGAAACAGCCGGACCCGTCATATAAACAAGATTCGCTTCTGTATCCCATTCGCATGACAATTCGCCACCTAATAGTTTAACAGCAACTGTGTGTTTCGTCAAACCATTTATCACGCACGCTACGGTAGTCGCACAGCAGCCGGTTCCACATGCCAGTGTTTCGCCTGTCCCTCTCTCCCATACACGCATTTCCACATGACTGTCATCAATTACATGGACAAATTCTGTATTCGTTCTCTCCGGGAATCTCTTATGATTCTCAAAATAAGGACCAATCTTCTCTATATCCAGATGAGCCACATCATCCATAAATACTACCGCATGTGGATTGCCCATGGATACGCAGGTCATTCGGTAGATTTTGCCTTCTACCTCTATCTCTTCATCCACAACCTGCTCATTGTCAGATATCACAGGAACTTCTGCCGCCTTCAGAATCGGTGCTCCCATGTTGACCTTCACCATAGATACCTTACCATCTTCTCCCAGCGTCAGGTCTATGTATTTTATCTTGCCAAAGCTCTCAATACTCAGATTGGTCTTATCTGTTAAATGATTATCATACACATATTTGGCAACGCAGCGAATGCCATTTCCACACATCTGCGCTCTTGTTCCATCTGCATTGTACATCTCCATCTCAAAATCAGCATGAACAGATGCATTGATAAAAATAACACCATCGCCGCCGATACCGAAATGCCTGTCGCTAAGCCTTCTTACCAGCTCTGGCTTCTTCTCTGGTGGAATCTTCTCCTCCATACCATTTACATATACATAATCATTCCCACAACCCTGCATTTTTGTAAATTTCATAATTCATCCCTTTTCGCAATCCTGCAAATTTATAACGTATTATCAATCAGCTCCTGATAGAACATTGCATAATCCGTTCTGTTCTCTTTGATAAAGTTAATCGCAGAAGAAGGATGGCTGTTAAGCGTCCCTGTCAGAAGATATGGAATATCATATCCCCATACTGCACCTTCCTCTTTTAACTTAAGCATATGCTTCTCTACGAAGCTCATGACTGCCAGCTTGTTGTATCTTGGATTTCTAAGGAAGCTCAGAAGAAGTTCCATGTAACAGTTACCGGCTCCTCTTCCCATACCGCTGACTGTCGCATCCAGATAGCTTACACCCCTGGACAGCGCTTCTATCGTGTTGGCAAAAGCAAGCTGCTGATTATTATGGGCATGAATACCTACCTTCTTATTGTACTTAGCTGCTATATTAAGGTATTTATCACTGAGCCTTTCAATCTGTTCCGGATAAAAAGCACCGAAGCTGTCTACCAGATAAATGACATCAACACTGCTCTGTGCCAGTAATTCAAGTCCTGTCTCCAGATCATCCTCATTGACCTTTGATACTGCCATGATATTAACTGTAGTCTCGTACCCTTTTTTCTTGGCATCTTCCAGCATTTCAATCGCTGCCGGAATCGTGTTGATGTATGTAGCAACACGTACCAGGTCGATTACGCTGTCTTTTCTGTTCAGGATATCCTTCTTAAAATCTGTCCTTCCGACATCTGCCATAACAGATATCTTCATGTCCGTCTTATTGTCTCCTACAATATTGCGGATGTCCTTCTCATCACAGAACTTCCACTTGCCGAACTTCTCCGGGGCAAAGATCTCCTTAGATGCCTTATATCCAAATTCCATATAGTCAACGCCTGCCTTGATGTTAGCAAGATACAGATCTCTTACAAATTCATCAGAAAAGGCGAAATTGTTCACCAGACCACCATCTCTTAATGTACAATCCAAAACCTTGATATCGGGACGGTAAGATACCAATGTTCCCTGTCTGTCACGACCCATTATTTTTTCCTCCCATCTGCGTTTTTCGTGATTCAACGCTTTAAACCATTAAATTAGCTATGGATAGGATAACGCATTTTTTATATCTTGTCAAGGAAAAAAGCAGAAATCCGGTTACTTCCCAATTGCATTGTTAAAACAACGCTTGTAAATTGTAAAAGCATCTGCTACAATGCAAAATAGAATTTGTAGTGTGTTACATAAGAGGTGTGCTATGAACAGTAGAAAGCAGCATAAAAGCATATGCTTTATCCTAATTCTATCCATGCTGTTCCTTGGGATGTGCTTTGAGAATATTGAAGCAGATTCCTCTTTGGCGTACCAGTTAGTCTCACAGGCAGATTCCACGTTACGTTCTTCACAGAATACATCCTTATCCAGACAGATTTATATGGAAGAATCCATAGGCAGGCCTGTCGGTAACAGTATTCAGCTGAATGCACGTCGTAACAATTCCAGAACAGGCAGAGGAACTGATGTCAGCCTGTTATCTGCAGACATTCTGCTGCAGACATTTCCACATACTTCTATTGTTTTGTCACCTATCTACGGTTCTGCATCACACAGCACTTCCGTGATTGTTGACTACATCCATCACAAAGATGGCAAGAAAGCAGCGGCATAATTCAAACGTATATTTTTAAGGGTACATTGACTACCCTTTGGTTTTTGTACCCTTTTCAGAATCATAGCAGAAAGGATACTATATTATGTTTGAAAATATTGCATTTGCCGTTATGGCAATTATCGCAGCGGCTGCCGGCATCTGGGTCTGGTGGCTTGAGAATCATGGTCAGGATTCTGACAATAGAACGAATGAAGGAGATAGATTAAAATGAATATCGGCTTGTTATTATTGATTATTATCGGTGGAAGCGTAGGTGCTTTATCCACTCTGTATATTGTAGTGTCTTTGATTGGAACGATTGCATATAAAATCTTTCGTACCGCCAAATACCACGTATCCTTATACAGCTAATCGGTGATCATTGTATGGAAACAGTTCTTCTGATGCAGGCTTGTGCCTCTGCGATCACCCTTCCATGCAGCCTGATCCAAGCCGCTTACAGAAAGCACTTGCAGTCAACATAACCATATATGCGTAACCCCTACTTTTTATGCATACAGCTTCCCAAAACAAATGACTGTATGTGCCTTCCACATAACAGAGTCTGTTTTTTCAATGAATATAAAAAGCACAGTCAAGCCTCCAGAGCCTCTGACTGTGCTTTTCTTTATGCGATTGCTTCTATGACAACTCCATGGGCGATGCCGGGAACATTCTGTCCTTCGTTAAAAGATGTCTTATTCAATAACGCCCCGGTGGGGACAAATAGAATCCGGTTCCATTCTCCCGCTTCTATCTTATGCAGCAAATATGCTGACAGCACTGTGGCGGAGCAGCCGCAGCCGCTTCCTCCTGCGTGAACATCCTGCTTCTGCGTATCATACATTAACATTCCACAATCATAGTATCTGTCGCTGATGTCCACCTTCTGTTCTTCCAGCAGTTTAAAAAGGGCATCCTTGCCCACATTTCCAAGATCTCCTGTAATAATTGCATCATAATCCCTGGACTGTCTGTTAAAGTCACGCAGATTTGTCAGAATTGTATCGCAGGCCGCCGGCGCCATGGCACATCCCATATTAAAAGAATCCCTGATACCATAATCCATGATCTTACCAGGAGTAATCCCGGTGATTGCAATTTTTCTCGAATATGCAGATGCTATCTCTTCCTCTTTTGGAAGCTCCTGAGGCTGTAGAATAAAAGCAGCACTTCCCGTAACAGTCCACGTTGCGTACAGGGGTCTTTGTCCTCCGTATTCCAAAGGATAGCGAAATTCCTTCTGTGCGCTGGCATAATGACTGGATGTCAGACACATGACTGAAGATGCGTACCCTGCTGCCACTGCCATACTGCCAAGACACAGGGACTCGCCGCAGGTCGAACATGCTCCATACAGTCCAAACAGGGGAATCTCATAGTCCATAACTCCAAAAGAGCTGGCAATATTCTGCCCCAGCAGATCACCTGCAAACAAATACCTGATATCTTCTGCTTTTACGCCTGCCTTTTGCAGCGTTATGCCGACTGCTTCCTTCTGCAGGGCACTCTCTGCTTTTTCCCAGGAATCTGCGCCAAACAGATCATCCTTATCCGTTCCTACTTTATCAAAATAACTGCCCAAGGGTCCTTCCGATTCCATCTGCCCTACAACAGAACCACTTGCCTTAATAAAAACAGGGCTGCCATAAGATATGCTAGCCCTGCCCATTGTCTGATTCACTGCCATATATCCGCCTCCTTATGTTGGTTGTTATCCATAGTTTAGACGGATTGTGTGAATCTTATTCTGCTTTTTTAGCGTATTCCTGCTCATCACACGACTGCATGATGGTATTGATCGGATGTCCGTTCTCATCTACAGGGCCACAGGTGTATTCCAGAGGAATACCATAGGTCTTCTCATAGATTTCTTTCCATACTTCATAATTTGCCCTGCGCATTGATTCCACATTCTCAGAATGCTTCAGGGATGCATCAGGATATATCGGTTTGCTGATGTGGATGGTGTATTCCTGAATAGGGAATCCATCCTGATCCAGAAGGTTACTGTCCTGCATGGTAATGAAACAAGGCAGCACCGGCACCTGATTATTCACTGCAAAGGTATAAGCTCCCTTCTTTAAGGGCTTGGGCTTACGGTAATTCCACCACATACTCTGTTCCGGGTAGAAAAGGACAAAATTGCCTTCCTGCAACAGTTCATCTACTGCCTTAACAAACTTCTTCATCGTAGCAAAATTGGAACTTAATGGCAAGGTATTGCAGTTGCGCATTAAATATCCAAAGAAGCCTGGAAAGCTTGTATAATTGCCTTCTTTGATAACACGGTAGAACTTTCTCTCTTTATGCTCTGATCTGTCATATGCCACCTGGATTGCAAAGCTGTCAAAGGCATTGAAATGATTACAGGTGATGATTGCACCCTGTTCCAGATTCTTAAAATTCTCAATTCCTACAACGTCTTTGATGATCATCTGTTTTCTGCGGATGAGCATGTTCATGAACCAGCGTCCCATCTTATGTGCGTAGCGGTTACGAAGCTTCGCTCCCAGTGTCTTATGGATATACTCGACTTCCTCCGGCATCAGGGTCCTTGAAGGCGGGTCGTTCTCTACATCAATGTCAAAATGGCCTTCTCTCTCCAGTCTTGCAATCCGCTCCAGAATCTCAAGTCTCTCAGCTGACTGCTGATTGCTCTTTTTCATCATATTCAGATAGTTATTCTCATTCTGAATCTCACGTAATGCCAGCTCCAGCAGGTGTTCTCCTGAATATCTGTCTTTTGCCTTATCTTCCTCTGTATAGTCAACAAGCTCCTGTCTGATCTGTTCATAGAAGGAAGTCATCTGTGCATATTTCCAGAAATGCTCGGATAAGCGGAAGCCTTCATAATGCCATGGCTTGGATGCCATATTATAATGAAGAATCTGAATATCCTCTTCCTTACAGGGCAGCTCACCAAATACTTCTGTATTCCATGATGCATCCAGCCATAATACCTGATCCTTACAAATGATATTAAGATAGTCCTGATCCTGCGCCACTACGAAAGTATAGGTATTCAGAAGCTGAATAAATTTCTGTAATAAATTCTCCTCACGGAAAACCTTACAATTCATCAACAGCATTCCCGCATTGAAATAGGCATGCCTGTCAAGCCCCAGCACCTTCTCTACATATTCTCCAAAGGTCTCATCCTGAATAACTACCTGATCTCTGACTCCTGCTACATAATATCCGTCAATATTCTGCTCATATAATTTGGAGATATCTCCTATTGTAATGGTATCACTGTCAATATAAATAGCCTTGTCATACTGTGGATACATATCCGGGATAAAAAGACGATAATACGTAGTATGTGAATAATAATCTCTGACCGGTAATTCTCCATCCAGTTTAGCCAGTCTCTCTGTCACATCATCAAAATAAATCCGGGTATTGGCATTTTCCAGCTCCTTGACCCTTTCCTGCATAGCTGCACTGACATCTGTGTGAAGAATATGCATATGGTACGTATACTCCTTGGATGCATTCTCTATCATGGATTTCATTGCTACCATGGTGTACTTGGTATATTGATTGTCACAGGCAAAGAAAATCGGTATGATCGTATTCCTATTCATTGGTAACCTCCTTGACTTTCTCCAATTTCATTTTCTCTCTCGAACTTTCTCTTCAAATATATATATTCATATAAAACATCATCAAACTGTTCATAGTGAAAAATCGTGTGTACTTTGGTCACATCCCACTGCTTGATATTGGCAGTATGTGGATACGGCAGATAAAATAATCTTCTGGAAAAATGCCTTACTACCGTATGCTTATGCAGAAACTTCTGATCGTTGAATCGCTGCGGCAGCATCTTCTTTCTTGTAGTGCTTCTGAATATCGCACTCTGATCTGCAAAAGGCAGCTTCTTCGTCTTAATAAGCTCTCTTGCCTTCTCAAATAACCCTGTACGGCGTATCTCTTTCATATTAAGAAGGAGCACGCCGGCATTGATATAATTAAAATACACCAGATATTTACCGTAATGATCTCTGGCTGCTGCATATTCATAGCCCTCTATATCCATATCATATAACAGTGTGATATCACGGTTGAACAGAATATCTACATCCAGATACAGCAGCTTATCCGGTATCTGAGGCATCTTATCTGCAAAAAGGCGAAGTAACGTATAAGGAGAGCAATAACACTGTTCATTTGGGCAATTGGCAAATTCCTCTTCATATAAAGAAGAAACATCACATCTGGTAACACAGTTATCCGGATGATATTCTTTTGCCACCTGTTCCAGATAAAGAGCCTGTCCGGGTGTAACCGCCGTATATTCTGGCTTGATATGCGACACATCCATGGTCAGAATATAAAAATGAAAGGGTTCCGTAGTCTGCGTTCTCTTAAATATCGACAACATACAGGTCAGCATGCCATCAAAAACCTTTTCGTTTCCTGAAAATAAGATATTAATCATTTGTTTCCCCTGATTTGATATATTTTATTCGCTCTATGCTGTTATTTTCACTGCGCAGCTTCATCGTTGCATACACTTCCTGACGCAGCTGCTCCTTCTGTTCTTTGGCAGTCCTGTGTGCATCAGGATAAAAAGGTCCATCTACATAGGTTACGATTCTGGGTCTGGAACTGAATCTTCGTTTCTGATACGTGTCTGTAAAACAATATACAGGCACACCACATTGAACCGGATATCGAAATGAGGTATCCGGGAAAGGTCTGATTCCCGTATAATACGGCCATATATGTGCTTCCGGGTAAATTGCTACGCACTTTCCCTCTGCAATCCTTGCCTTGACTACTTTGACAAAATTCTTCGCAGCCCCGATATCATCCGGCAAAGGTATGGCTCCAAGACTGGGAGTCACCCGCCCCAGCACAGGCATAGATACATTATTGGGATGAACAATTACATAGGTGTCCACCGGATAACTTACCATGCTAGGCATGAAGGCATCTGCAACTGGATGTGTATGATTTCCATATAAAAAGAAACCGTGTCCCTTCTCTTTCTTCAAAGCCTGCTTATTCACAATCTTATGACGATATGCCACTTTCAGATAAACCCACGCAAGAGGTCTTGCAAGGATGCGATACCAGAATACATGAGCAGCCTTCCCGGCTAATGTATTATTATCATAACAATAATTCTCATCAATCTTCCTTGCCTTGATCTGTGCTGTCGAAAACTCATCCGTCAATTCATCGTGATAATATATGACCTGCTTCGTCTTCACACTTACTTCTCCCACATTACCGCCTTTTCCCTGCGATAACTTTCCCCGTTCTCATCGTACCTGATCCGAATGGTTATGGTAAACCACTTCATACGCACTATGTAGTATAATATATCCGGGTATTTATTTCAAGCTTCTTACGCTAAAAGACACAGACTGTATGAATCAATCAGCCTGTGTCTTCTGTAAGTATATTCTATAGTTTATTTCGTATATTTCTCGCTCTGTGCCTTGATCAGATCCATATCCTCGAAGTAATTGATCTTCATAGCGCTCTTCACCTCAGAAAGTGTCTGTGCTGCCACTTCTCTTGCAGCATCGCTGCCCTTCTTGAGGATATTATAGATCTCCGGGATATCCTTGGCAAACTCTGCTCTTCTGTTACGGATCGGCTCCAATTCTTCCTGTAATACATTATTGAGGAATTTTTTCACTTTCACATCACCAAGTCCACCTCTCTGATAATGTGCCTTTAATTCATCCAGGTTCGCATAATCAGGCAGATATCTCTCGAAATGCTCTGGTCTGCTGAATGCATCCAGATAAGTGAATACTGTATTGCCCTCGATATGTCCGGGATCACTTACCTGCAGATGCTCAGGGTCAGTATACATGCTCATAACCTTGGTTCTTACTTCATCTGCGGTATCAGAAAGATAGATACAGTTGCCAAGGGACTTGCTCATCTTAGCCTTGCCATCAATGCCGGGCAGTCTCATACATGCCTTATTGTCCGGCAGAAGCACTTCCGGCTCCACCAGTACAGGTGCATATACAGAATTGAACTTGTGTACGATTTCTTTTGTCTGCTCAATCATAGGCAGCTGGTCTTCACCTACAGGGACTGTAGTAGCCTTGAATGCAGTAATATCTGCTGCCTGGCTGATAGGATAGGTAAAGAAGCCTACAGGAATGCTGGTTTCAAAGTTACGCATCTGGATTTCTGATTTTACAGTCGGATTTCTCTGTAATCTGGATACTGTAACAAGATCCATATAATAAAATGTCAGTTCACATAATTCCGAGATCTGTGACTGGATAAATAAAGTTGCCTTCTCTGGATCAAGGCCGCATGCCAGGTAATCAAGCGCTACTTCAATTATGTTCTGTCTGACTTTCTCAGGGTTATCTGCATTGTCTGTCAGTGCCTGTGCATCCGCGATCATGATAAATGTCTTATCATACTGTCCTGAGTTCTGCAGCTCTACTCTGCGCTTTAAAGATCCTGCATAATGTCCTACATGCAGTCTTCCCGTTGGTCTGTCACCTGTTAAAATAATTTTCCCCATCTTCAATATGCCTCCTTAAATAACTAAAAAGGCCCTTACCCCATACAGGATAAGAGCCACGATGTCTTATAGCCACCTTGTATACATACCATCATATGCTTCCTTCATAACGGTAAGGCTTCCGTCAATGCCTACTGACAGTCTCTGCTGTGTTTGGATTGCCCTCATGAGTCCATTCCTTATCCTCCAAAATACCATGCTTGCAGCTTATGCATGGCTCTCTGCAAATCTTCGGATAACTACTACTCTCATTCAACGGTTTATCTTGTTCAAGCATAGCATTAAAAAGCATTAACGTCAAGGGTGAGTTGAACCTCTTCTCTTTAATCTATCCCTACTAATTTCTTCATCTGAATCAGTCTCTTATCAAACTGCTCATAGAAATCGCAGTCTGTATGATACGGCTCTATATAGAAATATTGCAGAATCTGCATGGCAGTGCGTTTAATCTGTTCTTCGTCCCCACTGGCTGCAAGCCTAGCCTGCACTGCTTTCAAGAAATAATGCCAGTCAGTGATAAACTGCTGATTCTTCTTCAAATCCGGCGTATCAATCCACTTGCTGACTTTTACCTTGGAACGATTCTCCTTCTGACATTCATGTATCTGTAAAATATAGGAAAAACTGTTATCCTCATAGACTCTGCCTAATGGGAAAATGCGGCAGATTCCTGGCCTGTCCTCATGAATGCTGCATCTGCCCTCCGCATCCAGAAATACGCAAGGTTCTCCTTCTGCCTGCGTGTTCATCTTGAGATTGGGCAGAATCACTCCATCTACAATATTCAGCTCTATCTTATCCTCCAGCAGTACCTCGAATCTGGTCTGGAAATGGCTCATCAGACGATGCACGTCAAGCGGATCAAGCACAATGGAGCTTCCCATGCCGTGACAACAGGCACTGCACCCTTTGCAATCATCGCAGTCAGCCTTCACCATATCATTGATACTGTATTTTTTTCCATCAGATATTTCATCCAGATTACATTCTCTTAACATTCGGAAACTCCTTTATTTGAATATTCAATATTTCTATCATAACCATTAAAATAAAGGTTTTCAATATGTTTTTTAATACTCTTTTCTGACCATGTGTGTGCTGGCGATTCCATAGGAGATTACCAACGCGCAGATACACACAAGTATACATTCCAGATTCAGATACATTGCTTTCTGTGAGAAAAAGACATCCAGCATATGGTCTATATCAATTCCTGTCATTTGCGCTAGCTTCTCACCCCAGACACCAACAATACAAATCACCGCACCAAATGCTATAATTACCAGCCTGCCCTTCTCCGCACCAAATATCAGTGAAACCGGCAGCATCACTGATATTATCAGGACTGCCACACCGATCAGAAACATCACTTCAATCCCCTCAATATTTCCTGGAAGCCATATAAACAGCACAGAAATCAATACTGCTGCCATTAAGTTAATCAGTAAAAGCAGATACTTCTCCTGCGCATACTGTTTCCTGCTGATTGGAAGTGACAACAGAAAAATAATTCCATTCTCATGCTGATCGTAACTGACAGTGTTAATTGCCAGAATGCTACAGCTGAATATTAGATAACTTACTGCAAAGGCAGGATTGGTATTGGTGAATACCACAATCGCCCAGATTAACATCATAATCCCAAGCGTTCTGCGCTGATTCCATAACAATCTGTAATCCTTGATCAATAATCCCCTCATAATTGCTCTCCCTTCGTCAGCATCAGAATCACCTCATCAATGCCGCCTTTTTCAATTGCAAGATCTCTGGCATTCTCCTGATAGTACTGCTTCTGATCAGTCAGAAGCTGCCATCCCCAGGCCTCTTTCTTTTGGCGTACAATATAGCTCTTATCCATATCAGCATATTGCTCCTCTGTCACCTTGAGTATGCCATATTCATGCAAAAGCACATCCGTATCCTCATGGAGAATCACTTCGCCTTGTTCCAGCATATAGATATCATCACACAAGCCTTCCAAATCCTCTGCAATATGGGAGCTGATGAGAATTCCCCGATCAGGTGTCTCCATATAATCACGCAGCATATCCAGCAGTTCATCTCTGGCAACCACATCAAGCCCTGCTGTAGGCTCATCCAGTATCAGCAGCTTTGCATCATGGGACAGTGCGACCAGAAGCTTTAGCTTTGCTCTCATTCCCGTGGAAAATTCCTTAATTTGTTTATTGAGGGGAATCCGGAACTGTTCACACTTCTCTTTAAAACTATTTTGATTAAAATGATGATACATAGCAACCTGAATTGCCAAAATATCCGCTACGGTAAGCCAGCCACTGAATCCAGAATCCGCCAGTACGACACCCATATTCTCTCTGTCTTGTTGCGTAAGCTGCCCTGGTTCACGTCCAAATACGGTAACTACTCCGCTATCAGGTGTAATCAGCCCCAGTATTGTCTTAAAAGTCGTACTCTTGCCTGCGCCATTTAGACCTATCAGACCTGTAATATATCCTTCCTTTAATTCCATCGAACAATGCAGCTTAAATTGCGGATAACTCTTGATCACATCCTGCAACTGGATTAACTTCTTCTCTACCAATGTTCTAATCCTCCATCATAATATCCAATAATTGACTGATTTCTTCCTTCGTCATGCCACTGCTTCTCGCCTTCCTGATGGCTTCCTCAAAAGCCGCTTCCACTTCTCTTCGCTGTTCTTCCAGTGCAACATTCTTGTTGATTGCCGCAACGAAACTGCCTTTTCCATGCACAGTAACAATAAATCCTTCCTGCTCTAAGGCATCATATGCTTTCTTCACAGTCAAAGCACTGATTCTAAGCTCCCTGGAAAGTGTGCGCACCGAAGGAAGTGCTTCCTCCTGTTGTAATTCCCCATGCTGGATCTTCTCCTTGATCTGCCCTACAATCTGTTCGTAAATCGGCTGCATGGATGAGTTGTTGATAATCAGATGCATCTATACTTATCTCCATTTCTCGTTATGTAGTCCTTCAAGCAATAAACAGTATATAACAGTGTTAATATGATGTCAACTGTTATATACTGTTTATCTTATATTTTTAAACTTAACCTTATTCTAAAATCCCCGTCAAGAACCGATAAAGTGTCTATACATATATGAAATAAATAAAAAACACACGCATAGAATAAATTTACTGTCTAATGCGTATGGTTTTTAGTTTCTTCTATATAATATTATCTTTAGCTGCATCCCTTAATTTTGCAAACATTTCCTCATGAGTATATCTTTTATTCGTTTCTTCTGCAACTTTATCTGCTATATCCAATGCATCTTCTGCTGACTCTGTAAGTCTTGAATATGTTTCAATACTCATTACTACCATCGATCCATATCCATTCTTTGTCAAATAAACTGGTGAACCTGCCTTTACTGTACTTTCTATTTCTGTAAATTTATTTCTTAAATCAGATACTGGTCTAATTTGTATCATATGCCGCCTCCTTATCATAATTATGATAAAATAATGTCATTTCATATTTATTATATGTAAATTCATGTAAAATATCAAGCTATACATAAATTCCACAGCAGCCTAATATAATGATATCAAAAATATACTACAGGTAGCCTATGTTAAAATGGAACGATATCATAGATACGATTCGTGAGAAAAAAATTAGTGTTAAAGTTGTCACGATGGCTGCTGCACTTCTCGTCCTGACCGGGCTTGTGGGAATCCGACAGAGTATCCCTACAAGCTCCACTGTGGGAGACAGAGAACTGCCCATCTATTGTGTGGAAACTCAGGAACCCAAAATAGCTCTGACTTTTGATGCAGCCTGGGGCAATGAAGATACCCAGAAGATCATGGAGATTCTCAAGAAACATAATGTCAAAGTAACCTTCTTTATGACGGGTGGATGGGTAGAACATTACCCTGATGATGTGAAAATGATTCTGGCTGAAGGACATGACCTTGGAAACCACAGTGAGAATCACAAGAATATGAGCCAGCTCGCCGACAGTGAAAAAGAAACCGAATTGATGAAAGTCCATGAAAAAGTCAAAAACCTGACTGGTTATGAAATGTTCCTGTTCCGCCCTCCTTATGGGGATTATGATAATGCTGTTGTAAAAACAGCCAAAAAATGCGGGTATTACACGATTCAATGGGATGTGGACTCTCTTGACTGGAAAGACTACGGTGTTGATTCCATCATCAAAACTGTTACAGAGCACAAGCATCTGGGAAACGGCTCCATCATCCTGTGCCACAATGGTGCCAAATACACTGCACAGGCTCTGGATACCCTGATAACAACCCTGCAGGATAAGGGCTACACCTTTGTTCCTCTTTCACAGCTGATCTATCGTGACAATTACCATATGAATCACGAAGGGCGACAGATTTCAGACAATTGACTATAAAAATGGGCACTTACAAACAAGTGCCCATTTCATGATTAATCACATCATTTTTGACGGTATCCTCATTGATTAATTATACGGGAATCTGCAGCCTACTGTATAAATCGGTATTGTATCAAATTTATCCCCATGTCCACCTTTTGTAGGCTTTACTACTATGCCACGGTCTACAAAATTTTTATCAATGTATACTTTTAGTGACTTTGGTTCTCCATCTTTAGTTTTTACCTCTATCCCATATACAGTTTTATTCCTATCTGCTAACATAAAGTCCAACTCATAATTCCCATACGTTGAATAACATACTTCACTTTCTATCACCTTTAAATCTGTATATGGTACTTTAAACAGCCTATGCAATTCATTGTATACAAAAGTTTCTGTAATCACACCTGTTAATGATGATTGCTTTATCAGACTTTTATCTGCCAGATAAGATACTATCCCACAATCTGAAAAGTAAGCCTTCCTACTCTCACTTATGTTTCTCATATCCCCATCTACTGCTAAATTGCATGTAGACAAGATTCCTGCATATTTAAGCCATGTAACCGCATTGGCTACTTCTCCCTTATTCACAATTAACTTTGTATTATTTTTTACTAATGTAGTAAGTGTTTCTAAAACGTTCTTCCTATCACTATCCTCTCGATTACACATCTGTTTTAATGCTTCTCGATATACATTATCAAAAATCTCTACCTCTCTTGCTTCATGAAAATAAGCTCTGGATTCATCCTTGAACGTTTCCAATAATTTATCAATGATTCCATAACATTCATTGATATCTCCCGTTTCTACATATTTCTTTATAACCTCCGGATATCCACCAATTTTTAAATAAATATTATATAATTCCTCAAGCTTGACATAATTAGCTTCTGTATCCTCCCCATAAAGATTTATGGTCTTTAACAATTCTTCACACTGAAACACCCTGCAAAATTCAGCAAAACTCAATGTAAACATATGTGCATAACTAATTGTGCCTGCTGGATGGAAAAATTTCTTGTCTCCTAATATTCTTCCAAGGTAACTTCCTGTTACAACAATGTCACATTTGATACTATCATGTAATTTACGAATTGAATTATAAACCATACTGCTACTCTGAATTTCATCTATAATCAATATCGTATTACTATTGTCTACAAAGTGTGGTAATGATGCTCTCCTACAGTATTTTTCAAATTCTATGGGATTACACCCATTATTAATAACATCTATAAAATTATAAGTATCGGCTGTTAAATCAACCATTATGACATACGCATAATTCTTATATGCAAATTTTTTTAATTCCGTTGTTTTCCCTATCTGCCTAGACCCCTCTAACTGTAAGACCTTATGTGATGGGTCTTTTTTCCACTTCATTAAATCATTCTGTATATCCCTGACAAAAGGGTTATCTTTTATTATATTACTGTATTCTTTTTCATTTACATAAGTTCTGTAATCTACTTCAGGAAGTTCTTTTGTTGCCTTTATGACTCCATTTTCAGTTAATACTAAATTATCAACATAGTTTATATTATTCTTAATGTAATCATCCGTATAAAATGTGTCATTAATAATGAAGCCTGCTGTTTTCCCGGTTGAATCTTTTACCTTGTAAGTCGCTACCATTCCCTGTCTTCACTCCCTTCCGTATCTATTCATTATACCGCTAAAGCAGCGATTTTACAAATCATTGCTCCCACCGGGAAAAATTATTAATTTTTTTACTCCCTTTTCGGAAAAGTGTTCCCATTACTTAAAATTCTAAGTAAAATGCATATTTTTATATTTGGTTATAAAATAGATGTCTGCTGTTTGCAATGTACATTTATAAGCTCATTTCCCATAGGGACACAATTCCGAAAATGGAGTTTTTTATTAATATGTCTTGTTTATGAAAACAAGCATTGAGATTATTCTTATCAAAAGTCCTAATTGCACCTCAGCGTTGGGCAACGAGGATACGAAGGAAATCATGGAAATACTGAAAAACACAATGGTTAAGTGACCTTCTTCATGACAGTCGGCTGTGGAATGATTCCATCATCCTGTGCCACAATGGCGCAAAATACACTGCACAGGCTCTGGGT
>OGXD01000126.1_pt1 | contig 60385 bp, 47 predicted proteins | sample 1576211 | NCBI WGS metagenome assembly OGXD01 (sample SAMEA3541470, study PRJEB24748) | human gut metagenome | biome: human gut; feature: human-associated habitat; material: faeces | place: China | collected 2012
CACCGAGCCCATCGCCATCGCCTACGCCGCCGCGACGGCGCGCAAGGCGCTGGGAGCGATGCCCGAGCGGATGGAGGTGCACGCCAGCGGCAATCTGATCAAAAACGCCATGGGCGTTTATATTCCGAACGGCGGCAAGCTGCGCGGCGTGAACGCCGCTGCGGTGCTGGGCGTCGTCGGCGGCGATCCGGAGCGGAAGCTGTAGGTGCTGCTCGACCTGCCCGAGGGCGTGCTCGAAACGGCGACGGCCCTGCTGGACAGCGGCTTCTGCACGCTCCACGTCCTGCACGACGGCGCGCCGCTACGCCTGATCGCCAAGGTGTTCTGCGGCCCACATACGGCGCTCGTCGAGCTGAAAAATTCCCATACAAACATTGTCCGCATCGAAAAGGACGGCGCGCTTCTCTTCCGCGCCGAGGACGAGGCGCGAACGAGCGACAGCATGACCGATCACAGCGGCCTGACCGTCGCCGGAATTCTGGATTTTGCCGAGACCTGCGACCTCGAGGACATTCAGCCCGTCCTGCAGCGCCAGATCGACTGCAATCTGAAAATCGCGGAGGAGGGCCTGACGAACGGCTGGAGCGTCAACGTCGGCAAGCTCTACAGCAAGCACGGCAAGCTCCTGCAGGCCTACGCCGCCGCCGCGTCCGACGCGCGCATGAGCGGCTGCACCCTGCCCGTGGTCATCGTCTCCGGCAGCGGCAATCAGGGCGCGACGGCCTCGCTGCCCGTGGTGATCTACGCCCGAGAGCACGGCATCCCGCGCGAGCGCATGCTCCGCGCGCTGGCGCTGTCAAATCTGCTGGCGGTGCACATCAAGTCCGGCATCGACCGTTTGTCCGCCTACTGCGGCGCTGTCTGCGCCGCCACCGGCAGCGGCTGCGCCCTGACCTACCTTGCGGGCGGCACGCTCGAGCAGATCGAAATGACCCTGACCAACACGCTGGCCACCGCCTCCGGCATGGTCTGCGACGGCGCGAAGCCCTACTGCGCGGCGAAAATCGCCACCTGTCTGGAAAGCGCGCTCATGGCGCACGGGCTTGCCATGGAGGGCAATTCCTTCCACGGCTGCGAGGGCATCGTCAAGGCCTCCGTCGAAGACACCGTCGCCGCCGTCGGCTGCGTCGCCAGCCAAGGCATGCGCCAAACCGACGAGGTCATCCTAGACCTCATGACCGACCAGTCCTGACCACAACCGGACAATGCAAATTTCCGATTCCGCGTAGGGGCCGATGCCCATTGCGTAGCCGTTGGCGGCTTTGCCGCCTTACGGATGCGGCATACCCCTTGCGGGTACATCGGCCCGTTGCAAACGGTATCGATAAACATGTAGGCATTCGTTTCCGCTCCCAAGGCCATTCCCTGCGTAGACCAACTATGGAAAGTCAAGCAGGAAGAAGGTCAGAAAAAGGGGAAGAATGAGAAAAAAGGGAAAAGATGATACGAACAAGTTTTTTGGCGACATGGGATCTCACGACGGCGGGAGGTTTACCCTCGGCGGACTTTTTGGCACGATAAAGGGCGAAGGCCGAGGAGTAATTTGAGACGTAGCCAGCAACTTGCAAAAGCGCCCAGCGGAGGAATGGAGAGCCTCGCTTGACCATTTTGCCGGAGGAAGGCACGAACTTCCCTGACTGATAAATACTCGGCTCCAATCCGGCGAAGGCCAAGAGCTTGGCGGGAGAAGGGAAGCGGCTGATATTACCGATCTCAGCGACGATGGTCGCGCCAAGCGTGTAGCCGATGCCGGGAATGGACAGAATCGGCGAATCGATCTGATCCATCATTGCCTTGATCTCAGTATCATATTCGCAGACCTGCTCAGAAGGCAAATCAATTCTGCTCAAAAAGCATCTTCAGCTCCATTGCTCTTGCCGGGGAGTGATTGCCGACAGAGTTTTGGGCCAGCTGTTTCAGATCGTGTAAATCAGTTCAATATACAGCAGACTGTTTTAGGTGATGTTCTCGTCTACAAATTGTTTGCTCATCAGTCTCAGATCACATAAAGCTGTGCTGTAATAAAAGGTGTCCAAGGCTTTTCTTGAATTCATATTTTGCCCTCCTGTGTTAAGCTAATGTAATTATTATAGCTTAACTAAATCGAAAAGTTAATATCTGAATTAAAAATCGAGAGCTGTATCGGTGTTACGATGCAGCTCTCGACCTCAACATTTATTATGTATAGATAATTTCGGCGTTTACGATTTCCGCCACACGGCTTCTCACGTCGTTCATTCGACCGACCCACGACAGCATATCGTCGGCTTTCAGCTTTTCGGTTATGCCCTCGGCTTCCGCCATCTGCTTTACCAGCCGGGAGAAGATCTCCTCCGCCTGCCGGTCAATATCCGCAAGATAGCCGTTCAGCCTTCCGCTCGTCAGCAAGTCGGCGTAAAACACCTTGCGATTTTCCCCCAGATACCACCTGTGCCGCTGTCCCCATATTCCAATCAGCTGTTCTTCCTCCGCCAGCTTCAGGCAGGGCAGATAATAGTCCCCCTGTAATTCATACCAAAGCCCGTTCCTCTCATCAAAAATGTACTTATTCATTGCTTAATCCTCCAAATAAAGATTTTTACTTCAAAATCCTCTCACTGTCATAAAAATTGAATCTCAAAGTTTTGTCCTTATCTGGGTTCAGCTATCTTTGCCTGTTGCAAACGAAGATTTAGCGGCCTTTCGCGGCAGCAACTTACGTTGCGAATTACACTTTGCGATGGCAAGTAAATCAATGTACGGTTTTGATTCTGTTGATTCATATGCGATAATGAATCGTTTGAGGAAAAGAATCTTGGATCAAATACGAGAAACCGTAACAAAGGAAAATATCACGCGAATCCATATGGTTCTTGCATCAAGAGGGTACGAAAAAGATGTATCCCGCAAAAAGCCCGATTTTATCGGGCTTTTTCGCTGCCCAAAGGCCGTTTTTCGGAGCTTCAAAATCGTAGATGTAAAATCGGCGTTTTCCCATTGAGGATAGATACGAACCCAAGTAACAACAGAATAGAGGAACAGGATGATCGGGCAGAAACCGAAGCAGACGTACCCGAGCCGGAAGCAGATGAAGTTGAGGAACAGGAATACGCTCCCGCACCGAAGTCTGTTCAGCGCTCCCGCATGTGGCAGCTATGCCGAAAGGCAAAGGAACTGCTCGATCGAGAGAGCGACGCTTACGATCCGAACACCGCTGTGGAGCTTTTAATCGGAGCGGCAGAGTTGGGATGCGGTGTTGCAAAATACCGGCTCGGAAAGATGTTCCTTCGCGGAGAGGATGTCCCGAAGAATGTCGAGTATGCCTTGCGCTGGCTAGAGGAATCCGTGTCAGAAGGCAACCAATATGCTGAGTATCTTCTTGGGAAAACACTTCTCCGTGGTGAGGACGTGGAGCAGGACATCCGGCGAGCGAAGGATCTCCTGCGTCGCTCTTCAAATCAGGGAAACCGCTATGCCTTATATACACTCGGAAAGACGCTCCTCGACGGCGAGCTGCTTCTCCAGGACATTCCCGAGGCAATCCGCTTGCTTACTGATTCCGCCGACAAGGGATTCGCTGCGGCGCAATATCAGATGGGAAAGCTGCTATACCGTGGCGAGGTCATTCAGCAAGACATTGCTCGTGCGATTGATTATCTGGAAAGAGTCGCCGGACAAAAGAATCCCTACGCCGCATATCTCGCCGGAAAGATTCGCCTCACCGAAGGAGAGGTAAAAGATGTCCTTCGGGCGATCCGAGACTTCGAGATAGCCGTCGAGAATGGAAATGACTATGCAGAATACCAGCTTGGAAAGATTTATCTCTATGGCAAAGAGGTTGAGTGGGATGATGAGAAAGCCATTGCCTACCTGTCCGCTGCTGCGGAGCGCGGCAATCCGTATGCCGAACAGCTCCTGCACAGTATCCAGTCAAGCCGCAATTGGTCTGCGGCACTTGGTGCGATTCGGCTCCTACAGCATTTGAGCAGGATGATTCAGAACCGGCTTGGCGATGAGAAAAGAGGAAAGATCGGAAGTATTGACCGAAAGCTCAAGAGAAAGATCGACGAGAAGAAGCAAGCACACGGTCTCAAGCAAGGATAGAAATACCGCCTGCGGTTTGAATGTCCGCAGGCGGTTGCAATGTGCTCGATTATATAACTTCAAATGTTACTCGAACAGTTCTTCGACAGAACAGCCCAAGACATTTGCCATAGCGACAATTGACTGCGCCTCGGCTTTTTGAATGTCACGCTGCTTCTGTTCGTACTGCTGGATAATGCGGAGCGATACGCCAGACTGTTCTCCAAGCTCCCGTTGCGTGATCCCTTTCGCGCGACGAATTTGTTTCAAATTGCTTTCTCCGGATGACTTGGATTTGTCGACAATTCCATCTGCGACCGAAACGAACTTAGACAAATCCGCCTCATGAAGCGTGGGATAGAGCGACAGAATCCGTGTGAAAGTCAACCCCCGCTTATACAGGTAAGCAAAGCTGCGTGCCGTATGCCATTGATAATAGGCGAGCACCCAGCCTGACCAGTATTCTGGACTCTTGTCGATTTCCTCAGAAGCCTCAGTAGACGGACGAATTCCCTCTGTGCGGGAAATAACCTCGACTGCCAGTTCCGGGCCGGATAATCCCGCAACATATTTCGGATTACCGTTTTCAAAGCATTCCGCTACACCGGAAATGAGAAACTCGGAAAAAAATGCTTCCGGCTCATATCCGAGATCGCAAAGGGCGTAGTCAAACATATCGCCCAAATTGTTCATTGCGTCATTCAGATAGGTTTCTTCGTAAGCGCGGATCATTCTTTTCCCACTCCTCTCTGAGAATATCCAAAAGATAGATTGCATCGGAAGCGCGCCTGTTGCCGCGCTCTCTGCGATAGGCTGCTCTCGCTTCTTTGTCGCGGGCTGTTTTTTTCGGGTAATAGATTTCCTTTTCTGCCGAAATCGATTCAGAAAACACGATCTGATGAAATGCCTTCCGGCTTTTCAAAACCACCTGTTCTCCGAGCTTACCGAGGTACATTGCCATTTCAAGTTGGGCTAGGGAGATGGCGTTATTTAAAAAAGCGTTGGCAAACGAAAAATACGAATCGTCGGCGCGATAGCCGATGATGACATCGAACTTCTGATAATCCGGCAGAAAACGCTCCAACAGGTAGTCTTTGCCCTCGGCAGCAATGTCATTCGATATTTTGAAAATGCGGTTTTGCAGAAGGATGGAAAGCCAGCTCAGAATGTTGTATTCCTCTCCCGAAAGATTCAAAACAGACAGGTCTGTCATATCGAAATGATAGGCGCTGGCGTAACCGCTGCTTTCCTCTGTACACGCCCACTCCTTTGCAAGCTCAAGACTCTCTGTGCAATAGAAGCCAAGTCCGTAATCGTTACGAGGGTTACCTTCGCCGAAAACAGGAGTACGGATGATTTTTTGCGAGCCGTGATACAGTGTTAATTCATTCATTTTGCACTCACCTCCAACAGCATCATTATATCTCTGCAGAGACACTTTGTCAACAAGAAACGGAGATAATCCAGAAATTCAAAAAGACGGACATGAGAAAGGAGTCCCTATGCCCACGAAATATGTTCATTTTACTGACGAGCAGAAGGAACAGGCTCGCCAAACGGATCTCTGCGAGCTGCTTCGCTCACAGGGAGAAACACTCAAACGGTCCGGAACGGAATATGAATGGAAGGACGGCAGTCAAAAGGTCACCATTCGCGGAAACCTATGGTTTCATCAATATGACCGACAGGGCGGCGATGCCATTGACTTCGTCCGAAGATTCTATCACAAAGATTACCCGGAAGCAGTTTCCTATCTGCTCGACGGCTGCAACGGAACGCTTTCGGTATCGCCGCCGATAGAGCGCAAACCGTCCAAACCGTTTGAGCTTCCCCCTCGCAACGGGAATATGCGCAGAGTGTATGCCTATCTGCTGTCGAAGCGAGGGCTTGACCGTGACGTAGTAGATACCTTTGCCTACAAGCAGATGATCTATGAATCGGCACAATACCACAACGCCGTGTTCGTCGGCTTCGACCAAGACGGTGTCCCACGTCATGTCAGTATGCGCGGCACAGGAAGCGAGAGCACCTTCAAGGGTAACGCAGACGGCAGCGTACCGGAATACAGCTTTCACTGGACCGGAAAAAGCAAGTATCTCTGTCTCTTTGAGGCTCCGATTGATATGCTCTCTTTTATCTCTATACACAAAAAGAATTGGCAGCAACACAACTATGCCGCAGCCTGCTCGGTATCTGACAGAGTCCTGTTCCAAATGCTGAAGGATAATCCCAACATCACCGAGGTGTTTCTCTGCATGGACAGCGACGAGCCAGGACAGGCGGCGGCAAGACGAATCAGCGATAAGCTGTTCACGCAAGGAATCAATGCAAGAATCCTCGTTCCCGAACACAAGGACTGGAACGAGGATCTTTTATATCTGAATCAAGAGGAAAACGAGGTGAAAGAACCGTGTCAGGTATTACGACTCTGATCATCGTCGGAGCTATCATGTTAAGCGTCCTCGGCGGGACCACACTGCTGGCGTATGTGTACAGCCTCAACAATATCAAATCCAGGACGGTTGGCGACGGTCAGCACGGAACCGCCCGATGGATGACCAAAGGCGAGCAGCGAAAGGTGTATCAGCACATTCCATTTACACCAAAGAAGTGGCGTGAACAGGCAAAGCACGGAAAAACACCTACCGGCGAGGATGGAAAACCGCTTCCGCAGGGCATCGTCGTTGGATGCACAGGAAACACCACAGCGATGGTAGACACCGGCGATGTCCACGTGCTGATGATCGGCGCGGCCGGTGTCGGCAAAACTGCCTTTTGGCTGTACCCATGCATCGAGTATGCTTGCGCCAGCGGGATGAGCTTTCTCTCCACGGACACGAAAGGCGACGTCATGCGCAACTACGGCAATATTGCAAAGGGCTACGGCTACCAAGTATCCGTAATAGACTTGCGTAATCCGACCCGCTCCAACGGCAACAACCTCTTGCACTTAGTCAACAAGTATATGGATCTGTATCAATCGAATCCCGATGCGCTCGTCTACAAGGCGAAGGCCGAGAAGTATGCAAAGATCATTTCCAAAACTATCATCTTTTCGGGGATGGATGCGGCGAGCTTCGGTCAGAACGCCTGCTTCTACGATGCCGCCGAAGGACTCTTGACAGCGACGGTCTTACTGGTGGCAGAGTTTTGCAAGCCGGAGGAACGGCACATCGTGTCTGTGTTCAAAATTATCCAAGAACTTTTGGCTCCATCGGGGAAGAAAGGCAAAAATCAGTTCCAGCAGCTCATGGAGATCCCCTAATTTCAAGGCGTATTCCTCTTCCTTTTGTTCGGGAGTCTTGTATTGCAGTTTCCTGTGCGGACGTTTCGTATTGTAGAAAATTATGTACTTGTCCACCGCACTTCGGAAGTCTGCTTCTGAACGGTACTTCGTGCGATACAATTCCTCGCGCTTCAAGGAAGCAAAGAACGATTCCATTACAGAATTGTCGTACGGCACGTGCGCACGCGAAAAAGAGTGCGTGATGTGCAGTGACCGCATATAGCCGTTCATCGCTTTGGAACGGTAGTTACCGCCACGATCGGTGTGGAAGATCAAACTTGAATCCGGTTGGCGTGCTTTATAAGCGATCTGAAAAGTCGATTTTACAAGCTGCGTGCTGTTGGTCTTTCCAATTTTATAACCCACGACCATACGGGAGAACAGGTCGATAATCACGCAAATATAATAGGCGTTTTCGCCGTACTTAAAATAGGTAACATCACTAACCCACACTTCGTTCGGTTTGCACGTGTCAAACTCTTGGTTAAGGTGGTTTTTGTATTTGCGGCCTTCGTCCTCGTATAATTTCTTCGCCGACTGACGAATGCTGACTAACCCCATATCACGCATAAGCGTGCGCACCATTTCGTTACTGACTTTGAATCCTTCACTTTTCATAACTGCCGCAATTTTGGCAGCACCAAAAATCTGATTGCTTTCGTCGTAGATCTCCTGTATGCGAAGCCGTAGTTCTTCACGGCGTTTCGCATACCACGTGTTGTCTTTCTTATTGCGGAGAACGTGGTTGTAAAACGTTCCTCGGGGAATGTCAAACGCATCGCAGATCACGTGCACGTTATATTTGCCGTAAAGTTGTTCAGCAGCATATAGCCGTTGCCTCAATGGTGATTTCGGCGTGCAGATTGCAGATTTGAGAATTTCGACAATACTTTCTAAGCGTGCGACTTTGTTTTCGAGTAAATGAAAATTGCGGACATTGACCTCCTTTCGTTTGCCCGCTTCCAGTTCGTTACGGTAAGCACGCACCCAGCCATAAAATGTACTTTTGGGTATACCGGTGTCAGCGAGGATACTCGCAGACGGCTCACCGGATATAACACGGCCAATGACCGCTTGTTTTTCTTCTTGGGTGTATATTCTCATATTTTCAACTCCTATATTGAAAGCATTGAAATATTTTTACGACATTTTTTGTAGGAATTGAAAGAAATGTAGAAATATGTTATAATATGAGAAAAAAATGATTGTGACTATTTTTATACGCCTTATAGGTCACGAAATAAAATCGTAACGGAGAGAGTTATGGAAGAAAGATTTGATAGTAAAGAGTATATAAAAATTCTGGGCGAAGAATTAATCAGTGATTTTATAAAAGCAGGAAAAACTACGCATACTTGTGCTGTCGGTTCAGGCCGAGAAAAAGCCCTTATGAACAAATTAAAGAGCATTTTACCGCATGGGGTAGGAGTTGGTAGCGGATTTGTAATTGATTCGTTTGGTAATACGTCTTCACAATGTGATTTGATTATATACGAAGAAGAGTTTGCTCTTAAGTTTATTATTAATAACGACGATACTTATGCATATTACAATTGCGAAAGTGTTATTGCCGTAGGTGAGATTAAATCAGATGCTTCTATTGTAGATATTGAAGATTCCTTTAAAAAATTAAAGAAAATTAGAGAATTGATTAGATATAGGGAAAATGACAATCGTTTTCGTTGTTACCTTTCGAAATTAGTTGCTTGTGGCGCGGATTCTGAAAAATATGAACCTAATGAAAAGAATACGGATCAGATTTTTACTTTTGTTTTGTGCAAGTCGTTAAAAACGCCTTTAAGTTCTATTGCAAATAAAGCAAAAGAAGTTTTTGAAACTAAAGATAAATATTTCAATATTATTTTACCTATAGAGGGCAAGCCTATAACATATCTTGAGAAAAACATCAATTCTTTGGTACAAAGCGCATTAGATGCAACTGCATTGTGCGAACTTTCAGACAACGATGCTGGATTTAATTATTTTATTACAAAATTGCTTTATCAAATCCAACATGGTCGTTCGGTGCCTTTAAACACTCAAAGATACATACAATCAAAGAATCGTTTTAGTGTGTCGACTATAACACCAATATTATGAAAGATTTATTGAAAAAACTATCAGAAACATTTGACGAAGAAGCCGAAAAAATAAAGGAGTATGTGACTAATAAATCAGGATATGCTTCTGATTTTTTTGATATTCTACCGGCGTTTACTTCTTTAGAGAAACGACCACGAAAAATGTGGGGAAAAAAGGGTGTATACATATTTTTAATAACAAAGCCCGTACCGCTTGATTATAATATTGTTTCTGCTTGGAATAGCGTTTCTGGAGCGGGTTTTAAATCGTATTTTCAACCATCGCTTGCAACAGGAGATTGTTTATATGTAGGTTCCTCCGACTCTTTATACGGAAGAATGCGAGAGCATTTCAGTGCCGATAGTGGAGCTGCAAGTTTGAAATTAAGTCACCCTAATAGGAAACTTGCAATAGAGTCTGTTTGTGTATATTCATTTGCACTTAAAAGAGAATTTGCCGATTATAGTTCAATGATAATAACACAAATTGAAAAACGACTACATAATAGTTTGCACCCAAAAGCCGGGAGCAGTAGAGTTTAATACTAACTTAAAAATTATGTGCATTGATGGTATACACGGTTCTGCCGTGATTTGGTGCGAGAGTTCGAATTCATACGCAAAAATGCCGAAAATATCTTTTTTGTAGCCCATAGACAAAGCGAAAATCCTGTCGACGATAGTCGGCAGGATTTTCGCTTTGTATTCTTCATTTTTAAGTCTTCAGTATTCACTATTCATTCCAGCGACAGGATTTTCTAAATGAATACTGAAAATTTAAGAATGAATAATGAATAATATACTGCTAAATTGAAAGCCATTCAGGATACTCCATCCCTCTAAGTGACGGTAACTGCGGTACCACGGACGTGGCGATTCACGAGTTTATAGAAGATTGAAGGAATAATGCAATTGCAAAACCGGAGGACTTTTGCTATACTGCACTTGGTGATACTATGAAGGAGAACGTTCTGATCGAAAAGTCCATAGAGTTTGGTGCGCGGATCGTCAGGCTGCATCTGCTGGAAAAGCCTGACTATCTGGAGAAAAGCATGGCCGCTTCTCTGCTGAAGGACTGCCTGGAGATCAAGCGTATTCTGATCACCTCTATCAATACAGCAAAACAGAAATCCTGCCGGTGATGACCGGCAGGATTTTTCTTTCTGGTTTGATTCGTGAATAGGAATTGCGAAAATGGTCGTACTTCGCTATAATAGAAAAGAACGCATGCTTAAGCACGGGCGTCCTCCAGCACGCTCCATGCGCTTTCCGCAAGAAAGCGGGCGGCGGGGAGCAGAACGGAAGAGCCCGGACAGAACGCGGCGCTGTGCAGGCCCACCGGGCTGCCGACGCCGAGCAGGGCGCAGCAGATCGGGACCTCGCTTCCGTAGCAGGCGAAGTCCTCGGAGATCATCTGCGGCTCGATCTGCACGCAGCCGCTTTTGCCGAACACGGAGACGGCGGCGCGCTCCATTGCCGCTGCAAGCCCGGCATCGTTGCACAGGGCGGGCGTTCCGTCCGTCCAGCCGACTGCGGCGGTGCAGCCCCACGCGGCCGCGATACCGGCCGTGAGGGCCTCCAGCCGCGCCTTTGCCTGTGCCCGCGTCCGTGCGGAGAACGTGCGGATCGTCCCGAGCAGGATACAGCGGTCCGGAATGACATTGTTGCAGGTCCCGGCCTGAATGCATGTCACGGCCGTGACGGCTGGCTCTGCCTGGGGCAGGTCGTTGGCGCGGAGCGTTGTGAGGGCCGAAGCCAGCGCAGCGCCCGCGGGGATGGGGTTGCAGGCCCGCTCCGGTGCGGAGCCGTGGCCGCCGCGCCCCGTGACGGTGATCTCAAAGCTGTCCACGGCGGAGAGGATCGCGCCAGACCGGATGCCGAGCTGCCCCTGCGCCAGACCGGGCCAGACGTGCAGCGCCAGCATGCCCGCCATCGGAACGCGGCGGAACAGGCCCTGCTCCAGCACCTGCATGGCGCCCGTTGCGGCCTCCTCGGCGGGCTGGAACAGGAACAGGACGTTCCCGGCCAGCTGCTCCCGCCGCGCTGCAAGCAGGCGGGCTGCGCCGAGCAGGGCGGCCATATGGATATCATGTCCGCAGGCGTGCATGACGCCGGGAACGCGGGAGGAAAATTCCGCTCCGGTGCGCTCCGTGATCGGCAGGGCATCCAGATCGGCGCGCAGGCCGACGGTCGGGCCGGGCAGGGCGCCGCGCAGGAGCGCGGCAGTGCCGGTCGGCAGACCGAGCGGGACCGGCTCGAGACCGAGGGCCTCCAGCTCCCGGCGGACGAGCCGGGTGGTCCGGTGCTCCTGCCACGAAAGCTCCGGGTCTTCGTGGAGCTGCGTGCGGAGCTTTTGCAGGTGCGCCTGCAGCGCCGTCTCCTCGGGCGGTGAAATGATGTATGACATGAATGATTCCTTTCCGCACACCGGCTGTGCCGGGTGCATGGGCGGAGTTTGATATTTTCAGGAAGGCGGCGCTTGAGATGAGCAACTACTATATTCTGACGAACCTGCTCTCGGATGATGAGCGCCGGGTGATCACCAGCATCGTCCGGCATATCGAGCTCGGTGGGAATAAGGTCGGCATTCAGCAGATCGCAAGCGAAAACTATGTTTCGACGGCGTTTATCATGAAGCTGTGCAAGCGGCTGGGCTTTGCGGGTTACAGCGAGCTTTATTATAATCTGGCACAGTCCAGCGGCGAGGGCCACCGCTCCAGCGATCCGGACCCGCTGTGCGGCCTTATCGACGGCTATACGCCGGAGCAGGCCGAGCAGTTCTGCAAAATGCTGATGCAGTACAAGGAACGCAAGATCTTCGTCGTCGGCGAGGGCTTTGCAGAAGAGGTCGCCAACTACATCGTCAAGCGGCTTGCCATCTGCGGCTTCATGGTGTTCAACCACGTCCACTTCTATGACTACATGCTCTTCCGCGAGGAGGCAAAACGCCAGATCACGAGCAACGTGGAGTCCTCACTCATCATCGCCATCTCGCAGAGCGGCGAAACGGAGGCCATCATCAACGACGTGCGCGAGGCGGAGAGCAAGGGCTTTTCCGCCATCTGCTTCACGCGCCGCTCGGATTCCAAGCTGGCGCGGATGTCGGACCTGACGTTCCTCGTCGACGCCTCCAACCAGACGCTCATCAGCGCCGTGCCGAATCAGTTCTTCGGCAAGGTCATCCTCGCTTTCGAGGAATTGATGGGACGGCTTTTCCGATAAGAAGATGCATATGTTTCATTTGAGCCGCTGCGGTGCGCCGCAGCGGCTCTTTGCGTCATTCCGTTGTGCGGGGACTGCACTGCGAATTCGCCGGAGCATTCCGGGAACAGAAGGTCCTCTGCTGCGAGATTGCCACGTCGCTTCGCTCCTCGCAATGACAAATCTATGGCCTTTTCCGTGCGCTCAATAGGGCGCGTGGTTGTTTTCCGGTTCGCCGGTCTCGTGCAGGCGCGGGTAGTCTGCGACCGTGAGCACGCCGAGGGACTTTGCATAGGCGCTGACGGCTTCGTGATAGTGGCGGCCGGTCGGTTTCCAGGCGATCTGTCCGGCAATGGCTCCGGTGTCATTGCCGCCGGAGGCCATATAGGCGCTGACCGTGACGCTGAGGCGCTCGTCCGGCGCAATGGGCGTGCCGTCCGGATGTCTGACAGAGAGAACCTTCTGCCCGCCGGGGCGGGTATGGTCCACTGCGGCGTGGAAGCCGGAGAAGGCGATGGCAGCATTATTGCCGAAGCGCTCCGGCTCATAGACGGCCTCGAGCAGGGCATGGAGCTGCGCGCCCGTGATGATCCCAGTGAACATTTCGTCGTCGAATGCGGCGCAGTAGAGCAGCTCCTCGCGCGTGATCTCACCCGGAAGCAGCTCGCCGCAGGCGCTGGTCGTGTTCATGTAGGACAGCTCCGTCTGCCCGCCATAGCGCAGACAGTCCGCCAGAAAGTCGCCGAGCTTCGACTCGTGCGCCAGCGTCATGCGCCAGCGCTCGTTCAGGGATCCGAGGGGCTCCCGGAAATACGGCTCGAACGGGTCGGTGACGGAGCGGATATACCGGGTGATCTCCGGATCGGCCTGTCCGTTCGGGTCCGTCTGCACGACGGCGCAGCTGCGGTCCAGAATGCGGTGCGATGCGGCGTCCAGTGTCAGGCGGACATGCGCGATGCTTGCCCCGCCGAACCCGGCCTTGACGACGCAGGCTCCGCTGCGGACCTGCGCGCAGTCGCCGGGGATGTGCCCGCCGATCCAGACGTCCGCAGCGGGCGAGGCGTCGATCAGCTCCGGCAGCTCACCCGTGAGCGTGCCGTCCGCCGCCTGATAAAACGGCATGTGCGTCAGCACGACGACGACGTCCGCGCCCGCGGCGCGCATTGCCGGGATATGGCGCGCGGCAGCCTCGGCGGCGGAGGTCATTTCAAACGGGGCAAACGCGCTTTTCTCCACCATGTAGGGCGTGTATTCCGTCGTGAGGCCGAGCACGCCGATGCGAATGCCGCAGCGCTCGAGCAGGACCCACGGCTTCGTGCCGGGGACGGGCGCACCATCCGCTTTCCGGCGCACATTGGCGCAGAGGATCGGGAAGGGACAGGCGCTGATGCAGCTGTCCAGAAAGGCTGGGCCGCGGTCAAATTCGTGGTTGCCGAGCGTCATGACGTCCGTTTTGCTGCGGATCATGGCGCCGACGAGCGGCAGGCCGGGCCAATAGTTCGTGCTGAAGGCATCGCCCGCATCCAGCAGGAGCGTTCCTGTCGGATTCTGTGCGCGCAGCTTTGCGATCTCGGCGGAAAAGGCCGGGAAGCCGATGTCCTCGCGGGAGGGACGGATGCGGCCGGAGAAATCGGCGTGGCAAAGCAGGTCTAGAACGATCTTTCCCATGGCGCTCATCCCTTCAGGCCGCCGCGCGACACGCCGGTGACGATGCTCTTGCGGCAGAAGATGAACAGCAGGATCATCGGCACCACGACGATGGTTGAGGCAGCCATCAGGCGTTCGTAACGAATGCCGCTGGAGGTCATGAAGGCGTAAAGACCGAACGGCAGCGTCCGGACCTCCTTCGTGTTCGTGGCGATGACGGTCCACAGAAAGGAGTTCCAGCAGGCAATGGCGTCGAGCAGGCCGATTGTTACGAGGGCAGGGCGGGACATGGGCACCATGACGCGCCAGAGGTAGCGCCAGTTGCTCGCGCCGTCGACGCGCGCGGAATAATAGAGACTGTCCGGAATGGCCAGGAAGAAATTCCGGAGGATGTAGGTGTAGAAGATGCTGGAGGTGAACGGCAGGATCAGCGCGATGAGCGTGTCGTTGAGCCCGAGCTTCACGATGGTCGTGTAGTTCGTGATGATGAGCATCTCGAACGGGATCATCATCAGCGAAAGCAGCAGGGAAAACAGCAGGTCACGCCCCGGGAATTTCAGCCGGGAGAACGCGAAGGCCGCGAGGATGGTCGTGAACATGGTGCAGGCAACGCAGACGATGGTCACGAGCAGCGAGTTGCAGAAATAGCGCAGGAACGGGGCCTTCTCAAACGCATAGACATAGTTTTCAAACACAAGCTCCTTCGGCCAGAACGTCGGGGGAGTCGTGTTGACCTCGGCGGCAGTTTTCAGCGAGGAGATGATCATCCAGAAGAACGGCAGCACCATGATGAGCGCACCGAGGATCAGAACGAGATAGGCAAAGGATTTTTTGGCAGTTTTCATGGCGGTACCTCAATAATTCTTCCACTTGCGCTGGATGAAGAGCTGCAGCATGGTGAAGATCAGAACGATGACGAACAGCACGACGGCGCTGGCCGCAGCCGGGCCGAGCTGCCACTGCTTGTAGAACATGTCGAACAGGTAATATACGACGGTATACAGCGAGTAGGCCGAGCCGGGATTGCCATTGAACAGCGGGAACAGCTCCGAGAAGACCTTCGAAGCCGAAATGACGTTCACGATCATCGTCAGGCCCAGCGTCGGGGCCAGCAGCGGCACGGTGATGCGGCGGAAAATGCGCCCGGAGGACGCTCCGTCGATGCGCGCGGCCGTGTAATACTGCGGGTTGATGTTCTGGAAGCCGGAGAGCAGCAGAATGATCGTGAACGGCAGCATGCTCCAGATGCCGTAGATGATGAGGGCGGCAAGATTGTAGTGCGGGTCGTTCAGCCAGTTCACGGGGGAAACGCCGAACAGCGACAGCGCATAGTTGATCAGGCCGTAATCGTAGTTGAACATCCATTTCCACACGAGGCCGACCGCCGTGACGGACGTGACCATCGGCAGGAAATAGCACGTCTGGAACAGACCCTGCAGCTTCGTGCACGAGTTGAGCAGCGAAGCAAGGAACAGGGACAGCACCGTGACGATCGGCACGACGAACAGAACGTACAGCGCCGTGTTGCGCAGACCGTTGAGGAAATTCGCGTCATGGAAAATTTCGGCGTAGTTTCCGAGGCCGATGCCGGAGAATTCGCCGGTCATCAGGCTGTAGTCCTGCCGGAACGACAGCAGAATGACATTGATGAACGGATAGACGGTGAAGACCAGAAGACCGATGAGAAACGGGAGCAGGAACAGCCCCGGCTCCGCAAAGGTGCGGAAGGTCACGCGCTCGCCGTCTGCGCGCGTGCGCAGCTTGCGGCGGCTCATAAGTACCGCACCCCCGTCTTGGCGTCAAACAGGAACACGCCGCGCTTTTTCAGGCCGACGGCCAGCTCTGCGCCGGGCAGAATTTCCAGCTCGGCCGGGACAAGACCGCGAAGCTCGGCGGGGCCGGCCTGCAGGCGGACGAGCTCGTCCTTGCCGAGGGAGTAGCGCTCCAGCACGGTCGTGCGGAAGGCGGGCGTATCACCCTGCGGCAGGATGCTCTCGGCGCGGACGGCCAGAACGATCTCCTGCCCCTCTGCAAGACCGTCCGGCAGCGCCAGCGCAGCGGGGATGCCGCCGTCGAGCACAAGACGGCCGTTCTGCACAACGCCGTGCAGCTGGTTGATGGGAGGCGTGCCGAGGAAGTCTGCGGCAAAGAGGTTGACCGGGTTTTCATAGAGACCGCGGGCGGTGTCCTCCTGCTGGAGCACGCCGTCACGCAGCAGGACGACGCGGTCGGCGATGCTGCTGGCCTCCTCCTGATCGTGCGTGACAAAGACGGTCGTGATGCCGGCCTCACGCTGGATGCGGCGGATCTCCTCGCGCATCTCCACGCGGAGCTTGGCGTCGAGGTTGGACAGCGGCTCGTCGAGCAGCAGCACGTCCGGCCGTTTGGACAGGGCGCGCGCAATGGCGACGCGCTGCTGCTGACCGCCGGAGAGCTCTGCGGGCTTGCGCTTGAGATACGGAGTGATGTGCACCATCTCCGCCAGCTCCTCGGCGCGGCGGATGCGCTCCTTCTTGGGGATGCGCTGAATTTCCATCGGGAAGCAGATGTTCTGCAGGACCGTCATGTGGGGATAGAGTGCATAGTTCTGGAAGACGAGGCCAATGCCGCGTTTTTCCGGCGGCAGATTCGTTACATCGCGGTCGTCAAAGAAAATGCTGCCGCCGCTCACGGGGAGAATGCCGGAGATCATGTTCAGCGTTGTGGTCTTGCCGCAGCCGCTCGGACCGAGCAGGGCGATGAGCTTGCCGCTTTCCAGTGTGATGGAAAGGTCGTTTACGGCAACGGTGTCGCCGAAACGCTTGGTCAGATGTTCGAGTTTGATCTGCATGTCCGTATCACCTCAGTATTTCGAAAATGGGTGCGCCGTCGACATCGGGCATCGTCAGCCCGAGCATGGCGGCCATGGTGGGCGCTTCGTCGACCATGGAGCGGCTGCCGTGCACCGTGCCGGGCCGCACATCCGGTCCGGCGGCGAAGAACGTTGTGACCTCCTCGCGGGCCGGGCTGCCGCCGTGAGTCGCCACGCCGGTCTTCTTGTCGCCCGGCTGACAGCTGCGCCAGAGCGTGTCACCGTCCGGGTACTCGCCGAACGCAATGGGAAGACTGCTCTCCACAACAAAGTCGAACGGGCCGGACAGGCCGTAGCGCGCCTGCGCCTCGGCGGCATCGAGCACCATGCTGAGCTGTACGTCCGAGTCATGCCGCAGGGCCTCGAGCACCTCGCGCACGCGGGCCATCAGCGCGGCATCGTCCGGGTCGCGCACCTCGATGAGGGCGGCAAGGCCGGTGGAGTGACAGACGGCGTCAAACGAGGTGATCTGCCCTTCGGCGTCAACGGACAGAAGCCCAAGCTGCCGGAAGTAGACGTTCATCAGGAAGGCGTCGCGGATATCGGTCTGGCCGTGATCGCCGAGGACGACGAGATTCGTCTCGTCCAGCGTGCCCCTGCGGCGCAGGCATTCCATGATGGCGCCGAGCTGCTCGTCATGCATGCGCAGCTGCGTCTCGGCCTGCTCACTTTCCACGCCGTAGGTGTGCCGGGCGGAGTCGAGGTCGCACAGCTTGATGAGCATGATGTCCGGCTGCGGGCCGTCCTCCAGGATGTCGAGCGCCAGCGCCATGGTGAACAGGTCAAGGCTGCGGGTCGGCCCCATCAGATAGCGGCCGTGTTTATAGAAGTAACGGTCCATCAGGTTTGCAGTGGCCGTGTGCTCCAGCCATTGCTGGGGCTGGTAGCCCTGGTAGCTGTATGGAACGATCATCGGCATATTCATGGTATAGTCCGCGCCGCCGGAAACGGGCCAGCTCAGAGAGCAGGTCGTCAGGCCGTTCTCGCGGGCGATGTCCAGCAGCGTTTTGCCGCGGACGTCCGATTTCATGCAGTACCACGGCGCGTCAAGATGGCCGCCGCGGGTCATTTTTTCATTGTGCACGATCCCGTGCCGCCCGGCATAGGTGCCGGTCAGGATCGAGGTATGGCAGGTGTAGGTCAGGGCCGGGAGCACCGGCTCGATCTTTTCGACGAGCGCACCGCGCTCCAGGATCTGCGCGAAGTGCGGCATGCGGCGCATGCGCGCGACGTCGGAGGCACAGAGGGCATCGATACAGAATACAAGGACTTTCGACATAGGTTCTCCTTCCTGTTGGAACGGCGGCGGGTGTTGGCACGGCCGGAATGCGCTGGTCTGCGTACAGGCGGACGTCCGCCGGGACGTCCGCCTGTTGGAGTGGGCGGGTATTACTTTGCGAGGGCTTCGCGGCAGGCGGCCTCAAAGGCCGCATAGGCGGTGTCGGCGTCGCTGACGTTGAGGGCAACGCTCTGGACCATCTTGTCGATCTCGGTGCGCATGGCCGCTGCGCCGGGGACGCTGGCGAGCATGCCGATGTCGTCGGCTTCCTCGGTCAGGGCCTTGACGGCGATGTTCGTCTCGGCGAACTGCTGGAACTCGGCGCTCTCGCGGGCTTCCTTATAGATGGGGACGGTGCCGAAGGCCTCGGCCCACTGCACGATGTTCTCGGTGGACGTGAGGAACTTCAGGAACATATAGGCGCCGCGGGCGTGATCCTCATCGGTGCTGAGGCAGGCGAAGTTGTTGCCCCAGGAGGAGATGTAGCGGACGGGGCCCTCCTGCGGGATGGGCACACAGCCGATCTCGAAGGTATCGTTCACAGCCAGCTCAACATAGCTGACACCGGCGCTCGAGCCGATGTAGGAGGCGACGGCCTGGCTGCCGAACGGGCCGGAGAAGAAGACGTCCTCGCCGACAAGGCGGAAGTCGCCGGACTTCACAAGGTCTGCGAACCAGTTGAGCTTTTCCTTGGCGATGGTCTCGTCGATGGCATAGTTGCCGTCCTCGTCGATGTAGCCGCTGCCGGCCTGCATGATGAGGCACTGATAGGTGTCCACGAGGGAGTCGGTGCCGAAGCCGGGGATGCCTTCCTTCTCGTGAATGATTTTACTGCATTCTGCGAGCTCTGTCCAGGTCTTCGGGGCCTCGAGGCCATATTTGTCGAACATGGTCTTGTTGTAGAACAGGACCTCGCCCGCCGTGGTGCACGGGAAAACATAGATGCCGTCGCCCCACTGGGTGATCTCGCTGTACTGACCGGCGGGAACGTTATCCTTGAAGTTCGGGATGCCGATCTCCGGGTCGTTGATGTAAACGGACAGGTCGACAAGGCGGCCCTCGTTCAGATAGTTGACGGCGTCAGACGGATACATGTTCACAAGGTCAGGGCCGGTGCCGTTGCGGACCGCCTGCATGGTCTTGCTGTCGATCTCGCTGTACGGCTGCTGCTCGGCGACGAGCTCGTACTCGTCCTGCGAGGCATTGAAGGCGGCTGCAAGCTCGAGGAACTTCTCTTCGTGCTGGTCGGTGTAGGCGTGCCAGTAGACGATCTTCGTCTTCTCGGTCTTTACGGGCTTCGTGTCTTCGGTGGTCTTGCTGTCATCGGTGGTCTGCGAGGCTCCGGTACTGGCGCCCGAAGCGTCCGTCTTTCCTGCGCTGCATGCCGCGAACAGGCTCGCGACCATGACCAGAGCAAGCAGAAGGGCAAGAATGCGTGCTTTCATGTGTTTTCTCCTCCATTGTCTCGTGTTTTTATCGGAACGTCGGATGACGCTCACTGCTCAGGAAATGGTGTCCAGGAATGCGGCAAGCTCCGCAAGCGTGTGGACACACCAGGTATATTCCGGCTCGTGGATGCCCGGATAAGGGCCGATCCAGAGCGTCTGCCCGCCGATGGCGGAAATGGGCATCAGATCGTTGAAGGCGTGGTCGCCGATGCTGATCAGGGCTTCGGGCCGCGCCAGCAGCGCGGGATCGAGGGCCTGCAGGCTCGCGATCATACCGTAGGGCTTATTTGCACTGCTGCAGATCTCGCGGAACGCTCCGGCAAAGCCGAGCTGCCGCAGGAATTCCCGCACGGTCTCTTCGTAGGAATTGCTCAGCAGGACGACACGGCAGCGCTGCTCCAGACGCATGATGGCCTCATAAAGCCCGCGGTCACCGTGCATCCCGGCCTGCTCCATCTGCAGGCGGGTCAGGCGATAGACCTCATTGGCGCGGTCGCCGTCCAGACAGCCGAGCGCGTCGCCCAGGTAGGCCAGAACGGCCCACGCATCGCCGAGATAGACCACATCGTCTGCCTGCAGCGCTTCGGCATAGGTCATATTTGGAAGCACCCGCTTCCGGAGTGCCTGCACAAGCTCCGGCACGGTGGAGACCTCTGCATGTCCGCGGCGGTAGAAACGGTTCATGTCCAGCTCCCGCCCGGCGAAGATGGCCTCTGCCAGCCGGACAAGGTCCGCCTCCAGCGGCTCGGCCCACGTCCCGGCAACAAGCGTCCGCAGATAGCCGCGGTGAAAGACGCTGTTCTGATAAATGGTTCCGTCGAGATCGAAGATGACGATCCGGTTTTGCATGGCGGGCCTCCCTTTGTGCGGCGGTTGGCAGGCTCGTGCGGATGATCCGGACCGCGCCCCTGCTGCCGCAACTTGATTATATCACAGGTTTGGCCGAAAAATTTTTTCGTTTGCGTGAAAATATGTCTTTTCGTCAGAAAAGCTCGGAAAAACATGAGAAAATGATTATTTTACATGAAATTTATGCGGATTTAGCACGAAGCCGGCTGGAATGAAAAAGAAAAGCACTTGTCAGAAGCACGCCGTGCCGTTATACTGGAAATAGAAAACAGGTGCGCACCGCGCACGAAAGGAGAACAACGATGCTGCTGATCCGCAACGCAAATATCAAGACCATGGCCGGGCCGGACCTGAAAAACGGCTGCCTGCTCCTCGAAAACGGGAAAATCGCCGCCGTCGGCCAGACGGTCGACGCGCCGGAGGGCGTTGAGACTCTCGATGCGCAGGGCCGCCTGCTCACGCCCGGCTGCGTGGAGGCGCACTGCCATATCGGCCTCGACAACGAGGGCATGCGCTGGGAGGGCATGGATTATAATGAGATCGTCGAGCCGCTGACGCCGCAGCTGCGCGCCATCGACTCCATCAATCCGCAGGACGAGGCCTTCGGGCTGGCCCTGCGCGGCGGCGTGACGACGGCCTGCACCGGACCCGGCAGCGCAAACGTCGTCGGCGGCATGTTCGCCATCGTAAAGCTGGCAGGAAAGCGCGTCGACCGGATGATCCTGCGCGCGCCCGCCGCGATGAAGTGCGCCTTCGGCGAGAATCCCAAGGGCTGCTACGGCCACGACAAGCGCCAGAGCCCCATGACGCGCATGGCGGTCGCCGCCCTGCTGCGCGAGCTGCTGCTGCGCACGCTCCGCTACCGCGACGACAAGGAGGCGGGCAAGAATCCGGCGTTCGACATGAAGCTCGAGGCCATGCTGCCCGTGGTCAACGGCGAGATCCCGCTCAAGTGCCACGCCCACCGCGCGGATGATATCCTGACGGCCGTGCGCATCGCGCGCGAGTTTGGCCTGAAGCTCACGCTGGACCACTGTACGGACGGCGAGCTGATCGCCGATGAGCTGGCAAAGGAGCAGGTCCCGGTCTTCGTCGGACCGTCGTTCGGCGGCAAGACGAAGGTCGAGCTGCGCAACAAGAGCTTCACAACGGCGGGCACGCTGTACCGCGCGGGCCTGACGGTCAGCATCATCACGGATGCGCCGGTCATTCCGCTGCAGTATCTGCCGCTGGCGGCCGGACTGGCGGCTTCGGCCGGTCTGCCGATGGAGGAGGCGTGGCGCGCCATCACCATCAACCCGGCCCGCAGCCTCGGCATCGATGCGCGTGTCGGCAGTCTTGAGCCGGGCAAGGATGCGGACCTCGTCCTCTGGACGGCGGACCCGCTTACGACGATCGGCGGCGAGGCGTGGATGACGTTTGTGAACGGCGAGGTCGTGTACCGCGCGGAGTAAGAGAATATAAATCGTAAAAAATCCAGCCAAGGTGGGATCACTCCCAACCCTGGCTGGATCATTTTTATGCGTTCAGGGCCGTATCCCTGCGCTTACTTCAGCGCAGCCAGACGGGCCGTGATGGCGGCAAACTGGGCGCGCGTCGCGCTCTCACGCGGGGCGAGCTCGTTGTTGCCCATGCCGAGGATGATGCCGTTGCCGACAGCCCAGGTCATGGGCTCAGTGGCATAGCTCTGCACGCTGGAGGCATCAGTGAAGCTGCTCAGATCGCCGGTCGTCGTCGTGTCCATGTTCTGGGAGGCGGCGAAGCGATAGAGCATCGTGACCATTTCCTCGCGGGTGACGTCGTCATCCGGACGGAACAGGCCCTTGTCATCGCCGATGACAACCTTGGCCTCCTGTGCCCATGCGACGGCGTCAGCATACCAGTCATCCTTGAGGTCGGGGAAGGTGCTCGTGCCGGTGACGGCAGGGCTGCCCGCCTGACGGTACAGGACGGTGGCGACCATGGCGCGGCTCAGCGCAGCTTCCGGACGGAACGTGCCATCGCCGAAGCCGACGAACAGGCCGTTGACCAGAGCGAAGTGGACGCTCTCGGCGTACCAGGCGTTTGCATCGAGGTCGGTGTACTGCTCGCAGGGATCCTCTTCCACAAGCTCGACCTTCACGCAGCGCTCGGTCAGGTCCAGCGGCAGCTTGCCGTTGTTGGCCTTGCCGATGGCGCGCAGGGCTTCGATGGCGCTGATGTTGTCAACGGGAGCCTCGTTCACGTTCTGCACGGGAGTCTTGTTCTCAAAGACGGAGCCGGGCAGGGTGGCGCAGTACTCGTTGACGGCAACGCGGTAGGTCTTCGTGTTGTCCTTGATGTCGACGACGGTGCCATCATCGAGCACGATGGACACGACGGTGCGGGCACCGCGGACCGGTCGGCCGTTTTCATCCTTGCCGTCCGGCTCTGCCGTGTACTTTACGACCATGCCGGAGAACTGATCGCCATAGTTGCTGTTCTTGAAGGAATTCTCCACGGTAGCGGCAAGCTCCGCGCCGGTGAGGTCATAGGTGTAGAGGCGGTTGCCGAACGGGGTGATGGCATAGATATCGCCGACGGTGACGGTGCGGGTCGTCTCACCCTCGTTGGCCAGAAGGTCGCAGCGGATGCCGCCGCTGTTCGTGAAGGCGACGACGGTGTTGAGCTCCTTCGTAGCCTCGAGCATCAGGCCGGCCAGCCAGTTGCCCGCGATGGTGCTGCTGCTGTTGCCGATGGGTGCACGGCGGGTGATGCTCTGGTCTGCAACGCCGAGGACCTCGGACATGTCGTCTTTCACCGCATCCCAGGAGGCATGGCTGATGGCGAGAACGGTCGGGTCGAGCTTCGTATTGCCCTCGGTGTCAAAGAGGTTCTGGGTGTTGTCGCGGCCGGTGGTGTTCACATAGCTCGGGTTCACGACCGTGACTTCCTTCGTCTCGGTGTTGAACTGGATCTTGGCGTTGGCATAGCCCTTCGCCTGGCAGTTGCCCTGGATGTAGGCCACGCCGTTGTCGGCGACGCCGTAGGAAACGCTGTGGGAGTGGCCGCCGACGACGAGGTCGACAAGCTCGGAGTTGACGCTGTTTGCAAGGCCGCGCGGGCTGGCGTGCGCCACAACGACGACGACGTCAGGGTTCTCGGCTGCAACGATGGACTCGATCTTCGCATTGAGCTTCTCAATGCTCGGGTCGATGTCGTACGGGGCGATCTTGGCGGTCATGATGTCCATGGAGTAGTCGGGGATGTAGCCGACAAGTGCGACCTTCACACCGGCCTTGTCAACGATGACATAGTCCTTGACAAAGGAGGCGCGGTTCGTCGTATCTGCATCATAGAGATTATAGGCCAGAACGGGGATATTGCTGTCGCCCTTGAACTCACCGATCTCATAGGCGGGCATGGTGCCGTCCTCATCGGCGGCATAGGCCTTGACGTCCCAGTCGAACTCGTGGTTGCCGAGCGAGACTGCGTCATAGCCCATGGCGTCGAAGGCGGCGCGCAGAGCGTTGCCGTAGGTCAGGTTCGAAACGGGAGTGCCCTGATAGATGTCGCCGCCGTCAAGCAGGAGAACGGCATCGTTTTCGGCATTGGCACGGGCCTCGTTCACGACATTGGCGATGTAGGCCATGCGGTACTGGAACGTGGACTCGTTGCCGGAGGATGTGTCGACAAGGTAGCCGTGCACGTCGGTGGTCTCAAAGACCTCGATGGTCTTCACGGGATTTGCTTCTGCGTGGACGGTCCATTTCGTTTCACGGCCCGGGGTGATGTCCTTGCCCTCGGCGGTCATTTCCTTGATGTATTCGCCAATGATGAGGGGCACGGAGCCGCCGACGTTGTTGAAGCGCTCGGAGATGGTGGCATCCCACAGAACCTCGTCGCTGCTGGAGGTGATGCCGGTGGAGGCAAACCAGCCGTAGGCGTCGGAGTCCTTCGTCGCGCTCAGACGGTAGGAGCTGAGGCAGGCGTAGATCGTGTCGTCATCCTTCACGGCCGTGCCGTCCGCGTAGGTGATGTTCTGCACGCGCTGGTTGTCGGGATTGCCGACATAGACGTCGTAGTTCACGCCGTAGAACGTGTCGCAGCCGAAACCGCCGCCGCCAAGCTGACCGTTGTCTTTGACACGGTAGTTCTGTGCCGTGTGCTGCATCCAGCTCTTGAGCTGGGCGCCGGTCATCCGGATCATGTAGAGGGTGTTGTTGTCGTACTGATACAGGGAGTAGCAGTCGCGCAGGCTGATGTCGCCGGAGGTTGCGCCGTCGGCCAGCAGGGAGCTGACGCTCCAGCCGCGCTTTGCGACCGGCGTCGTCATGGAGATGACGTGCTCCTTCGTCGGGTCGATGTTGTTGTCGGTGCAGGCGGCCCAGATCTGTGCCTTGTGGACGAGATCATAGGAATCGCTCTGCGTGAGGTAGTAGTTGGAGATGGTGTCCCAGGTGCCGGAGACCGTGCCGATCTTCTTGTTGACGAAGGCATCGGAGCGCTCGAAGAGCGGAGTGATGAGGTCCTTCAGACCGTCGTAGTTGGGGTCGCCGGACTTGAAATCCGGGCTGGGGACGCGGATGTCCCTGCCGTTCTCGTCCTTGCCGAGGGCAGAGTTCAGAGGATGCATGGTGGACTCGGCTGCGGTAACGGTGACCTTGCCGTCGGCGCCCTTCGTGAGGGTGAGGACGGTCTCACCGAGGGTGGAGCCGCCGCCGTTCATAACGAGGACGTTCTCGCCGTTCTTGTTCTGCAGGGTAACGGCGTTTCTCTGATGGTTGTGGCCGGTCAGCAGCATGTCAACGCCGGTGGTATGCGTTGCAAAGTAGCCGCCTTGGTTCTCCTGATTGTAGATGTCAGGATTGCCCTCGCCGCTGTGCATGGCGACGATGATGTAGTCGCACTTCTCCTGCATTTCCTTGCCGTAGTAGTTTTCCCACTCATAGACATAGGACTTTTCGGTGTTGTCGGGATGGCCGAACGTGCAGCCCTCATAGTGGCTGGCGACGTCCCAGTTCGCGTTGTTCATGTTCTCGAAGCCCAGCAGACCGATGGTGAAGGTCGTGCCGTCCTCGAACTTGTAGGTGAAGGTCTTGTACGGGGAGAACACGGATTCGTTCGTCTCCGTCTCCACGACGTTCGAGCAGATGACGTCGACGGGCTGACCGGCGACGGCCTTGTCCGTGGAGGTCAGCAGATTGTAGTAGTTCCACTGAATCTGCGGCGCATAGTTGAACTCGTGGTTGCCCAGCACAAAGGCATCATAGCCAATGTAGCGCAGCGCAGTCGCCATGGGGCTGTTTTCGCCGCCCTCCTGGAGAATGTTGTAGCTGCTCAGCGCGCTTCCCTGCAGAATGTCGCCAACATCGATAAGAATGCTGTCGTCCACGGCGGCGCGGCGCTCTGCGACGAGCTTCGCCGCCTGCAGGAAGTTGTTGCTCAGGGCACTGTTCTTGTAGGAGTCCCAGTCGTATGCACGGCCGTGCATATCGGTGGTCGTCAGGATGCTGACGGTGATCGAATCGGACTTCGCCTCGAAGACGTCATCCGCGACCGGGGCATTCGTGTGGCCTTCGGCTGCGTAGGACGCGTAGACCGAGGTCAGCTTGGTCTCTGCCGCGCCTGCCGGGATGACTGCCACGGAAAGAACGAGGCAGACCACGAGCAGAAGCGAGAGAAGACGCTTTGCAATGTGTTTCATTTCAAGACTCCTTTGTTTGTAGTTGCAGCTGCGCTGCACGTTTTGGAAATCGTGACAAAAATCCACCATTCATCACAGGTTCCGTCGGCAATATTCTAACACTTTGTAAAGAAATTGTAAAGGAAGCGGGGAGACCTGAGGGAAAAATTGGGAGAACTGACAAGAAAGTCTTGTTACGGGAAGCTGATTTTCTCTTTGTGAAAAACAGCAAAAACTGCGCAAAGCGCCGCTGTCGCAACGTTTTCCTGCAATTTTTGCAGCAGGGGGATCTGCGGCGGGAACGGCGGAACAGTGACAGGAAAAACGGAGAAAATTCCGGATGATATGCTGCATATGCAATATAAAAAACGGGCTGTCCTGCTAGGGACAGCCCGAAAACCGCCTTTCGGCATTTTGACCATGTGCATGAAATCCTACATGGAATCGCGGCGGAAGCGGGCGCGATTCAGCCCAGCGAGACGTCCAGGATCATCATCACACTGAAGCCGACGGCGAAAAAGATCGTGCCGATGTTCGAATGCTTGCCCTCGGACATCTCGGGGATCAGCTCCTCCACGACGACATAGAGCATTGCGCCTGCCGCAAAGCTCAGAAAATACGGCAGGGCAGGGGCGACGAAGCGCGCGGCCAGAACGGTCAGCACCGCGCCGACCGGCTCGACGATGCCGGAGAGCACGCCGCCTGCAAACGCGCGTATGCGGCTGTGTCCCTCCGCGCGCAGCGGCAGAGAGATGATGGCGCCCTCCGGAAAATTCTGGATGGCGATGCCGAGCGAGAGCGCCAGCGCTCCGGCGGCGGAGATCTGGGCCGTTCCGGTCAGGTATCCGGCGTAGACGACGCCGACGGCCATACCCTCCGGGATGTTGTGCAGCGTCACGGCGAGGATCATCATGGTCGTCCGCTGCAGCTGCGTGCGCGGGCCCTCGGCCTGACCGGCGTTGCGGTGCAGGTGGGGGATGACGCGGTCGAGCAGCAGCAGGAAGGCCACGCCGATCCAGAAGCCGACGGCGGCGGGCAGGAACGAAAGACGGCCGAGCGCGGCAGACTGATCAATGGCCGGGATGAGCAGGCTCCAGACGGAGGCCGCGACCATCACACCGGCGGCAAAGCCGGTCAGGGCGCGCTGCAGCCGGTCGCCGAGCGCTTTGCGAAGGAAGAACACGCAGGCCGCGCCGAGCGTGGTGCCGAGAAACGGGATGAGGATCCCATAGAATGTTGTCATAGGCGCCTCCTATTGTGGTTAGTATATACTAACCACATGGTAGCATAAATCGCCGCGTGATGCAAGCCGGAAATCTCGAAAAAAATGCCCGCCGCGTCTGCGGCGGGCTGGCTCGAATCAGATCGTGCCGGTGATCTGCAGGGTGGCAGAGCCGGGGGTAACGGTCCATGCGCCGGTCGCAGGATCCTGAACGGCGGAGGCGGCCGGGACAGTGATCGCGGCGGGCACGGTCCGGAACAGACCGGTCGCCGTGTCGTAGGTGTAGTTGGCCGGAAGCCAGGTGTCGCCGTTATAGGTGACGGCGATGCCGCGCAGGATCGGATCGAAGCGGTCGGTGACGGTAATGCCCGCGGCTGCGTCGGCCGCAGCGCCGCCGTAGTTTTCGATCGTGAACGTATAGGTGAGCGTGCCGCTGTCGCTGACCTGCACGGGCTCGAGCGCCTTGGTGATGCGCAGGTCCGGCTCTGTGGCTGCCGGGAGCGTCTCCACGGCCGTGACAGCCTCGGTCAGGCTGCCGCCGGTGACGGTCACGGTGTTCTCGATCGTGCCCTCTGCCGAGGGATCGGCAAAGGCATTGACGCGGGCCGTATAGGCCAGCGTGGTAACGCCGCCTGCGGGAACGCTGATTCCGTCGATGCGGATGCCGTTTGCCAGTACCGTGACGGCCGGGGCCGTCTGCAGCACGCCGTTCATGAAATAGCGGAGCGTCCCTGCCTGATACGTCAGCGGCGTGAGCTGCACCGTGCCGCCCGTGGCAGGAAAGTTCGTCGTGCCGAGCGTGTCGGTCACGGTCAGCCCGGTCAGCGCCGCCGCACCGGTGCTGCGCAGCTGGACGACATAGGTCACAAGGTCGCCGGTGCGGTAGCTCTCTGCGGCTGCCGTTTTCGAGGCGGTCAGGACCTGCACGAGCTCGCCCGTGACGATGTTGGAGTTGATGGTGCCGCCGTTGTAGGTCAGCGTGGCCTGATTCGTAAAGGTTGCCATAGTATTTCTCCTTTCCGGAGAGCACATCGCCCTCCTTCGACAGCATATGCCGAAGGAGGGCGATCGGGAACCCGGCTCAGCGCCGCAGCCAGCCTGCGGGCAGCTCCGTGAGCGGGGCCGGGAACGAGACGCGCGCGCCGATTTCGGCAAAGCGCTCTGCCAGCGGCGCGGGGATGCGGCCGTCGGGGTCCGGGCTGAGGTTCAGCATGAAATTGGCGTGGCTGGCGAAGCACTGCTCCATGAGGCCGAGCGCCCAGTCGGCGCTCTTTGGCTCTTTTTCGTCGTCGCGGTAGAACCACGTCCGCGTCAGCTTCTGGCACAGTGCGCCGGGACCGGCAAAGCCGGGCGTCAGCTCCTGCCCGGCGCCGTTTTCGAAGAAGACGACGTCCGTGCCGGAGATGCCCTCCGTGCAGCCGATGTTCATGAGCAGGCAGTTCGGCTGCAGGCGCTTGACGAGGGCATCGACTTCCTCGAACGGCAGCTCGCGGTAGGATGGGCCGCCCCACGGGGCATTCCAGCCGTCTATAATAAAATAAGGTATCTCGCCGTAGTTCGTCAGCAGCTCCGTGATCTGCCCGAGCACGAGCTCGCGCTGCGCAGGGGGAAAGGAGCGCCGCCCGATCCCGGCCGTCAGGTCGAGCACGGAGAAGTACAGGCCCGCCTGCAGACCGGCTGCGCGGAAGGCCCGCAGGAATTCCGCGACGATGTCCGTCCGGACCGTGGCCTGCGCGACGCTGTGGTTCCCAAATTCGGACGGCCAGAGTGCGAAGCCCTCGTGGTGCTTTGCCGTCAGGACGGCAAAGCGGCAGCCTGCGCTTTTGGCGATCTGCGCCCAGCGATCGCAGTCCGGCGCGCGGGGCGCCCAGTCTGATTCGGGGAAGGGATAACGGCGCGGCTCTCCGCCGTTTTCCAGATCGAATTCCCAGTCGATGATGTCGGGATTTGCATGGAACTGCACGGCGGCACTGTTCCAGTGGATAAACGTGGCGAGCCGGAGGTTGATGAAGTCGCGCTGAAGCGCACAGAGATGGTCCATTCGCGGGCCCGCCTTTCCAATTTTCTATGGGATGATTATACGGGCAAAGCAGGCGTTCGTCAAGCCTCTGCGCGGCGCTGCGCGAAGCGCCGCTGCAGAAGATGCATGTCGTGGAAGTAGATGGGGACAAGGAAGCAGTCGGCCAGCAGCCATGCGGCGGGGTTTGCAAGGCAGATGGCGGTGTAGCCGATCCAGCGCACGACGGCAAAGCCGACAAAGCAGCGGGCGATCGTCTCAAACACCCCTGCAAACACGGCCTGCTGCGTGAAGCCGACGCCCTGAATGAGGAATCGGAGCACGTTGACAAGCGTCAGCAGGAAATAGCAGCTGGCGTTCCACACCAGAAACTGCTGCGCCAGCAGACCGATCTGGTTCCGGACGGCGGCGCTCTCCGCAGAGTCGAGGAACAGCAGCGACAGCTTGCCGCCGAAGAGGGCAAGAACGCCGAGGCCGAGGGCGGAATAGGCGAACATCAGCAGCACGCAGGCGCGCACGCCGCGGTGAATGCGGTCGAGCTTCATTGCGCCATAGTTCTGCCCGCCGTAGACGGCCATGGTCGTGCCTGCGGCGTCGAACGGGCAGGTGAAGAGCTGGCTGACCTTGTTTGCTGCGGTGACGGCTGCGATGGAGACCGCGCCGAGGCCATTCACGGCCGTCTGCACGACGATGGTGCCGATGGCGGTGACGGAATACTGCAGGCCCATCGGCACGCCGATGGCAAACAGCCGCGTGATATGTGTGCGGCTCGGCCGCAGCTCACCGGGGCGAAAACGCAGAACGGGATAGCGCTTTCCCATGATGGCTAGACACAGCAGGCCGGAGATGGCCTGCGAGATCACGGTCGCCCATGCCGGGCCCTCCACGCCCATGCCGAGCACGGCGACGGCCAGCAGGTCGAGCGCAACGTTCAGCAGGGAGGAGAGAACGAGAAAATAGATCGGGGTCCGGGAGTCTCCGAGCGAACGGATGACGCCGGAGACGAGATTATAAAGGATGATGGCGGGGATGCCGAGGAAAATGACGAAGATGTAGTCGTAGGCATACCGGAAAATATTGTCCGGCGTGTTCATCCAGCGCAGCACGGGCGTGCACAGCAGTGCCGTGGCCACGGTGAGCACCACGGCGAACGCAGCCGAGAGCCAGATGCTGTTTGCCACAAAGCGGCGCAGCTCCGCCTCGTCGCCCTCGCCGAATTTCTGCGCCACGGGGATGACGAAGCCGTTGCAGATGCCGATGCAGAAGCCGAGCACCAGAAAATTGACGGAGCTCGTCGAGCCGACGCCCGCAAGCGCGTCCATGCCGAGAAAACGGCCGACGACGAGTGTGTCTACCATATTATATAGTTGTTGGAACAGCAGGCCACCAAGCAGCGGCAGCAGAAAGCCGATGACCAGCCGCGTGGGGGAGCCGGTCGTCAGGTTCCGGGATGCGGTTTTTGCCATAAGAGTCCCTCCGGAGTCCATAGAAATCTCAATTTCAAAAAACGTCTGCATTGTATTCTCTGACCGAAAAAAATACAATCCGCAACCTTCTGATTTTTTCGCGCAATTCGGGGCCGGAATCCGTCAGAATGTACAAAAACAGGATTTTTCCCTGAAAAATGGACGAATGGGCGGAAAAAACGGGCAAAAAAAGCCCGGCTTTCGGGAAGCCGGACGAAAAAATCAGGGGATATTCCAAAGAAATGCATTGACGCGGAAGAAAAAATGTGGTAAAATCAATACCCAATGCTGTGAAGTGCGGCGCAGGCCAACCTCCACCTCATGGTCAGATTATACCACAGACCGCGCCGCACGGCAAGGGACTAAAATGAAAAAACAGCAACTGACCCACGCGTGTCATTGCTGAGACAGCGCACGAAACGACGACAGAAAGGCGTGATCAAGCAAATGCAAGTCAAGGACGTGAACTATGGCAAGACCGTTCGCAAGAGCTATGCCAAGTATCAGGAGATCCTGCAGATGCCCAACCTGCTGAAGATCCAGAAGGACTCCTACGACTGGTTCCTGCGGGAGGGCCTGCATGAGGTCTTCCGCGATGTGGCCGCCATCAGCGACTACACCGGCAACCTCGAGCTGTCCTTCCTGGACTACTCCCTCGACGAGAAGCCCAAGTACACCATTGAAGAGTGCAAGGAGCGCGACGCCACCTACGCGAAGCCGATCAAGGTCCGCGTGCGCCTGCTCAACAAGCAGTCCGGCGAGATCAAGGATCAGGAGATCTTCATGGGCGATTTCCCGCTCATGACCAACGGCGGCACGTTCGTCATCAATGGTGCAGAGCGCGTCATCGTCTCCCAGATCGTCCGCAGCCCCGGCATGTACTTCGGCGATACCGTGGATAAGGCCGACCAGCACATCTATACCGCAACGGTCATCCCGTACCGCGGCGCATGGCTGGAATATGAGACCGACCTGCAGGACGTGTTCTACGTCCGTATCGATAAGAACCGCAAGCTCCCCATCACCTGCCTCATCCGTGCTCTCGGCGTGGAGACCGACGCGCAGATTTTGGAGCTGTTCGGCGAGGATCCCCGCATCGTCGCCACGCTGGAGCGCGACCCGTGCAAGACCCGCGAGGACAGCCTCCTCGAGATCTACCGCCGTCTGCGCCCGGGCGAGCCGCCCACGGTCGACAACGCCGCGGCCTATCTCGACGCGCTGTTCTTCGATCCGCGCCGCTACGACGTCTCCCGTGTCGGCCGCTACAAGTTCAATAAGAAGATGGACATCTGGACCCGCCTGAGCGGTCAGGAGCTGGCCGAGCCGGTCGCTGACCCGCTGACGGGCGAGATCCTTGCCATGCCGGGCACTGTCCTGACCCGTGCACAGGCGCAGGAACTGTCGGCCCGCGGCGTGTGCGACGCCGTCATCCGCGTCGGCGACAAGGACCACAAGGTCTTCTCGAACTACATGGTCGACATGAAGAACTTCGTGGACTTCGACCCGGAGCAGTACGGAATCCACGAGAAGGTCTGCCGCAAGGTCCTGTTCGAGATGCTCGAGCAGCTCAAGGGTGCGGCTCCCGAGGCCTGGGAGGATGCCATTGAGGAGCGCCGCGATGAGCTCATTCCGAAGCACATCACGCGCGACGATATCCTCGCCACCATCAACTATCTCAACTGCGTCGTCATCGGCGCGGGCACGACGGACGACATCGACCACCTCGGCAACCGCCGTCTGCGCTGCGTGGGCGAGCTGCTGCAGAATCAGTTCCGCGTCGGCTTCACCCGCCTCGAGCGCGTCATCCGCGAGCGCATGACCGTGCAGGATCTCGATACCGTTACGCCGCAGAGCCTCATCAACATCCGTCCGGTCACGGCGGTCATCAAGGAATTCTTCGGCTCCTCGCCGCTGTCCCAGTTCATGGATCAGAATAACCCGCTGGCAGAGCTGACGCACAAGCGCCGCCTGTCTGCCCTCGGCCCCGGCGGCCTGAGCCGTGAGCGCGCTTCCTTCGATGTCCGAGACGTCCACTACAGCCACTACGGCCGTATGTGCCCGATCGAGACGCCGGAAGGTCCGAACATCGGCCTGATCAACTATCTGGCGAGTTACGCCCAGATCAATGAATACGGCTTCGTCGAAGCGCCGTACCGCAAGGTCGAGCGCATCTATGACGAAAACGGCAAATATGTCGGCTCCCGCGTGACGGATGAGGTGGAATACATGTCCGCCGACGTCGAGGACGATTATCATATCGCGCAGGCAAAGGAGCCGGTCGACGAGAACGGCATGCTCCTCAATGAGCGCATCACCTGCCGCCACCGCGACGAGATCATCGCCGTCGATCGCGAGGTCATCGACTATATCGACGTCTCGCCGAAGATGATGACCTCCATCGCAACAGCCTTCATCCCCTTCCTGCAGAACGACGACGCGAACCGTGCCCTGATGGGCGCGAACATGCAGCGTCAGGCCGTGCCGCTGATGGTCACGGAGGCCCCAATCGTCGCCACCGGCGTCGAGCAGAAGTGCGCCGTGGACTCCGAGGTCTGCATCAAGGCCGAGGGCGACGGCGTCGTTACCCGCGTCTCCGCCGACGGCGTGAGCGTCCGCTATGACGACGGCAGCGTCCGCGACTACACCCTGACGAAGTTCGCCCGCTCCAACCAAGGCACCTGCGTCAACCAGCGCCCGATCGTCGCGGTCGGCGAGCGTGTGACGACGGAGCAGGTCCTGGCCGACGGCCCCGCCTGCTCGCAGGGCGAAATCGCACTGGGCAAGAACGTGCTTGTCGGCTTCGTCACCTGGGAAGGCTATAACTACGAGGACGCCATCCTGCTCAATGAGCGCCTGGTGCGCGAGGACGTCTTTACGTCCATTCATATTGAAGAATACGAGACCGAGTCCCGCGACACGAAGCTCGGGCCGGAAGAGATCACCCGCGATATCCCGAACGTCGGCGAGGACACCCTCAAGGACCTCGACGAGAACGGCGTCATCCGCATCGGTGCAGAGGTCAAGTCCGGCGATTATCTCGTCGGCAAGGTCACCCCGAAGGGCGAGACCGAGCTGACGGCTGAGGAGCGCCTGCTGCGCGCCATTTTCGGCGAAAAGGCCCGCGAGGTCCGCGATACCTCCCTGAAGGTCCCGCACGGCGAGTCCGGCATCATCGTGGACGTCAAGGTCTTCACCCGCCAGAACGGCGACGAGATGGCCCCCGGCGTCAACAAGATCGTCCGCGTCTATATCGCGCAGAAGCGTAAAATTTCCGTCGGCGATAAGATGGCCGGCCGCCACGGCAACAAGGGCGTCGTTTCCCGCATCCTCCCGGAGGAGGATATGCCGTTCCTCCCGGACGGCACGCCGCTGGATATCGCTCTGAATCCGCTGGGCGTTCCGTCCCGTATGAACATCGGACAGGTCCTGGAGGTCCACCTCGGCTACGCCGCCCACGCCCTCGGCTGGAAGGTCGCAACGCCGATCTTCGACGGCGCGAACGAGAAGGACATCCGCGAGACGCTGAAGCTTGCCGGTCTCCGCGAGGACGGCAAGACGGTCCTGTATGACGGCCGCACCGGCGAGCCGTTCGATAACCTTGTCACGGTCGGCTATCCGTATTACCTCAAGCTCCATCATCTGGTCGATGATAAGATCCATGCCCGCTCCACCGGCCCGTACAGCATGGTCACGCAGCAGCCGCTCGGCGGCAAGGCGCAGTTTGGCGGCCAGCGCTTCGGCGAAATGGAAGTCTGGGCCCTCGAGGCCTACGGTGCAGCCCACACGCTGCAGGAGATCCTGACCGTGAAGTCCGACGACGTGACCGGCCGTGTCAAGACGTACGAAGCCATCGTCAAGGGCCACAACGTGCCGAAGCCCGGTGTTCCGGAGTCCTTCAAGGTCCTTGTCAAGGAGCTGCAGGCCCTGTGCCTCGACGTTCGCGTGCTCGACGATCAGGGTGAGGAGATCGAGCTGCGGGAGGATGACGATGATGATGAGATCGTCTACACCGACTCCGGCCGCGAGAATCTGGTCACCGATGAGAACGAGGTGCTCTCCTCCGGCTACGGCATCGATGCCGACAGCGAGGCGAAGCAGGGCCTCGACGCTCTGGAAAAGATCATCGGCATCGACGATGACGAGGAAGAGGAAGACCCCGAGCCGGAGTGCCCGTATGACATCTCCGATGCGCCCGAGGACGAAGAATAAGGAGGAGGCAGACGATGAGCAATAAAACCTTCAGCGCGATCAAAATCGGCATTGCTTCTCCGGAAATGATCCGCGACTGGTCTTACGGCGAGGTCAAAAAGCCGGAGACCATCAACTACCGCACCCTGAAGCCCGAGCGCGACGGCCTGTACTGCGAGCGCATCTTCGGACCGACGAAGGACTGGGAGTGCCACTGCGGCAAGTATAAGAAGATCCGCTTCAAGGGCAAGATCTGCGACCGCTGCGGCGTCGAGGTCACCCGGAGCAAGGTGCGCCGCGAGCGCATGGGCCACATCGAGCTGGCCGCGCCGTGCAGCCACATCTGGTATTTCAAGGGCATCCCCTCCCGTATGGGCCTGCTGCTGGACATCAGCCCGCGCATTCTGGAGAAGGTCCTGTATTTTGCCAACTATATCGTCACGGATCCCGGCGACACGCCCCTGAGCAAGTGCCAGATCCTGACGGAAAAAGAATACCGCGACATGCGCGAAAAGTATGAGAACGATTTCGAGGCCGGTATGGGCGCCGAGTCCGTGCAGAAGCTGCTGGCCGAGATCGATCTCGAGGCCCTGTGCAGCCAGCTCCGCAGTGAGCTTGTCAACGCCAGCGGCCAGAAGAAGCTGCGCATCATCAAGCGGCTCGAGGTCGCCGAGGCCTTCCGCGCCTCCGGCAACAAGCCCGAGTGGATGATCATGAATGTCCTGCCGGTCATCCCGCCGGACATCCGCCCGATGGTCCAGCTCGACGGCGGTCGTTTCGCAACGTCCGACCTCAATGACCTCTACCGCCGCGTCATCAACCGAAACAACCGCCTCAAGCGCCTCATCCAGCTCAATGCGCCGGATATCATTATCCGCAACGAAAAGCGCATGCTGCAGGAGGCCGTGGATGCCCTCATCGACAACGGCCGCCGCGGCCGCGCTGTCACCGGTGCGAACAACCGTGCGCTGAAGTCCCTGTCCGACATGCTCAAGGGCAAGCAGGGCCGCTTCCGCCAGAACCTGCTGGGCAAGCGCGTCGACTATTCCGGCCGTTCTGTTATCGTCGTCGGCCCGGAGCTGAAGCTCTATCAGTGCGGCGTGCCGAAGGAAATGGCCATTGAGCTGTTCCGCCCGTTTGTCATGAAGAAGCTCGTCGAGGACGGTGTTGCCAACAACATCAAGAGCGCCAAGAAGAAGATCGACAAGGGCGAGCCCGAGGTCTGGGATGCCCTCGAGGACATCATCAAGGACCGCCCCGTCATGCTCAACCGTGCGCCGACGCTGCACCGCCTCGGCATTCAGGCCTTTGAGCCGGTGCTGGTCGAGGGCCGCGCCCTGAAGCTGCACCCGCTGTGCTGCACCGCCTTCAACGCCGACTTCGACGGCGACCAGATGGCGATCCACGTCCCGCTGTCGGCAGAGGCCCAGGCAGAGGCCCGCGTGCTGATGCTCTCCGCAAACAACCTGCTGCGCCCGCAGGACGGCAAGCCTGTCACCGTGCCGACGCAGGATATGATCCTCGGTACCTACTACCTGACCTATGTCCGTCTTGGCAAGGAGGAGAAGGGTGCGGAGCAGGTCTTTGTGACCGATGCGGGTGACTTCGACCTTCCCGTGAACCAGCTCGTCGACGGCGACCTTGTGGAAGCCGCGGTCGAGAAGGCCGAGAATGAGAAGAAGCGCGCCCCGTCCTATCTGCCGCTGCATGCCTATTCCAGCGTCGATGAGGCCATCACGGCCTATGCCGACGGCTGCATCGGCCTGCATGCGCCCATCCGCGTGCGCTACGGCAAGGAGATCGACGGCGTGATGCAGTACCGCATCATCACGGCGACGGTCGGCCGCCTGATCTTCAACGAGCCGATCCCGCAGGACCTCGGCTTCGTGGACCGCAGCGATCCTGCGCATCTGTTCGACCTTGAGGTCAGCTTCCTCGTCGGCAAGAAGAAACTCGGTGTCATCATCGACAAGTGCATCCGCCGTCACGGCTTCACCATCGCCACCGAGATGCTTGATCGCGTCAAGGCCCTCGGCTACAAGTACTCCACGAAGGGCGCCATCACCGTCTCCATCGCCGATATGGCCATTCCGGAGAAGAAGTACGCTCTCATCGAAGAGGCCGAAAAGCAGACAGTCAAGATCGACCGCCAGTACAAGCGCGGCTTCCTCACGAACGACGAGCGCTATCGCCTCGTTGTCCACCAGTGGGAGCAGACGATCAAGGACGTCACCGGCGCTCTGCAGGAGAACCTTGACCGCTTCAACCCGATCTATATGATGGCCGACTCCGGCGCCCGCGGCAGCATGAACCAGATCCGTCAGCTCGCCGGTATGCGCGGCCTGATGGCAGATACGAACGGCCGCACGATCGAGATTCCGATTAAGGCAAACTTCCGTGAAGGCCTTTCCGCTCTGGAATACTTCATCTCCTCCCGAGGCGCCCGTAAGGGCCTGACCGACACTGCGCTGCGTACCGCCGACTCCGGCTACCTGACGCGCCGTCTGGTCGACGTCTCGCAGGAGGTCATCATCCGCATCCCCGACTGCGGCACGACGCATGGCATCCACCTGTCCGAGGTCGTGGAAAAGGGCCAGGTCATCGAGTCCTTCGGTTCCCGCATCCATGGCCGCTTCCCGGTGCATGATATCGTCGATCCGGAGACGGGCGAGGTGCTCATCCCGAATAACCGCATGATGCATGAGGACGATGCCAAGATGCTCGAGGCACACGGCATTCACTCCGTCTATGCCCGTACCGTGCTCGGCTGCCGCGCCCGCAGCGGCGTCTGCGCCAAGTGCTACGGCATGAACCTTGCAACGTCCGAGCTTGTGAACCTCGGCGAGGCGGTCGGCATCATCGCCGCTCAGTCCATCGGCGAGCCCGGCACGCAGCTGACCATGCGTACCTTCCACACCGGCGGCGTTGCCGGCGACGATATCACGCAGGGCCTTCCGCGAGTCGAAGAGCTCTTCGAGGCCAGAAAGCCGAAGAAGATGGCGGCCATTGCCGAGATCGACGGCGTCGTCGAGATCGACGAGAGCCACCGCAGCGCGCTGCGCGACATCACGATCACCGCGGACGACGGCGAGGTCAAGCTCTATCAGGTCCCGTATTCCGTCGGCCTGAAGGTCGAGCAGGGAAAGCGTGTGCGCAAGGGCGAGCCCATCACCGACGGCGCGCTCAACCCGCATGACGTGCTGCGCATTTCCGGTGTCGAGGCCGTGCAGGAATATCTGACGCAGGGCGTTCTGGCCGTGTACCGCCAGCAGGGCGTCGATATCAACGACAAGCACATCGAGGTCATCATCCGCCAGATGATGCGCAAGGTGCGCGTCGAGGATCCCGGCGACACCACGCTCCTGAGCGGCACCGTCGTGGATGTCTATGAGTTCGAGGACGCCAATGCCGTTGTGCAGGCGCGCATCGACGCCGGCGAGACGGACCTCCGTCTGGCCACGGATTCCCTCATCCTCATGGGCATCACGAAGGCGTCCCTTGCCACGGAGTCCTTCCTGTCCGCAGCCTCCTTCCAGGAGACGACGAAGGTCCTGACCGAAGCCGCCATCAAGGGCAAGGTGGACCATCTGGTCGGCCTGAAGGAGAACGTCATCATCGGCAAGCTCATCCCCGCCGGTTCCGGCCTCGATATCTACCGCGATTTCGAGCCGACCAACTGGCCGGAGTCCTCCGTGACGCAGAGCATGATCGATAACGAGCAGAAGTAAATAAAATTCCCGCGCCATTGCGGCTTCGGCCTCCGCCGGACCGCGTGGTGCAGCTGAAAAGCCAATCAGCCCGTGCAGTGGATCGCTGCACGGGCTTTTTGCACGTCCAAATGCCTCGCAGAGTTCGCCGCCCGCAGGCGGCGAATGAAGTAAGATCATTTTCTCCGGCGGCGTGTACGTCGGAGAAAATACCGCTCAGTCCGCCAGTGTGCGAATTGTCCGCCCTTGGCGGGCGATTCGTGCGCGCAGCGGACTGCAAGCCTTTTGCCGGAAAAGCCCGAAGGGGTTTCCCGGCAGTTGAGCCCGTGCAGTGGATCGCTGCGCGGGCTTTTTGTGCGCCTTGGGGCTTGTTACCATAATATAGACAAACATATGTTCAAAAATTCGGTTTTCGCGGGTTTATGGGAAAAATTTCCGGAAAAATCTCGGGCAGAATCCGAAAAAGTGATTGCATTTTTGGGGCAGGAATAGTATACTACAAGCGAAGTGGAGCAAAATGGATGAAATGTGAGCAAAATGGAGCGGAGGTGAGGGAATGTTCGGCAAATACAAGCACACGCTTGACCCCAAGGGACGGCTGTTCGTTCCCGCCAAGCTGCGCGAGGAGCTCGGCAGCGCGTTCTATGTTGCCCGTTCACTGGACCCCTGCCTGACGGTCTATACCGAGGAGGAGTGGCAGCGCATCGTCGAGCGCAGCAAGGCTGCGCCGTCGTCCAAGGCCCGCGGCCTGCGCACGTTCTTTGCCAACGTCGTCCGCTGTGAGCCGGACAAGCAGGGCCGCTTCCTGCTGCCGGACGATCTCCGCAAGTATGCCGGGATCCAGCAGGAGGTCTATTTCCTCGGGCAGGCCGGCCGCGCTGAGATCTGGGCGGCGGAGCGCTACGAGGAGGAAGAGGCCAATGTCTCCGCCGAGGAGCTGGCCGCACTGATGGAAGAGATCGGGATCTGATGGAATTTCAACATAAATCCGTATTGCTGCAGGAGTGCATTGACGCGCTGAACATCCGCCCGGACGGGATCTACCTCGACGGGACGCTCGGCGGCGCCGGGCATTCCAGTCAGATCGCCCGCCGCCTGACGGAGGGTGGGCGTCTCATCGGCGTGGACCGCGACCGCACGGCGCTGGCCGCCGCAAAGGAGCGCTTGGCCCCCTATGCCGACCGCGTGACGCTCGTGCATTCCAATTTTGCGGAGATCGACGCGATCCTCGATTCCCTTGGGATTCCCGCCGTGGACGGCATGCTGTTCGACCTCGGCGTTTCGTCGCCGCAGCTCGACGATGCTTCGCGCGGCTTTTCCTACATGGCGGACGCCCCGCTCGATATGCGCATGGATAAGGACGATGCGCTCACGGCGGGGGAGGTCGTCAACACCTGGCCGCAGGGCGAGCTGCGCCGCATTCTCTATGATTACGGCGAGGAGCGCTATGCACCGCAGATCGCGGCAGCCATTTGCCGGGCGCGTGAGAAGGCACCCGTCGAAACGACGCTGGAGCTGGTGGATATCATCCGCTCGGCCATGCCCGCGCAGGCGCTGCGCGAAAAGCAGCACCCCGCAAAGAGAAGCTTTCAGGCCATCCGCATCGCCGTGAACGATGAGCTCGGCGCCGTCAGCCGCATGATGCAGGCTGCGGTCGGCCGCCTCAATCCCGGCGGAAGATTGGCCGTTATCACATTCCACTCGCTCGAGGACCGCATCGTCAAGAGCGAGATGCAGCAGGCAGCGCGCGGCTGCACCTGCCCGCCGGAATTCCCGGTGTGCGTCTGCGGCAAAAAGCCGCTCGTGAAGCTCGTTACGCGCAAGCCTATCGTCTCCGGCCCTGCGGAGCTGGAGGAAAATCCCCGCGCCCGGAGCGCGAAGCTCCGCGTTGCGGAAAAACTTTGACAGAAAGGATGAGCCACCATGGCAGACCCTTATCGCAGCAACGGCTCGGCGGCCTATGATGTCCGCCGCCGGAATACCGCACAGCCTCTGGAGCAGCCGGAGCGTCTGCCGGACGCGCCTGCGCGGCACAAGCCGGCGCGCCATGTCCGTGCACGTCTGGGTATCTCGCCCCTGACGGCGCTCGGCGCGGCCGCCGCCGTGCTGATGCTGGCACTGGTGGTGTTCAGCTATATCCGCCTCTATGAGGCGCGCAGCGATGTCGGCAAGCTGCAGACGCAGCTCAGCACGCTGGAGGAGCAGCAGGCCAGACTGCAGTCGCAGTATGACAATGCCCTCGATCTCGAGCAGATCGAAAAGCGCGCCAAGGAGCTTGGCATGCGCCAGCCGGGCAGCTCGCAGATCATCTATGTGCAGGTCGATGCGGACGATACGACGGAGGTCTATGCCGCGCCTGCGGAGAAGAATGTGTTCGTCCGCGTGATCGACGCATTCCGCAGCGCCTTTACGGACGCCATCAACTACTTCTCCTGAGCCTGCCGCAGAATTTCGGGAGGGACGGCCATTTCAGGCATGGTCCCGCCGCCCGATTCATATCGTATACAGAGCATGGGCGGTGAGTGAGAATTGCCGCCCATCTTTTTTCCACTGTTTTGCCCCGGGAGGGAATACTATGAAGCAGCAACCGCAGAGAAGACGCCGCCGCGCGCCGAAGCGCGAGGAGGTCTCGACGACCCATGTGCGCAAGGGCATCTTTTTCCTGATGATCCTGCTGGGTGTCGTCAGCTTTTGCGCCGTGGCGGGCATGCTCGTGAAGCTCATGCTCGTCGACCACGATTATTATGAGGCAAAGGCCATCCGCAACCAGACCCGCAGCACGAGCGTCACCGCCTCGCGCGGCACGATCTATGACCGCAACGGCAATGTGCTGGCGGCCTCGTCGAGCGTGGAGAATGTTTTCCTCGACCCGCTGGAGCTGTCGCAGAACAAGGTCGACGTCCCGGCGCTGGCAAAGAAGCTCGCGGCCGTGCTCGATCTGGATGCGGGCTGGATCGAGGAGCAGGCCGCCGATACGAGCCTGCGCTACAAGGTCATCAAGCGCCGCCAGGCGCAGGAGGTCTGCGACAAGGTCCGCGAGATCATTGCGGAGGATAAGATCATTGGCGTGCATCTCGAGCCGGATTCGCAGCGCTACTATCCCTATCACGATGTCGCGGCGCAGATCATCGGCTTTACGAACACCGAGAACGTCGGCTCCGAGGGGCTGGAGGCCTATTATAATGACGAGCTGCAGGGCACGGCCGGAGCCGTCATCACGACGAAGGGCAACTACGAGACGCAGATGCTCTATTCCTATGAGAAGTATTATCAGGCATCCGACGGCGACAGCATCCACCTGACGCTCGACACGACGGTGCAGTATTATCTGCAGAAGCAGATGCAGGACGCCGTGGACCGCTATGACGTGCTCAACGGCGCGTTCGGCATCGTCATGAACTGCAAAACGGGCGAGATCGTCGCCATGTGCACGCTCGGCAGCTATGACCCGAACGATTATCAGGAAATTTATGACGAGGACCTGCGCACACAGATCGAGGAGCTTTACACCAAGGCGGAAAAGCAGCCCGAAAATTCCACGGCCCGCACGGAGGCCTTCAACGCCTATAACGCCGCCGTGCGCGACGCCCGCCTGAAGCAGTGGCGCAACCGCTGCGTCTCCGACGGCTATGAACCTGGCTCGACGTTCAAGATCCTCACGCTGGCGGCGGCGCTCGATTCCGGCGCAGTCACGACGGCCGATACGTTCTACTGCGGCGGCTCCGAGAAGATCGAGGGCCGCGAGCAGATCCTCAACTGCTGGAACCATGCCGGCCACGGCAGCGAGACCACGGCGCAGGCCCTGCAGAAATCCTGCAACATCGCCTTCGCCCACATCGGCCTGCGGACGGGCGGCGGCACGCTGTATGACTACTGCCGCGCCTTCGGCCTGATGGAGCAGACGGGCATCGACCTGCCCGGCGAGGCCTCCGGCGTGTTCCACACGCGCGAGCGCCTGGCCAACACCGCCTCCTACGGCACGAGCTACCTCATCGCAACGTCGTTCGGCCAGACCATCAAGCCGACGCCCATCCAGCTCGTCACGGCTATTTCCGCCGTGGTGAACGGCGGCTACCTGCTCGAGCCCTATGTCGTCTCGGAGATCGTCGACTCCGAGGGCAACGTCGTGCAGCAGAACGCCCGCACCGTCGTGCGGCAGGTCATCTCCGAGGAGACGTCTGCCACGATGCGGCAGATCATTGAGTCCGTCGTCACGGAGGGCACGGCAAAGAACGGCAGCGTCGTCGGCTACCGCATCGGCGGCAAGACCGGCACGGCCGAAAAGACCGACCAGACCGATTCGAACGGCCAGCAGACGAACGACAAGATCGTCTCGTTTGTCGGCATTGCGCCGATGGACGATCCGGAGTATGTGGTACTCATCGCACTTGATACACCGAACCCCGCCACCGGCACCTATATCTCCGGCGGCGTTATGGCCGCGCCGACCGTCGCCCGCGTGATGGAGGATATCCTGCCCTATCTCGGTGTCGAGCCGGATTATTCCGAGGTGGATATGTCCCGCGTGACGGTCCGCATGCCGAATCTGGCCGGGAAGACCGAGTCCGAGGCGGCTGCCATTCTGGAGGAAGATCACCTGAACTACAAGATCATCGGCGACGGCGACAAGATCGTCAGCCAGATCCCGGCCCACGGCCGTGAGCTGCCCGGCAATTCGACCGTGCTGCTCTATACGGACGATTCCATGCCGACCGACGAGGTCGAGGTGCCGAACCTGACGGGTATGACCGTGGCGCAGGCCAGCACGACGCTGTCCCAGCTCGGGCTCTATCTGCAGGCCAAGGGCACGGATTCGAATGCATGGTACGTCGTGGTGACAAAGCAGGACATCGACGCCGGAACAAAGGTCCCGCGCGGCACGATGATCGCCGTCACATTCACGGATACGACCGCACTGGATTAAAGAAGGTTGAATGCAATGAAATTACACGAGCTTTTGCAGGGCATCGAGGTGCTCGAACAGAACGCCGACCCGGAGCTGGAGCTGACGGGCGTGAGCTATGATTCCCGCTCGACCGTGCCCGGCGAGCTGTTTGCCGCCATTTCGGGCTATGCCACGGACGGCCACCGCTTCATTCCCGCCGCCCTTGCGCGCGGCGCGGCCTGCGTGCTGTGCGAGCACGACATGCCGGAGCACACGCCGTGGGTGCGCGTGCGCGATGCGCGCGCGGCGCTGGCGCAGCTCGGCTGCAACTGGTTCGGCCATCCGGCGGAGCGCCTGTGCATGATCGGCGTGACGGGGACGAACGGCAAGACGACCGTGACCTGCCTTGTCAAGCATGTGCTCGAGCAGACGCTCGGCGCGAAGGTCGGCCTCATCGGCACGATCGAAAACCGCATCGGCGACACCGTCGTCCCCACGGAGCGCACGACGCCCGAGAGCTTTGCCCTGCAGGGCCTGCTGCGGCAGATGCTCGATGCGGGCTGCACGCATGTGGTGATGGAGGTCTCGTCCCATGCGCTGGCGCTGCACCGCGTGGACGGTATCCCGTTCACGGTCGGTGCGTTCACGAACCTGACGGAGGACCACCTCGATTTCCATAAGACCATGGAGGCCTACGGAGCCGCCAAGGCCCGCCTGTTCCGGCTTTGCCGGACGGGTGTGCTCAATGCGGACGACCCGGCTTACCGGACCATGCTGCAGGGCGCGGCCTGTACACCGCTGCTCGTCGGCACCGGGAAGGACGCCGCGCTGCGCGCAGAGCAGGTGCAGCTTGCGCCGGACCATGTGGCGATGGAGGTGCGGGAAGGGGAGAAGGCGGCGCATGTCCGCATCGGCATCCCCGGCCGCTTCACGGTCTCGAACGCGCTTCTGACGCTCGGCATTGCCCGCGCCCTCGGCATTGGGCTGGAGGACGCCTGCCGCGCGCTCGGCACGGCGGCGGGCGTAAAGGGCCGCATCGAGGTCGTGCCCACGCCGGGCCGCGATTACACCGTTCTCATCGACTATGCCCACACGCCGGACGGACTGGAGAACATTCTCCGTTCCGTGCGCGACTTCTGCCGCGGCCGCCTCATTGTGCTGTTCGGCTGCGGCGGCGACCGCGACCGGACAAAGCGCCCCATCATGGGCGAGATCGCCGCGCGGCTGGCCGACGTGCTCGTTGTGACGTCGGATAACCCCCGCACGGAGGAGCCGATGGCCATCATCCGCGAGATCCTTGCCGGGATCCCGCAGACGGAGAAGCCCGTCTATGTGGAGGAGAACCGCCGCAGGGCCATCCGCATGACCTTGCGTTTCGCGCAAAAAGATGATATGATAGTGCTCGCCGGAAAAGGACATGAGACCTATCAGGTCCTCGGTACGGAAAAAATTCACTTTGACGAGCGCGAGGAAGTCGCCGCTTGTCTGCAAGAGGAAGACCATGAGCAATAAGACCCTGACGCTCGGGCAGGCCGCCGCGTGGTGCGGCGGTCAGATCGCCCCCGAGCTGGAAGAACGGCCGTTTTTCGGCGCAAATTTTGACTCCCGCCTGATCCGGCCCGGCGAGCTGTTCGCAGCCCTGCCCGGCGCGCGTGACGGGCATGACTTTGCCGCCTCTGCGCTGGAGCGCGGCGCGGCTGCCGTGTTGGCCAGCCGCCCGGTGGACGGCCCCGCGATCTATGTCGAAGATACGTCCCACGCCCTGCGCGATATCGCCCGCGGCTACCGCGAGAGCCTGCCGTGCCGCTGCGTCGGCATCACGGGAAGCGTCGGCAAGACGACGACGAAGGAAATGATCGCCGCCGTCCTGCGCACGGCACTGCGCACGCAGTGGACGGAAAAGAATTATAACAATGAGATCGGCCTGCCGGTCAGCGTCCTGCGGCTGAAGCCGGACTGCGAGGCGGCCGTGCTCGAGATGGGAATGAACCACTTCGGCGAGCTGTCCGTGCTCACGCGCATCGCGCAGCCGGACCTAGCCGTGATCACGAACATCGGCACGATGCACATCGAAAATCTCGGCTCGCGCGAGGGCATCCTCCGCGCCAAGCTTGAGATCCTCGAGGGTCTGCGTCCCGGCGGACGCGTGATCTTCAACGGGGACGACGCCCTGCTGCGGCCGCTGGCCGCGCGGTATCATGCCGTGTGCTTCGGCCTCTCCGAGGGCTGCGACGTGCGCGCCTCCCGCGTGCAGGAAACGGCAGAGGACAGTAAATTTACGGTCCACGCCTTCGGAAAGAGCTTTGAGGCCGCGCTGAACGTGCCGGGCCTGCACAATGTGCTCGACGCGCTGGCAGCTGCGGCCGTCGGCCTGCTGCTCGGGCTGAGCCCGGAGCAGATCGCAGAAGGCCTGCGGTCCTATGCGCCGCTGCGGCAGCGGGTCAGCCATGCGGCAGGCATGACGATCATTGACGACTGCTACAACGCCGGGCCCGAGTCCATGCGCGCCGCGCTGCGGGTGCTGGCAGGCACGCCGACGGAGGGCCGCCGCATCGCTGTACTCGGCGGTATGCTGGAGCTGGGCGATTTTGCGCCGGAGCTCCATGCCGGGGTCGGCCGCGAGGCCGCAAAGGCGGCGGATCTGCTGCTGGCCTACGGCCCGTGCAGCGAATGCTATGTGCAGGGCGCGCACGAGGCGGGCCTTGCCGGGGCACGGGCCTTTGCCACGCACGATGCGCTCGTCGCTGCGCTGGAGGAGACCTGCCGCGCAGGAGACACGCTGCTGTTCAAGGGCAGCCACGGCATGCATATGGAGCAGGTGCTTGCACGCCTTTTAAAAACGAAAGAACATATGGGGGAATGAAAAATGGAACCTACGCTGATCTGGATCCTTGTTTCGGTGCTGGGCGGCTTCGTTCTGGCGCTGCTGCTCGGCCGGGGGCTTGTTCCGGCGCTGCGCGCGCTGAAGGCGGGCCAGTCCATCCGGGAAGTCGGCCCGAAGTGGCATCAGGGCAAGGCAGGCACGCCGACCATGGGCGGCATCGTCTTTATTCTGTCGTCGCTTTTGTGCATCGTCACCGGCTGGCATGCCATGCGCGAGACCGGCGACTATAAGCACCTGCTTGTGCTGGCGCTGGCGCTGATGTTCGGCCTGATCGGCTTTGCCGATGACTTCATCAAGGTGAAGAAAAAGCGCAATCTCGGCCTGACGGGCCTGCAGAAGCTCGTTCTGCAGGTGCTGGCGGCCTGCCTGTTCCTTGCCGGCATGCATTTTACGAATGCCCTGACGTATGATCTCTATATCCCGTTTGTCCGGGAGCCGCTCGTCCACATCCCGCCGCTGGTCTATCTGGCGCTGTCCGTGTTCATCATCGTCGGCTGCGTCAACGCCGTCAACCTGACGGACGGCATCGACGGCCTTGCCACGGGCGTGACGCTTCCCGTGATGCTGTTCTTCACGCTCGTGTCCATGACGGCAAAGCAGTGGGGCCTTGCCACGTTCCCGGCGACGCTTGTCGGCGCGCTCGGCGGCTTCCTGTTCTATAATTTCTATCCCGCCAAGACATTTATGGGAGATACCGGCTCGCTGTATCTCGGCGGCGCGGTGTGCGGCCTTGCCTATGCGCTCGATATGCCGCTCGTGCTGCTGTTCGTGGGCCTCATCTACATCATTGAGACGCTGTCCGATATCCTGCAGGTGAGCTACTTCAAGCTGACGCATGGCAAGCGCATCTTCAAGATGGCCCCGATCCATCATCATTTTGAAATGTGCGGCTGGTCGGAGAAAAAGATCTGGGTGGTCTTCGTCTCCGTCACCGTGATCATGTGCGTGATCGCCTGGTTCGGCGTGCGCATCTGGTTCTGATCTGATTTCTGCACGCTATCCCGCGGAGAGGAGGTGCGGCCATGTCCCACAGAGAAAAGCAACTGAAAAAGAGCGCGGTGCGTGTTGTGGAGAGCGATCTCGGCGTCATTGACCTGCCGTACCTGCTGCTGACGCTGCTGCTGGTGGCCATCGGCCTGCTGGTGCTGTTCTCCGCAAGCTATGCCCGCGCTTATTACGAGACGAAAAACGCAGCCTCAGTCTTCGTGAATCAGCTCATTTTTGCCGTGATGGGCATCGGTGTGATGTGGCTCATCAGCCGCGTGCCATATGAATGGTATCAGAAGCTGTCGCTCCTGATCCTGGCTGCGTCCATCGGCCTGCTGGTCCTCGTGCCGTTCATCGGCACGGAGAGCGGCGGCGCGACGCGCTGGCTCGACTTCGGCTTCGTGAGCTTCCAGCCGTCCGAGATTGCAAAATTCGGCGTCATCTGCTCGTTTGCGGCCATTATGGCGGCGCACACGCGGGATATGAAGACGATCCGCTACGGCGTGGCGCCCTATGTCGTGATCCTCGGCATCATCGCCGTGCTGCTCTACCTCGAACCGCACATGTCTGCGACGCTCATCATTCTGGCACTCGGCTTTATCCTCATGACGCTCGGCGGTACGGACTGGAAGTATTTGGTCGGCCTTGTTATTCTGGGCTGCCTGCTCGTTGCCGTTTACCTTCTGACGAAGGGCTACACCGGCGGACGCATCAGCGCATGGCTGCACCCGGAGAACGACCCGCTCGACAAGGGCCTGCAGGTGCTGCAGTCGCAGTATGCCATCGGCTCCGGCGGCCTGTTGGGCCTCGGCTTCGGCCGCGGCCGCCAGAAATACCTCTATCTGCCGGAGGAGCATAACGACTATATCTTCGCCATTGCGTGCGAGGAGCTGGGCTTTGTAGGAGCCATCGGCATCCTCATCCTGTTCGCTCTGCTCATCATCCGCGGCTACTGGATCGCCATGCATGCGCGCGACCGCTTCTCCATGCTGCTGGCCGCAGGCCTGACGACGCTTCTGGCCCTGCAGGTGTTCCTGAACGTCGCCGTTGTGACGAATCTTCTGCCCTCCACGGGCATTTCGCTGCCGTTCTTCTCCTATGGCGGAACCGCGCTCATCATGCAGCTCGCCGAAAACGGCATCGTGCTGAATGTGTCGCGCAGCATTACCCAAAGTCCCAGATAAGTCAAAGGAGGCAGGCCCATGAAGGCCGTATTCACCTGCGGCGGAACGGGCGGACACATCAATCCCGCCCTTGCCGTTGCGCGCGTGCTGCTCGAGCGCCGTCCGGACAGCGAGATCCTGTTTGTCGGCGCGGAGGACGGCATGGAGGCCACTCTGGTCCCGCGCGAGGGCTTCCGGCTCGAAACGCTGCAGATCTCCAGCTATATGCGCAGCCTGAAGCCGAGCGCCATCCGGCATAACGTCAGGGCTGCGCTCTCCATCCGCCGTGCGCTGAAAAAGGCGGACCGCATCATCCGCGATTTCCAGCCGGACGTCATCCTCGGCACGGGCGGCTATGCCAGCTATCCGATGCTCCACGAGGGCGCGCGCCTCGGCATCCCCACGGCCGTGCACGAGTCCAATGCCGTGCCGGGCCTCGCCACAAAAATGGTGGCCGATAAGGTCGACCGCATCCTTGTGAGCTTCGCGGACAGCCGCTCGGCCTACCGCGACCCGTCCCGTGTTATCGCGGTCGGTATGCCCGTACGGGAGGAGTTCGTCTTCACCCGCCGCGCCGACGCCCGCCGCGCTCTCGGCCTCGACGAGAAGACGCCGATGATCGTCTCTGCCTGGGGCAGTCTCGGCGCGCGCGAAATGAACAAGAAGATCGCGCAGTTCATGAAGCTCGAATGCGAGCAGGACTGCTGGCGGCATATCCATGCGACCGGCTCGTTCGGCTGGCGCTGGATGCCGGACTATGTGAAGGAGCAGGGAGTCGAGCTGGAAAAGCACCCGCTCATCACGATGCAGGAATATATCTATAACATGCCGGAGCTTATGGCGGCGGCCGATGTGGTCATCAGCCGCGCCGGAGCCTCGACACTCAACGAGATCGCCGCAGCGGGCACGCCGTGCATCATCGTCCCGTCGCCGAATGTGACGAACGATCATCAGGAGAAAAACGCCCGCATCCTCGAGCAGCACGGCGCGGCCGTCGTACTGCATGAGAACCACTGTGACGGAGAGCTGCTGTTCCGCACGACGCAGGAGCTGCTGGCCGATGCTCCGCGCCGCGCATCCATGCGCAAAGCGCTGCAGGAGCTGGCTGTCGTCGATTCCGCGTCCCGCATCTGTGATATCATTCTGAATCTGGCTAAAACACACAAATCCTGACCGCCGCATAGGATGGGGCATCTTCCCATCCGGAGGTCGGTCATGGACATATTCTGCATCCGCGGCGGAACGCCGCTGCACGGTCGCATTGCGCTGCACGGCGCAAAAAATGCCGCGCTGCCGCTGCTGGCCGCCACGCTGGCGACCGGCGCGCGCTGCGAGCTTCACGATTGCCCGGATATTTCCGACGTCACGGCTGCCTGCGCCATTCTGCGCCACCTCGGCTGCGCGGTGGAGCAGCACGGCGGGATCGTTGCAGTCGATGCCGGCTCCGCATGCCGGTCAGATATTCCGGCAGAACTCATGCGGAAAATGCGCGCTGCCGTCCTGTTCCTCGGGCCGCTGCTCGCGCGCTTCGGCACGGCGGAGCTGAGCCTGCCCGGCGGCTGCGTGCTCGGCGCGCGGCCGATCGATCTGCACCTGCGCGGCCTGCGCCGGATGGGTGCGGAGATCACGCTTGACGGCGAGCATATTTCGGCCCGGACCGACGGCCTTCACAGCTGCACGGTCGCGCTGCCGCTTCCAAGCGTCGGCGCAACGGAGAATCTGATTCTTGCGGCGCTCGGCTGCCGGGGAACACTGACGCTGTGCAACGCCGCGCGTGAGCCGGAGATCGGCGACCTGATCGACTTCCTGCGCGCCTGCGGCGCAGACATCCGCGGCGAGGGGAGCCTGCTGCGCATCCGCGGCGGCGTTCCGCTCACCGGCACGTGCCATACGGTCCTGCCGGACCGCATGGAGGCGGCGACGTATCTGGCCGCGGCTGCCGCAACGCGCGGCGACGTGACGCTCACGAATGTCCGGCCGGAGCATCTGACGGCCGTTCTGGCCGTGCTCGAGCACGCGGGCTGTACGCTCACGCAGCAAAACGGCATGCTCCGCCTGCGGTGCTGCCGTCTGCGGGCGGCGGGGCCGATCCGCACCGCGCCGTATGACGGCTTTCCGACGGACGCACAGGCCCCCCTGATGGCTGCCATGGCCGTTGCGGAGGGCGTGACGGTATTTGAAGAAAATCTGTTTGAGGACCGCTTCCGCCATGTCCCGGCCCTGCGGGCGCTTGGTGCGCACATCCATGCCGCGCGGCGCTACGCCGTTGTGACGGGCGTGCGGGAGCTGCACGGTGCAAGCATGACAGCAACGGACCTGCGCGGCGGGGCCGCGATGGTCATCGGAGCACTCTGCGCCCGCGGCGAGAGCGAGCTTGCCGGGACTGCGCACCTGAAGCGCGGCTATGCGGAGCTCGTGCCGACGCTGCGTGCCTGCGGCGCGGACATTACAGAACGCTGACAAGACCCACGGAGGGGTGGACACCATGGAACACGAGAAAAACGAGCCGCGGCGCAGGCCGCCGGAGCGAAATTCCCGCGCAGCACAGGCTGCGCAGCAGCGCCGTGACCAGCGGCGCGAGCAGGCGCACCTGGAGGAGCTGCGCCAGAAGCAGCGCAAGCGCGCGCGGCACCGCACGCGCCGCCGGATCAATCCCGGCGTCTGGAAGCGCATCCTCATCATGGCGGCGGTTGTCGCTGCCGTCGTGCTGAGCATGGTGCTGTTCTTCCGCGTGCGCTCCGTGGAGGTGACGGGCTCGGCATATTATACTGCCGACGAGATCCGCGCCGCCTGCGGCGTGGCTCAGGGCGACAACCTGCTCACGCTCTCCCGTGCGCGCATCGCCGGGAATATCATGGCGGAGCTGCCCTATGTCAGCACGGTGCAGGTCACACGCCGCCTGCCGGACACGCTGGAGCTGACCGTGACGGAATATGACGTCACCTATGCGGCACAGGGCGCGGACGGGGCCTCCTATCTCATCACGGCGGACGGCAAGATCACGGAAAAGATCGACGAGACCGCCGCGCGCGGCCACATCGCCGTGACGGGCCTGCAGCTCGCCGACCCGGTCGTCGGTCAGCAGCTCAAGGTCGCCGGGGAAGACGACGTCGCCGCGCAGGGCCAGCATGACGCGCTGTGCGCGCTGCTGCAGGCGCTCGAGGAGGCTGGGCTTACGAAAAAGGCCGCATCCGTCGCCGTGCCGAGCTCCTATGAGCTCTCGTTCTGGTACGGAGATCAGTACGAGGTCAAGCTGGGGAATTCCGAGAATCTCCCCTATAAGCTGGCCTATCTTGAAAAGGTGCTCGAAAGCCTCGCGGATTACCAGACCGGCACGATCGATCTGTCCTTCAGCGAGGGAAGCGAGGCCAGATTCACCCCGAAGCAGTGAAAACGATACGGAAAATGTAAATTATTTTCTGAAATCCGAGAAAGTCTATTGACCTGCGGACCATTCCACGATAAAATAAAACGGTATAAATCTGCATATATTATGTACGGCGCGCCGCGCCCGAACAGTGGATACATAGGAGGAGATTGTCAATGTCTGAAACTTACACAGATAAGGTCGTAAATATCAAAGTGATCGGTGTCGGCGGCGCCGGCAACAACGTTGTCAACCGGATGATCACCAGCGGCATCGGCGGAGTCGAATTCGTCGTTGTGAACACGGATCGTCAGGATCTCAATAAGTCCAAGTGCGATAACAAGCTGCAGATCGGTGAGAAGCTGACGGGCGGCATGGGAGCAGGCTCCAAGCCCGACATCGGCAAGAAGTCCGCCGAGGAGAGCCGCGCGGCCATCTCCAAGTGCCTCGAGGGCGCAGACATGGTCTTCATCACCGCCGGTATGGGCGGTGGCACCGGCACAGGCGCAGCCCCGATCATTGCGGATCTCGCACATGAGGCCGGCATCCTGACCGTCGGTGTCGTGACGAAGCCCTTCAAGTTCGAGGGTGCAAACCGCATGAAGCAGGCAGAGGCCGGAATCGCCGCCCTGTCCGATAAGGTCGACTCCCTCATCATCATCCCGAACGACCGTCTGAAGTACGTTACGGATCAGAAGATCACGTTCGCCAACGCATTCGGCATCGCAGACGATGTGCTGAAGCAGGCCGTGACCTCCATCTCCGAGCTCGTCGGCTACTCCGACCGCGTCATCATCAACCTCGACTTTGCGGACGTTTCCTCCATCATGAAGAACGCTGGCCGCGCACACATGGGCGTCGGCATTGCCTCCGGCCGCGAGAAGGCTGAGCAGGCCGCCATGGCCGCCGTCGCCAGCCCCCTGCTGGAGACCTCCATCAACGGTGCAACGGGCGTCCTGATTAACGTGACGGGCGCTGCGGACCTCGGCCTCGACGACGTCGAGACTGCCGCAAACATTGTTATGGAAGCTGCGAACCCCGAGGCGAACATCATCTTCGGCGCGACGTTCTCCGAGGACTTCGAGGACGAGATGCGCGTGACGGTCATCGCAACCGGCTTTGACGAGAAGAAGCCGGAGTCGAAGGGAATCTATTCCTCCTCGAAGCCGGCCGCGGGCAGCAAGCAGCAGAGCATTCCCGCAGATGCCGCTTCGGACATCAACGATATCGACGAGATCTTCAAGATCTTCAACAAGTAAAAAACGCTTTGATCTCCCCCGGCGCAAAGCACCGGGGGAGATTTCTGCGTAATTTGCCGTAAATATCCGCAAAATGCGGTTTACTTTCACAATATAGTGTGTTAAAATAAAGATATCCAAATATCCGGAGGTGTTATCCCATGGACAGCAGGAACAAACGCTCAGATAAAAACAGCGAGCTGTATCGCGCGATCACCGCGCTGGATTCGCTCGATGACTGCTATGATTTTCTCGTCGACCTGTGCACACAGCCGGAGCTGAAGGCCATGGAGCAGCGCTATGAGGTCGCCCGCATGCTCGATCGCGGCATGATCTACAGCGACATCCTCGCCGAGACGAGCGCCAGCTCCGCAACCATCAGCCGCGTGAACCGCTGCCTGACGGGCGGTACGGGCGGCTATGAGCGCGCTTTTGCAAAAGTCGATGCGGAGGAAAAGAAATGAGCCCCGAAGCAAGGGAACCCTATGAAACGCTCGCGGGCGCGTATGACGGGCTGACGACCGATGTGGACTATGCCGCCGTGCTGCAGTTTTTCGAGACCGTCCTGCAGCGCGCGGGGCATTCGCCAAAGACCGTGCTGGACCTTGCCTGCGGCACCGGCTCTATGTCCGTGCTGTTGGCGGAGCGCGGCTATCGCGTCATCGGTGCGGATATTTCCGAGGAAATGCTGACGGCCGCTGCACAGAAGGCTGCAGCCATGGCGGAAAACCCGCCGTTCTTCATTTGCCAGCCCATGCAGCGCCTGACCCTGCCGGAGCCTGTGGAGGCCATTGTGTGCCTCCTGGACAGCCTGAACTATCTGACGGAGCCGGAGGACTGCCGTAAGGCGTTTCACCGCGTCTGGCGCGCGCTGCGGCCCGGCGGCATGTTCTTTTTCGACATCAACACGCCACAAAAGCTGCGCGGGCTGGACGGGCAGGTCTTCCTCGATGAGAATAACGAGTCCTACTGCGTCTGGCGAGCGGAATTTGACGAAGAAGAGAACTGCTGCTACTATGGCATCGATCTGTTCCGCCGCAGGGGTGCACTGTGGGCGCGCAGCTTTGAGCAGCACTGTGAATATGCCTATGACCCGGACACGCTGGAGCAGTGGCTCCGCGAGGCGGGCTTTGCGCGTGTAGAGTGCTTCGGTGACCGCACGCTGACGCCGCCCGGTCCGGACGAGCAGCGCATGTATTTTGCCGCATGGAAGGAGTAACTGCAATGCAGGATCACATTGTTCGCGCCATCACGAAGGATGGCTTTCTGAAGGCGACGGCCATCTGCTCCACGGGGATCGCGGAGCGCGCCCGCCAGATCCACCACACCACGCCCACGGCCACAGCCGCGCTCGGCCGCGTCCTGACGGCTGCCTCGATGATGGGCAACATGCAGAAGGTCGAAAACGGCACGCTGACGCTGCAGATCAAGGGCGGCGGCCCGCTTGGGACGCTGCTGGCCGTTTCGGATGCCGAGGGCAATGTCCGCGGCTATGTGCAGAATCCCGGCATCACGCTGCTGGAGAAGTATGCGGGCAAGCTGGATGTCGGCGCTGCCGTCGGCACGGACGGCATGCTCACGGTCATCCGCGACCTGCAGATGAAGGAACCCTATGTCGGCTCCGTCGCGCTCGTCTCCGGCGAGATCGGCGATGATGTGACGGCATACTTTGCCCAGAGCGAGCAGACGCCGACGGCCTGTGCGCTCGGTGTGCTCGTCGGCCGCGACCATACGGTCAGCGTGGCGGGCGGCTATCTCATCCAGCTGCTGCCGGATGCGCCGGACGCCCTCATCGACCGGCTCGAGGCCGGTATCCGCGCTGCGGGCGCCGTGACGCCCATGCTGTCCGAGGGGCTGACGCCGGAGGCCATGCTGCGCCGCGTGCTGGACGGCTTCGAGCTGGAGTTCCTCGAGAATACGCCGGTGAGCTATCGCTGCTACTGCTCGCGCGAGCGCGTGACCTCGACGCTCATTGCCATCGGCCGCAAGGACCTCGAGGAGATCGTCGCGGAAGGGAAGCCCATCAATCTCGAGTGCCAGTTCTGCGATCAGGTCTATACCTTCACGCCGGAGGAGATCTCGGACCTCCTGAAAGAGATTTGAAGAAACTTGAAAAAAATCGAAAAAAGTGCTTGACAAAATGGGAGCCTGCGTGTATAATAAGACCCGTCGCTGATGAGTGATCGCCACTCAGAAGGACGCAGGGGAGCATAGCTCAGCTGGGAGAGCACATGCCTTACAAGCATGGGGTCACAGGTTCGAGCCCTGTTGTTCCCACCATTATCTGGCCCGGTGGTGCAGTCGGTTAGCACGCCAGCCTGTCACGCTGGAGGTCGACGGTTCGAGTCCGTTCCGGGTCGCCATTTTTAAAGCATCTGAGCCGAGTTTAACTCGGCTCAACATGCCTCTGTAGCTCAGTAGGTAGAGCAGCGGACTGAAAATCCGCGTGTCGTTGGTTCAACTCCGACCGGAGGCACCAGATGCGGGTGTAGCTCATCTGGTAGAGCGCCACCTTGCCAAGGTGGAGGTAGCGAGTTCGAGCCTCGTCACCCGCTCCAGAATCGAAAACCGTTGTCACTTGACAACGGTTTTCTTTTACGTTTGCAGAATCTTCGAACCGATCGCCTGCGGGCCTCGGCAGAAGCAATCATTGGAGGAATCGTCCATGCCGCTGGATCTAACCGGAAGCAATCTGTTTTTTGTGCTCGCCCTGTTCGGCGCAGGCCTGTTCTGTATCATGAAGGGCGGCGACCTGTTCGTCGACGCGGCAACATGGATCGCCGAGTCAACCGGCATCCCGAAGTTTATCATCGGCGCGACGGTCGTCAGCTTCGCTACGACCATGCCGGAGCTGCTTGTGTCGCTGTTCTCCGCCTTCGAGGGAAACGCGGACATCGCCGTGGGCAACGCCGTCGGCTCCGTCACGGCCAACACCGGCCTCATCCTGTGTATCTCCCTCGTGTGTATGCAGTGCGCCATGACGCGCAGGCAATATGCCGGGAAGGCCTGCCTGCTGCTGTCCGCCATCTGCTTGCTGTTCGTCTTCACGCGCGACGGCAGTCTCTCCCTGTGGGAGAGCGCGGCCATTCTGGCCGTATTCGTCTTCTACATGGCCGAGAGTCTGCTGGCCGGGCGGCGCGAGCAGGGGGCTGAGCAGCCCGCGGAAAAGCCGAAGAAGGACGGAAGGACCGTCGCGTGGAACATCGGCAAATTCGTGCTCGGCGCGGCCGCCATCGTGCTTGGCGCGCAGCTGCTTATCGACAACGGCTCGGAACTGGCTCGCCGCATCGGCGTGCCGGATGCCGTTATCGCCGCCACGATGATCGCCATCGGCACCTCACTGCCGGAGCTCGTCACGACCATCATCTCCATCCGCAAAAAGCAGGCCTCGCTCTCTGTCGGCAATATCATCGGCGCGAACATCCTCGATCTGACGCTCATCATGCCGCTGTGCGCCCTGCTGCAGGGCCGCCCGCAGCCCATCGAGCGGCAGGGTATGCTGCTCGATATCCCGGCCTGCCTCGCCATCAGCGCGGCCGTGATGATCCCGGCGCTGGCCTGCGGCAGGTTCAAGCGCTGGATGGGCATCCTCGCAGGGGCGCTGTATATCGCTTATCTTATTATTATGTTCACCTGCTTCGGCGTTGCCTGAGCGGAGGGGCAAAGCTCCGGAAATAAGCGGGCAGGTCAATCTGACCTGCCCGCTTCAGCTTGTCAAAAAAGTCCCTTTGGGCTTTTTCGCCAAGCTGCTTTCAGAATTGCAAAATCAATTTCTGTAGTATGATTTTGCAATTCTGCCGCTGCGGCGGGTTATGGAACGCGAAAGGAAACCCTGACGGTTTCCTTTCACACTATCCTTCCCTCCGTAATTTTCGGCTGGACAGGTTTTTTGACAGTCTGAAATTACCGGAAGCACAGGCTTCCGGTAATTTTATCAATTATTTACTTCGCGAAGACCTTCTTCAGGCGGGCGAAGCGGGGCAGGCCGTCCTCATAGCCCAGAGCCGTCTGGCCCTCGAGCAGCGGCGTGCAGTAATCGATGAAGGCGTCGGTAACATAGGCGTTGTCGCTGGTGATCCACTCGAGCGGGATCTTCTTCTCGGCGTTGGCAACACGGCGCAGGTCGAACAGCTCATAGGAGACGCTGTAGCCGCCGTCGCGCTTGCAGACCATGCCGACCATCTTGCCGGTCTCGCCGCGGAGCGCAGACTCGACGGCGACCTTGCCGCACTGGAAGGCTTCCTCGATATCCGTCGCGGAGGCGCAGTGGGCGGCGCAGCGCTGCAGCAGGGACAGCTCGATGCCGCGGACCTTCGCGCCGGTGGCAGCGGAGACGATGCCGGCCAGACGATGGGCCAGGCCGCCCAGCTGGGCATGGCCGAAGCCGTCGGTCGAGGAGGTCTTGGCCTCGGAGACGAACGCGCCGTCGGAGTAGTGAATGCCCTCGGAGACAGCGACAAGGCACTGGCCCTGGCCCTCATAGACGCGGATGACGTCATCGAGGAAGTCGGCCATGTCAAAATCGACCTCGGGGAGATAGATGAGGTCCGGGCCGTCGCCCTTGGCGGCGGGCAGGACGGTGGCGGCGGTCAGCCAGCCTGCATGGCGGCCCATGCACTCGATGATCGTGATCATACCCTTGTTGTAAACGCGGCAGTCACGGGCAACTTCCATAACAGAGGTCGCGATATACTTGGCGGCAGAGGCAAAGCCCGGGCAGTGATCCGTGCCGATGAGGTCGTTGTCGATGGTCTTCGGCACGCCGATGACGCGGCACTCATAGCCGACCTTGGCCATATAACGGCTGATCTTGGCGCAGGTGTCCATGGAGTCGTTGCCGCCGATGTAGAAGAAGTAGCGGACGTTGTACTTTTCAAAGATCTCAAGGATGCGCTTATAGTCCTTGTCGTTGTCGGACGGATCGGCGATCTTGTAGCGGCAGGAGCCGAGGGCGGAGGACGGCGTGTAGAGCAGGCGCTCGAGCTCTGCGGGATCCTCTTCGTCCATAATCATGAGCCGATCTTCCAGAACGCCGACGATGCCGTGCTCGGCACCATAGACCTTGGTGATGTTCTCATCCTCGAGGGCGGTTTTGATCACGCCGTAGGCACTGGCGTTGATCACGGAAGAGGGACCGCCGGACTGACCGACGATCGCTGCACCGATCAGGGGTTTCTTCGTGGGCATGGGATAACCTCCAAATCAAGATATGATGAAGTCTGTGTGAAAGATTTTTCACCGATTGCTATTATACCATACGAGGCTAGGCTTTGCAAGGAATTCATCACGGCAGTGTGACAATTTTCGCGAATTTTGATGCAATTTTTGCAGCTTGTGCCGAAGTACCCCAAAGGCAGGTTGACAGTCCCGTGCCTCATGCGTATAATAAAAGTGAATCACTGCGGGCAGAGAACCGCAGAATTGAAGGAGGATCATCCATTATGGCAGGATTTTGCACACGCTGCGGCCGCCCTCTGCCGGAGAGCGGCATCTGCCCCTGCACGCAGCAGCCCCAGCAGCCCCAGCAGCCCCAGCAGCCCCAGTATCAGCAGCCGCAGGCTCCAAAGGAGCCGAGCGCGTTCGGCCTTGCGATCAAGGGCCTTCCCCAGCTGTGGCTGAGCTACTGCAAGGACCCCATCGGCACGACGCGCAAGGCCGTGGAAAAGCACGACTTCCTCAGCGGCATCCTGATGGCCGCCGTGACGTACATCGCCGTGTTCTTTGCCACGCTCGTGTATGCGCTGCGCCTGGACTCCCATTTTCCGGCCGTTGCATGGCTCGGCGCGAGCCTGCTCATGCCCGTCGCCGGCTTCGGCCTCACGCTGCTGACCACGCTCGTTCTGACGAAGGTGGCGAAGGTCCCGTCCGATTTTAAGGGAATGCTCGCCTCCTCCGGCCTCGGCATGACGTTCCCCGCTACGCTGGCCGCCGGCTCCATCGTACTGCTGCTCGTGTACCCCGGCCTCATCTCCCTGCTCGGCGTCGCGTCGTTTGCCGTGTGGGCCGTCGTCACCGTCGGCACACTGCTGCAGGTCTACGGGGTAAAGCTGAACCTCGTAACTATCCTGCTGTGCGTTGCGTTCTGCATCGCCGGCTACTATGCTGTGAGCGGCCTGCGCGACTGGTTCCTGCACGCCTGCTATTCCTACGACATCAACGACGTTCTGTCCGGTCTCGGCGATCTGTTCGGCTGACCCAAAAGGTCCGTCAGGCCCTGCAGGGCTTCTGATCAGAGCTTCCCTAAAAAATGCGCTGCTTCGGCGGCGCATTTTTTATTCGATTTGACATACCGTCTTCGTCAAGTTTGCTACAGAGATATTGTAATTTAGAGCGTATTTTGCATTCCTTTTTCATGTAGCATTGGTTAATTTTGTGGAAAACATCCATGATTTTGTAAAATTTTGCAGAGAAAGCTGGTTGGTTTGCACAGAGTTTTCTATGCAATCTGCGCATTGACAGGACAGGCCGCCCATCATATAATACGCTTGCAGGAAATAAGTGGTGGAGTCTGTCATAAAGTGTTATGCACTTTATTTATTCCTGCCATGCGCGACACGGCCGAACGGAAGTGGGCATCCGGGACGTTGTGGGAACGCAGCATGCAAAGGGCAGAACTTCCATGCGGAGCTCTGCCCTTTGTCTATCTCACCCGAGATCGTCGGGAGCCGCCTCAACAACGGGGCGGCTTCCGTATTTTTAGGGGCGCTCGGAGAGCGCCATGGAGGCTTGCAGCATGCGCTGCATTGCTTCTGGCGCAAGGCCCCCAGATTTGTCATTGCGAGGAGGCCGGAGGCCGACGTGGCAATCTCGCGGCACATGCCGAATAATAGGAAAACCATCGGCGAAATCGCAGCTGCCTTCCCGAGATTGCACCCCAAGGGCACTTCCTCGCGCTTCGCGCTCAGGGCGCCAC